>ENA-OUQC01001294-OUQC01001294.1-human-gut-metagenome-genome-assembly--contig:-NODE-1294-length-13490-cov-3.481950_pt1 | contig 13490 bp, 9 predicted proteins | sample MGYA00237942_ERZ548815 | MGnify/ENA primary metagenome ERZ548815 (study PRJEB26490, sample SAMN05194722) | human gut metagenome | biome: terrestrial biome; feature: human-associated habitat; material... | reverse complement strand
CGTCGGCAGCGTCAGATGTGTATAAGAGACAGTCCTGTATCAGCTCGCAGAAGTTGTTGAGCAGCGAGCCGCCGCCGATTAGTATGATGCCTCCGGGCAGGTCTGAATCCTTGACCCCGGCGTAGTTGGCTTGCTCGAGTATGTTGATTGCTATCTCCTCGGCGCGAGCCACGATGCACTTGTTGATTTCCTTGGTGTCGATGTCGTGTATGTGCAGGCCGGCGTCTGTCTCGGGGGGTCTGGCATTGCCCGACTGTATCTTGTACAACTCTGCGTTTTCCTCGAACATTCCTGTCGAGGTGATGTCGTGTGTGATGCAGCGCGAGCCGAGAGGTATGGTGTTGAAATAGCGCAGGTTGCCGTCCTTGTATATTATTACTGACGTGGTTTCCGCTCCGATGTCAACAAGCATGCATCCTCGCCGTTTCTCCTCGGTTGAGGGGATGATGTGGCCTGCGGCGAGAGGTGTTACGATGAACCCTAAAGTTTTGACATCGAGCCTGTTCTCGAGGTCAATGCGCTCGATGTTCTTCTTGAGCTGCGCCCGGCACACTATAAGGTCGTAAGTCGCCTTTATGCTGCTGCCCAGGTTGCCTATAGGCTCGGTTGTCTTGGTGCTGCCGATGGTGAACAGCCTCGGCACCGCGTCGATTACGGAGAGGGAGGAGTCAATGGCCTTGGTTTCGGCTTGAGAGCGCAGGCGTGCAACGGTGTCGGAGTTGATGACTGTCTCTTCGCCAAGGTTGAGCTCCGCATTGGCCTCAATGGAGTGCAGCGAGCGTCCGGAGAGGCCGACGAACACGCCGTTTATCCTGTTGGGCAGCACGTCCTTGCAATCCTCGAGGCGCGTCAGCACGCGGGCAATGCGCGAAAATGTCTCCTCGACGTTCTGGACTATGCCGTAACGCACGCAGCCGGTGCATTGTTCCTGCTCCACGGCCAGGACGTTGAGCTTGCCGGAGGGGGTCATCCGGCCTACCGCGCCTATAATTTTGGAGCTGCTTATTTCGAGTGCTGCTATGTATCTTTCCATTGTCTTGTCGCTGTGAATGAGGGTTGAGGTATTTATGTGTTGGGTTTGTGTGAGATTTTCGCCTTGGAGCGCGAAGTTGTGTCACGCGGTGCAGCGGGCTGTCCGGCGGTGGCAGACTGCAGAGCCTCCTCGTCGAGGTCTTCGGTTTGCTCGTATTCGGGGACATGGCTCACCTCGGCCTTGTTGCGCCGTGTCGCGATGATGCGCCCGGCAAACTTGACGGAGATGGTGTCATACTTGTCCCAGCCCTGGTGAGGCATTATCTCTCGGTATGCGAGGCGTATGTTGCGGAACTTGACGGGGAGGTCACGGGCGTCGCCGATGTTGATGACATGGCCGGCGATGCGCGGCACCAGGATGATGTCGTCGGGCGAATCGGCGCGTATCATCATTATCAGATGCTTGAAGAGCGAATCGGCAGCGATGTACTGTGCCACGGGCAGTACGGCTGTTGCCGGGAAGCCACGAGTGAAGTGCCCGCTGACCACGGGCATGTCTGCGAAGAAGCGGGCGTTGGCTGCAATGCGCTTGCCGTCCTTGTTGACGTAGTAGCTGTCGCTTCCGTCGAAGACACGCAGCTCGGGGATTACCGGGATTACGGAGATGCGCAGCTTCCCCTTGGTGGTGACGTAGCACTGCACGGACTCGAAGTTGCTGAGGCGCGACAGGTAACGCTCAATGGCGTATGTGTCGATGTCCGTCAGGAGCTTCCCCTCGAGGTTCTTGTCGTAAGCGGCAAGCTCTGTGATTACACCCCGCTGGGTCATGGTGTCGCCCATGAACGAGTGTTGCTCGATGCGTACCTCGACGCCGCTGCACCGTCGTTTGGAGTCACGCTGCCCCGCCCATACCGAAATGAGAACGGTATAGGTGAGCAAGACGATGAGTATCAGCCACTTGCCTACTTTATACAGGGTCGTGCGTGCCAACGGTCTTCGCTGTTAGTATTTCCTTGATGTCGGGGAGCAGCACGTCCAGGTTGGCGGCTCCCAGGGTCATAAGGATTTCAAAGTTACTATTTTTTATCAGATTCAACAAATTCTGGCGGGGGCAAATGAGCCTGTGTGGCGAAGTGAGGCGGTCGTAGATGATTTGCGAGGTCACTCCGGGTATCGGCTTTTCGCGTGCCGGGTATATCTCGAGCAGCACCACGCGGTCGGCGTGGGAGAGAGCCTGGGCAAACTCCGGCGCGAAGTCTCGCGTGCGTGTGTAGAGGTGCGGCTGGAACACGACTGTCAGCTCGCGACCTGGGTACAGTTTGCGTACAGATGTTATCGAGGCTTCGACTTCGTGGGGGCTGTGGGCATAATCGTCGATGAGGACTGTGCCGCATGCAGAGTCTTCGGGGCGCAGCCATGTCTCGAAGCGTCGTTTTGCTCCGAGGAATGTGCGCAGTGCCTGGCGTATGTTGTCGTCGGAGGCTCCGGCGAGGTGCGTCGCCGCTGCCGCTGCCACTGCATTGTCGATGTTGATGGCTATAGGCACTCCCAGCTCCACGTCGCGTATGATGCCGTCCGGGTGCACGATGTCAAACCACAGCCTCCCGTCATCGTAGCGTATGTTGGCGGTATGCCAGTCGCCCTCGTTGCCGCCGCTGTATGTCAGCGTGTTGACACCCTCCACTGTGCGCGGCTTGAGCTTGAGGCCGGTGTGGAGGATGAGCGTGCCGCCGGTGGCGATGAGCGAGGTGAAGTGGGCGAACCCCTCGAGGTAGCCCTTCTCGTCGCCGTAGATGTCGAGGTGGTCGGGGTCAGTAGATGTGACGACGGCTATGTAGGGGTTGAGCTGGTGGAACGAGCGGTCGTATTCGTCCGCCTCGATGACCGACCAGGGGGAGCAGTCGTCCAGTATGAGGTTGCTGTCGTAGTTGCGCAGTATTCCGCCCAGGAATGCGTTGCACTTCACGTCAGAGGTGTGGAGTATGTGCGCGACCATGGAGGAGACGGTGGTCTTGCCGTGCGAGCCGGCGACGCAGATAGCCCGCGAGTGGCGTGTTATCTGCCCGAGCATCACAGCTCGCTTGACCACGTTGAATCCGCCCTGGCGGAAGTAGGAGAGTATGCGGTTGTCGTCGCCCACGGCGGGGGTGTATACCACCATGGTGTGTGCCGGGTCGCGGAAGCCGTCGGGAATGGTCTGCGTGTCATCGCGGTATGATATGCGTGCGCCCTCGCGCTCCAGGGCATGTGTAAGGTCGGAGGGCGTAAGGTCGTAGCCTGCCACCTGCGCACCCCGCGAGAGGTAGTAGCGCACCAGCGCGGCCATGCCGATACCGCCCGCGCCAACGAAATATATGTGCTGTGTCGTGTTGCTGTTCATAGTGTCCTGTGGGGTTGTCAGGCGTTGCCGCCGTTGATGATTTGCAGTATCTGGTCCACTATTTTCTCGTCTGCGCCGGGGAGTGCCATTTCGCGCACTGCCTTGCTCATCTGCTCGAGGCGAGCCGCGTCAAAGACGGTGTCGAGGACAGTCTCCGCGAGCGTCTGCGGAGCGTCTGCGTCGGTGACTGTTATCGCCGCGCCGCGGTCGGAGAGGGCATGGGCGTTCTTTGTCCGGTGGTCTTCAGCCACATTGGGCGAGGGGACGAGTATCGCCGGCAAGCCGAGCAGCTGCAGCTCGCTTATCGAGCCAGCCCCGGCACGCGACACCACGAGGGTGGCAGCGCGGTATGCCGTGCCCATGTCGGCGATGAACTTGGTGACCACTATCCCCTTGCGGCCGTTGGCAGCCACTGTGGCGCGGTCGCCGAAATACTTGCCTGTCTGCCATATCACCTGCAGTCCTGCATCGGCGAGGTGCTGCACGTCATGTTCGAGGGTTTCGTTGATGGTACGCGCCCCGAGGCTTCCGCCCACGCACAGGACTGTAGGCCGCTGCGGGTCAAGGCCGAACTGCGCACGCGCCTCTTCGGGCGTGAGTTTGCACGAGAGCAGGTCCTTGCGCACCGGGTTGCCGGTCATGACAATCTTGTCGGCGGGAAAGAAGCGTTCCATGCCCTGGTATGCCACGCAGATGCGGCGTGCGCCGCGTGCGAGCATCTTGTTGGTCACGCCGGCGTATGAGTTCTGCTCCTGGATTAGGGTGGGTATGCCGGCACGTTGCGCTGCTTTCAGCGTTGGCCCGGAGGCGTAGCCGCCCACGCCGATTGCGATGTCAGGCTTGAAGTCGGCGATAATCTTCCGGGCCATGACAACGCTGCGCATCAGCTTGCGGATTACGGCGAAGTTCTTGAACAGGTTCTTGCGGTTGAAGCCGGCCACGGGGAGTCCGATGATGCGGTATCCCGCCGCCGGCACTTTCTCCATCTCCATGCGGTCTTCTGCGCCGACAAACAGTATTTCCGCACCGCAGCGGCGTTGCAGTGCGTTGGCTATCGAGACGGCTGGGAAGATGTGTCCTCCTGTCCCTCCGCCGCTCACTATGGCTCGTATAGGCCGGTTGTTGCTTTCCATACGTTTTTGTTTCTGTGGTTTATTTTGCCGGGGCATCTGCGCTGTCTGCGATAGCAGGGTTGACTGCGCTGATGTCCTCGTCGAGCTGTTTCAGCTCGGCCTTTATTTCTTTCTTGTTATTGCTGCGGACGGCATAGCGGCTTACGGAGAGCATGATGCCGAAGGCCATCGACATTACGATGATAGAGGTGCCGCCCTTGGAAATCAGCGGCAAGGGCTGTCCGGATACCGGCCCGAGACCGACGACGATGACCATGTGCACCAGTGCTTGCAGCACTATCATGACGGCGCACCCCATTATGAGCAGAGCCGGGAACGCTCGCCGGCATTTCCTCGCTATCGCCCCGGCTCGCATCAGCAATCCGATGTAAAGTGCAATGAGGAGTATGCCGGTGGCGATGCCGCCGTCCTCGACTATGATGGAGTAGATGAAGTCGGAGTAGGCGAGTGGCAGACGTGAACTCTCGTGTGAAGAGCCGGGGGTGTTTATTATGCCGCCGCGAGCAATGGCGAAATGCGCGAACATGGGCTGGCGGTTCTTGTCGGTTATTGTGTCGTCGGGGCTTATGCCGCGCGAGTATTCCGTCATGCGGCTCTCGTGGGTGTCTGCCCGGGAAGAGGCTTTCACAGTGTATGCCGCGCCTCCCACGCAGGCTGTAATGAGCAGTACAATCCCAATCTTGCGCCACTCGATGCCTCCGATTAGCCACATGGCAAACGATGTGGTGAACACCATCGCCGCATTTGTCAGTCCGTTGACGTACAGCAGCACGGCCACTATGCCTGTGGTCAGGGCGCACCATATCACCCCGGTAGTGCGCACGCCTCCGGGCTTCTGGTATTTGGCGAGTATCTTGGCCAGGTATATCACTATGGTCAGCTTGATGATTTCTGGCGGCTGGATTGAGAATCCCAATATGCTGATAGAGCGGCTGGCGCCGTTCAGGTTCTCCCCGGCAACTGTCGCCCATACCAGCAGAAGTATGCTAACAATGAACATAAAGCCGGCGTACATCTTGATCCACTTGTAGTGCACCTTCTGTATCGTGAAGGTGAGGCAGAAGCCTATGAGCAGAAAGACCGCGTTTTCAATCAGCGGCTTGTATACATCGGCAGATGTCTTCACCAGGCTGCTTGAGGCGCTGTAGCCCTCGATGAGCGCGAAGATGACCAGGACGATGTACGTGCCCCAGATGTACTTGTCAGACTTTGGCGCAGAGACTTTGTCATTGTCCGCGTCTTTCTTGCTCATTAAGCCGAACAGCCCCTTGCGGCGGGGAGTGTCGGCAGCGGCATCGCCCACAGGCATGCCGTCTATGGTCTCGCGTATCTCTATTGCGGGAGAGGAGTCTGTTGCCATCTGTTTATGGTTCAGGTGCGATCATGCGGGGTTTTCATTTCGTCATTTCTCTCACAGCCTGTTTGAACTGCTCGCCGCGGTCCTCGTAGCTGCTGAACAGGTCGAAGCTGGCGCAGCAGGGAGAGAGCAGCACAGTGTCGCCGGGGGCAGCGGCCTTGCGGCACGCCTCCATCGCGTCCTTCAGCGAGTGGGTGTCGTGAATTTCAGGCACCTCTCCAGTGAAAAAGTCCAGCAGCTTGCCGTTGTCCTTGCCCATGCATACTATCGCCTTGACCTTCTCGCGCACGAAGGGGAGTATCTCCGAGTAATCGTTGCCCTTGTCCTTGCCGCCGAGTATCAGGACGGTGGGTGTCACCATGCTCTCGAGGGCGTACCATGTGGAGTTGACGTTGGTCGCCTTGGAATCGTTGATGTATTTCACGCCGTCAACGGTGGCTACGTACTCGAGGCGGTGTTCCACGGCTTCGAAGTCTTCGAGGGCGTGGCGTATGCGCTCGTCCTTGACCTGCAGCAGCGATGCTGACAGTCCGGCGGCCATGGAGTTGTAGAGGTTGTGCAGCCCCTTGAGAGCGAGCTTGTCACGCGGAATTTCCCATTGCCCGGTGGGGAGCTTGAAGTGGATTATGCCGTTGTCGTCCACCCACGAAGCAGCGTCGTCAGTCTGCGTCTCGCTGAACGGCAGCTGCTGCGCCTCGACCTGCATGGCGCGTATCTGCGCGGTGACTATAGGGTCGCCCTCCCAGTAGATGAAGTAGTCGTCCCTGGTCTGGTTTTGCAGTATGCGGAACTTGGCAGCGACATAATTTTCCATCTTGTGGTCGTAGCGGTCCAGGTGGTCGGGGGTGATGTTCATGATTATAGCCACGTCGGCCTTGAAGTCATACATGTTCTCGAGCTGGAAACTCGACAACTCGATTACGTACACGTCATGGTCTTCCTCCGCAACCTGTCGGGCCATGCTGCGTCCCACGTTGCCGGCCAGGCCTACGTTGAAGCCCGCTTCCTGCAGTATGTGGTATGTCAGCAGGGTAGTGGTGGTCTTGCCGTTGGAGCCGGTGATGCACACCGTCTTGGCGTCGGTGTACCTTCCGGCGAACTCTATTTCGGAGATGATGGGCGTACCCTGCTCAGCAAGCTTGCGCACCAGCGGCGCGGTGGGGGGTATGCCGGGGCTCTTGACCACCTCGTCGGCATTGAGTATTTTCTCCTCCGTGTGCTGCCCCTGCTCGTAGGGTATGCCGTATTTGTCGAGCAGCTCGATGTATTTCGGGGCTATCTTGCCGCAGTCGCTCAGGAAAACGTCCATGCCTTTGGCCTGGGCCAGGATGGCGGAACCGCATCCGCTCTCGCCGCCTCCGAGTACTACTAATCTTTTCATTGTCTGTATGTTGGTGTTATGTTGTGTCTTATCTGATTTTCAGGGTCACGAATGTCATTGCCGCGAGCAGTATGCCCACGATCCAGAAACGCATCACTATCTTGGATTCAGGTATCGGGTGCGCCGGGTGGTTGAACAGTATCTTCTCGCCGGCGGGAGCCTCGCGCTGGAAGTGGTGATGCAGCGGCGTCATCTTGAATATACGCCTTCCCGCGCCGTACCGTTTCTTGGTGTACTTGAAGTATGCCACCTGCAGGATGACCGACAGGTCTTCGACGAAGAATATGAGGCACAACAGCGGTATGAGCAGCTCCTTGCGTATGAGGATGGCGAACACGGCGAGGATGCCGCCGAGCGTCAGGCTGCCGGTGTCGCCCATGAATACCTGCGCGGGGAAGGCGTTGTACCACAGGAAGCCCACCAGTGCGCCGATGAACGCCGCAGCGTAGACCACCATCTCTTCAGACCCTGGTATGTACATGATGTTCAGGTAGCCCGAATAGACGATGTTGCCTCCCAGGTATGCCATTATGGCCAGTGCAACGCCGATTATCGCCGACGTGCCGGCGCACAGGCCGTCAAGCCCGTCCGTGAGGTTCGCTCCGTTGCTGACCGCCGTCACCACGAATATCACCACGAAAACGAACACTATCCACCCCATGGTCGAGGCGGCATTGTCGTCGTCTATCCACGAGGTCAGCCACTCATAGTTGAAGTTGTTGTTCTTGATGAACGGTATTGTGGTCTGCGGCGACTTCACGTCCTCCTGGCTCATGACTATCTCTGTCTGCTGCGTCTGCTCGTTGACGATTTCAGTGTTCTCGCGCATCACGATGTCAGGCGAGAGCCACATGGTTATGCCCACAAGCAGCCCGAGGCCTACCTGGCCGGTAATTTTGTACTTCCCTTTCAGTCCGTCCTTGTTGTGGTATTTCAGCTTGCGGTAGTCGTCGAGGAAGCCGATAGCTCCCATCCACAGCGTCGCCACCAGCATGAGTATCAGGTAGATGTTGGCGAGGTTGCCGACCAGCAGACAGGGTATTACTATCGCGAGTATTATGATGATGCCGCCCATGGTGGGAGTGCCTTTCTTCTGCATTTGCCCCTCAAGGCCGAGGTTGCGTACATCCTCGCCTATCTGCATGCGGCGCAGCCGGCGTATGATGACGTTGCCCAGCAGCAGGGCCACAAGCAGTCCCAGCGCAAGCGCAACGCCGGCGCGGAACGAGATATAGTCCATCAGGCGGTGTCCAGGGAAGTCTGTGCTCCCGAATATCTGGAACAGAGAATAGATCATTGTCATTTCATTTATAGGGTTCTGTAAAGGACGGGCTGTCAGGCAAATGTGTCGCGCACTTCCTGGCGGTCGTCGAAATGGTGTCGCACACCGTTCACCTCCTGGTATGTCTCATGTCCCTTGCCGGCAATGAGTACCACAGAGCCGGGGGCGGCGGTGCGCAGCGCAGTTCGGATAGCCTCGCGGCGGTCCACGATGGTCTGTGTGCGAGAAAGAGCCTCGCTGTCAAGGCCTTTCGCCATGTCGTCGATTATGGCTTGGGGGTCTTCGGTGCGGGGGTTGTCAGAGGTTAGGAACAGGCGGTCGCTGCGGCGTGCCGCCTCGCTCGCCATTATGGGACGCTTGCCGTGGTCGCGGTCGCCGCCCGCGCCGGTGACCGTAGTGATTTCTCCCTCCGGCCCAACGATTTCGCGTATGGTGTCAAGCACGTTGACCAGTGCGTCCGGGGTGTGGGCATAGTCCACTATCGCGGTAACTCCTGTCGGGGTGAGTATGGTCTGGAAACGCCCTGCCACAGGGACGAGGCGGCTCATGTTGACCAGCACCTCCTCAGGGCTGAAGCCTGCGAGCACGGCTGCGCCGTAGACTGCCGTCAGGTTGTAGGCATTGAAGCGGCCGGTGAAAGCCACCTCCACCTCCTTGCCGTTGAGCGTCAGCAGCGTGCCGTCGAGGCGTGTCTCCATGATGCGGCAGCGGAAGTCAGCGTCGGTGCGCAGCGAGTATGTGTAGACATGGGCGCGGGTGTTCTGCACCATGTAGCGGCCGTGGCTGTCGTCGATGTTGATGAGCGCGAAAGCGTCCTCGGGGAGCATGTCGAAAAATTTCTTCTTCGCGTTCATGTAGTTCTCCACCGTCTTGTGGTAGTCCAGGTGGTCGCGCGTCAGGTTGGAGAATATTGCGCCAGCGAAGTTCAGCCCGGCTATGCGGCACTGGTCGGCAGCGTGCGAGGAGACTTCCATGAAGGCGTATTCGCAACCGGCTTCCACCATTTCGGCGAGCAGCGCGTTGAGCGTCAGCGGGTCGGGTGTGGTGTGCGTGGTGGGTATTGCGCGGTCGCACACATAGTTGCATACCGTGGAGAGGAGGCCGGCGCGGCAGCCCTCGTATTTTGCCATCTCATAGAGCAGGGTGGCGGTAGTGGTCTTGCCGTTGGTGCCGGTCACGCCTATCAGCTTGAGTTGGCGCGAGGGGTGGTCGTGCCATGCGGAGGCGAGGCGGCCGAGTGCGTCGGCGGAATTGGCGACGCGGATATATGTTATCCCCTTCTCGATGGCGGAGGGTAGGTTTTCGCATACTATGGCGCCCACATGGTTGCTTGCCACGACGGGAATGTACTTGTGGCCGTCGGTGGTCACGCCGCGTACTGCCACAAACATGCCCCCCTTGACCGCTTTGCGCGAATCGCTCACGAGGCTGACAATGTTCTTGTCAGTGTCGCCGATGATTTCCAGCGGCTCTATCTCACGGAGTAGGTTTGATAATTTGATGATCATAGTATATCGTTATATTTTTAATGTCAGGTAAACGGTCATGCCCGGGGTCAGCTGTGTCCCGGGCGGTATGTCCTGCGTCGCAACGTGTCCGACTCCCAATATTCTCGCGTTCACGCCCATGCGCTCGAGCGTGGCTATAGCCGTCTCCGGGTCGTAGCCGTGCAGGTCGGGCATCTGTCCGCCCGCAGCGGGCGCGGCTGTGCCGAATCTCTTGTAGCTGCTTATGCCCAGCATGTTGCAGATGTAGGAGGCATCGAAGCCCGGGAGTGCAGTGAACACGGGGGTAGAGGAGGAGTTCATGTCTGTGTATGACGAGGTGTTGTCGAGCAGCCCTCGCGAGTAAAGTCGCAGCGCGATGTTTAGCATCACCTTGCCGGAAGTCCGTGCTGCCGAAGTGCCGGCAGGGGCGAGGATGAGCACCATCATCGAGTATTTCGGGCTCTCGTAGGGGAAGAAGCCCGCGAATGCATACCGCCGCCGTGAGAGGTCATAACCGGTGCGTCCGTCGATTTTCTTGTCGAACACGGGGTATGCCGTTCCGGTCTTTCCGGCCAGGGCTACGCGGTCGTCCTTGAGTGCCATGGCGGTGGTGTGGTCAGAGCCGTTGCCGGTGACGGTATACCGCAGGCATTCAGCCACCTTGTCGGCAGTCTCCTTGGAGCATACGCGCAGCGTTTTTACTTGCAGCACCGAGTCGCGGCCGTCCTCGTCCTCGATTTTCGAGATGAGGTGCGGGTATACCAGCATGCCGCCGTTGGCTATGGCGTTGTAGTATGCCAGCGTGTAGATAGGCGGTATTTCGCTGTTGTAGCCGTATGTCTGCCGCGCGAGGCTCAGGTGCCGGGCGGTCATGGTCACAGGGTTGCCGTTGCGGTCTGTGGCTGTCAGGCGAGGGAAGTAGGGGGTGTGCTCTGAGCCCAGGCCGGAGTGAAAACTCTCGAAGAAGCCAATCTTCTCCAGGCGGTCGTGATAGTTCTCCGGGTGGTCCTTGTAGCCGCGGAAGAGGACGCGGGCGATGCCCGTGTTGGACGACATGCCGATGACCTGCTTCATGTTCTTGACAGCGGGTGCGTGGTTGTCCCCCGTCCCCTGGAACGGGCTGCAGTCCACGGCGTCGTTGACCGATTTGACCAGCCCGTCCTCAAACGCCACCATTAATGATATGGGCTTGATGACCGAACCCGGCTCAAACCTCAGCCCCGCACGGTTTCTTGCCTCGCCGTAGGTGTTGTCGTCGAGCAGCTCGATGTTGGAGAGCGCCTTGATCGCGCCGGTGCTTGTTTCCATGATTATCGCCGTTGCCCAGATGGCGTTGGCCTCAACGCATACGCTGCGCAGCTCCTCGTCGAGCATGTCCTGCATGTCGATGTTGATGGTGGAATACACGTTGTATCCGTGCTGCGGTTTCTTGACCACAACATCCTTTGTGCCTCCGGCGCCCGACATGCGCTGCTTCTTGCCAGGCACGCCGTACAGCAGCTTGTCAAAGTCTTTCTCGAGGCCGGAATAGCCGTGTATCTCGTCCAGCGTGTCCTTCTTGTCGGGCTGCGGCATCCTCATTTCGGAGACGCGGCCTATGCTGAACTTTGCCATGTCGCCGTATGGGTAAACGCGCTCTACCGCACGCTCGGTGCCTATCGGGTGCTTGCTGCCTCTCAGCTTGCCGTTGGGCTTGTAGAAGTTGCGTATTCCCGGGAACGACAGTATGCGCTGGTAGTCCTCCTCGCTGGCGCATTTCTTGACATAAATAGAGGCGTTGCGGTCAGACACGTCTTTTGCCAACTCGTTGCGCAGCTTCGTCCTCCATGACTTTTTCTCACGCTCGTCCGCTTGCAGCTTTTCCAGGCCTGCGGCCAACGGGTAGTAGCGGTCCAGGGAGTCTGCCAGCGAGTCGATGGTCTTGGATTTGATGCCTATTTTCTTAGAGTTGCTCCAGTCGGAGCTCTGCATGTCGAGTTTTATGTGAAACGTGTTGACGGTACAGGCCAGTATGTTGCCGTTGTCGGAGAGTATGCTGCCGCGCAGCGGTTTGGCTATGCTGGTCTTTGACAGCTCCCTCGCCGCAGCCTTTTTCCATTCGCTGCCGTTGATGACGGCAATTGAAAACAGCTGGTATATTATCAACGCCGCGACGACAAGCGATGTGCCAGTTATGATGGCATATCGTCCCATGATGTGTCTTTTGTTCGCGCCGGTCTTTTTCATTTCTTTTCTGGTGAGGGTTGTGCCGGTGAATGTTCTGTTACCGGGATGTCCGCCTCTATCTCATACGGAGGCTGCTCCTGGTGTATCAGCCCGAGGTTGTTCTGCCGCACCAGCTCGAGCATGCGTGTCTCGCGTATCTGCGACATATACTTCTGCTTTTCGGTCATCATCTCGCTCTGCGCCTTGCGCAGCTGCGCGTTTAGGTTCTCGATTTCCTTCTGAAGCGTCTGCGTGCGGTAGCGCATGCCGGTGATAGTCAGCATTACAATCGTGGCCACGATGATTAGCCATGCGTTTTTGCGCATGACATCGATTGACAGGTTCTCGCCGTTCTTCATGCCGCGCCAACGGAAGCCGTGCATCAGCCCCTTCTTCGGCTTGTCATCTTTTTTTGTCGCTTTCTTGGCCATGGCTTCGTCAGTTGCGGTTGTCGGTTTCCTGTGAGGGCTTAAGTTCAGCCACACGCAGTTTCGCGCTGCGTGCGCGAGGGTTGGCTTCCACCTCCTCGCGGGAGGCTGTCACGGGCTGGCGTGTCACCAGCCGCCACGGGGTCGAGATGTTGCCGAAGAAGTCCTGCTCCACACGCCCCTCGATGTTGCCCGAGCGCATGAAGTTTTTGACCATGCGGTCTTCGAGCGGCTGGCGCAGAGTCTCGAGGGCGCTGCGGCTGAACTCGGGCAGCTCGTCGAGAAAGAGCACGCCGCAGTGCGCCAGCGACAGCTCCCCCGGCCGTGCCCGCGTGCCGCCGCCCGCCAGCCCCACGTTGGAGATGGTGTGGTGGGGCGCACGGAAGGGCCTCGACGTCAGCAGCTTGCCGTCGGTCAAAAGGCCCGCCACCGAGTGCAGCTCGCTGGCCTCCAGCGTCTCCTCCCGGGTCATGGGAGGCAAGATGGAGGGCAGCCGCTTTGCCAGCATGGACTTGCCCGCGCCGGGCGGCCCCACCATAATCACGTTGTGCCCTCCGGCCGCCGCAATTTCCAGCGCACGCTTTGCCTGCTCCTGCCCGCGCACCTCCGAAAAGTCCGGCAGGCCCTCCATGTCGGGCTCAAACGGCGCCCACTCCCCCTGAAGGGGCACGGTGGGCCGATGCCCGTTGAGCAGCTCCAGCAGCTCCTGCACGTTGGAGACGCCCACCACCTCCACATCGCCCGCCAGCGCCGCCTCCGCCGCGTTGACCTGCGGCACATACAGCCGCGAAATGCCCAGCCCCGCGCAGGCCCTTGCCATGGGCAGCACCCCTTTTGCAGGGCGCAGCTCGCCCGACATGGACAG
>ENA-OUQC01001293-OUQC01001293.1-human-gut-metagenome-genome-assembly--contig:-NODE-1293-length-13494-cov-10.991964_pt1 | contig 13494 bp, 7 predicted proteins | sample MGYA00237942_ERZ548815 | MGnify/ENA primary metagenome ERZ548815 (study PRJEB26490, sample SAMN05194722) | human gut metagenome | biome: terrestrial biome; feature: human-associated habitat; material... | reverse complement strand
CCACCACATAGGGGCCGCTGTGGCTGACGCTGACGTAGAAGGGGTCGCCCTCCACGCCGGGCTTGCCGTTTTCGTCCCAGACCAGCGGCGCGCTCTCCGCCGTGCAGCCAAGACGGGCCGCCGCGGCCTGCCGCAGCAGCAGTTCACCGGCGGCGCTGCGCTTGCGGTCGTCCTCGTTGGGAAAATCACCGATGCGGCTGCGGCGCTCCGCGTCCATCATGGACAGGGCGGCGTCGTAGGCCGCGGCATCCATTTCCTTGATATTATACCAGAAAAACTCCATATGGCTACCTCCACCGATATCGTAATATTCTTGGTAATGAGTATACCACATACGCCGCGCTGTTTCCACTCTTTTTATGTTGCTTTTTGCCGGATTTTGCGATACACTGGGTTTGTGTTTACAAGGAGGAACAATATGGTTTCGATTATTGAAGTGACCACGAAGGGGCAGCTGCGCCAATTCGTGGATTACCCCAACATTTTATATAAAGATGTGCCCCAGTTCGTCCCCGCCACCTTTGACGACGATATGAGCGACTGGGATAAAAAGAAGAACCCCGCCTTTGAATACTGCGAGGCCCGCTGCTGGATGGCCATGAGAAACGGCGAGATGGTGGGCCGCATCGGCGCCATCCTCAGCCACAAGGCCAACGAGAAGTGGGGCACCAACCGCATGCGCTTTACGCAGGTGGATTTCATCGACGACGAGCAGGTGGCCAATGCGCTGTTCACCACGGTGGAGCGCTGGGCCAGGGAAAAGGGCTGCGACGAGGTACACGGCCCGCTGGGCTTCACCGACCTTGACCGGGAGGGCATGCTGGTGGAGGGCTTCGACCGCCGCAGCTGCTTCTTCACCTATTATAACCACCCTTACTACATCGATCACCTGACCCGGCTGGGCTATGTGAAGGATGTGGACTGGGTGGAAAATCTCATTCAGGTGCCCACCGATGAAAAGATCATTGAGCGGTGGCGTAAGCTGTCGGGATTCGTGGAAAAGCGCTATAACCTGCATGTGTTCCACCCCAGGACGCGGCTGGACTACTTCGGCCTGATTCCCCGGTTCTTCCAGCTGGTGAACACCTGCTACGCGCCACTGTACGGAACGGTAGAGCTGTCGGATAAGCAGATCAAGCGCTACAGCGCCAAGTTTGCCCCGCTGATCAACCCCAATCTGGCCTTCTTCATCATGGATGAGCATGAGGACATGGTGGCCATGGGCGTGGCTGCGCCGTCCATCGCCAGCGCTCTGCAGAAAAGCCGGGGCAAGTATTTCCCCACCGGGTGGATCGATCTTTTGAAGGCCTTCCACAAGAACGACACCATTGACCTTTTGCTGATCGCCGTGCGGCCCGACTATCAGAAGAAGGGCGTCAACGCCATGATCCTGTACAACGCCATGCAGGGCTGCTTCAAGCTGGGCATCAAGGAGGCCGAGACCGGCCCCATGCTGGAGACCAACGAAAAGGTGCAGGCCCAGTGGAAGGACTTTGACATCGAGCAGCACAAGCGCCGCCGCTGCTTTATCAAGAAGCTGAAGTGATGATGCAGAACTATAAATTTACCATTGCCTATGACGGCACACGGTTTTTCGGCTGGGAGCGCCAGCCGGACAGGGACACCATTCAGGGCAAGCTCGAAGCGGTGCTGAGCCGTCTGGCCGGCCAGCCGGTGGAGATCATCGGCGCAGGCCGCACCGATGCAGGCGTTCACGCCCGTGCCATGGTGGCCAACGCCCAGCTGGACGTGAAGGAATCCCCGGAGGAGATCCGGGACTACTGCAACCGCTATCTGCCGGACGCCATTGCCGTCCGGGAGGTGAAGCCCTGTGGGCCCCGGTTCCACGCCCGGTACAACGCCCTGGGCAAGACCTACCGCTACACGGTGTTTGTGGGGGAGGTCAAGCCGGTGTTTGACCGGAAGTATGTGACGCTGCTGCCCTACGCGCCGGATGTGGCGCGGATGCGGCAGGCCGCCGCCTACCTGACGGGAGAGCACGACTTTGCCGCCTTCTGCGGCAATCCCCGCATGAAGAAATCCACCGTCCGCACGGTGGATACCATCGACATTCAGCAGCGGAAGGATCGCATCACGTTCACGTTCCACGGCAACGGCTTTTTGCAGAACATGGTGCGCATTCTGGTGGGTACGCTGCTGGAAGTGGGCCGTGGCTTCTGGGAGCCGGAGCGGGTGCAGGCCATTCTGGACAGCCGCGACCGCAAGCAGGCCGGCCCCACCGCCCCGCCGGAGGGACTGTGTCTGATGAAGGTGGATTATTGAAATTGACATGAAATCTGGCGATTGCATTGCCAACAAAATAAGGGGCGGCCTGTGGTCAGGCCGCCCCTTTCTAATTGTGCCGCGCAGCGGCACACCTCAGTTCTTCACTTTTCTCTCTTATCTTTTCACTGACAAAAAAGAACCGCACGTATGACATACGTGCGGTTCTTTTTGTTACATGTTGTGGATGTCGTTCAACAGCTCGTCCAACGACATGCGGCCCACCTTTTCGTCGGCGGCTGCGGCGGGGTTGGCCGCTTCCGCTGCCTGACGGGCAGCCTCGGCCTCCGCGGCCTGACGGCTGGCTTCCGCCGCCTGACGCTGGGCGATTTCCTGCTGCATCTTGCCGGACAGATCCTCCACAAAGGGGCTGGTCAGCGTATCGTCGGAGACCTTGCGCAGCTGGGCCGCGTTTTTCCACGCGGGCTGCGTGGGAACGGGCTGCGCGGGTGCGGCCGACTGAACAGGACGTGCCGCGGGAGCGGCCTTTACCGGTTCGGTGCAGCGGGGACGCGGAGCAGCCGCGGGCGGCGGGGTCGCAGCGTCACGGTCGGGGCGGGGCGGCTGGGGCGGACGGTCATCGTCGTCGCCGTCATCGTCATCGTATCCGCCGCCTTGGCCGATACGGCCCAGCAGGAAGCCCACCAGCAGCAGAATGACGACCAGCAGCGCCGCGCCGATGATGGCGGCGGTGGTGGTAGCCATCTCACCCACCAGCGGCAGCTTCACCGTCATGGGGATGGAGTAGGCGGTCGGCTCCTCGGGCGGAGCGTTGGGGTCGATGATTTCCATGGTGGGGATGATGCCCTCGTACTTGGGCATGCGGTACACATGGACGGTATAGGTCTTGGAGGTCGTACCATCCTCCGCCGTGCAGGTGACGGTCATCACATTGTCGCCCTCCTGAGAGAGCTGCATGGTGGCCTCGGTGACTTTCAAGGCCTTTTCATCCTTTGCCACGCCGGTCAGCTTGGCGGATCGGGTCTCGTAAGGGACGTAGGCCACGTATTCCGTCACCGCGCCGGAGAACGTGGGACTGAGGGTGCCCACATCCAGCGTCAGCTCCTTCAGCAGCGCGTCGGTGCTGGGCTTGTAGTTGGGATCCTGCTCACGGGTGACGGTGATGGTGTAGTTCTTTTTGGCGCCGGTGGCGGCGGTGCAGGTAACGGTGACGGTATTGCTGCCCACCACCAGCGTATTGCCGCTGACGGACACACGGGCCGAGCCGTCCGCCGCCTTATAGCTGAGGTTCAGGGATTCCACCGCGTAGGGCACCGTGGCGGTGTAATTGGTGGTGGATTTGTTGAACGCGGGGCTGAGGGTGGCGTTGGAGCAGGTGAGGGAGCTGAGGTCGCAGTTGCTGCTGGGCGGGGTCGCCACCGAGCCCGTCCAGGACGCGCCGCTGACGGTCTCGTCCTTGCTGCCGTCGGAGACGGCAATGTTTTTGAACCCGGCGGTCAATGTGGTGCCGCTGGCCAGTCCGCTCTTTACCCGAAAGGTGACGGTCAGCACGCTGGTGCTGGAATTGATGGGGTTGCTGACGCCGTACAGCAGGAAGTGGTTGCTGTTGTAATCCATGGTCCAGCCGCTGATCTTCTGATCGTAGTTGGTGAATTCCAGCGTGTTGCTGTCATACTCCAGCGTGGCCTCAATGCCCATGACGTTGCTGCCGGAAATGCTGAGCGTCAGCGTGACGGTGCTGCCGGCCTGTACGGTGCTGTCGCCGGACAGGGAGGACGAGGCCGCCTCTGCCCGTTGGGGCAGCAGCGCCGCGACGATCAGCGCCAGCGTCAGCAGCAGCTTGAAAAGGGAAGATGTATTGTGTTTCATGGCGTTATCCTCCTATCAACCGATGGTATCCTTGCCGATGATGACGCGGGCCGCCTTGACCACATCGGTCAGGGTGACATAGCCGTCGCCGTTCAGGTCGGCTGCCTCGCGGTAAGCGCCCTCCAGCGTCTTCTTGTCCAGCACGTGGGACTGCAGCGCCACCACGTCGGTCAGGGTGATCTTACCGTCGCCGTTCACGTCGCCCGTTACCACCAGCGTGTAGGACTTATTGCCCACCACGGCGGTCATGCCGGTGCTGAGAGTGCCGCTGGTCACTTCGGTCTTGCCGTCGTAGACCCTGGCGTTCTTGCCCAGCTGTTCCACGGTGCTGCCGGGTGTCAGACCCGTCCAGTAGCCGGAGATGTTATCGGGCAGCTCCGTTACCTTTGTGGCGGTAAACACCGGCTTGAAGGTCATGTTCTTGGCCTCCATCACGGTCTTGCCCTCGGTATAGCCTTCCCAATGGCTGAACTTATAGGTATACTGGCCGTCAGGCGCCTTGGTGGGGGAGGTCTCCGGCATGGGGATTAGCTCGCCCTCGGCCACGGTGCCCCGCTTGAAGATATCGCCGTCGGCGTCATAGAAGGTGTAGGTATACACATCCGCGTACTGGGCGTACAGCGTCAGGTCGGAAGCGATGATCTTGGTGGCGGAGGAGATCTGTTCGCCGCCCTCCTTCTCCGTGAACCAGCCGATAAAGGAGTAGCCCGTCTTGCTGGCGGTGGGCAGCTTGCCGTAAACGATATCACTGAGGGAGACGGTTTTGGTCTTGCTGCCCTTCAGGGTGCCGCCGTTGGGATCAAAGGTGACAGTAAAGGTCTCGTCATCGTGGGTCTGGCCGCTGTTGCTGCTGACGGTGAAATTGGACTTGACCAGCTCGAAGGTCTTGCTGTTGGCCACCGCTGTCAGCGTAAAGGTATAGCTGCCGGCGGCCAGCGCGCTGTAGGCCACGGAATTGTCCAGCTTCTTCAGATCGTAGGACATTTCGTTGGGGGACGCGTTCTTGCTGATGACCGCCGCGCCGCCCTCCTTGGCGATGGTGATGTTGACGGAGGTGATGGGGGAAGAACAGGAGATCACGCCCCGGACGGGGAAGGAGGAGTTCTTGGCCACCAGAATATTGTCCTTGGTGGGATAGATCACGCCCCGCAGCGTCCAGTCGTCGGCGCTGTTGGCCACGGCCACCGGCTGCCACTCGGCTGCGGCGCTCTCCTCGGCGGAGACCGCCATCACCAGCGTATCATTTTCATAGCTGAGATATGTACCGGTTTTTACATTTTTCAGCGTATAGGCGCTCTTGCCCTGGGTCAGCTCCCACTTCTGCCCGTCGGAGATGGAGGGAGAGGACAGGGAAACGGTGCTCTTGTCGGCACTCAGCCGCAGGGTCTTGCCGTCCACCTGCGTGCTGACGGTATAGAACCCGCCGGCAAAGTAGTTCAGGGTGAAGGTCTGATCCGTTCCATCGGCGGCGCGGACATCCAGCTTGGCAGTGCCGCCGGCGGCGGACACGGCGAATTTCTGGTCGACGCTGTTCAGCAGCAGCTGATAATTGCCGTCGGCCTTGGGCGCGTCCTTATAGCCGTTGTTCATCAGCATCACCAGCGCGTCCGCCGGTTCGTTCACGCCCAGACGGCGGTAAACGCCCATCTGCACGTCGCCGGAGCTGCCGTAGAAGTACCGCAGGATCAGGCCGGAGGTGCCGTACTTGTTGGCGGTATCGCCGGACATGGCAGCGCCGGATTTCCCCTCGCTGCGCAGCTCCTCCACCGTGACAAGGCGGCCGGACACCGCGTAGATGGCCGAGATCAGATCGCCCTCCGGCTGGTTGGCGAAGCCGCCCAGCGAGTCGAAGGCGCGCTTGATGAGGGAGCAGGCGTCGGTGGGGCCGTGCTGCACGGCCCGGCTCCAGAACACGTTCTTCAGCGCCACGGAGTATTCGTCGATATCGAAGCCGTCCACCTTGTTCTCTACCAGAGAGACGACCTTATCATAGAATTTGTCCTTGGTGTAGTCGTACTGGGCCTGACCGAAGGTGCCCTTGTAGGTGTTGGCCATGTCCTCCCACGTGTTATCGAAGTAGGAGCCGTAGCCGTCGGAGATGCGGTGATAGGCGCTGTCCAACGCTTCGCCGATGTCGCGGTAAACGCTCTTGTCGCTCTTCTTGCACCACTCGGCAAAGTCGTGGGGAACGCCGGCCTTGCTGGCGAACATGTACATGCCGTAGGATTTGCCGCCGGGATCGCCGGGGGTGGTGGCGATGATGCCGGGATCGTACTCCGCGCCGATCTCGTAAAAGCGGCTCAGCGCGTCGTAGTCGGCGTTATACCACTGCATAGCCGTGTCGGCAATGGCACGGATGAGAAATCCGCTTGCCACCAGCCCGAAAACGATGGCGCAGCTCAGCAGCAGGGCGGTGCTTTTTCGTAACAGTTTCATGCTGTTTTCCTCACTCTCCGTCAGAATACGCGGACAATGCAAAGCCGAGAAAGGAAACTCGCCTTTTCGCCACTTTACATAATATTATTCAAAGCAAGTATAGCATCCGCGGTCGGGCTTGTCTACAAAAAATACGAAAAAAACACAAAAAATTGGGCAATTTTGTCGAAGAACTACCATATTTAGGGAAGATGCTTTTTTATAAAACGCACGAAGGAGGAAAAATGTTCCAATGGCAAAGCATGTTTTCCTGTGTCAGACGGCTTAACAAAGCAAAATGGAAACGGCTGGAAAATGCCGCTTGCGTTTGGAGAAAGGGTATGGTACAATGAAAACACTGTTTGGCATGTCTGCCAAGCACAGAAGGACGCAATGAGGAGAAATGGAAACGACACAAGGGAGGAACGACTATGAGAAAAAGAGTAGCGGCCATCCTGCTGACGCTGTGCATGGCGCTGACCCTTTTGCCCACGGCGGCCTTTGCCACGGGCGAGGACGCGGCCGCTCCGGCGGAACAGCAGGCGGAGCCTGTATGCGTCTGTGAAGCCGCGTGCACGGCAGAGGCCATGAACGCGGACTGCCCCGTCTGCGGCGCAGAGGACGCGGCGGCGGAGAGCTGCGGCAGGTACGCCGCACCGGCGGAGGCGGAAGCGGCGGTTCAGCCCACAGGCGAAGAGCAGCCGGAAAACGACGCTCCTGACGCGGACGAACCCGAAGTGCCTGCGGTGCAGTCCGTTGAAGCGGGCGCCGCTCTGCTGGCGGCGCACAGCCACTGCGTCTGCGGCGGCAGCGTCACGGCGGGCGACCACACCAGCCATTCCGATGCGGCCTATACGGCGTGGAACGGCACGAGCGGCATTAGCTATACAAATAACGTCGCCTACGTCTATCTGACAGGCAGCGCTACCATCAGCGGCCATCTGACGGTGGACGGCAAAACCCTTTACCTGTGCCTGAACGGCAAGACCCTTTCCAGCAACGGTACCGCTAAAATCCAGGTCAAAAACGGCGGTCGACTTGTTCTCTGTGACTGTCAGGGCGGCGGCACCGTCAAGGGCGCTACCTCTGGTTGGGGCGGCATGTGCGTCTACCTCTACAACAGCAGACTGGATATGTACGGCGGCAAGCTCACCGGCGGCAAAGTTACCGGTAATGGCGGCGGCGGAGCCATCGCTCTGGATGACAAGGATTGCGTGTTCAACATGTACGGCGGTGAGATTTCCGACAACTATGGCAGGAACTACGGCGGCGCTATTTTCCAGAACTTCGCGAAAAACAAGCCGAACGCTACCGGCGGCAATTTCAATATGTACGGCGGCGTCATCAAGAACAACTCGGCCAAGAATGGTGGTGCGTTCTTCTCCACCACCGGCGGCACCATCAAGATGACCGGCGGCACCATCTCCGGGAATGCAGCGACCCAAAGCAACAACGATGCCGGAGGCGGCGCCATCTATATGCGCGGCAGTGGTAAGATTAACATTTCCGGCAGCGCGGAGATCACCGGCAATTCCTCCAGTCTGGACGGCGGCGCGATTCTGATGGGTTGGGGCGAGATCAACATTTCCGGCAGCGCGAAGATCAACAGCAATACCGCCAGCCGCTGGGGCGGCGCCATCTGCCTGCGCCAAGATTCTAATCAGTCGACGACGCTCTACATGCGGGGCGGCGAGATCAGCGGCAACAAGGCCAATTCAGAGGGCGGCGCGGTTCATGTGCTTGACAAGGACTGCCAGTTCTTCCTCTATGACGGCAAGATTACCGGAAACACCAGCGGTGACGGCGGCGCCATCTATCTGAATCAGGAGCCGTCATGGCTGATTATGCAAGGCGGCGAGATCTCCGGCAATACGGCCACCGGCAACGGCGGCGGCGTATATATTTACCGCTCCGGCTCGGTCTGCGAACTCTATGGCGGTAAGATCGAGAATAACAAAGCCAGCGGCAATGGCGGCGGCATTTATATCAATCCCAGCAACAGCGGCCTGCTGAGGGTCGGAAACACCGCTGTCGTGAAGGGCAACACGGTTTCCGGCAAGGCCAACAATGTGTATCTGCCCTCCGGCAAGACGCTGACTATCGGCATCGGCATGTCCACCGGCGCGGCCATTGGCGTCACCACCGCGGACACCAGCTACCCCGTGGCGTTTTCCAATGCTTACGCCAAAGATTACGCGAAATGTTTCTTCGCGGATGACGCCAATGCTCATGTGGAGTATAGGGATGACCAGAAGCTGTACCTTGTTTCCGGTGCGGTTGCGCGGCCCCTTACCGTGACCTTTGACCCCAACGGCGGTACGCTGGCCGATGCGGACAAGACCAGATCGCTGATGACCGGCGATACCTACGGTACGCTGCCGGTTCCCAGCTATGAGGGCTACGATTTCGCCGGTTGGTACACGGAACAGAACGGCGGCACGAAGATCGAGGGCGACACCACCGTGACGGTGGCCGGTACGCAGACGCTTTACGCCCACTGGACGGAGCACGAATACACCGTCACGGTAGTTAAGATCGGCATGCCGGAGTGGGGTTCGGTAACACCTATGAGCACAAAGGCCAAGGCAGGTGAAACGGTCACACTGACGGCAACACCGACAACGGGCAATCAGTTTCTGGAGTGGGTTTTCCTCAACAAGCCGGAGGGCGGCGGCTGGGTCAATCCGGTGCTGACCTTCACAATGCCCGCCGAGGATCTGACCATTCAGGCAAAGTTTACTGTGAAAAACTATTCCATCGGGTACACCACGGTGGGGGTTGCCGGCGGAAGTGCCTGGTATGTCCGGTGGGGAGACAGGGTATTCGATTACCTGCCCAAAAATCCTACGTATCAAGACTGGGTATTCACCGGATGGAAATGCGGTGATGTCACCGTTACTGAGGATATGACCTATGGCGATCTGGCAGGAAGCGACACGGTGAGTGGTATCCACATTGATGCGCAATGGCACCAGCACAAATTCAACATGTGGATGAATAATACGCCCGGAACCCTGAAATCACCCGCAGACTGTACGCATAACGCGCTGCACTACTGGATGTGCTCCTGCGATCTGATCGAATATAACGACGACCATCTGTATGAGGAGCCGGGCACGGCGCTGGGCCATCTGTGGAGTTGGACGTCCAATGGCAACGGTACGCACACGCGGACATGCCAGCGTGAGAACTGCAACGCCACCGAAACCGATACTTGTTCCGGCGGCGCAGCCACCTGCACTGCCAAGGCGATCTGCGAGGTTTGCAAGAGCGAGTACGGTACGCTGAAGGCGCACGACTTCACAGCGGAGACGGCAGAGGAGGAGTACCTGAAATCCGGCTCCAGCTGCACGGAGAAAGCGGTCTACTACAAGTCCTGCACGGTTTGCGGCCTGAGCTCCAAGGGGACGGACGGTGAGGCTACCTTTGAATCCGGCAGCGTTCTGGGTCACGAATGGGGCGCATGGACATCCAACGGCAACGCCACCCACACCCGCGTCTGCTCCCGCGACGCCAGCCACACCGAGACTGAAAGCTGCTCCGGCGGCGAAGCCACCTGCATTGCCAGAGCAAAATGCAATGTCTGCAACGCCGAGTACGGCGGAAAGAACCCCAACAACCACGCCGGAACACTGGGTGGGTGGCAGAGTGACGAAAACAAGCACTGGAAAGAGTATTCCTGCTGTAGGGTAAATGATGAAGAGGGTCCCCATGATTGGGACAATGGCAAGGTAACGACACAACCTGCCTGCACGACCGAGGGCGAAAAAACATTTACCTGTACCAAATGCGGCAGGGAAAAGGCGGAACGAATCGACGCCACCGGTCACAGCTGGAAGTCCGAGTGGATGACCGACGCAACGCATCACTGGCATGAGTGCGCCAACGGCTGTAATGAGAAAGGTGACTATCTTCAGCACTCCGGCGGCGAAGCCACCTGTACCGCTCAGGCAAAGTGCAGCACCTGCAGCGCCGAGTACGGCGAGAAGAATCCCACCAACCACAAGGGCACGGAGCAGTGGGCAAAGACCGCCACCACCCATGAGAAAAAGTGGAGCTGCTGCGGCGCTGTGAGCGTGGTGGAGAGCGCCCATAACTGGGCGGACGGCGTATGCCGGGACTGCGGATATGAGTGTCTCCACGCCGATGACAATAAGGATCACGAGTGTGACCTTTGCGGCAAGACGCTGAGTGAGTGCGCCGATGACAACAAGGATCATAAGTGCGATACTTGCGGCAAAAAGCTGACTGACCACACCGGCGGTACAGCGGACTGCTGCCACAAGGCGGTCTGCGAGCATTGCGGCAAGACATACGGCGGGCTTGATCCCGACAATCACACCGACCTGAAGCACTTCCCCGCCAAGAAAGCCACCAAGCGGGCCGAGGGCAACATCGAATACTGGTATTGCTCCGGCTGCGGCAAGTACTATAAGGATGCTGACGCCACCATCGAGATCGACCCGGAGGACATCGTGATCCCCAGGAAGAAGGGTGGCAGCGGCGATCCCACTCCCGCCGAAGATTCCACCGGCGGCAAGACCGTCAAGTCCCAGAACACCGGCGACATGGGCATCGCCCTGTACGGCGCTATGGCGCTGCTGAGCCTGACCGGCGGCGCGTGGATCGTCGGGAAGAAACGGAGATAACCGAATCACAGAAAAGCGCCCCATGCTGACGTATGGGGCGTTTTCTTATGCCATCTTCCCAGAATATTCTTGCGTTCCGGCGTGGAAGTGTGGAACAATAAAAATAACATGCTGGCAGACGTGCCAGCAGAAGAGGAAACGACACGGGAAATTCGTAACGATACAAGGGAGGAGCGACTATGAGAAGAAGAGCAGCGGCCATTCTATTGGCTCTGTGTATGGCGCTGACCCTTTTGCCCACGGCGGCCTTTGCTGCGGAGGAGGGCGTTGCACCCGCCCCTGTGGAGCAGCCTGCCTAGCAGGAAGCAAAGCAGGACGAGCAGCCTGAGCAGCAGCCGGAGGAAACCCTGGAGCAGCCGGAACAGCCTGAACAGCAGCCGGAAGAACAGCCGGAAGCGAAACCGGCGGAGGAAGAAAAAGAAGCCGCACCCCAACCGGCTCAGTCGGAGGGGGACCCGGTGGTGCTGAGCGGCGAGGGCGAGACGAACATCATCGAAGTGAACCAGGAGTATGTACAACAGGCTGAAAGCTTTACCTCGCTGAAAATGGGCTACACATACCGGCTCACCGGTAATGTGACCATCGAAGGAAGCCTGGACGTTTTACCCAGCACTTCTTTTATACCCGCGACACTCGATCTGAACGGGTGGACGCTGACGATCAAGAATCCGCCAAGCGCCGATATCCCGTATTATAACGGAGATAGAAAACCCATTTACGATACATTCCCCGCCGGTATTTTTGTTTTCTCCAATGCCGAATACATAGCAATGTCGAAACGACTGACACTGACGGACAGCAGCGCGGACAAGACCGGCGTGCTGGACGTACAGGGCGCGAACGCGGTCGGCATCTATGTCGGGAGCAACTGCATACTGAACATCGAGGGCGGCACGATCACCAATTCGACCGTGAAGGAAACCACGACCCCGACAGGAACCGGCGTCAAGGCGATGCTCGGTACGGTCAATATGAATGGCGGCAGCATTGCAAATCAGGCCACCGGCATTAAGCTGAACGGCAGCACGTTTGAAATGAAGAAGGGCACGATCGAGAGCTGCACGGGCGCTGATGGCGGCGGCGTGCTTGCGGGGATGGCGTTCACCAATCGCCTCATAAACGGCACCCGTGAGGTATTACCCAGCACCATCACCATGTCCGGCGGCACGATCCGGAGCTGCAATGCGACATGGGGCGGCGGCGTGTCCCTCGGCGGCGACAGCGACACCCTCGCCGCCATCACCGGCAGCATCGCCGAGGCGTTCTACGGCGTGCCGGAGGAACTGCGGCAGGAGTGCCGCAAGCGCCTGACACCGGAGCTGGCGGAGATTTTGCGCCGGTGGGAAAGTGGGCTTTACAACGAAAAAAACTGTGGTAGAATTTGAAATGGAGAACAAAATAAGGAGGGGCTTCCATGGCAATTTTGAACTTTTCCGATGTGCTTAAAAATGTAGGGCTTGACCCGAAAGATGTCAAGCTGATCCGTCATGCATTATCTGACGAGCGTTTCAGAGAATGTTATAAAGCCGGTATGGCGCATGAATATACACAGCACCAAAAAGACGGGTTCAGCAAAGGATATTCCTACTGGATCACATTCATCAGCGATGGCGGTACATACGCGAGACTGCACTCTTGTTATCGTGTCAATGGTTCTGTGCCTGATACACCGGATGTATGCCCTGCCGGATTACCTGACTGTGAAGCCATGGAATACCGTGGCGAAATGGCGTTTTTTGATTTGCAATATGTGGATTTGCTGAAAGAGTACGAGGGAAAGCTGGTGATTGACTGGGGCGGGTCAGCTCGGATGTGGCATCAAAAAGCTACCACCGAAAAGCCCATCGTGGCAATTGAGTCAAAGAACCAGAAGCCTTTCGTGGGATTTGAAAATCTTATTCTATCCTTCGATGAACTAAAAGAAGTTGTCGAAAACGATACGGACTATGAGCTGTGGCAGGCGGCCATGGCTGCGGTCAATGCGGTCTATCTGATTGTGGACACCAAGACGGGCGACAGATATGTCGGCTCGACCTATGGCTATGACGGCCTGCTGGGGCGTTGGTCTGTCTACGTCGCTACGGGCGGTCACGGAAACAACAAGGGAATGATCAGTCACTTGAAGTCTGTAAATCATAGTTTCCCCGATTTGCAGTTTTCAGTGTTGCAGGTTTTGTCCAAGGCACTTCCAGACAATCAAATCATTGATGCAGAGACCCTTTGGAAGAAAAAGCTGCTGACCTATGAACCATTCGGAATGAATCAGAACTAATCTTCCTTGCAGTATCCTCTGGATAATATATAGCTCTCACTTTCC
>ENA-OUQC01001292-OUQC01001292.1-human-gut-metagenome-genome-assembly--contig:-NODE-1292-length-13510-cov-3.326273_pt1 | contig 13510 bp, 11 predicted proteins | sample MGYA00237942_ERZ548815 | MGnify/ENA primary metagenome ERZ548815 (study PRJEB26490, sample SAMN05194722) | human gut metagenome | biome: terrestrial biome; feature: human-associated habitat; material... | reverse complement strand
GTTCTTAGGGAGCTTTTTCCCAAAAAAGCTCCCTAAGTGGGGTGTGGGGCGAAGCCCCACATATATTTACCCTCAATCTGGGGGCGCGGGGCGAAGCCCCACATATATTTACCCTCGATCCAGGGGGTCGGGGCGAAGCCCCGCACATCCCGTATGCCGTGTTCTCAGTAATCCTTGTTGTTCTTCAGGTACGTGCGCAGAAACGCAAACGTTTCCTCTTCGCCTTTTTCGGCGAGCATTCGAAGCAGCATTTCAAGAAAATCCGACGTTTCGCCGTGGATAACGCGAATGCCCTTTGAGTTCATGAAATACGCCAGCGGGTCCGTATCCCGATATTCGTCTCCGCGGTATATTTTGCTTGCAGCAACTCTGTCGCAGAACATCTCTGCAACATATTTAAGCGGCATCTTCACAGGCTCAATAAGCCTTGTTTTCGGGTTGTAGTCCGTCCAGTATTCAAAATGGTGACGGTTGCGGCCCTTGTGATGCAGCCATGCCTCGGAATATCCTTTGTCAAGCCGCTCGCCCACATTGGGGCTTCTCGTGCCCGTGTAATACCGTGCGCCGGGCACAAACTCCCGCAGAGAGTATTTTGAGAGATCGTGCCTCAGTCCCTGCCAAAGTATGCCTGCCTTTGCGCAGTGGGCAATGACCTTGTGGCGGTGCTTTGTTATCGTTGCAAAATGCCTTAGGGGATGCGCTTTTTGCATTTGTATCATATCCTTCTGTTTTGAGTATAAAATCGGTTACTATGCTATTTCGAAAAGCAGCGACAGAAACTTGAGCACTGCCGGAATGCTCACAAACGAAAACAATGTCGTCATGGCAAATATCTCAGACGCATAAGCGCTGTTTTTGCCGTAGGTATGGGCAAACATTGTGGCGATCGCGGCGCTTGAGCATGAGGCGCCGATAACGGCTATCCGTATAATATCCCGGTCAACGCCGAAACGTGCGAGCCAAAAGGTCGCAATACAGCACAGCGTGGGCATGACAATGAGCCGTAGGGCGCTCAGAACGTACAGCCGAACGTTTCGGAGACATTTCAGAATATCGGTCCCCGCCAGGGTCGCTCCCGCGACAAGCATGGCAAGAGGGGTGTTGATGCTGCCGACGGCGTTGAGCGGAGACGATACTATCTCCGGCAGACGTATGCGGCAGAAATAGAATATAAGCCCCAAAAACACCGATATTATTGCCGGCGTGCAGAGCTTTTTCAGCGTTCCGCAGAAGGAGAGGCGCTCGCCGCTCATAAGCCCAAGTCCGTACGTCCATGCTATTATGTTGAAAACAGTTATATACACCGTCAGGTATATAACGCCGCCGTCGCCGCAGACGCTCTGCACAAGGGGGATGCCCACAAAGCTGCAGTTGGTGAATATGAGCGACATGCGCTCGATCGCATACTCCGTCCGCCGCTTCGGTACGAAAAGTGCCGCGGCACCGATACTGACGGCGAAAAGGGCAGCGGACGCGGCAAGCATCACTGCGAGATTTTTCGAAATGTCGGCGGAATAGTCCCGCTGGTACGACATGAAGATGAGCACGGGATTTACAAGCCACAGGCAAAGCTTTGACAGCTTTTTGCAGCCGTCCGCGTCGATAAGCTTGGTCTTGCCGCAGATAAATCCCACCGCGATCATTATGAATATTTCAATAATTTGCAGCTGCGCGGCGCTCATTTTGCCTTTATCTCTATCATGTAAAGGCGGCTCTTTTCACCGGAGACGGTGATCTCGCCGCGCTCGCCCATCTCTCCCGAAGCAACAAGATTTGCACCCTCGTCGGTAATTGTCCATGTGTGAGAGGCGGCGTCGGTGAAATACGAAAGATCGAACGGGATCGCCGCGTCGTTGTCTACATACTTGTAAACCACCATGAGAAAGCTCTTTTTCTCACGGTCGAAATATCCGCTGACGCGGCAGGGGATATCTCCGTCAACGGCGGTATCGGAGATAGTAAGTCCGTCGGCGAAATACGAAAGATACTGCTGCCTCAGAGCGGCGCAGGTCTTGACCGCCGCAGAAAACTCGGGATACTCCGAAATGAGCGCGCTGCCGTTGTAGGTCTCCGGCTTTGAGGGGTACACGTTCATCATCAGATTGTCCATGAATATATACTTTACATATTCGGGGGTGGAGTCCACGTTCATATTGGGGCGCAGGGTCTCGACCATGTACATATAGGGGCGGTAGTCGCCTCTGCCCGGCCAGTACAGCCAGTTCCATGTAAAGTCGGTGTTGTCAATATCGGATTCGTAGTAGAGCGTGCATTCCGATGAGAACACCGCGCCGGGATAAAGCTTTTCGGTCTCCAGACGGTATTCGTTTATAATGTCGTGCAGCACGTCGTTTTTATCGTCGCCGAGAACGTACTGATCCCAGCATATATCGGGGCAGCCAAGCTCGTCGCGGATAAACCGCATGCCGTCGAGAATATCCTTCTGCCAGCGCTTGTCGCTGTGATCGTGCAGCTGATAGCAGCTCCATTTTTTGCAGTAGGGAGCCGCAAACATGGGCGTTGAACGGGGTGTTTCCGCCCACGAGCCGCTGCGATCCTCAATGCCGTAGTTCTTCGCGGTCTGATCCCATGCGGAGACCCACGAAACAAGAGGCGTTACTGTAATGCCCATTTCATGCAGCTTGTCGATATTCTTTTTGCAGTTTTCAAAACCGCCCCACTGCTCGTGGAAGCAGTCTTTGCCGAAGGGAAGCACATAGTCGTAAAGGCTCCACGCGTTGAGGTCGTATATGCCGTGCTCCTTCATATCCTCGGCGACCTTCGGCAGATCGTCGTAGTTCCAGCTGTAATCCGTGGGATCGTTGAGATAGCCGTTGCACATGAATATGGTGCGGAAACCCAGCATCTCCCTTGCGCGGCGCGGCACGGGCAGCACCCTGTGCTGATTTTCTTTAACATATGCCTTGTACGCCCATGCTCCGTGTATCCAGTTGCCGCTGTGCGCCGTCATAACGTACTCGCCGGAGTCGTACTCCTCGCCGGGGGCGGTGTTGGGATAGTGTACCGACGCAAGGCGGACCTTGCCGCTCAAATTGTCGCGCTTTACCCACAGAACCTCGCTGTAGCCCATCATATCCGCGGTCTGCTTGGGCTGACAGTCGGGACCCCAGCCCCAGTGACGGCGGTACATGGAAAAGCCGCCCTTGCGGGAGCCCATGTCGTACCAGCGTCCTACAAGGGGATCCTGCTGAAAGCCGCCGGCGCGGTAAAACCTGCCGGCGTTTGCCTCGGTCCACGCGAAGAATGTCTCGCGTGACTGCGGAGTGCTGCGCAGCTCCGTAAAGGGATTGCAGCTGCCCGCCATCATGGTAAGCTTTGCGTGATCCTCGTCCATTGTGGGCACAATGCCGGATATATTGGGGAAAAGCACCTGCTCAACCGCAGTGCCGGAGTTGTTTTTTATCTTCAGCCGCATCGCGACGGACTCTCCGTCGTCCATAGCGCGCAGGGTGACAACGGCGCAAATTCCGCCCGAAAACTCGTCAACGCCGGACGGGTCAAGCGTGCAGGGCACGTTTTCGTATGTCAATGTGAGAGTTTTTCCGTCAAAATCAAATGCCGGCGGGCATTTCATAAACTTTCCGCAGGGGTCGGCACGCTGAATGTCATATTCGTTGTGAACGGGCCATGCTGCGTCAAAAAGCCCGCCGCCGCCGCATACCATAGGGGAGGTGCCCGGGTACTCAAGGCTTTTCAGCGCTCCGGTGTCCTTATCAAGAACAAAAACGGTTTTGTTCAGAGTGTAGCTTACAGTGTTCATACACGCTTCCTTTCGGCAAAGAGCCACAATAAAAATACTACTTATGATACTTTATCAAAATTCGGACGTTATATCAAGGGGTAGAGAGCAATTAAAGCCGTAAGTCGGCAAATTTTTTCTTTCACTTTACAAAATGCCCGCCTGTGTGCTACAATAATTATAACTTATGCAGAAAAATCGGGAGGTGCGGCAAATGTCCGGCATAAGACTTACGTCTCCGGTAACGGAGCTTCGCGGTATAGGCCCCGCAAAGGCGGCAGCGCTGCAAAAGCTGGGCGCCGCGAAGGTCGGCGACCTTCTTCGCGTTTTCCCCAGAGCATATCAGAACCGCGGCGACGTGAAAACACTTGCCGAAGTGGGCGATATTTGCCGCTCGTCCCCCGGGACGGGTCTGCCCGTCTCCCTGGAGCTTACGGTCGCGAGCGAAGCGCGGCTTGCAAACATCCGCCGCGGCATGAGTATTCTGCGCTTCAAGGCGTTTGACGACACGGGCGTCGCGGAGATAACGTACTTTAACCAGCCGTTTATGAAAAACGTTTTTCACACGGGCGGCGTATTCCGTTTCTGGGGAAAGGCGGAGCTGCGCGGCGGAAAGATAACGCTTACGAATCCCCTGCAGGAGGCGGCGGGCGAGGGCAAAAAGCTTTTGCCTATCGTGCCCGTTTACCCGCTCGCATCGGGGCTGAAGCAGAAAATGATGCAGCAGCTTGTGGGCGAAGCGCTTGCGGCGGCACGGACAGAGCTTTGCGATCACATCCCGCCGGATGTGCTTAAAAAGAACAACCTGTGTTCTATCGGCTACGCTCTTGAGAATATACATTTTCCCGCCGACACCGAGGCGCTTGCGGCGGCGGGACGCCGGCTTGCGTTTGACGAGATATTCACGGTCAGCGCGGCGATGTGCCTCTCAAAAAAGCGCGAAAAGTCACGCAGCGCGCCTGTGATAAAAGCGGATATTTTCCCGCTTATTTCCCGTATGCCGTATGAGCTGACGGGGGCGCAGAAACGCTCCGTCGGCGAGATATTGAACGATATGGCAAAAAATGAGCCCATGTGCCGCATTCTGTGCGGCGACGTGGGCAGCGGAAAGACCGCTGTTGCGGCGGCTGCGGCGTATGCGGCGGCATCGGCGGGATATCAGTGCGCAATAATGGCGCCCACGGAGATACTGGCAAAGCAGCACTATGCCGATCTCGCCCCGCTGTTTTCGTCTCTCGGCATTGAAAGCGCACTGCTGTGCGGCTCTCTCGGCGCCGCGGAAAAACGCAGGGTGCAGCAGTCGCTTTGCGGCGAGGATGCGCCGCGTCTTGTTATAGGTACTCACGCCCTGCTGAGCGAAAATGTGGAATTTTACCGTCTCGGGCTTGTTATTACGGACGAGCAGCATCGGTTCGGCGTCAATCAGCGTGCGGAGCTTCGGCGCAAGTCCCACGGGGCGCACACTCTTGTTATGAGCGCGACGCCCATACCGCGCACGCTGTCGCTTGTCATATACGGTGACATCGACGTTTCACGTCTTGACGAAATGCCTCCCGGCAGGCAAAAGGTATCCACCTTCAGAGTGGACGAAAGTTACCGCGAAAGGCTGCTCGGCTTTATTGACAAGCAGGCATCCGAGGGGCACAGAACGTATGTGGTATGCCCGTCCATTGAGGAAAAAGAGGAGCAGAGCGATGACGCCGAGGAAATGTTCGACTTGAGCCTTGCTCCCACAGAAGAAAAAGAGCCGCCCATGAAGGCGGCGGTGAGCTATGCCGCACAGCTTCGGGAGAGGCTGCGCGTTGCAAAGGTCGGCTTTATACACGGTAAAATGAAGACTGCCGAAAAGGATGCTGCCATGGCAGCGTTCGTATCGGGCGAGACGGATGTTCTCGTTTCAACAACTGTCATTGAGGTCGGCGTCAATGTGCCCGAGGCAACGCTCATGGTCATTGAAAATGCCGAGCGTTTCGGGCTTTCCCAGCTGCATCAGCTGCGCGGGCGCGTAGGCCGCGGCAGGGATAAGTCATGGTGCATACTTGTATCGGATACAAAAAACGAAACCTCCGCGCGCCGTCTTGAGGTCATGTGCAGCGAAAGCGACGGCTTTAAGGTAGCGGAGGAGGATCTGAAACTCAGAGGTCCGGGAGACTTTTTCTCAAACGGCGGCGAGTTCCGTCAGCACGGCAGCGCGGATATGCGGTTTGCCGCGTCTCTCACCGATCCCGGGCTTATAAGCGACGCGGTGGATGCGGCAAAGGCACTGACCGCGGCGGATCCGCAGCTGTCAAGCGCGGAAAACGCCGCTCTTTCGGCGATAGTCGGCGATCTGCTCGCCTCGTCCGAGGATACCGTGAGCTGAACGCCGGCAGGGATAACGGTCCTTATAGGGCTCCACTGCGCGTATATGCATACCCTCTGCGGCGGCCTTCACCGCCGCAGAAGCTCAAGCGCGCGCTCAAAATTCTCCGGCAGCGGACAGCTGAGCGTTACCGGTTGCTTTGTCCTCGGGTGGATAAACGTGATCCTGCCCGCGTGCAGGCACTGCCCGCGCAAAAGATCGGGATGGCGTTTTTCAAACTGCGTCGGATGGCTGTATACGGGGTCTCCGAGTATGGGATGACCTATGTGCGCCATATGGACGCGTATTTGGTGCGTTCTGCCCGTTTCAAGCTGCATTTCGGCATAAGTAAAGCCGGGCAGCTCTTCCAAAGTGCGGTAGTGGGTGACGGCGCGTCTGCCGCCGTCAGAGACGACCGCCATTTTTTTGCGGTCCGTTTTGTGGCGGGCGATCGCCGCGTCGACCGTGCCGCTTTCCGCGAGCCGTCCGAGCACGATGGCATAGTACACTCTCGACAGGGTGTGGTCCGCCAGCTGCGACGCCAGAAACATATGCGCCTCGTTATTTTTTGCCGCGATTATAAGTCCGCTCGTATCCTTGTCGATGCGGTGGACTATGCCCGGGCGTCTTACGCCGTTAATATCGGAAAGGCTGTCGCGGCAATGCCACAAAAGCGCCGAAACAAGTGTGCCGTTTGCGTGTCCCGGGGCGGGATGCACTACCATGCCCTGCGGCTTATTCACGACGATCACATCGTCGTCCTCGTAAACTATATCAAGGGGAATATCCTCGGGCTCCGCGCTGCAGGGCTCGGGCTCGGGCAGGCAGACGGTGAAAACATCGCCTGCCTCTGTTTTCATGTTCTTTTTTACCGTGCGCGCCGCGCCGCTTTTGCCGCAAACGGTGACGGCGCCTTTTTCCGCAAGAGAAGCGGCGGCGCTGCGGCTTATGCCTGCGGCAGCAGAAATGAAAACATCGGCGCGCAAGCCGATGTCCTCATCGGATACGGTAAAGCTTGGCACGCCGCGCGGCGCGCTCTCGCCGTCCGTATCGAAATCAAAATTATCATTACCGAATTCAAACTCAGTCATTGCCGTCTCCGCCGTTTTTGCCGTCGGTTTCATCGGTCTTGCCGTCGCCGTCGGACGATGTGTCTTTGTCCGCGCGGCAGCACGGGCAGCCGCCCTTGTCGGGGGACGCGGCTTCGGTATTCTCACAGCCGGGCTCTGCGCCGTCGGTTTTTATGTCTGCCGAAGCGTCTGCCGGCAGCTTTTTCTTTTTGGAGTCCTTCGGCAGCTCAACAAACAGCATGTAGCATACAAGAACGGCGCAGCCTACGGTCACAAATGCGTCCGCAATGTTGAAAACGTAGAAATTTACAAAATCAAAATCAATAAAATCGATGACCGTTCCTCTGAAAATGCGGTCTATCATGTTTCCGATGCCGCCGCCCGCGATAAATGCAAGGCTTGTGCGCACCCAAGGGCTTTTGGGCTTTTCTTTCGCAATATAAAAGTATATTGCGGCGATGGCGAGCACCGAGATCACCATAAACACCCAACGGTGGTTCTGAAGTATGCCGAAAGCGGCGCCGTCGTTGTTTATATACGTCAGGTGAAACACGCCTTTTATGCAGGGCACGATCTCGCCGAGATCGATAAATTTAAGCACAAGCAGCTTTGAGATCTGGTCGAGCGCAACTACGGCGAGAGATATCAGTATGCAGTATATCATAGCATGTCCTTTCAGCACTCAGTTTTCTTCTTCTCCGTTGGCAAAATCGCTGAGAAATTTGAAATAGTCTTCGTCCGCACGCTTTTTGCCCGGATCGGCGTCGGGGGCATCGACGGCAGAAGGCTCGGGATCGTCTGCGGCTGTCTCGGGCTCTTCTGCAGCTGCATCTGCATCGCCGTATGCATTTTTATCCTCGGCGCTGTCGGCCATATCAAAGGGTATATCGCTGTCATCGGCGGCTGAAGAACTGCTCTCAAAGCTTTCGTGCTCCTTTGCGGCAGCCTCGCTTGCCGTTTCTTCATCGTATGCCGCATCGGCGTCGGCGTATCTTGCCTTTTCGCTCTGCACCATGGCGTCGATATCGTCAAAAATGCCGTCGATCTCCTCGGATTCGATCTCACCGTCTCCGCCGGTAAATGCGGCAGTCTCAGAGGGGGCGGGAACGTCCGCGTCAACTGCGTTGACATCCGCTGCCTCGTCCTCAACCGAGTCAAGAACGAACGATACGTCGTCCTCCGCCGTATCCGCAGCATTAGCGTCGTCCGCGCCGGTGTCAAAGGAGCCGAAAGAGCTGTCCTCAATGTCCTTCATGTCGGCGGCACCGCCTTCGTTTATGACAAAGCTGCGGGATTTTTGCTCGGATTCGTTGACCTCGCTGAAAATGCTTTCTTCGGGATACTCTCCGAAATCGGGCATTTTCGCCTCGGGTTCGCCGCCCTGCTCAAATTCTTCGACCGCATCGGCGACCTTCGAGTAGTCGGGCTCATAGGTAAAGTTTTCCGCGCTTGATGCCAGCGTTTCTATAAGCTCTATGTGCGAGCTGTACAGATCGAAAAGCTGATCCTTGAAAGCCGCGACGCTTGCCTTCATAACGTCCACGGTATTGAGCTTGTCCGCAATGCGGCAGTCCAGATCGGAAATGATCTCGCCGCAGCTTTCGCGGGTCTTGTCAAGCAGCGCGTCGCTGCGCGCCTTTGTATCGGAAAGCATGGCAGCTGCCGCACGCTTTGAATCGGCAATGTTTCTGCGCAGTCCGTTCTCCATACCGGAAAAGCGCTTTATAAGCCGACGTGCTGTCTCCAGCTTTTGCTCAAGCTCGGAGGTGCGTGCGTGAAGATAAGACAGCTTTGATTCAAGCTCGTCTATGTATGCGTTGACCTCTTCGGGGTCATAGCCTTTTTTTACTGTTGAAAAAGCTCTTGTATCTCCGTCTTTCATAAAAAACGTCCTTTCCTGCGGCGCTTTATATATATTTTCTTGCTTCCAGTCTCAGTCTGCCGCGGCGCGTCTCATCCTCGCAGCGGTCTATGATAAATTTTCCGTATCCTCTTACGGACAGAATGTCGCCCGGGGCAACTTTTCTGTCGGGCTGCTGAACGGTAAGGTAGTTAAGCTCTGCTTTGCCCGACAGGACAAGAGATGCTGCATCCTCGCGGGATACGGAGCAAAGCGCTCTCACCACGCCGTCAAGTCGGGGAGCCGCAACCGTTGATGCAATATTTTCAAAATGTCTTTCGATCTTTATGTCTCTATGCTCGGCGGGGCGGACCTTTACGGTGTCTCTGCCGACCCGATGAAGCTCCGAAAGTATGAGCTTTGCCGCCTCGGGGCAAGCCATGATGCAGGCGCTGCTGTCTTTTGTCACTATTATATCGCCTATGACCTCGCGGCGAAGCCCCAGAGCCAGGACCGAGCCCAAAAGGTCGCGGTGGGTGAGGGAGGCGTACCCGCTGCCCTCGACAAAAACAGGAACTATAAGCTCCGAAAAGCCCTCCCACAGTCCGCAGTTTTGCAATATGTCAGAGAAAAACTCTTCTCTGCGCGTGCCCGCTTCCCCGAATATTTCCGTGGGAGCGGGGCAGTCTGCCATGTCGGCTGCCCACGAGGGAAGAAACACCGCCATACGTCTGTCGGCACCGACCGCGCCGCCGTAAAATGTCAGCCTGTCCGCGCTGCCGCGCGTGCGGCAGAAATCAAAAACGAGCTTTTGCTGGCGGGGAGTCAGAAAGCGGGTGGCTGCAAGCTCGCCGCGTCCGCTTTTCGAGAGAAGCTCTTCGGCGCGGGCATACAGCAGCCTGTCGTCGGCATCCGCGACCTGTGCGGCGCGCGCGCCGTCAAAAGGGTTATTTTCGGAACTCATAAAAATCATATAATACACATACGCCGCCCTGCAATAGCGGGGCGGCGGCTGTGTTCTTTCTGTTTCAGTGCTGAACTTTCAGATCAATACTCGCCGAAGTCGTCAGCTGCAGCTTCCTGACGGGGCTGCTCGGGCTGAGGAGCGGCGGCTTTGCGGGATGTAAGCTTTGCGTCTCCGACGTCAACGTTGCTGGGGGTGATAACGTATGCGTTGGATGCGATCTTCTTCAGAGAACCGTCAATGGAGTATGCCACGCCGGACAGAAAGTCGATAAGGCGGCGTGCCGTCTCTTTGTTCGTGTTCTCAAGGTTAAGTACTACGGTGCGCTTTGAAAGCAGATGGTCTGCGATCTGTGCAACGCTGTCAAAGGACTCGGGCTTTACGACCTTCATCTCAAGTGCGCTGCCGGAAGAAGTGGAAATGCTGATCCCGCCTCCGCCGAGACCTGCCATGCCCGTACCCATACCGGTGCTTGCGTTCATACCGTTGTCGGCATCCGCGCCGTCGTCGTATGCGCCGAAGCTGTCGTTGTAGTATTCGTCGTCGTTATATGCTTCGTCGTAGGACTCCTCGTCCTCTGCACCGCTCATTCTCTTTTTGATATTGTCAACGATTCCCATTAGAGTTATACCTCCGAAATTTTTTCTTATTCAGTATCTTATCAAAGGGTATTCAAATGCTTGTCTGCGGGTAGTATCTTTTGCCGAAAACCGACGAACCGACGCGAACCATGGTGGCTCCCGATTCAATGGCGGCTTCGAAGCTGTCGCTCATACCCATAGATAATACAGACTCTATTATATTATGCGATTTATTTTGCAAAATGTCAAGATATATTGAATATGTTTTGTCAAAATATTTTCTGTAATCGTCTTTTTTCTCACATACGGGCGCCATTGTCATCAGTCCGCGCACGCGAAGCCCCGACAGCGTCTCCATATACGAAACAAGGCTCTCGCAGTCCTCGGGCATAACGCCGCCCTTGTTTTCCTCTCTGCCGATGTTTATTTCGCAAAGCACATCTGTGACAACGCCTGCTTCGATGCTGCGCTTTGAAATTTCGTCGGCAAGCCTTACGGAATCCACCGACTGTATCATATCGGCTTTGCCCACAATGCTTTTGACCTTGTTTGTCTGAAGATGACCTATAATGTGCAGGGGGACCGTGCCGCGCAGCGCGTCATATTTCGACAGAAATTCCTGAACCTTATTTTCGCCTACGGCGCGAAGCCCCAGCTCGTTAATTGCATATAGTATTTCTTCCGCGGGCACTGTCTTTGTTGCGCACAAAAGGGTGACGTCGCCCATGGCGGGATCCCTGCGCGCCTTTGCCGCCTCTATTCTTTCGAGCGTTCGCAGATAGTTTTCGCGTATCTCCTGCTTTCTTTTTTCGTCCATAATGCTTATCCTCCGATGATCCTGCCGTCGTACAGACCTTTTCCCTTTGTGATGATGCTGTCGTGCAGCCGCAGTCTGCGCTCGGTATTATTGTTCTCTGCATCCGTCGTATCCGATGCGTCGGTCGTGTCTTCGCCGTCGGTATCCTCCGTATCGTCGCCCTCCTCGGATATTATGCAGACGCCGTCGCTTTTGTATATGACGTCCACGGTGCAGAAACGCACCTTCGAGCCGTCAAGGATATATACGCCCGTTTTGCCATCCGCAACGCGCAGAGCGGACTGGGGAACGCTGAGGCCCGTATACTCGGCTTTTACTATTTCGATGTCCTGAGAGCGCGCAAAATCGAAATTTTCGGGCATATAGCGGGTGGTCAGTACCAAAATCACTTCGTCCGCGCCGCTTGTCACGGAGTATACGTCCATATCGACGGTCTCTCCGCAGCTTTTCAGCACGACGGTGCAGCTGCCGCCCTCTTTGAACTTTGCGGCGTAGCTGCGGTCAAGTCTTACGGCAAGATACCATTCGGGGCGTGTCACAGTCTTGCCGATGCAGTTTGCGCCGATCGAGGCAGGCTGCGACGAAAGCAGCTGCGACAGGGACGCGTACGTTGCGCTGTCAAGCACTGTGGGGTCGAAAACCGTCTCGTATCCGTCGCAGGACGGATAGAAATATCCGCCTGCGGAAGAGGTCACGGTCTGCAGACACGTGCCGAGCTTTGATGTGAGCTCGGATCTCTTTGCCTCAAGCGCGGCGATCTCGGAGTCGAAATTGCCCGATGAGGATGAAGTCAGCAGCGAGCGCTTGTTAACAAGGCTTAAAAACTGAGAGCGAAGGGAAACGGCGCCCGCGGCGTCGCCGGAGTCTCCCAGACGGCGCATCTCGCCGAGAAGGGAATATATCTCGCGATCGACGGCGGAGGAGTCCTTCAGCGTGACTCCCCTGCTTGACGCGGAGCACTCGCGCAAAAGCTCTATCTGCGCGTCTGTCTCGTCAATTTTCGCTTCAATGTCGGGAGAAGCAACGGAATATAGCCTTGCGTCCTCGCCGCCTGCCTTGACGCTTTCGCCCACTCGCACGGAAGCAACGGCGCTGCCGCCGCCGACCGTGCCCGAAACGGGTACCTCATAGCGGAATATGTATCCCGATGCCTCGTCCGTAGCCTGAACGGTAGTCTGCAGGGCGGGCGTGGTCTCCACTTCAAGGGTGAACGTGCGCCATATGTGGTATCCGAGATAAAATACAAGACCGATGGATAAAAGAGCGCCCAGTATATACAGACCGACTCTCTTCAAATATTCGGTATCCATACCGCGCCTCCTTTATTGAAAATTATGTCATGTGTCCGTCAGCGCAGAAGCTTAATGTGCTGCGTTTTGTCGGCTTGTCCGTCGTGCGGTCTCTGATGAGCGCCCGAAAACTGTCTGCCCGCCGGATGTTTCTCGGCGGCTGCCGATAGCTGCCGGGGTCGTCTGCCGGACGGCTGCGGGCTTTGCCTTACAGCTTTGTGACTTTTGCGCGGACGTCCGCGCCCGCTATATCGGCTTCCAGACTGCGGCAGGTAAATACGATGGACTGGAGATCCCTGCCCGCGCCGTCCGCAAGCAGCGAAAGTATGCGGCGAAGCCGCTCTTCGTCGGTGCGCGCAAAGCTTTCATCGTATATTGCCGGCGGCGCGTCGTTCTCAAACAATACTTTCAGCAGCGCACAGCGCAGGCTGATATATGCCGCGTCGGCGGTTCCCGCCGAGAAATATGCGGCGTCGTGCGTTCTGCCGCCGTACTCGAATGTCATGTCAAAATTGCGTTCAATACCCAGACGGCTGTATTTTCCGCCGGTGAACCTCTGCATGATCTCGCCCGCCTCGCTGACAATGCGCGGCATGAGCGAATGTCTAAGATTTTCTCCCGCCGTCTGCAGCGCGTCAAGCGCGCAGACTACGGCGTCGTATTTTTCACAAAGCTCGTCTTTTTCGCGCCTTACGCTGTCAAGCTCGGCGGCGAGTGCGCATGGGTCTGCGCTGCCTCCCCTGAGCTGACCGAGAGCCGCGGTCTTTTCCCTCAGCTGAGTGTTCAGAGAGGGCAGCGAGCCCTGGGCAAAACGGGCTTTATGCGCGGTTTCCCGCGCTCCCGCGGGG
>ENA-OUQC01001289-OUQC01001289.1-human-gut-metagenome-genome-assembly--contig:-NODE-1289-length-13552-cov-4.169890_pt1 | contig 13552 bp, 11 predicted proteins | sample MGYA00237942_ERZ548815 | MGnify/ENA primary metagenome ERZ548815 (study PRJEB26490, sample SAMN05194722) | human gut metagenome | biome: terrestrial biome; feature: human-associated habitat; material... | reverse complement strand
TGGTGCGACGGGTGAAACCGGCCCCACCGGCCCCACTGGCCCTGCCGGTGCCGTCGGCGCGACGGGCGAAACCGGACCCACCGGCCCGACTGGCCCCGCCGGTGCCGCCGGCGCTATCGGCCTTACGGGCGAAACCGGCCCTACTGGCCCCACTGGCCCCGCGGGTGCTACGGGCGCGCAGGGAGAAACGGGCGAAATCGGCGCGACCGGGCCTACGGGGCCGACCGGCCCGACCGGACCCGCGGGGGCCGTCGTCCGCGCCGCGGTAACGGCGCGAAAGTCCTCGGACGACACCGTGCACAGCGACGGCAACGTTCTCTCCACGCAGATGTTCTCCGCGCCAGTCGGCACGGGCGTGGAATACGACTCGGATACCGGCGCGGTCACCATTCGAACCGACGGCCTGTATCTGTTCAACTGGTCGCTGCTCCTTCGCAACGACAACGAAGCCGACACCAACGTCGTCGTCGCGCTGGAGGACAGCGCGGGAACCAACCAGTACGCGCTTTCCGGCGCGCACACCGTGGCCGGGAATCCCGACGCGGTCATCGTCGGCACGGCGCTTCTGGACGCGCGCGCGGGCGACACCTTCGTTCTGCGCAACCGCTCCGGCCACGCCGTCCGCTTCAATGCCGCCAGCGGCGCGTCCGCGGGCATTGCCGGCAACCTGACGGCCATGCGCGTATCGTAAGCGGGACTTTCTTCCTATAAAATACGAAACCGCCGGGCGGGAGCGCGTCTCCCGCCCGTTTGAAGGGGAGGAAAACGGCGGTATGAAAATCTGCGTATACGCGATCTGTAAAAACGAGCGGCAATTCGTCGAGCGCTGGGTGCGTTCGATGCGCGAGGCGGACGATGTGGTCGCACTCGATACCGGCTCTACCGACGGAACTGTCGAGGCGCTGCGGGCGCAGGGCGTTTCCGTCTCGGAAAAGGTGATTTCGCCGTGGCGCTTCGACGCGGCGCGAAATGAATCGATGAAGTTGATTCCGGCGGACGCGGACGTTTGCGTCTGCACGGATCTGGATGAGGAATTCGCTCCCGGCTGGCGCGCGGCGCTGGAAGCGCAATGGCGACCCGGCGCGCAGCGGGGACGCTACCGCTACACATGGAGCTTCAACCCCGACGGCAGCGAGGGCACCGTGCTGTGGCCGGACAAAATTCACGCCCGAAGCGGATACAAATGGGTCTACCCCGTGCACGAGGTGCTCGCGCGCGAGGACGGCCGAAGCGAAACGGCGGCCGAGGTCGTTGTGCTTCAGGGCGTGCAGCTGAACCATCACCCCGACCCCACGAAATCACGGGCACAGTACCTGCCGCTTCTGGAGCTTTCCGTGCTGGAAAACCCGGACGACGCGCGCACCGTGCACTATCTGGGGCGGGAATATATGTTCCACCGCCAGTGGCGCAAGTGCATTGAAATGCTCACGCTGCACCTGAACATGCCCGGCGCGACGTGGCGCGAGGAGCGCTGCGCGTCCTGCCGCTTTATCGCGCGCGCCCATGTCAATCTGGGCGAACGAGGGGACGCGCGCGCGGCGCTGTTCCGCGCCATTGCCGAAGCGCCGTGGCTGCGGGAGCCGTATTTTGAAATGGCGCGCCTGCTTTTGAATGACGGTGAATTTGCCGGAGCCGCCTTCATGGCGCGGCAGGCGCTCGCCATACAGACGCGCCCGGAGGTCTACATCAGCGAGGACGCGGCATGGGGCGACGAACTGCCGCGCCTGCTCGAGCGCGCGCAGACAGAGCTGAAACGAACGCTTCTTATAAAATAAAAATGGCGTGCCCGCTTCCTTTTCCGAAACGGGCGCGCCCCTTCTGTTTTGTCAGTTCATTTCCTCGATATGCGATATGTACTCCAGCGACTTCAGCGCCTCGATGATCTCGGCGTGGCTGCGGTACTTTTTCAGCGTCTCATTGTTGATGGACAGCGAAATGGAGTACACGCTCAGGCCGGAGTTCGCGTAAGCGGGGTTCAGCTCGATGTCGTCGATGCGAATGTCCAGCTTGCGGACGGTGGTCACGAAGTCCTGCAGGTTCGCGCGGTTCTTGAGCTCAAGGTGCACCTCGAAATGGTTGGAATGATCCTTCAGATACTTTTCCAGCGACGGGAACAGCGAGATGATGCACAGAAGCGACAGGAACGACACGACCGTGAGCGTGTAATAGCCCGCGCCGGCGGCAAGGCCGATCAGGCCGCTCGCCCACAGACCGGCGGACGTGGTAAGCCCGCGAATCTGGCTTTTGGAGTTGAACAGGATGGAGTTGCCGCTGATCATCGCGCCGCCCACGACGGTGGCCGCGGAGATGGCGGCGAAGCTCAGCTTGTTGGCGCTCATCAGGCTCAGGTCGATCAGCATGGCGACGGTGGAGGCAAGCGACACGAGGATGAACGTCCGAAGACCCGCGGAGTGGCGCTTGCTGGAGCGCTCCCAGCCGATGATCGCTGCGAAAAGCACCGAAATCAGCACGCGGAACAGGATGGAATACGCGTTTACGGTGATCGACCATTCGCCCAGCAGGCGGGCGATTGCGTCGGTATATACGTTTGTCATGGAATCAGAACCTCCTTCCGAATCTGTGTCGGCGATTGATGTTGCCAATGGCGTCGTACTGTTCCTCCGCCGCCTCGGTAAACGCGGCCTCCTCCTCGCTCGGCGGGGACACGCGCGGCGGCAGCGAGGCCTGAATCTGCTGAATTTCCCGAATCAGCCGGTCGACCGGCGAAAGCGCGAGCTCCTCCGGCGCGGGCGCTTCGTCCGCCGTCTGACCGTCGGGGGAATACGAGTGGGACAGGTACAATGACAGCTTGGCGCAGGCCGGGCCGATCAGCTCGTAAAGAACGCTGGACGCGAGGATGATCGTTTCCAGCGCCTCGCCCTCCTGTCCGCCCAGCGTGCGCGCGCCCAGCGCCGCAAGGCCGATGGCCACGCCCGCCTGCGGAATCAGCGCCAGACCCAGATAGTTGCGCACCCGCTTATCCTTCTTCACCGCCCAGCAGCCGAGGAACGCGCCCGCGTATTTGCCCATGATACGCACAAAGAAGTAGCACACGCCCACGACGATCAGCGGCGACCGTCCCACCACGCCGGAGGCGGACACCAGCGAATCCAGCCGGAACGAAAGGCCGGAGCGCACGAAGAACAACAGCAGGATGGGCGGGCTGAAGTAATTCAGCTGCTTAAACAGCTTGTCGTCTCCACTGATGTTCGCGTACACCGTGCCCATCGCCATGCAGCCCAGCAGCGGCGAAACGTCCACCAGCGCGCACAGTCCGCAGAAGGTAAACAGCAGCGCGATGGAAATGATCAGCCGGTTGTCGGTGGAGCGCTTGCGGGTGATGAACATTTTCAAAACCCCGCCGAACACGCCGCCCAGCACCAGCGCCGCCAGATTGAGTGCGATGGGTCTGGCGATATGCCCGACGCTCATGCTGCCCATCGCCGAAGCCAGCGCCACGGCAATGGCGATCGAATACGCGATCAGCCCCACCACGTCGTCCAGCGCGACCACCTGCAAAAGCGTGTCGACAAAATCGCCCTTCGCGCCGGTCTGGCGGATGGTCATCATCGTAGACGCGGGCGCGGTGGCCGAAGCCAGCGCCGCCAGCACGATGGAAAACGCCAGATCGATGCCCAGAACAAAGTAGGCCATAATAAATACGAACACGGAGGCCATCAGCGCCTCCGCGACCGTGACCAGCACGACCTTCATGCCGTTTCGCTTCAGCGTTTCCAGCTTGAAAAACTCGCCCGTCGAAAACGCGATAAACGCCAGCGCAATATCGGAAAGGAAATCCATTCCCTCAATCACGTTGTCGGGCACGAGATGCAGGCAGAACGGCCCCAGCAGAATGCCCGCCACGATGTACGCCGTCACGTTCGGCAGGTGCAGAAGGTTGGTGATGCGCGTCATGGCAAAGCCCGCAAACAACATCACCGCCCCGGAAATAATCACCGCCGCGACCGGCGACGCGTTCTGATAAATTCCCGACAGGTCCATAAATCGATCCTCCTTTCAAAAAGAAACTTCGCAGGGAGCCCCACGTGCCCCTTGCGGATAAGTGTATAATATGATATACTGATTTAAAATAAAATCAAATTATTTTATTTTTGCCATCGATAAATCCTGCTTATGGAGGGCCTATGCTGGACGCAAAGCTGGAAACGCTGCTGGCCGTTTCGGAATATCAGAATTTCACCCGCGCCGCCGAGGCGCTGTCGCTGACGCAGCCCGCCGTCAGCCACCACATCGCCCTGCTTGAGCAGCAGCTGGGCGTGACACTGTTTGTGCGCGGCAGGGGCGCGCTAAAGCTCACGCCGGAGGGCGAAATCGCCGTGCGCTACGCCCGCCGCTTCAAGGCGCTGAGCGCGAAGCTGCGCGAGGAGCTGGCCGGGGCGGACAGGCGCGCCACCCGTCTGCGCATCGGCATTACGCACACGTCCGAGAGCAACCTGACCACCGAAGCGCTGGCCAAATGCTCCGGCACGGATAATCGCCTTACCATGACAATTCTCACGGATACGATAAAAAATCTTTATGACATGCTGGACAGCTACGAGATCGATCTGGCCATCGTGGAGGGCGGGCAGCACCGGGAGGGCATGCGCTCACTGATGCTGGACACCGACTATCTGGTGTGCGCCATGTCCAACGAGAACCCGCTTTCCAGAAACGCGATGGTCACGCTGAACGAGCTCAAGCGCGAGCGCATGATCCTGCGCCTGCCCTCGTCCGCCACGCGCGCGCTGTTCGAAAGCACGCTGCAAAGCCTTGGCGACAGCATCGACAATTTCGACGTGACGCTGGAGGTGGACAACATCGCCACCATCAAGGATCTGGTGCGCAAGAACTTAGGCGTGTCAATCCTGCCCCGAAGCGCGTGCATGGACGAGCTGCGCAAGGGCAAGATTGCCGCACTGCCGATTGAAAACCTGAGCATGGTGCGCGAAACGCGGCTGATCTACAAGGACGATTTCACGCACATGGATATTCTGCAGGAAATCACGAAAACCTATCAGGAAACCGCGAAGGCCTATCACTGAGCGCTTGCGCAATGGGTCCGATTTTGCTATAATAAATGGAAGGTTTATTCCCTGAAACCGTCGAAAGGATTTCTTACGCGATGATACTTTTAACGCTTTCCAATATTTCCAAATCCTTTGTCATGAACCGCGTGCTGACGGACGTCAGTCTCACGCTGCCGCAATACGCGCGCATGGGCATCGTGGGCGTGAACGGCTGCGGAAAGAGCACGATGTTCCAGATCATCACCGGCCGTCTGCAGCCGGACGAGGGCACGGTGTCGCTGATGAAGGGCACGACGGTGGGCTTTCTGACCCAGCACGCCGACATCGAGAGCGACCTGACCGTGACGGAGGAGCTTTCGCGCGTGTTTGACGACGTGAAGCGCATGGAAGCCCGTCTGCGCGAGCTGGAAGCGGAAATGGCCGAAAAGCACGCCGACGCGCAGGAAATGAAGCGCCTGAGCGACGCCTACGCCCGCCTGACCGCGCGCTTTGAGGACGCGGGCGGCTATGAGTGGCCCAGCCGCGTGCAGGGCGTGCTGGCCGGTCTCGGCTTCTCGGAGGAGCGGCGGCAGCAGAAGGCGAGCCTGCTCTCCGGCGGCGAAAAGACGCGGCTGTGTCTGGCGCGCCTTCTGCTGCGCCAGCCCGACCTGCTTCTGCTGGACGAGCCGACGAACCACCTCGACCTTCCGTCCATCGGCTGGCTGGAGGACACGCTCAAAAAATACAAGGGCACGGTCATGGTGATTTCGCACGACCGCTATTTCCTGAACGCCGTGTGCGACCACATGGCCGAGCTTCGGCAGACGCATCTGACCCAGTACACCGGCAACTACGATCAGTTCGCCGTGAAGCGCGAGGCCGACCTCGAGCGGCAGTTGAAGGAATACAACATGCAGCAGGCGGAGATCGAGCGGCAGGAGTCCATCATTCGCCGCTACCGCATGTACAACCGCGAAAAGTCGATCAAGCTGGCGGAGAGCCGCGAGAAGCGGCTGGAAAAAATGGAGCGGCTGGAAAAGCCGGTGGACGACCAGAAGGTGCGCTTCCATTTTGAAGCGCGCCGGCGCAGCGGCGACGACGTGCTGATCGCCAAGGACGTGAGCAAGTCGTTCGGCTCGCGCACGCTGTTCCGCAATTTCGCCATTCATCTGCGCGCCGGAGACCGCGTGGCGCTGATCGGTCCCAACGGCGTGGGCAAGACCACACTTCTGAACATCATCACCGGCAGCGAGCGCGCCGACACCGGCTCGTTCCGCTACGGCACAAACGTGGACATCGGCTACTACGACCAGCAGCAGGCCTCCCTGCACCCGGAGAAGGACGTGATGAGCGAGGTCTGGGACGACTTCCCGACCATGGAGCCCGACCGCGTGCGCGGCACGCTGGCGCTGTTCCTGATCACCGGCGAAGACGTGTTCCGCCCGATCGCCACGCTGTCCGGCGGCGAGCGCGGGCGCGTGGCGCTGGCCAAGCTGATGCTGCGCAAGGACAACTTCCTGATTCTGGACGAGCCGACGAACCATCTGGACATGGACAGCCGCGAGGTGCTGGAATGCGCGCTGGACGATTTCGACGGCACGATTCTCACCGTGTCGCACGACCGCTACTTCATCAACCGCGTAGCGAACCGCATCATTGAGATGACGGACGAGGGCGTGACCGAGTACACCGGCAACTACGACGACTACCTTGAAAAGAAGCGCCAGCTGGCCGAAAACCAGCTTGTGATCGACGCCGCAGGCAAAACGCGCACGCAGATCGACAAGGAAAAGCGCGCGGAACGCCTGTCGCGCGAGAGCGCCAGGGTGCTGAAGCTGCGCTTCCAGCAGACGGAAAAGGACATTGCCGCCATCGAGCAGCGCCTGACCGAGATCGAAGCGGAAATGGGCCGCCCGGAAACATGGCAGGATCGCGCCGCCGCGCAGAAGCTGGAGGACGAGCGGCAGGAAAAGACCGAAACGCTCGCGCGCCTGTATGAGGACTGGGAAACCCTCGCCGAGCAGATGACGGAATAACCGCCCCGCCGCGCGGCTGTACAGAACGCGGAGTCGCGTGATGAAAAACGTTCGCCGGACCCAACTGAAGCGCGGCAACATGCCTCTTGGAAATCGGCGGCAGCCCGGCTTCCCCATTTTGCGGCGCTTGCCCGTCCGTATGAGCAACGGGAATCTTTCACCGAACCGACGGCGGCGCGCTTTTCTCCGCGCAGGTCTCTCCGGGGCGCAAACGAACGCGGGCGCCTGCGCGTCTTAAAATAGAAAGATATCGAGTGGACGATAGTAAAATTTCGACGGTAGCGTCGCGCCGCGAACAGACGGGCGCGCGGATCGAAAGGGTGACGAAGGAATGAAAATGACGCTTGTTCCGCGGCTGCGGCCGCCGCGCCGGGAGCAGCTGCCGGAATGGTTTGCCTGCGCGTTTGCCGCGGGCGTGGCGCTTCTGCACCCGCTGATTTTCGACGACTTCTTTTTCAACATCAACCGCTTCAAGTTCGGCGTGTTCGCCGTCAGCGCCTACGCGGGGCTGATCGTGTTTCTGCTGCTGTGCGCGGCGCGCAGGCGCGCGCTGGCCGGAGAGATTCGCCAGCCGTTTTCCCTTTCAGCGGCGGACTGGGGCATGGGCGCGTTCGCGGTGCTCGCGGCCGCGTCCACCATCCTGTCGGACGACGCGTTTTCCGCGCTCACCGGCGACGAAGGCCGCCTGTGCGGGCTGGTGTTCATTCTGGCGCTCGCGGCCATGCACGTGATCGTGTCCCGCGCGCAGAACGCGGACGCGTGGGCGGCGGGCGGACTGCTGATTTCCGGCTCGCTGTGCGCCCTGCTGGGCGTCCTGAATTTCTTCAAAATCGACCCGTTCGGGTTTTATCCGCGGCTGAACCAGAAGAGCGTCGACGGCTTTATCTCGACCATCGGCAACGTGGATTTCTTCTCGGCGTTCCTCTGCCTGTTCCTCCCCGCGGCGGTGGCGGCGTTCATGCGCGGCGGGCGCTGGGTACGCCGTCTGTCGGTCTTTCCCATCCTGCTGGGCACGGGCGCGGTCATCGCGGCGCGCGCCGACGGAGCCCTGATCGCGCTGGCCTCCGCCATCCTGACGGCACTGTGTCTGGGCGCGCTCCCCCTGCCTGCCCCCTCCGAAAGCAGGCAGCGTTCCGACAGCGCGGCGTCGCGTTTGGAAGCAAACCTCGCTGAATCCGCCCCCTGTTCAGAGGAAAACGACGCGCCATCTCGGCTCAGCCGAATCCTCTCCTCTCTCGCCGCAGCGCCGCACGGAAAGACTGCCGGCTCAGATGAGGAAAAGAAGCTGCACCCCCAGCGGGAAGCGTGGGCGCGCATGTGTCTGGCGCTGACCGGTTCCTCCGAGGATGGCGCGCCCTCCCGGTTCAGACGAACGCTCTCCTCTCTCGCCGCGTCGCTGCATGGGAAAGCAACCGGCGCGGACGAGGAAAAGAAGCTGCATCCCCAGCGGGAAGCCCGGACGCGCATGTGTCTGGCGCTGGCCTGTCTGATGGCGGGGCTGTTTCTCGTGGGCGCGGCCACGCGGCTGTGGCCGGACGCGACGCTTTCGCTGAAGGATCACGCGTGCGCCAGGCTGGCCGCGCATCCGCTGCTGTTCGCCGCGCTGAGCCTGCTTCTGACCGCCGCAGCCTACGGCCTTCTGCACACGCGCCGCGAAAAGCCCGTATTTCCCGCGCCGCGCACGTTCCTGCTGACGCTGCTCGCCTGCGCGATCGTGGCGCTCGCGGCGGCGGCGGCGCTGTTCCTGTTCTACACCTATGTGGACACGGACACGAAGCTGACGGGCATGCTGAAGCTGTTCCGCTTCCGCGACAAGTGGGGCACGAACCGCGGCGGCGTGTGGGTTCGCTGCATGAAGCTGTTCGCCCAGTCCGACTGGCGCGTGAAGCTGTTCGGCTTCGGCCCCGACCTTCTGAAAAAGCCGCTGGCCGACGCGTACGGCGCGGAAATCGCGGCATATTGCAACCTGTCGTTCAACAACGCGCATAACGAGTATATCCAGTACCTGCTCACGCACGGCGCGCTGGGGCTGACAGCCTACCTGACGTTCGCCGTCGGCGCGTGCGCATCGCTCTTCCGCCGCGCGCGCAAAAGCGCCGCCGCCGCGTGCCTGCTGGCCGGCGCTCTCGCCTACCTCCTGCACGCCGCCGTAAACGTCAACCAGCCGATCACCACCCCGCTTCTGTTCCTCTTCCTCTCCGCGTCCGTCTCGGTTCCCACGGAACCCGCGCCCGCGCGGAAGAACCCTCTCGCACAGCGCGCGGAATGAGCCGCTCGCCCAACGTCCGCCGTCGGCGCGTGCGTGTTGTTCTTTCGCCGCGCGCTTTCTGGCTTTCTCCCATGAAGCCGACACAACCCTCGCACACGGCTCACGAAACGGGCATGAGCCGTGTTCTCGCGGAAGGATTCGTTTCGCCCTCTATGCCCCGCGCAAGGGAAACTCCCCCAAGCCGGCGACGCGTTTCTGTGAAAGAACGTTTGCAAATTTTACTCCACGCTTCAGCGGAAGAATAGCGCCCGCGCTCCGCGTTCACAATAATCGCGGGGGTGAAAATCATGAGAAAGCTGAAATTCGTGCGGAGGGAGCGCGTAGCGCGCAACCCCATGCCCGCGGCGAGCGCCACCGAGCAGACCGGCCTGATACCCGCGCTGCCGGAGGACGACGCGCAAAAGGCCAGTTATCAGGCCGTCCTGCGCACGCACAGGCAAAAGGAACACTGACGGACGGCAGGGACGGCGCTGACGATGCGCATCATCCCCGCTCCTTCTTGCCGAAGAACGACGCGCAAAAGGCCAGTTATCAGGCCGTCCTGCGTACGCACAGGCAAAAGAAACACTGACCGACGGCAGGGAGGACGCTGACGATGCGCATCATCCCTGCCCATTCTGATTCTTGATACAACGGAGGAACGCCCCATGACGCGGGTACTCAACATTGATCTTGATTTCTTCCTGTCCAATTCCTGCTCCTTTGCGCCGGAGGGCGAGCACCCGACGACGGCGTGAGCTGGAACATACGCGCACGCAATTTTGAATCCGACTATACAACGGAGGAATGCCCTATGACGCGGGTACTCGACATTGATCTTGATTTCTTCCTGTCCAACCCCTGTCCCTTCGCGCCGGAGGGCGAGCGCCCGTCGGAAAGCGCCGCCGAGCCGTGGACGGAAGCGGAGATGTGCGCATTTCTGGAGGATCATCTCCACCTGAACCGCGCGCGTCCCATCCCGGGGCGAGTATTTCCAACGCACGACGGCGCGCTGTTTTACTGGCACGACCTGATTCGGGAAGGACGGCTGACTCCGCCGTTCCATGTGACGCACGTCGACGCGCACACCGACCTTGGCATTGGCGACAGGGGACACACGTTCGTGCGCAACAGCGTGCTGTGCCGCCCCGTCGCGTCGCGCGTCGACCCGGAGGGCTACCGCGCCGCCGGACAGCTGAACGAAGCCAACTACCTCGTGTTCGCGCTGGCGTTCCGCTGGCTGAGCGGACTGGACAACGTGCGCATTCCCACGTCGCTCCCCGACTTTCCGAGCGACCTGCGCGCGGAGGACGGCCATTCCCTGCGGCTGAAGAGCGCGTTTCCGGCGCTGTTCGAAGCGCGCTATGGCGAGGAGCCCGCCGTTCCCTTCTTCGAAACGACGGACGGCCGCAAATACACCGCTCCCGTTCCCTTTGACATTCTTTCGCTGGCCATCTCCCCCCGCTACGCCCCCGCCTCCGCCGACGCGCTGGTTCCCGTGATCATGTCCTACGCGCTGCCCACGTGACGCACGCCAAAGCGCAGCCACGAATACCGCCCCCGTCCGCCGACGCGCCGGTTCCCGTGATCCCGTCCTGCGCGCAATCCACGTGACGCACACCAGAGCATAGCCACGAATGCCGCCCCGCGTCCGCCGACGCATTCGTTCCCGTAATCATGTCCTACGCGCAATCCATGTGAAAGCAGCAAAAGCGGCCGCGAATTTCGCAGCCGCCGATTTGTTTCTCCCCGCCGCTTCCCTTTCCGCGCACCCCATGCGTCGGACGGCGGGCGTTCGGTCTTTCACCTCCAATATTGTCCGGCGAAAAGTCTATCACTCATCTCCGACAGACGGACTCTCGCCCTCCGGAATCGGCTCCGCAGCCGTCTCCGGCAGCAGGCGGCAGGTCAGGCTCCATTCATAGGCGGAAATGTCGCGATAGCCATCCCCGATGCGGTTGGCCGCCACGCCCGCCCACGCGTTTTCCTTCGCCAGCGGCTTCAGCGCCGCGAGCGCGTCGGGCGACAGGCCGGACAGATACTCCACGTCCACCTTCGCGCCCGCGCGGCGCACGTTGTAGGCGGCGATGACGCCCTCCGGGTTCGCGTAGGCGAACAGCAGCCAGCTCGCCACGATCACGGCGAAGGCCGCGCCCCACGTGCGCGTTTCGGGGCGAACCGCATGCCACGCCGCCGCGAGCGTGACCGCCGCCATGGCGAAAATGCCCCAGTACGTGATCAACCGCAGGAACGACAGCCCGAAGCGCGCCGTGTACAGCGACATGCGCCACGCCGACGAGGCCAGCATCACCGCCGTGAACGCGTACATGCCCACGGCCGCAGCGCGCACGACGCGCGCGCCGCCCGAGCGGCGAACGGCCAGCCCCGCGAGCAGCAGGTTCAGCGCGCAGATAACCACAAGCTCGAAAAATCCGTTCCTTGCGTATTGCGCGTAGCCGCCGCGCATCGCCGCGGCTTCCCGCCCGCCGAACAGGTAGATGAACTGCACCGCTGCAAACAGCGCGTACAGCGCGCACAGAAGCAGCATCGGCGTCGCCAGCGCGCCCGTCGGAAACGGCGGCTTGGCTTCGCGTTCCGGAAGCCGTTCCAGCACTTTCTGCGCGTACAGGAACGAAAACGCGATCAGCCCCAGCAGCAGGAACAGGAGCGGCTTCACGAGCAGCGCCCACACATCCGCTTCGTACAGCCGGTTGAGCAATCCCGTGAACATACCCTCGAACACCGCGTCAGCCGAGCACAGAAGCAGCATCGCCACGGCCAGTACGGGCACGGAGATGATCAACCCCACCACGATTCCCGTGGAGAGCCTCGCCCGCGGCAGCGCGCGGAACGGCACCGGTATGTATCGGACGCACGCGCGCGGCAGAATCCGCAGCGTTTCGCCGAGCGCGCCCGCTTCCGCCGCGCCGTGATTCAGGCGGCCGTTCAGCGAAAACAGCGTCAGCGCCGTAAGCCCCGCCGCGACCGGCAGGTTCACCAGCCGCAGGGAGGTGCTCATAAAGAAGAAAAACGTCAGATTCTCCAAAGCGCACGCGGCGACGAGCAGCCATTCGCGCGCCCCGCGCGGAGAGCGCCCGCCAGCCAGCAGACCGACCAGCAGCACCAGCAGCAGGCTGATGGACAGTCCCGCGCCGGGCAGGTAGACTCCCGTCCACATCCACACCACGCCCGCGGCCACGAGCGCCGAAACGATGGACGCAGCCGCCATTCGGACGGACGCGGCGTTCCAATTCATTTTTTCCATAGGCTCAAAACCCTCCTTTCAGCGGTATTATACCTCCGTATTTATCGATTGTCAATATATACACCGCGCATTTCGAGAAATTCTTGTTGGAAGCAGGTGGGGTTTACAAGGAATGGAAAGTATGATAAAATACAATCATGAATAAGAACATGCATAAACCCGGCCGACTGGCCGCATGGCTGGCGGCGCTGGCGATTCTGCTTACGTGTTCGGGCGCACTTGCGGACGCCGTTTTACCGGAAGGAATCGAGGTCATTGAGGAATCCGCCTTCGAAGGCTGCGACGCGCTGAAAGCGGTAGACCTGCCGAAGTCGCTTCGCGAGCTGGAAAGCCGTGCGTTAGCCCAGTGCAAATCGCTCGGACTAATTACTGTGCGCTCACAGGATTTGAGAGCCGGTTCCGAAGCGCTGGGAGAAGATCAGGAAGGAAAGATTATCGAATCAGAGCCGGGAATGTCGTTTCTCTTCTACTACACAAGTTTACCGGATGAATACGGCTGGGAATTTCGAACGCTGATTCCTCCTCACGAAAAGTTGCTTGCTTACGCCGCAAAAAAAATAGGTACCGATTATGATGAGATGGACTGCGTCACCTTCGCCAGAAAGTGCTACAAGGAAGCGTTAAGCATTACGATTGACGCTACTTGTGTAGGGGTGCAGCGGAACACGTGGAAGCGCGGCGGCACGCGGATTGACAACATCGCCGATCTTCAGCCCGGCGACATTCTGTGCTGGTCGGCGGACAGCAGCACGGCCGACCCCACCCGCTGCACGCACGTGGGCATTTACGTGGGCGCGGGCACGGTGGACGGCAAGGAATACAAAACCGGCGTGTTCATTGAATCCTCGCGCGGCGCGGGCAAGGTGCGCTACTGGGCGTTCCAGAAGGCGACCTACTACACCAAGCGCTTCATGAACGCGTGGCGAATGTTCTAAGGAGACGCCGCACAAATGAGGTGGTCGGCCGGCGAATGGATTTTTCGTCAGATGCAAAT
>ENA-OUQC01001278-OUQC01001278.1-human-gut-metagenome-genome-assembly--contig:-NODE-1278-length-13615-cov-5.044838_pt1 | contig 13615 bp, 11 predicted proteins | sample MGYA00237942_ERZ548815 | MGnify/ENA primary metagenome ERZ548815 (study PRJEB26490, sample SAMN05194722) | human gut metagenome | biome: terrestrial biome; feature: human-associated habitat; material... | reverse complement strand
TGTTTTGAGCCTTTACATAAACGATGAGTTTTTTGAAAAGCCGCGCGAGGAAAATTCATACCTCAAGGTCGGCACGCCGAAGCTGAGCATAGTATATGAGGATGAGAACATCCTGCTTGCCGACAAGAAGCCGGGCGTGCTGTGCCACAGCGCGGGCGTATGGGATTATAACACGCTTATCGCAAATATTCAAGCCTATATGGCGCAGAAGGGCGAGTGGCGGCCGCGCGAGGAGAACGCCTTTGCCCCGGCGCTGTGCAACCGCATCGACCGCAACACCGGCGGGATAGTCATCGCCGCGAAGAACGCCGAGGCCCTGCGCATACTCAACGACAAGATACGCGGCAGGGAGATCGAAAAATACTATCTTTGCGCCGTGTCCGGGCGGCCGCGGCCCGCGGAGGGTCGGCTTGAGAATTTTCTCTTCAAGGACGCGGTGAAAAATCAGGTCTACGTCAAGGCAAAGCCCGAGCCGGGCGCAAAGACCGCCGTGACGGAATACAGAACGCTGTGCACGAAGGGGAAGCTGTCGCTGGTCGAATGCAGGCTGCTGACGGGCAGGACGCACCAGATACGCGCGCAGATGGCCTATGCCGGCTGGCCGCTGCTGGGCGACGGGAAGTACGGGCGCGAGAGCTTCAACCGCGGCTTTGGCGAGAAGGGGCAGGCGCTGTACTCCTACAGGCTGGTTTTTGAATTCTCCACGGACGCGGGCTGCCTCAACTACCTGAGAGGGCGGGAATTCCGCGTGGACAGTGTGGATTTTGCGGAGAAATATTTTGACGTGCATGATCTTGACACCATCGGTTGACAAAACCATGCGCGCCCCGGCGCGGCGGGCGTGACACGCCGCGGAATATGGAGGGATCGGTCATGCTGAAGCTTCTTACGCGGCTTTTCATACGCGACAGCGAAAACGTGCGCGATGCGCGCGTGCGTCGGGCATACGGCACGCTTTGCGGGGTGTACGGGATATTTCTGAACATTCTGCTGTTCGCAGGCAAGTATTTTGCCGGGATGATATCCGGCTCCGTCGCCATCACGGCAGACGCGTTCAACAACCTGTCCGACGCGGGGTCATCGGTCATCACGCTTCTGGGCTTTGCCATCGCGGCCAAGAAGCCCGACCCTGAGCACCCCTTCGGCCACGGCCGGTTTGAGTATCTGGCGGGCTTTGTGCTGTCGGCGCTGATCGTCGTGATGGGCGTGGAGCTTGGCAAAAGCTCCGTGGAGAAGATAATATCCCCCGCCCCGGTCGAGGCGGGGCTGCTTCCGGCGGCGATACTGCTCGTGTCCATCGCCGTGAAGCTGTACATGTCGGCATACAACCGCGCCGTCGGTAAGAAGATCGGCTCCGCCGCGATGGAAGCCACGGCGGCGGATTCGCTTTCCGACTCGATCTCGACGCTGGTCGCGCTGCTGTCCATGGCGGTGAGTTATATATTCGGCTGGAACATAGACGGCTGGGCCGGGCTTGCCGTGGCGGTGTTCATCTGCATTGCGGGGATAGGCGCGGCAAAGGACACGATGTCTCCCCTTCTGGGCAAGGCTCCGGATGCAGAGCTTGTGCAGCAGATACGCGAGATCGTGCTGGCGCATCCGGAGGTGCGCGGCATACACGACCTCATCGTGCACGATTACGGCCCCGGCCGTCTCGTCGTCTCCCTCCACGCGGAGGTGGACGGCTACGGCAATATATTCGAGCTGCACGACGCGATAGACCGCGCGGAGCGCGAGCTGAAGGCGAAGCTCGGCTGCATCGCCACGATACACATGGACCCCATCGAGGCCGACAACACGGAGCTTGCGCGCCACCGCCATGCCGTGACTGAGCTTTTGCAGGCACACATCTCGCCGCAGCTAACCGTGCACGACTTTCGCATGGTGCCCGGCCCGACGCACACGAACCTTATTTTCGACGCCGCCGTGCCTGTCGATCTGGACATGAGCGACGAAGCGCTGGCCGCGGAGATACGCCGCCTTGTGCACAGCGAATGGGAGGAGCACTACGCCATCGTGACTATCGACCGCGTATACACGTAAGCGTGATTGAATACGGACGCAAGAACTCTCCGCCCGGGGGCGGAGAGTTCTTGTATACATATCGCGGATCAGTGGTGATCCGTACCCTTGGAGCCGACGCCGAAGTGAAGCTCCTTCATTCCTTCGACCTCCTCGCACACGTCCTTGAGGGCGCATACTGAGCAGTCGGTGGGCAGACCTTCGAGAATATGAGTAAGCGTGCCGGTGATATCGTTCGCCTTCTTCGCCATATCCTTAAGCTTGCCATAGTCAAAGCCGGGATCGGTGATGAATATGACCGTCGCCGCGATGACATTGGGATCCTTCTTATACTCGGAAATGTAGTTCATGCCGATGTTTTTGAAGCTGATGCCCTTTCTCAGCGCGGTCTTGCTGACGCGGATCTGCTCACGGAAGGACTCCGGAGACATGCGCGTCATATACCCCTCGGGATAGACGTGGTACTTGGCAAATTCGATATCCTTGAGCGTGCGGTAGACCTTCTCGTCATCGTCGTCGAGGACGCCGATGCGCAGCAGCACGATGCGCGCGAAGTCGCAGTCACTGCGGATCTCGCCCATATCGCGGCCAAAGAGCATGACCTTGTCCTCGCTGACAAGCTCCGCGCTGGAGGTGAACAAAACAAAGTTTGCCGAGCCCTTGCCCTGAGCGCCAAGCTCATAGGCCGCGTCCTTCTGGAGGACAAGCTCACTCACACCGAGGTCTTTCCACTTCGCACTCTCGGAGTACGCCCATGTTTTGGGCGTGCCCTTGAGCAGTTCTTCGGTGTCTTTTATAAGGTGGTTATAAAGCTCCATAAATCAAGCTCCAGTGTTTAGAATACGAGATCGACCTTCTTGCGGTCAAACATGGCATTGACCTGCTTGTATGCCCAGCCGAGAACCTTCTGGTCGAGGTTCCAGAAATAAACGACAAACAGGACCGCAACGACCGTGACAAGCACCGATATCAGCTTCTTGATGAATTTACACATACTGTTTTGCTGTGCTCCTTTCTTGTAAGGGGCACGGCGGCATACTCGCATACGCCGCCATATGCCCGCCGTTGTCTTTTACTTCTTGGCCATGCCCTTCTGGCGTGCATACTCGGCAGCGCCGAGAGCGCCCATGAGCTGGGGGTCGGTCTTGAGGTTGATGACCTTGAGCTTGAGCACGTGCTCGATAGCTTCCTTCAGGCCGTCATTCTTGGCGCAGCCGCCGGTGAGGGTGATGGAGTCGGTCGCGCCGGCCTTCTTCGCCATGACGAAGCAGCGCTTTGCAACGGCCATCTCGATGCCTGCTGCGATCTCATCCATCGGCTTGCCTTCGCCGACGAGGGTGATGACCTCAGACTCTGCGAAAACGGTGCACTGTGCGGTAATGGGGATGACGTTTTTTGCAGTCAGAGAGAGCTTGGAGAACTCGGGCAGGCTAAGCTCGAAGGAGCGTGCCATTGCCTCGAAGAAGCGGCCGGTACCGGCTGCGCACTTGTCGTTCATTGCAAAGTTCTTCACAGTGCCGTCGGTGTCGATGCTGATGCCCTTAACGTCCTGCCCGCCGATATCGATGATAGCCTTGACGCTCGGGTCAGTCACGTGAACGCCCATTGCGTGGCAGGAGATCTCGGAGATGTTTTCATCTGCGAAGGGGACCTTGTTGCGGCCGTAGCCGGTACCGATGAGGTAGCTGAGGTCCTTGGAATCCTTCAGACCTGCCTTCTCGCAGACTTCTGCCATTGCGGCAACAGCGCTCTGCTCGGAGTTGATCTTGCTGCGGATGGTGGTATCGGCAACGATCTTGCCGGTCTCGTCAAGTATTACTGCCTTTGTGTAGGTGGAACCTACGTCGCAGCCGCCGAAATATTTCATTTTTCTTTCCTCCAGTTTATTTCTTTTCGTGTAGCGAATTACATGCAGGAGTCATCCTCGAACTCCAAGAGCGAAGGATCAACGGGTGAAGCGCCGATGACCGTGCGCATATACTCGTTGACCTTTGCGCGCATGGAGCTGCGGGAAACGGTACGCGGGTCCATAAGGTCGTGCTCGACCCAAATCATATGCAGACCGCGCTCGCGCCCCTGCTCGTCAAGAATACCCTGAACCGTGGCCATGTTCTTGCAGGCGACGTGCTGATACATGATAACGAAGTTCGCGTTCCAAGCCTCGCACTGATGCCAAAGCTCATCGACGACGTTGCGATAGCCGCCGTTGGTGTGACGGCGCATGACCATACGCTCATACAGACGCGCAAGGTCGCGGAGGGCTTCCTCCTTGTCCTCGGTCTCAAGAGGCTTGGTGAAGTTAAGAGACTCCATCTCGACCAGAACGTCTATGCCCCAGCAGTTAGCAAGCCAGTTGGAGAAGTTTGCATAGAAGTGCGGAGGGCAGGACCAGATGATTGCGCGGTACTTCATCTTTTCCTCGGGCCATGCAAGAGAGTTGCTGTTGTAGGCCTTGGTAAGAAGCTTATCGACCTTCTCGCAGGTCTTCATGACGCGCGGGTCGAGGCCGCCGTCCATCTCGTAGTTATACTTGCGGAACAGCTCGTAGCAGGGGCCGAGGAGCTGGGGACGGTCGGTCTTGTTGATGTCCCACTTGTTAAGCTCGTATGCGGTCTCCTGATTGAAGCGCTTCATTGCGGTGAAGTATGCATCCCAGCTCCATTTCGTGCCGGTCTGCTCCTCAACAAACTTTATGCAGGCCTTGATATCCTCAACGCCGCACTGGAGTGTGCTCTCGTCGAGATACTGGGTCGGGAAGCAGAGGTGGAAGACAGGCAGCTCGGGGAAGCGGCGGCTCATGTAGGAGGAAGCCATGGTGGAGCCGTCGCAGGGCATGGAGGAGGAGATGAAGCAGGAGCCGATGTGCGGCAGAGCGTCAACGACAAGTGCGCCGCACTCGGAGGTCGGGACGGGGCAGGTGTCGGAGGGTAGACCGTAGGACTCGACAGCGTCAATGTAGGGGATGCAGGAGAGCTGATCGAGCATCGACAGCAGGAACACGGGCATAAGCTGATAAGGGATACCCAGCATATCCGGGAAGCCGGCCATAAGCTGACCCATGGTCATTTCATCGAAGAGAATGAGACGCTGATTGAGGGCACCGCTGTTGCCGTTCTTATCGTCGCACTTTGCGAGGAGAACAAGCGTCTCTGCGACAAAGCGGTACATGCAGTATATGAGCTCATGGCTCATGCGGAGGTTATAGCCGCGCATACCCATGGTGTTCTTATCCATGAAGCTGTGGCAGCAGAAATAGGATATCATCCAGCGGTAATGCAGTGCGCTGTTGACTGCGGGAACGAGGTCCTTGGAGAAGGTCATAAGGAGCATGCCCCACATGCGTGCCCACTCATAGAAGTCATAAGCGGTGTCCTTGATACCGCGCCACTCACGGCGGACGGTAGCCATGGCACCCTTGCGGTACAGGCGGCCGAGACGGCGCTCACCGTTGAGGATGACGTCCTTCTTGTTCTCGGCGTCGAGAGCCATGAAAGCGTCGAACTCTTCCTTGACGCGCTTGCCGTCGGCCTTCGCGTCCTCTACGCGGTCAAGCCCGAACTGCTTCCAGTCGGTAGCCTTGAGCATGTCCCATGCTATGGTGCCGACTTCCTTGAGGTTCTCCCACTGCGCTTTCCAGTTTATCTCGTCCTTGCAGCGGAAAAACTCGGGATTCGGGTACTGTATCTTTTCCTTTTTAGCCATTATTCTTTGCCCTCCTCTTTGTGGATGCGTTTGATCTCAAGGGATTCAACAAAGGCCTGGACACGGGTACGCAGCTGGCCGGAGTTGCCGTTGTTGTAAAGTCTGTCGATGGACAGGACGGGCCAGCCGTATTCGTCGTGCATGATGTGGGAAACGAGCGCGCGCTCGAAGCCCCAGTAGTCGCAGTACTTCATCTGCTCATAGATGATGCCTTCCGCGTTGAACTCCTTCGCCAGACGGTCGGCCGTCTCACGGCGCTGGTGCACCTTCTCGTCGGCTATGTAGCGGGCACACTCGGAATGCTCCATCACGTGCAGGCAGATCTGACGCAGCGCGTCCTCATCGTCCTTAAGCTCGATGACTTCGCGGCCCGGAGTGGAGCCGAAGCAGTAACGGTCGGACACGACCAGCGCGCCGCAGCCCTCGATGAGCTTGGTGAGCTGGGGGTCGTCTATCTCGGAGCCGACTATCGCAACGCGGGCGCGGAAAGCGGGCTTCTTGTCGGGCTTGCGCTTTTTCAGCTCTTCCAGAGTCTCGCGCAGCTTCGGCAGGATGAGCGCCTTGGGGCAGGTGTAGGTGACGAGGTTGAGGACGTGGAACTCATAGCCGGTGATGACCGGGTTCTCGGCCTTGCGCATTTCGCCGATCTCGGAGATGATGCGGCAGACCTCGTTATGCTCCTCAACAGCCTTGCGGATGGCGGCGTCGGAGGTGTCAACGCCGAAGGTCTCGGTCAGTCTGTCAAGCACGCGCAGACGCATCTGCTTGACATAGGAGTCGAGGGTGTAGTCGGTGATCTTGTAGGGGATGTCGCAGTGGGTCACGAAGAAATTGGGCTTCTCATTGATGTTGAGGATCTCAAAGTGTTCCATGGCGCGGTTCATCATGGAGCACGCGTCCACGCCTATCATGGCGTCGAGGAACTGATAGCCGCCCTCTATGCCGCGCTCGACCAGCGCCCTTGCGAACTCGCAGGTGTAGTTGGACATATAGTAGGTGGCGATGTCGATGGAGCCCGTGTTGGGAGCGCGCAGACGCACGGAGAAGCAGTTGCCGACGTTCAGCAGTGCCTCGGGAACATGGTAGCAGGTGTAGCCGAGAGCTATGCCGCCGTCGGCCTGCGCCTGTTTCACCAGTTCATTGTCAGCGTTCTCAAGCAGGCTTTCAAAGTAGATCAGATGCTTAAGATCTTTCAAATGTTACACCTCTTCTTTAAAGAATTTCTATTTTCTGGAGTGCTTCCTTCACTCCCTTGAGCATTACGGAATCCGCAGGCAGCTCAAGAACACTTCTGCCCTTGATGTCATTCGCGGCGAATGTGCTGTCTGCCGGGATATACGCGAGAACTTCCACGCCCGGAACATTTATCATGTCCTTAAGCTCGGGATTGGTCATGCGGTTGACGATGCAGCCGATCTTTTCATAGCTGATAAGCTCGTCCGCCACGCCCTTGATGGTTTCCAGAACCTGTTCGCCCTTCTTGCTCTGATCGGTTATCAGCAGCAGGTGCGTGACCTTTTCCATCACGCGGCGCTGGATCTGCTCGATCCCGGCCTCGCCGTCGATAACGACGTAATCAAAGCTGTTGGCGAGAATTCCGATCACTTCCTTAAGGTAGGAATTTACCTTGCAGTAGCAGCCGGAGCTCTCCGGACGGCCAATCGCCAGAAAAGCGAAGCCCGGCATCTCCACCAGCGCGTCAAATATTCTGAAGCGCGCCTCAGAGAGAAGCTCAAGCGCTTCCTTGGTGTCGCCGTTTTCAACGCTGTCAACGATACTCATCCGGATATCGTCCAGCGTCAGCTTAACGTCCACGCCAAGAGCAACGGACAGACCGACGGCGGGATCTGCGTCTATGGCGAGTATCCTCTTGTCCGGGTATTTTTCAACGAGCAGCCTCACTATAGAAGCGGAGATGGACGTTTTGCCCACGCCGCCCTTGCCTGCGACCGTGATTATCTTGGCCTTATTTTCCATGTGCGTCCCCCCTTTAAAATACGCATAGTACTGCCTATGTCTTTATCGTCGATATTTTATCACAGTGGTTTAAAATATGCAAGATAAACACTAAAAAAATGTGTGAAAGCATGTTTTTTGGATAAAATAATTGAATTAATCCCTCGTTTGTTAATTAATTGTTTAGACAAATCCGTTTTCAACGTATGATTAGAGGTGTTAAACTGCGTGCGTAGCAGCCTTTTTGTGTAAATTGTCGCATTGGGATTTCCATCTGCGGGCGCACTTCAAGACGGGCTTCCCCGCTCTTGTCAAGGACGGGCGCGCTGTGATAAAATACCGGTAAATTTACTGTGAGCGTCCGGCGGTGGAACCGCCAAGCGGCGCGCGGAGAATATCATGGACATTGCAGAGAAAGAAAGCTCTTCAAATCTAATACGGTACGCGTTCGTTTTCATCTCGGCCGCGCTGGTGCTGATCCTGCTTCCGGGCGCGGCAGCGCGGTTTGCATCGGCGGCCGTCATCGCCGCGGGCGTGGGGCTTCTTGTGCGCCGCGGCAGACGCGGGCGCGGCATCACCTGTGACCGCGCGGCGGCAGTCATCGGCGCGCTGCTTTTTATATGGCAGCTTCTGTGCGCGTACAACATCGCCTTTGAGACGGGCTGGGATGCGGGCCACATCGCCGACGCTGTGAAAGCATATGTCTGCGAATACAGAAACGACATGACGAGCTACTACGACTATCAGAGCTATCCGAACAACCTGCTCATCACTTTTTTAGAGATATTCACCTTACGCGTCTGCCGCGCACTCGGCATCAGCACAGGGCTGTCGCCCATGCCAGGGATGGTGCTGATAAACTGCGCCGTCAACACGCTTGCCTGTGCGCTGGTATACATGACGGCGAAGCTGTATGTTGATGAAAAATACGCGCTGTGCGGCTACATCGCCGCGGTGCTGCTGTTCGGGATTTCCCCGTGGACGGTGATATATTATTCCGATGCGCTGTGCCTCGCCGTGCCGCTGGCGTGCTTCTATCTATATGCAAAGCCCGTGTCCGGCCGGGCGCGGCGGCGCGTCAGATACGCCGTGTGCATCGTGCTGGGCTGTGTATCGTACTTCATAAAGCCGCAGTGCCTTATAGTGCTCATCGCCATATTCTGCTGCGAGCTTATACGAACGCGCAGTCTGCGGCGATTCGCCGCGCTGGCGCTGGCCGCAGTGCTGGCGGGGCTGACCTTCGCCGGAACACAGGCGTTGATCGACGCCGGGCGGCGCAGCATCGGCTTTTCCCTCGACCCGGAGCGCAAATACGGTGCGGCACACTTTTTGATGATGGGGCTGAACGAGGAGACCGGCGGCGTATACTCCGCCGAGGACGTGTGGTACTCCTCCACCTTCGCCACGGCGGCGGAGCGCACAGCGGGCAACCTTGAGAAATGCCGGGAACGGCTGGACGAGTTCGGCGCGGCGGGGCTTGCGCGCCACCTGTACAGGAAAATGCGCATCGTCTACGGCGACGGGACCTTCGCGTGGGGCGCGGAGGGCGCGTTCTACCGCGCGGTGCCGGAGCCGCCGAACACGTCGCTGTCGCCGCTGCTGCGTTCTGTTTTCTACAACTCCGGCAGTAACTACCGGTACTTTTCCGCGTTTGAGCAGCTTTTATGGGCCGGTGTGCTGCTGGTGAGCCTCTTCTCCGCATTCTGCGCTGGTTGCAGGAAGAAAGGAAGCGCATCCGCCCTGTGGCTGGCTCTGCTGGGCATTGCGGCGTATGAACTGCTTTTCGAGGCGCGGGCGCGGTATCTGTACATATACGCGCCGGTGTTCTGCACGGCGGCGGCCGCCGGGCTTGAGGCCTGCGGCGGGATGCTGTCCGGCCTCTGGATGAGGCGGAAAGCGCACAGCGGAACGAAGTAATATAATGAGATGCTTTTAGCGGCGCGCTGAAAAAAACAGCGCGCCGCTTGGGATTCAGTTCAGTATATACACGCCGAGGTTGAGATACCCGGCAAAGCCCGTCCATGCGAGATACGGCAGCATGAGATACCCGGCGCGCCTGTCGATATGGCTGAACAGAACCGTGCTTATCAGTATCAGCGTCCACATGCCGAGAAGCCACACAAAAGCCGTGAGGTACATTTCAAGGCCGAAGAATATTATCGACCAGAAGAAATTCATGCCGAGCTGTACGGCATAAAAGGTCAGCGCGCGGCTTTTTCGCACCTTCGACGCGTCCGAGGCGAACACGAGGTAGCTCGCCGTGCCCATGAGTATATAAAGCACCGTCCACGCCGCGGGAAACAGCCAGTCCGGCGGAGAGAGCGGCGGCTTACGCATGAGCTTGAAAAGCTCCATGCCCTCCTTCGTCAGCAGGGCCGAAAGCCCGCCCAATGCGAGCGGGAGCATTATCGCGGCGGCCAGCGGCCACGGTCTAACACGCTTTTTTTGCATAGAAATCATCACCCGTCATAGTGTATGACGGGTGATGCGTTTATATTCGGTCTCCGCGCCGCGCGGGTCAGGTCTGCTTCGCACCGGCGGCGGTTCTATTTGCTCTTCTGCGGCGCATATATGTCATATCGGCTGACATATTACGACGCATCGTCGATTTTTATGCAAACATTTTTGTTCAATTGTCTAAGTAATTTCAGCATTGCGCACAAAAATTTTTACCATTTTTGGACAAAGGCGCTAAAGTTGTCAGTTCAAGTTGACTTTGAATGTAGTAGTTGTTACACTAATCACAGACATATCCTGTATATTAACACGAAAAGAGGGATCCCATTGAGAGATCTTAAGCATCTGCTCTTTTTTGAAAACCTGCTGCGGCAGGCGAACAACGAACTGGTGCAGCAGGCATGTGCCGAGGGGCGGCACGCCATCGCCTACAACTGCTCGTACATTCCGGAGGTGCTGCTGGATGTGGAGGGCTGCTTCGGCATACGTCTGCGCGCGCCCGGCTGCACGAATCCCGACCTCGCAACATATTACATGACGAACCGCTCCTGCCCGTATTCCAAGAGCATTCTTGAACGCGCCTTTGAGGGCGGCTATAATTTTATAGACGCACTGATGGGGCAGGAATGCTGCACGACCATGAACCGCATGGAGCAGTACTTCGGCTACTGCAAGCTCATCCCGAAGGAGAAGTTCTTCACCAGCTTCATCGACATGCCGCTGAAAAAGACGGAGTGGCACGCCGGGTACTACCGCCGCCAGATAGAAAAGAAGATAATAGAGCCGCTGGGGCGCGTGTACGGCGTCGATTTCTCCGAGGAGAAGCTGCGCGCCGCCATAGACATGCACAACGAGGTGTGCCGCATCATCACTGAGCTGGGCAATTTCCGCAAGCTGGACAATCCGCCCATCACGGGCTATGAGTTCCACGTTATCCAGCTCGTCACGCTCACCTGCCCGAAGGATCTTATCCTCCCCTACCTGCGCGAGACGCTGGAGGAGCTGAAGCACCGTGAGCCCGATGAGAAGCCCGCTTTCCGTGCCAAGGTGGCCGTGGTGGGCAGTGAGATCGACGATCCCAGCCTCACCAAGCTGATTGAGGACTGCGGCGCCCTGGTGGTGTCCGACCGCTATTGCTTCGGCTCTACCCCCGGCCGCGAGGTCATCGAGCTCAACGACGACGAGCCTGCTCTTAAGCAGATCTGCCGCCACATAATGGAGCACTCCGAGTGCGCACGTTACATATCCGACGAGAAGGTTCTGCAGCGTCGTGAGACCGCAGACCGCCTCGCAAGAGAGTATCACGCAGAAGGCATCATCTACGAGCAGATGAAGTATTGCGACTACTGGGGCTTCGAGCGTGCACTCGTCAGCCATGTTATGGCTGAGGAATACGGCTGGCCCGTTCTGTCTATCGACAGACTGTACAACAACGGTAACTCCGGTCAGCTCCGTACCCGCTGCCAGGCCTTTGTTGAGTCTCTGGAGATCAAGCGTATTCATAAAGAGGAGGGCATAAAGTAATGGCTAAGACTCCTAAATATCCTAATCCTAAGTTTTTCAAGGCGAAAGACAACATCGATTGGAAGAAGCAGTGGGAAAACCTGAAGGTTTGCGGCAGCATCTTCTATGATATGTTCAAAGAGACCGACTGGGAAGCATTCAAAAACGGCTGGAAGAACACCCTGAAGATGGATGCAGAGCGCATCAAGGAAGAGTACAATGCATTCATGGCACTCGACCAGCAGGGAAAGCTTGATGCTGTCCTCTACGGTGAGAAGAGACTTGGCAGACTGTATGCCAAGGGCGCAATGGCAACCGTTCGCCGTGAGTGGCGCGGCATTAAGGACACTGCATACGACTTCTATGAGTGGGCTCGTATGTGGGGCATGCTCCTTATGACCTTCTCCAAGGACCTCATTCCCGCACTTAACAGTGCTCTGCACTACCGCTGGATGATCTCCTACTTCTGCTGCCATGGCTTTATGGATAAGAACATCATGGGTCAGCGCGGCCGCGCTCTCCGCATGAGCCACCTGCTTATCTACGATATATTCCGCTACGTTGCAGAAAACCTCGTTCTTTTGTCCAAGGCTGACCGCAAGAACGGTAACAGCGAGGAGCTTAACAAGATGCTCATGACCTTTGACGAGATGACCATGGGTCAGATCATGGCAGGCTTCCCCGATTTGTGCGGTATTCCTCACCAGCTGCTGCCCGTCTTCCTCGTTTCTGAGATCGACCAGCTCACCTGCGTACCTTACATCGATGCAGTCGAGTCCTTCGGTCTGCCCTCCGATACCTGCCCGGTTCCGTCTTCCGAGTGCGGCGCTCTGGTAATTGATGCTCTGCCCGACATGGGCTGCGGCTTTATCTCCAGCTCCATGCCCTGCGACGGCTCCACCATGGCATCCTCTTACTTTGCACGCCGCTTCCCGAACACACCCGTATTCCATCTCTGCTTCCCCGTGCGCTACGAGGACGAGTCCGTCCTGCAGTCTGCCGCCGAGGATATCAAGGCCTGCATAAAGTTCATCGAAGATAAGACCGGTGCAAAGTGGAACTGGGACGCTTACTTCACCGCTATGAAGCGCTTTAATAAGGAGACTTCTTACGAGCTGGAGAAGTGGGAAATCAACAAGACCAAGTATCCGCAGCTGCTCGGACCTTGCTACGAGCTGTTCCGTAAGTGGAACTACGAGATGGACGGCGGTATTGATCCACGTGTTATTAAGACCTGTGAGAAGGTCAGCAAGCTGATCCGCGAGGGCTATGAGAATCGCGACGAAGCATGGCCCGGCAAGATGAAGTACCGTGCAATCGTATGGTCTTGCCCTGCTCACTACTACGCAAACTTCTCCAACTGGGCTGCCAACTGCTGGGGCATCGATGTCCTGGTCGAGATGGAATCCCTCAACTTCACCAAGCCTCTCGAGACCGAGGACAAGGAAGAAGCACTCCGCGACCTCGCCCGCCTGTACGAGCGCATGGTTATGCGCCGTCACACCAACGGCGGTTACCACAACGTCGTAACCGAGCTGTGGCGTCAGTGCGAAGCATGGGATGCAAAGCTCATCCTCATGTATCAGAACGTTGCATGTAAGAACATGGCAACCGTTCAGGGCCTGCTCGATGATCAGGGCCGTGAGCGCGGCTACGATCTTATCTGGATCGAGCACGACCTTATGGACCCGCGCACCGTTTCTCGCCGCACCATGCGCGACAAGGTTAACGAGTTCATGCGCACCGTTAAGAACGCAGAGCCCATAGACCCGTCTCTCGTAGAGTTCGAGGACGAAGTCTGCATGTAATTGCTCTGCAGTTATCGCAGGAATTATGCGCCGAGGGCGGCAGAATAGATTAGCCGTCCCCGGACGGCGTTCAAAGCGCCAAGAATGATTAATTAATTGGAGGAAATTATAAAATGAAATATTTTGGCGGTTGTGACGTAGGCTCGACCTACACAAAGGCAGTAATA
>ENA-OUQC01001276-OUQC01001276.1-human-gut-metagenome-genome-assembly--contig:-NODE-1276-length-13620-cov-4.537928_pt1 | contig 13620 bp, 11 predicted proteins | sample MGYA00237942_ERZ548815 | MGnify/ENA primary metagenome ERZ548815 (study PRJEB26490, sample SAMN05194722) | human gut metagenome | biome: terrestrial biome; feature: human-associated habitat; material... | reverse complement strand
GTGACGGTATGGCCCAGGGCCCGGGCCAGCCGGTAGCCGTTTCCGTCGGAGCCTGTCCGGGGATAGGACTGCCCACCGGCAGCCAGTATCACCCGGTCTCCGGAGAGGACGCTCCCGTCTGCCAGCCGGACGCCGGAGACTGCGCCGTCCGCCGTCAAAAGCTCGGTGACCTTCCCCTGCAGGACGGCAACGCCCAGCCGGTGCATCCTGTCCCGCAGGGCGCCGGAAATATCCCTCGCACGGTCGGAGACGGGAAAGACCCGCTTGCCCCGTTCTGTTTTCAAGGGCACGCCCAGCGACTCAAAATATTCCATCAACCGCTGGGGCGGCATTGCAGCAAAAGCGCTGTAAAGGAATCGGCCATTCGTCAGAACATTGCGCAGCAGCTCGTCCCCGGAGCAGTCGTTGGTCAGGTTGCATCGGCCCTTGCCGGTGATATTCAGCTTCATGCCGCAAAAGGCGTTGCGCTCGATCAGCGTCACCTCCGCGCCCGCGGCGGCGGCCGTGCAGGCTGCCATCATACCGGCGGCTCCCCCGCCCACGATCAGGATCTTCATCCCAGCTGCTCTCCCATCTGCGGCCGATACTGGGCCGCCGCATAAAAGGCGTTGAGCTTTTTCTGGGCCTTTTCATCGCTGCGGGCCAGCAGACTGACCAGGCTCCCGCAGAGGGAGATCACCGGCGCAAGGCTCCCGCCCAGGCCCAGCTCTCCGCATTCCGCCACCAGACTGATCTCCGCTTCCCGGGCGGCCGGAGAATCGTGGCTCTCGCTGACGACCGCCACGCAGGCCTCCTGCTCCTGCGCGTAAGCGATCAGTTCCAGGGTGGTCTGCTGATGCTGGGGGAAGGAAATACACAGCAGAAGATCGCCCTCCCCAATGAGGGCGGCGGCGCTGACCGGCTCCATCCCCAGCTGATTGATGCAGCACACATTGGGCAGCAGGATCCGCAGGTAAGACGCCAGATATACTGCCGCGCAGGCGGCGCAGCCCTGCCCGTAAAGATAGACCCTGCCGGAAAGCATCAGCCGGGTACAGAGATTGTGCAGGGCGTCCAGCGGATTGAGCCCGCTATTTTTCTTGATGTTCATGGCGTCCTGCGCGGCGATGTGATCCAGCAGCGCCTTTTCGGCGGATTCCCCGTCGCCCGACTCCGCAAAGTGCTCCAGCGTGGTCAGGCGGTATTTCAGCTCCAGCTGCAGCGCATCCTGAAAGTCGCCATAGCCCGCATAGCCCAGCGCCGCGGCAAAGCGGATCACCGTGGACTGGCTGACGCCGGTGACCGACGCCAGGTCAAAGGAGCTCATAAACGCCGCTTTTTCACACTGTTCGGTGATGAACCGCGCCAGCAGCCGCTGGCCCTTGGTGAATCCGGCCGCCTTTTCCGTCAGGGCTTCATGGATCCGCTTCACATCTCTCACTCCGTTCTGTTTTTTGCTGCACGCTTCCGTGCGCTGGGGGGCAGATCAAAGAGAGCGCAGGTATTCGATCTCCTCCGGGCGCAGATAGCGCCAGGTCCCGGTTGGCAAGTCTGCCAGCTTTACATTCCCCTCCGCCACGCGCTTCAGAGAGTTTACCGTATAGCCGCATTTAGCGCACATCCGGCGGATCTGCCGGTTTTTGCCCTGTCGGATGGCAATGGTCATCACATAGCCGTTTTCCGTCTTTGCCAACAGACGGCACCGGGCCGGCAGAAGGCGCTGTCCGTCCAGCTCAATAGGCCGGGAAAGGGCCTCCTCCGGCGAGGGCAGGCCGGGCTCGTCCGGCGAGAGCTTCACCAGATACTGCTTATAGACCTCATGGGAGGGGTGCATCAGATGGTGGGCCAGCTGGCCGTCGTTGGTGAGCAGCAGCAGGCCCTCGGAATGCATATCCAGCCGCCCCACGGGATAGACCCGCTGGGGCACATCCCGGATCAGATCGGCCACCGTCCTGCGGCCCGCTTCGTCAGAAAGCGTCGTCACATAGCCCCGGGGCTTATTCAGCATGATATAGATCCATTGGGGCGCCGGACGCAGCGGCGCCCCGTCCAGTGTGATCTCATCCAGCTCCGGATCGGCGCCATCGCCCAGTGCCGCCGGAATGCCGTTCACCTTTACACGGCCTGATTTTATGTATTCTTCCGCGCTTCTGCGGGAGCAGACCCCCGCTTCCGACAAAAGCTTCTGCAGTCTTTTTTTCAAGGCGTTTTTCTCCCAAACAATTGAATGATCTTTTCCATCCAGCGGGGAAGCTGCCGGCGCTGCTCCGGTTGCTCCGCGATAGTTTCCGCAAAGCAGACCGGCGTTTCCCAGAGCTTTTTCCCGTCCAGCAAGACCTGCAGGCTGCCATAGTCCTGCCCCGCTTCCACCGGGCCATAGCAAAACCGCGGCCCGGCCAGAGCGATCTGCAGCCGCTGCCGCTCCGCCTGCCGCAGGGAGAAGGAAAAGCTCTCGTTGCAATAGAGGCGGCAGCTGGGCTTCTCCGCGGAATAGACCGGGATGCTGCCGCAGTCTCCCGCGCCCACCAGCGCATAGGCTTCATATTGCGCAAAGCCAAAGGCGTAAAGGGCCTTATGGTCGGCCCAGTCCTGCCGGTCGTTCAGCGTGACGCAGATCAAAAGCCGCCCCTGCTCCCGCTTTGCAGAGACGAGACACCGCCCGCAGGCCATGGTATAGCCCGTTTTGACGCCGCAGGCGCCGATCTCCCCTAAAAGCCGGTTGTGGTTGTTCAGCGTGCGGCCGGCCAGTGTGATGCTGCGGGTGGCAGCGATTTGGGCAAAGTCCGGGTTTTCCAGTGCGGCCGCCGCCAGACGCGCCAGATCCAGCGCCGTGGAATAGTGCTCCGGCGCATCCAGCCCGCTGGGGTTGCAGAACTGCGTATCGGAAAGGGACAGATCCTGCGCCTTGGCGTTCATTTTGTCCACGAAGGCCTCCGGCCCGTGGGGATCCAGCCCGGCCAGCGCCTGCGCCGCATCGTTGCCGCTTTCCAGCAGCAGACCATAGAGCAGATCCGACACCGTCAGCCGCTCCCCCGGCCGCAGATACATGGAGGAGCCCTCCACGCCGCACCATTCCTGCCGGATCTCCACTTCCGCTTCCGGATCGTATTGCTCCAGCGCGACCAGCGCCGTCATGATCTTTGTAGTGCTGGCCATACCGCGGCGCTGCCGTTCCGCCCGGGAAAACAGAAGGTCGCCGGTGAGCGCATCGTAGAGGACGACGCTTTCCCCATGGATCTGGGGCGTCTGCGCAAAGCTCGGGACGCCCGCCAGCGGCAGCAAAACCGCCAGCAGGCAGAGAAATTTTTTCATAACGATCACCTGCCCATAGCACCAGCATACGGACAGGTGATGGCTTTTATGCCGCGTTAATAGACCGGCGGCTGCTCCGGCTTGTCTTTTTTGAATTTGTCAAGAATGCCGGGGATCATATCCACGGCCTTATCCAGCGTGGAGTTCGTGGGCGGCTCCACATAGATCATCCGCACATTTCCCTGGCTCACCACGATAAAGGCCAAGGGGATGATGGAGACACCCGCGCCGCTTCCCGCGCCAAACCGAAGATCCTTTCCATCGGTCCCGCCGGAAGCAAAGCCAAAGGAGACTTTGGACACGGGGATCAGGGTGGTGCCGTCCGGCGTGGTGACCGGTTTTCCCACTACGGTGTTCACATCGATCATGTCCCGCAGCTTTTCCATCGTCAGATTCATGGCTTCATTGATGCTGCTCATGGGTAATACCGCCTTTCTCTTGTGTGTTTTGTTCCAAATCATGCTGTTTTTCCTGCCTGCGCAGCCGGAGATATGCGATCAGGATCCGGCAGGCCGCGATCAGATAGCGCAGCGGGCAGGCAGAAAAGGTCACATCGCCCTGCAGGCGAAGGGTCTCTGCGGTGAAATCCGCGTCCACGGAGATCTCCGTTTTGCGGATGCGAAGGCTATTTTGCAAAACAGGGTACAGTGCAGAGAGGCCTGCCGCAAGCTCGCCATAGGTCATGGCCACGGCATAGGCATCCCTGCCGCCCACCTGCACCGCCAGCTGCAGCCGGGGGACGGAGATGGGGCGCAGCATGGCGCCCACCGCCTTCAGCCCCAGCCGGATCAGCGCAAGGATCATCTGCAGGGAGGGCTTTTCCGGCAGGATCTCCGTTTTTTTCTGTTTTTTGGCTTTTTTTGTTTTCTTTTCGTCAGAAATTGGTTTTTCCTTGCGTTCTCTGGGCTTCTTCGGCTCCTTTTGCCGTTTCTTCCTGGGATAAAGCTGCAGATAAACCGGCCCCAGGCCGGCATGGACCTGCAGCGCGCCGTTATATTGCACCCGCAGGCGCACTGGCAGCAGGAGCAACAGTAAAAGCAGCAGAAGAAGCCCCAGTAGAATCAGACCGATAATCTTCAAGGCGTCACGCCTCACTTTCCGCCGGCGGAGCCTCCTCCGTTTCCGGCTGCTCCAAGTCGCTCAGCGTCAGCTGTCCGCTGTCCTCCGTTCCAAAGGATTCCAGCGCGGGCAGCTGGCTCACGGAGCTCAAGCCAAAGCTGCGCAGAAAGCTCTCCGTCGTGCGGTAAAGGATCGGCCTGCCCGGAACATCCAGCCGGCCGCATTCCTCGATCAGGCCCTTATCCGTCAGGCTGCCCACGGTATAGGCGCTGTCCACGCCGCGGATCTGCTCGATATAGGCGCGGGTCACCGGCTGCTTATAGGCCACGATGGCCAGCACCTCCAATGCGGAGGCCGAAAGCGCCGGAGGCTTTCTCGTCTCCAGCGCAGCCCGCACCAATGGCGCATAATCGCCCCGGGACGCCAGCTGATACCGGTCGTCCAGGCGAAGCAGACGAAGGCCCCGGCGTTCATAATCGTAGCCGTCGGCCAGCTGCTGCGCCGCCTGCTGCAGCTCCGCCCGGTCCACCTGCAGCACAGCGCAGAGCTTGCTCTCGCTCACAGAATCTCCCGCCGCAAACAGGACCGCTTCCAGCGCACATTCCAGCTCATGCAAATCCGTCATTCCGCATCCTCATCTGCCGGGCCCTGGGCGCCCTGCGCCTGCTCCTCCTGCGTCGCCAGGCGAAGCATACAGTCCCGGTCTTCTGTTTCCTCGATCATGATCTTATGGGTGCGGGAAAGCTCCAGCACCGCCAAAAATATCGCCACCAGCTCCGAACGGCTGCGGGCGGAAAAGGTCAGCTCCCGGAAGGAGAGCCGCTCGCTGTGGACGAACCTGCGGACCACCTCCCGAATCTTGTCGTCCACCGGGACGGTCTCGTGGCCCACGATGCCCCGGAAGGCCTCCACCGGCGGCGGCAGACGCCGCTCCGCGCGGCTGAGGATCGCCTCCAGTGCCCGGACAAGCACCTCGCTGTCGTAGCTGTACTGCACATCGGCTTTACACTTTTCCAGCGGCTCCTGCCCCTTGACGAACAGCTCGCTGCCGATCTGGCTCCGCAGATTCAGGGCGCTGCCGGCCTCCCGGATGCGCTGATATTCCAGCAGTGCTTCCACCAGCCCCGCCCGAGGATCCTCCTGCGGCTCCTCCGCATAAACCGGCAGCAGCATCTTGGATTTGATATACATGAGCTGCGCTGCCATGGTAATAAACTCCGAGGCGATCTCCAGATCAAACTCCTGCATCTGCCGGATATAGCTCAGATACTGCTCCAGAATATCCGCAATGGGGATGTCCTGGATCTCCACCTTGTTTTTGGAGAGCAGGTGCAGCAGCAGATCCAGCGGCCCGTCAAACACCTCCAGATGAAAGGTGACCTCCTTCATGCCGCCCCTCCCGTCAAAAACAGCGTCATCCGCCAGGCGGCCCGAAGGATCCCGTCCATCACGGCGCCGCGCACGGTATCGATCGGCCCGTTCAGCGCGCCGGAAGCGATCAGCGCCAGAAACGCCACGCCGCAGATGCGCTCATGTTTCAGCAGAACGCTCACAGCCCGGTCCGGCAGCAGCGGCAGCAGCAGCCGGCTCCCGTCCAGCGGCGGCACAGGGATCAGGTTGAAGGTCCCCAGGCCCACATTAAGCGCCGCCAGCATCGCCAGAAAGGAAACGGCCGTCTCGCAAAAGGCGCCGCTCCCCTTCCAGCGGATCAGATAGGCGATCACCGCCGCCAGAAACGCCTGCAGAAAGTTGCACAGCGGTCCGGCAATGGCGGTGATGGCCATACCAAGCTTTTGATTGCGGATCCGAAAGCGGCTGGGGTCGATGGGCACAGGGCGGGCCCAGCCAACGCCTCCCAGCAGCATACAGATCGTTCCGATGAGATCCAGATGCTTCAGCGGATCCAGTGAGAGCCGTCCCTGCTCCTTGGCCGTCCGGTCTCCCAGCAGATATGCCGCCCAGCCGTGAGCCATTTCATGGAGCACCAGCGCCATGAGCACCGCAGGCAACAGCATACAAAGCTCCTTCAGGGAGTAACGAAACAGCATGAACGCATCCTTCCCTCTTTTCGATAAAAATCAGCAGGATCAGACGATATCGTTGCAGATCAGATCGTCATAGCTCTCCCGGCGAACCACGGTCTCCACCTTGCCATTCTCCCGGATCAGCAGGATGGGCGGACGAGGCACCCGGTTATAGTTGGACGCCATGGAATAGTTATAAGCGCCGGTGGCGAAGACGCAGAGAATGTCGTCCGCCTTGGCGGTCTGGAACTTCAGATCTTTGGCCACCAGATCGCCGCTCTCGCAGCAGCGGCCGGCAATGGTCTGGACCTTATCCCGGGGCGCATTGGCACGGTTGGCCACCACGGCGTCATACTGAGCCTGATACAGGGCAAAGCGGGGGTTATCGGGCAGACCGCCGTCTACGGAGACATAGGTGCGGGCATCCTTGATATCCCGGACGGAACCCACGGTATACAGCGTGCAGCCGGCGGTGCAGACCATGCTGCGGCCCGGCTCGATGACGATCTCGGGGATCTCCCGGCCCATTTTGGCCGCTTCTTCCCGCATGACCTCGCCCATGGCGTCGATCTTCTCGCCAAAGGTGCCGGGCTCGTCGGTGGGCATATACTTCACGCCGAAGCCGCCGCCGATGATCATTTCCTCCATGTGGATGTTCAGCTCCTTCTCCATTTTGCAGAAGAAGTCGAACATGATGCGGGCCGCCTTGGCGAAGCCGTCTACGCTGAACACCTGAGAACCGATATGGCAGTGGATGCCGACGAAGTCCAGATGCTTGTGCTCCAGAATATACTTTGCAAGGCGCATGGCCTCGCCATCCTCGATGCCGAAGCCGAATTTGCTGTCATTCTGGCCGGTGGAGATGAACTCATGGGTATCGGCATGGACACCGGGCTTGACGCGGAACAGAACCCTCTGACGCTTGCCCTTGGCGGCGCAGACAGCCTCCAGCCGATCCACCTCTTCAAAGGCATCGATGATGATGGAGCCGATGCCGCAATCCACAGCCATCTCCAGCTCGGAGACCGTCTTGTTGTTGCCGTGGAAGTGCAGATGCCGGGGATCAAAGCCCGCCTTCAGCGCCGTGTAAAGCTCGCCGCCGGAGACCACATCCGCATGGACGCCCTCGCTGGCCAGAATGGGATAGATAAACCGGGCGCATAGGGCCTTGCTTGCGTAGGCAACTTTATAACGCTCGCCGAAATTGCGGCGCATGGCTTGGGTAAAATCACGGCAGTTCTGCCGGATCTGGCCCTCGCTCATAACATAGGCAGGGGTGCCGTATTCACGGGCGACCTCCACCAGGTCCACATTGTCGAGACAAAGATGGCCGTTGTCCCGGATGGTAAAGCGGTCGCTGTAGTAGGTGTTCATGTCAGTTTTCCTCCAATGCTTTTTGTATATCTGCGCATAATAGATCCCGATTGGTTCCCTTTTCCGCGGAAAAGGCGATGAGGGTCTCCTCTGCTGTCAGCTGAAGCGTCTCCCGGATGCGGGCCAGATTGGGCTCCACCTCCGATTTCTTCAGCTTATCCAGCTTGTTGGCCACCACGGTCAGGGGCTTGCCGTAATACCGGGCCCATTCCGCCATGGCCACATCGTCCGCCGTTGGCTTATGCCGGGCATCGACGATCATATAGATCCGGGCGATCTGTGCCCGGTCAGCCTCAAAATATTGCTCGATCAGCCTGGAATACCGTTCCCGCTCTGCCTGAGAGGTCTTGGAATAACCATAGCCCGGCAGATCCACCAGCCAGCCCCGGCCCTCCACCTGAAACAGGTTGACAAAGACCGTCTTCCCCGGAACGGAGCTGACCCGGGCAAAGCCCTTTTTGCCCACCACCCGGTTCAGCGTGGAGGATTTTCCCACATTGGACCGGCCGGCAAAGACCACCCGGCGCTGGGTATCCCGGGGAAAATCCCCGGGCTTTGCGGCGGAGCGGATAAATACCGTGTTTTTGAAATCCATCGCGCCGCCCTCACTGCCGGATGGCCGGGGCGGGCCGGTTTTTGCCCGCCGGCGGGATGACCGCAGGCACAGCGGCCTTGGTCTCCGGCGCAGCGGCCGCCTGATGCAGGCCGAATACCGTGTCCAGCACCTGATCCATATGGCTGACCAGGACGAAGGACACGCTTTCCTTCACCAGCGAATCCACTTCCTCCAAATCCTTCCGGTTTTCCGCCGGGATCAGGACGGTGGTTGCATGATTGCGCCAGGCCGCCATGGATTTTTCCCGCAGGCCGCCAATGGGCAAAACTCTGCCCCGCAGGGTGATCTCGCCGGTCATAGCGATGTTCTTGGGAACCGGCCTTCCGGTAAGGGCGGAAAAGACCGCCGTCGCCGTGGTAATACCGGCAGAAGGCCCATCCTTGGGGACGGCCCCCTCCGGAAAATGAATGTGAATGTCCTTTTTTGCCGGAAAATCCTCCGGAAGGCCCAGCTGCTGGGTGCGGCTGCGGAGATAAGTGATGGCTGCATGGGCAGATTCCTTCATTACATCGCCCAGATTTCCCGTGATCTCCAGCTTTCCGGAGCCGGGCACGGCGGCCGCCTCCACCTCCAGCATCTCGCCGCCGGCGGCAGTCCAGGCAAGGCCGTTGACCACGCCCACCTCCGGTTCCTCCAGCGGCTTCTCCATGGGAAAGATGGGGACGCCCAGATAGTCCGGCAGGTTCTGAACGGTAAAGTGCAGCGAGCGCTTGCCCGTTTCCGTCATATATTTCGCCGTCTTGCGGCAGAGCTTTGCAATGAGCCGCTCCATGGTGCGGACGCCGGCCTCCCGGGTGTAGCAGGTGATGAGCATCTGCAGGGCCTCGTCGTCCAGCCGCAGGTTCTGGGCCCGGAGTCCGTGCTTCTTCAGCTGCTTGGGGATCAGGTGCTTCCGGGCGATGCGGATCTTCTCCACATCGGTATAGCCCGGCAGGTCGATGATCTCCATCCGATCCAGCAGCGGGCCGGGGATATTGCTCTTATCGTTGGCGGTGGTGATAAACAGAACATCGCTGAGATCAAAGGGAAGCTCCACAAAATGATCCCGGAAGGCGCTGTTCTGCTCGGTATCAAAGACCTCCAGCAGCGCGGAGGAGGGATCGCCCTTATAATCGCTGCCCAGCTTGTCGATCTCGTCGATGAGGATCAGGCAGTTGCGGCTGCCCGCCTGCCGCAGCGCAGTGATGATGCGGCCGGGCATGGAGCCGATATAGGTCTTCCTGTGGCCCCGGATCTCCGCCTCATCCCGAACGCCGCCCAGGCTCAGCCGGGCATAGTCCCTGCCCATGCAGCGGGCGATGGAGCGGGCGATGGAGGTCTTGCCCACGCCCGGCGGGCCGGCCAGACAAAGAATCTGGCCCTTGACGCTGCCGGTAAGGGTCTTGACGGCGAAAAACTCCAGGATGCGCTCCTTGACCTTTTCCAGGCCCGTATGGTCCTCGTCCAGAATGGCCCGTGCCTTCTGCAGGTCGGTATTTTCCTTCTTGACCTCGGTCCAGGGCAGATCCAGACAAACATCCAGATAAGTGCGGGAAACGCCGCTCTCCGGAGAGGTGGGCTGCATTTTGCCCAGACGCCGGGCTTCCTTCACGAGCTTTTCCCGGACCTCCTCCGGCAGATCCTTGCGCTGGATCTTCTGGAGATATTCCTGCGCTTCGGAAAGCGCGTCTTCCCCTTCGCCCAGCTCCTCGCTGATGACCTTCAGCTGCTCCCGCAGGTAATAATCCCGCTGGCCCTTGTCCATGGATTCCTTGACCTTCTCCTGAATATCCTGTTCCAGGCGAAGGATCTCGTTTTCCCGGGAGAGATAATGCAGCAGCAGCCCCATGCGTCTGCGGGGATCCTGCGTCTCCAGCAGCTGCTGCTTCTGTTCAAAGGCCATTTGGGTGTTCTGCGCGATATAATCGGAAAGCGGGCCTGGCTCTCTGGCGCCCACGACATGCATGACCACATCGCTGGCCATCTGGGGCACCAGCGACGCGTATTCCATAAAAAGCTCCTGCGCCTGCCGCACCATGGCAAGATCGCGCTTCGTGGCGCGGGAGACCTCCATTTCGGGCAAAAGCTCGATGTCCGCCAGCAGGAAGGGCTCCTCCTGCGTGACCTGGCGCAGCAGCGCCCGATCCAGCCCCTCCACCAGCACACGGATGCTGTCGCCGGGGATCTTCAGGATCTGGCGGACCTTGCAGTAAGCGCCCATGCCGAACAGATCCTCCTGGACGGGATCGTCCACGGAGATGTCTCTCTGCGTGACCAGAAAGATCCTCTGGCCGTTGGCCATGGCATATTCCATGGCCTGAATGGATTTTTGCCGGCCCACATCAAAGTGGAACAGCGCGCCGGGAAATACAGTAATCCCCCGCAAAGCCAGCGTCGGCACCTGGCTTACGACCTGATTGACTGCAATGGTTGATTTCATGTGGTTCCTCCTGTGGAAATGACCAGATAGACATACTTAGATTTATATAGTTTAACATAATAAAAGGCATATTTCAAGTGATTTCCAACGGTTACGAAAAGTTCAAAAAATGCAGCTTCTCACGGTTTGCGCGGCAGAAACGCCGTAGGGCCTATCCTGCCTTTCAGGCGACAGCCATAATGGAAAAGGCCGGTAACACCCGCGCTTTTCCGGCACCTTTCCGTCCGCCGCGGAATAGATTGGTAGCGAAGATACTCTTCAAATCTGATCAGGAGGTTCCGCTTATGCCTGAAAGAGTTTCCCCCGGCCCGCTCCGCGGCAATCCGCCGCCCCGGGAGGCCGTTTGCATCCATACCAGAAAGGTCTATGATTCCTGCCGGGACAAAGAGTGCCTGCAGGACCTGCGCGTCTATCTCACCGCATCCTCCCAGGCCATCCTGGAAAGCGCCATCAATGTCAAGCCCCAGAGCGCCAAGCTGCTTTGGACCTACATCGATGTCGAACCCATCAGCTACAACCGCGGCTTCTACACGGTAGATGTGAAATACTTCTACCGGGTGGACTGCGACGCCTTCTCCGGCGTTGGCCGTCCCCGCCAGATCCATGGGCTTGCCACCTTCGACAAGCGCACGGTCCTCTTCGGCAGCGAGGGCAGCGCCCGGATCTTCAGCTCCGACTATGTGGCCAACGCCCAGGACATCCAGAACATCGAGCGCACCAACCTGCCCGTGGCGGTGGTGGAGGTCGTGGATCCCGTGTGTCTGGGCTGCAAGATGGTGGACACCTGCTGCGACAGCTGCTCCAGCACGGTCCCCTCCTCCGATATCCCCGCGGATATCTGCAGCTGCTTCGACGAGGATCTGGTGATCTCCTCCGACGGCCGCCAGCTGTTCGCCACCCTGGGCCAGTTCAGCATCACTAAGCTGGAGCGCAGCATTCAGCTGCTGATGCCCGCCTACGATTTCTGCATGCCCCAGAAGGAATGTGCCGGCGACCCGGACGATCCCTGCGCCCTGTTCCAGAACTTCCAGTTCACGGTGGATGAGTTTTTCCCGCCGAAGGTCAGCGATTTCGTCTCCTCCGCGCCCCTTTCCGGCGGCAGCACCGGCTGCAGCAGCTGCGGCCAGAGCCAGCAGAACGGGGCTTCCCCTACCGGCGGATGCTGCGGCAGCGGCAGTCTTTCCCGCCGCCGCTGAGCGGCAGACCCGCGCAGACAGCATAAAAGCCCGGACAGCATCGGCTGTCCGGGCAAGGCTTGTTTCGGTTCGGGGCGCTGTTACAGCAGCATGAGGCCCTTCTTGTTGTAGGTGGTGGGGGTGCTGGTCTTCTGCCCCTCCAGCCATTCATCGAACCGCTCGCTCTCGATGGCGCTCTTGATGTCAGAACGGTACTTCAGGCCCTCGCGCTCCACGAAATACATGATGTGGTAGCCATAGGAGGTCTTGACGATATCGTTGTCGCCGGGCTGACGGGCGGCGTCGAAGCACCAGTCGTTGAACTCCGTGACCATCTGGCCCGGATAAACGCCTTCATACAGGCCGCCGTCAGAGGCGGAGCCGTCCTCGCTGTATTCCTTCGCCAACGCGGCAAAGGAATCCTCGGTCTTCTCGCCGCTCTTCCACTGCTCATAGACCTGCTCGGCCTTGGCCTTCACTTCCTCATTGGCGGCGTCGATCTCGGCGATGGTGGCCTCATCGGCATCGGAAGCGGCGGTCTGGGTCTTGAACAGGATGTGGCGGATCGCCACGGTATAGTCCTCAGACACATGACGATCCAGGAACAGGCAGACCGTATAGCACTTGTTGTCCTCGTCCTCCACCAGGGTGGCGTCGCCGTTCTTGCGTCCGGCGTCCTTCAGCCAGTCGCCGGAAGCGCCGCTCAGGCCGGAGATCTTGGAGTTCTCATACAGCGCCGTTTCAAAGCCTTCGTCGCTGTTGTCAATATTGGCCCGGACTGCTTCGTCAAAGTTGCTGCCATCGGCGGACAGCGCCGCAAAAATGGCATTGGCAGTCTTTTCCGCTGCTTTCTTAGAGGCAGTGGTCTTGGCCTGAGCGTCCTCCTCACTGGTGGGCGCGCCCTCCTCCGTGCTGGAGGCATCGTAGGTGAAGGTCTCATACTTCACCTCGTAAGCGTAATAATCCGCCACATCATAGCTGTCCTTATTCTCTTCGTAATAGGCATCAATATCTGCGTCAGCGATGCCGAAGCCCTCCAGCAGGGAATCGTAATAGGTGGAGGCCAACGCACGCTTGGCCCGATATGCCTCCACATCAGATTTCCGGATGCCGGTGCCGAAGGCCAGAGAGATATATTTGCTCAGGCTGTAGCCATAGGAATCCGCAGTTTCCTGGATGTTCGTCATGAACTCATTCACTTCCTGCTGCCGGGTGTCGGAGACGGTCATCCCCTGCTCCTTGGCCCGCTGAAACAGGATGCTCACCTGCTGCGCGGTGTTTTCCGCCTGCTCCAGGAAATACTCCTTCCAGGTCTTGCTGGAATCAAAGAGACAGCTCTGGGCGTCGAAGGCGGCGCTGCTGACATCGTAGCCATACATCTGCAGGTAATAGCCGTTGCTGTTCATAAAGCTGGCCCGGGTATCAGCGTAAAACTGCTTGAGCTCCGCCGCGGAGATATTGTCCTTGCCCACGGTCATCGCGGTAGTGCTGCGGGCCAGGATGCCGGTGCCGGAAACGATGGCATAAACGAGCGCCAGCACGCACAGCACAGCCACCGCGATCAGGGTGATCTTGATGCCGATGCCGGTCCCCTCGCTATTTTTCCGGCTGGGATTGTCGGACTTTGCGAGATTCTTATCCATCCTTGCTGAAAGATTTTGA
>ENA-OUQC01001273-OUQC01001273.1-human-gut-metagenome-genome-assembly--contig:-NODE-1273-length-13661-cov-3.347200_pt1 | contig 13661 bp, 11 predicted proteins | sample MGYA00237942_ERZ548815 | MGnify/ENA primary metagenome ERZ548815 (study PRJEB26490, sample SAMN05194722) | human gut metagenome | biome: terrestrial biome; feature: human-associated habitat; material... | reverse complement strand
CAGCCGCACATGAAGCCGCACAGCAGCGCGGGGATGTGCATGGGACAGAGCATCGAGCCGATCTTGGGGACCTGACCGGTCAAAAACGGCAGTACCATCGCAAGAGCGAGGCAGAGTGCGGAATAGGTGAGCGTTCTCACAGCGGAGGAATTGCGGGTGAAAATGGCGGCGTGATCCATGAATTTCTTCTCCGTTTCTTTCAGCAGCGCGCGGCGCTGTTTGTCTTTGTCGCCGCCCCCGCCTGCCGACACGGGAAGTGCGGGACTGCCCTGGCTTTGACCGAAGCCCGTGCCTGCGCCCATGCCGGACATCATTCCCGCAAGCTTTGCGGGATCAAGTCCCATACCGGACAGCGCGGATATGACCGACGGAAGATTTTTTATTAGCTCCGGCGGGATATTTATGCCGCCTGTGCCGACCGCATTCGGCATCGTGCCGGACACCGCACCCGCCGCAGGCACTGCGGCGTCCGAAAGACCGGTGATCTGCGCCGCGGCACCCGACGCGACTTCGTTTTGCGCTGTGCCGCCTGCACTGCCCGCGGCTTGCGCGGCGCCCGTGCCGCCTGCACGGTAGGCGCTATCTCCGTTTGTATTGCCGGCGCCGAAGCTTTTCAGTATACCTTCAAACTCGGGGCTGCCCATAACGGAGCGCAGGGATTCGCCGAGCTTTTGCAAGTTATCGCTTTCCGACATACGCGCACCTCTATTTCTGATTTTTGAAGTTATCGAGTATTTCCACCGCTCTGGCAATATCGTCGTCTGTCAGGCTGCGCAGCGCGCTACGCACCTTGTCAAGATCCGCACCCGTTACCTTGACTTCCGACAGATCAAGACCGTTTCCCGCGCAAAGCGAGCATATAACGCGCCACAGGGCGTCATCAGGCAGCGTTGAGAGCATATCTACCGTTTTTTTATCGATTTTCATATATTTTCCCCCTATAGTTTCTGATTTCAGTATATGACGGGGAAAAATATCTGCCACCGGTGACACCGTGCAAAAGAAACGAAGAAATTTTTCGCACATATATAAAGGAGACGGCAATGCAAAAAAACGTCACAAAGCTTTTGGTATTTTCAGACTCCCACGGCAGAGCGGGGAAGATGTCCGCAGCATTTTCGGAGCATCCCGATGCCGACGCTGTCATATTTTTAGGCGACGGGCTTCGGGACGCCGTCCGTGTTTTCTGCGGCTGCGAAAAGACGGTGGCGGCTGTATGCGGCAACTGCGACAGCAGCGGCGACATTGAAGCCGCCAAAGCTATCGGCGCCGCGCTGCCCGAGATAACTCTTGATATCGGCTGGGTGCGCGTCATGTGCGCACACGGTCACCGCTACGGCGTAAAGTCAGGTCTTTCGCGCATTGCCGAGGCGGCAAAGGCGCGTGGGGCGGGGCTTGTGCTTTTCGGGCACACCCATGTGCCGACCGAAGTGCATTTGGACGGTGCGCTGCTGTTCAACCCGGGCAGCGTTGCCTCGGGAAGCTACGGCATAATTTATATACAGGACGGCGCGATCCTTTGCTCTCACGGCACGGTATAAAAAGAGGTCGGCGCAAGTGATTTTTCACTTGCGCCGACCGTTTTGTTTTTATATAGGGTTTTTACGGAGTAACGCCGTCGCGAAGGCTGCCCTTAGTGTAGAACTGTGTCATGGGGTTCACCGTAAAGTCAATGGATTTCGGCAGCGAATATACGGAATCATCGGGGAATATCTTCATGTCGCGGCTTTCAAGACCGTTGTACATATCGGTGTATCTCTGTTCGTACAGCGCGCGGGACGCTTCGTCGCCGTTTGTGTACATTCTGTCGTATGAGCTTGAAAGACCCAGGAAGTCAAAGCAGATAAGCATTACTCTGATGCGCTCTTTCTGCTCCTCGCGCTGTGCTTTGTCGAGGGCGACGTTGAGAAGCTCTCTCATTTCCTCATAGTGCTCGTCGATATATGCATATGAGTACATATCTCCGGGGCGGTCAAAGTTTGCGACAAAGCATGTTCCGCATTCATCGCCCGCGGTGTTCTCCATGTCGAGGAACTTGAATATTTCCTCATAGCCGTTACCGTAGTACATGTAAAGATACTCTTTCATGTACTCTATGTACTTTTCAAAACTCATATCGGGCTCCCACTCCATCTTGACGGACATGTAAGCCTTCAGAGTCTCGTAGTTGTAGTTGGGGCAGCCGCCCTCGTAGTAGATACCGCGGACGTTGCACTCCTCGTAGAGGTATTTATAATCGTAGTAGATGTTGTAGATGCAGGGCAGGCTGACCATGTAGTAGTTGAAAGTGACGCCGTAGTACCAGTACCACATCTCGGCGCCGGACTCTTTACACATCTCGCCCCATGCCTTAAGGCTTGCCGCGGTCTCTATGTTGTTTTCCTTGTTGAGCTGACCTTTGTTTTTGCACTCGCCGCTGTTGAGATAGTGGTTGTTGCAGCCCTGACCGCAGTAGAACACTACAACGTTTTTCGCGGGGCGGATCGTAGCCGGAATGTCATGGTTATAAAGGATGCAGTGTACTCTGATACCGGGATAATACTCCTGAATGTCAACAGAAGCTTTGTTCGCCATGTTGAGATACAGCGCACCGTAGCCCTCTTTGGGGACTACGACTTCTCCGGTATTTTTGTTTGTAACTCCGTTTGCTCTGCGGCCGCAGGGGCGGCAGGTGCAGTACTGTTCATTATCGCACAGAGAGAATGACATAGTCTTCTGACCGTCCTCCACAAGCTGCTTTGCCGTTGTTGTGAACGCGTAGCAGGCGTGACCCCAGCTTTCGATCATTCTCATGGTGTCAAGCATACCGGAGAAAAGCGTGTCATATACACTGTCGTCGGATGTGCAGGGCTGCCATGCTTTGCCCGGCATTGGAGCTACATCGGTCTCTTTTTTCTGTTCGCCGGAATTATACTTTGCTCTGTATCTTTCGGCAAGGGTCATGGTACCGTCATCGGCAGGCATTGTGCCCGTTGCCATTCTCCAGTAGTAGCCGTAGGAATGAGCGTTTACAAACTGGGGACCGTACTGCAGACCGTAGCGCGCCTCCCAGTATCCGCTGACCTGTGTGCCGTTCTGGCGTGCGGGCATATAGTAGTTTTCCGGGTTTTCGGTAACATTCTGACCGCAGAATCTGAATTTCATTTTGGGGATGACAAACTGATTAGTGCCTTCGGGAATATCAACAATACGGGTCTTGTATTGGAAGGTGTACTCGTTGTCGTAGAAACGCAGACCGAGAAAATCTTCGAGAATTTCGTAGACCGCGTACATATTGCCGCGGTATGTACCGTAAACATTGAGGTTTCCGTCGGTCACATCGTAGCGGTAGCCCTCGGCTCCCAGTTCAAGTCCCATTTCGCGGTGGGGATCGACGCGGTTAAAGATAACTGAATGCCCGCCTGCGGGTGCGCCTTTGACTATCTCAAGCTCAGTGCCGCAGGAAATCCTTGTGTATCTCTGGAAAAGCTCCGCGGCATACTGTACATTGTCGTTCCACTTAGCGTCCTCGGGGACATAGATCTTGAATTCCGAAATATCAACGCCGCCGATGGTGAACTTATACACCTGTTTGCCGTTGTCAAAGTCGGAGCCGGTCTTCAGTCCGACGAGAAGGCATCTCAGGTTATAGACATCTACGGCATCGATTTTGTCGTTGGCATCCATATCGGCTGCCTGTCTGTCGATGTTTACGGACTCTCCGACAAGGTAGCTTCTTATGGCGTATACATCAAGCGCGTTTACTTCCTTGTCGCTTGACGCATCAACGTTGCCCACTACATAGGTCTCATCGTTGACAAAGGTCTGCGCGCCTGCCGCAATGCTCAGTGCTCCCGCGAGCATAAGCACCGCAAGCAGCGCGGAAATGATTTTTTTCATTTGGATCCTCCTTGATAATTTACCACGGTAATTATAGCACAATTCTCCAAATTGTTCAAGCGTTTTTTATAAATATTTGGCTTGTTTTCATTGATTTGAATATGGTTATAATTACAAATATGCAAAATAACCGCCGCGACCGCGGCGGTTATCTGTTTCAAATCCGAATCCGGAAAAATCGAATTACGCTTTGCCGACAGAGCCGAACAGCTCCATCTTTTCGCGTACGGTGGCTTTGATAGCCTCGGTGCCGGGAGCGAGGACCTTTCTGGGGTCGAAGCCCTTGCCGGTGAGGTCCTTGCCTGCCTCGATGTACTCACGTACAGCGGCGGTAAATGCGATCTGGCACTCGGTGTTTACATTGATCTTTGCAACGCCGAGAGAAATTGCTTTTCTGGTCATGTCTGCGGGGATGCCCGTGCCGCCGTGCAGAACCAGGGGCATGTCGCCGGTCTTCTGCTGGATAGCGTCAAGAGTTTCGAAAGAAAGTCCGGGCCAGTTAGCGGGGTACTTGCCGTGGATGTTGCCGATACCTGCCGCGAGCATGGTAACGCCGAGATCCGCGATCATCTTGCACTCGTTGGGATCAGCGCACTCGCCCATGCCGACAACGCCGTCCTCTTCGCCGCCGATAGCGCCGACCTCTGCCTCAAGGGAGAGGTTTTTCTCAGCGCAGACTCTTACGAGCTCTTTGGTCTTTTCGATGTTCTCTTCGATGGGGTAGTGAGAGCCGTCGAACATGATGGATGAAAAGCCTGCATCGATGCACTTGTAGCAGTCCTCATAGGTACCGTGGTCCAGATGCAGAGCAACGGGAACGGTGATGCCCAGGGATTCTACCATAGCCTTGACCATTGCGGCAACGGTCTTGAAGCCGCACATGTACTTGCCCGCGCCTGCGGAAACGCCGAGGATAACAGGGCTTTTCAGCTCTTCGGCAGTCTGGAGAACTGCCTTGGTCCACTCAAGGTTGTTGATGTTGAACTGACCTACGGCATATTTGCCGGCTTTTGCTTTGGTCAGCATTTCCTTTGCATTTACTAACATTTTCATGCTCCTTTTTGAGATAAAAATTCTGTCAACTTATTATAAACCAAACGCGCCGCGAAAATCAAGTGTTTTGCACATAAAAGTATAAATGTATGAAATCTGAAAAAACTCAAAGAAAGACGGGAAAATTTTTGTTTGGTATGTTGACGGTGTAATAATTTTGATATATAATGTATAAAGCGAAAAATTGTTTTTGAAGGAATAAAAGAGTATGAGAAGAACAAAAATCGTATGTACGCTCGGACCTGCAAGCAGCAGCGAAGAAATGATCGAAAAAATGCTTCGTGCCGGCATGAATGTGGCACGTCTCAACTTCTCCCACGGCACCCATGAGGAGCACAAAAAGACCGTTGAGACCTTTCGCGCCGTGCGCGACAGGATGGGAGTTTCCGCAGCGGTCATGCTTGATACAAAAGGACCCGAGGTCAGAATCAAAACATTTAAGGACGGCTCCATTTCGCTGAAGCGGGGAGATATATTCACGTTTACCTCCCGCGAGGTCGAGGGCGACGAAAAATGCGTTTCCATTTCTTATCCCGACCTTGCGCCTCAGCTCAGCTCCGGCTCCCGTCTTCTTCTGGACGACGGCAAACTTGCGTTTTCCGTTGTTGAGACAAACGACACGGACATTGTCTGCCGCGTTGAGGTGGGAGGAATACTGAAAAACAAAAAATCAATAAATATCCCCAACGTTCCCATAGATATGCCGTATATGAGCGAAAAAGACAAATCCGATATACTTTTCGGTATAGAGAACGATGTTGATTTTGTGGCGGCTTCATTCGTGCGCAGCCGCGACGACGTTGTCTCCCTCAGAAAATTTCTTGACTACAACGGCGGTCACCGCATAAAGATAATTTCAAAGATAGAAAACGTTCAGGGCGTTGAGGCGTTTGACGAGATCCTTGCCGCTTCCGACGGCATCATGGTGGCGCGCGGCGACATGGGCGTTGAGGTGGCGTTTGAAAAGCTGCCCGGCATACAGAAGCGCTTTATCCGCCGCTGTTATCAGGCGGGCAAGATCGTTATAACCGCAACGCAGATGCTTGAGTCCATGATAAGCAGCCTCACTCCTACCAGAGCAGAGATAAGCGACGTTGCGAATGCCGTTTTCGACGGCACGAGCGCAGTTATGCTTTCCGGTGAGACCGCTATGGGCATCGATCCCGCAAACGTTGTATCCGTCATGGCGAAGATCGCCGAGCAGGCTGAAAGCGATGCCATGGGCATGAATGCATACTCCAACATCAAATACGAGGTTGACAGCAACGACACCACAAACGCTATCTGCGATGCGGCGTGCACCACGGCGCGCGACCTCAGGGCAAAGGCGATAATCGCCGTTACGACCTCGGGATACACGGCGCGTCTTGTTTCGAAATTCAGACCCAATCAGGATATAGTGGCGGCAACGCCTGAGATAAAGACGTTCCACCAGCTTTCAATGTCGTGGGGCGTTCTGCCCGTGCTGGCGCTTGATCAGAGCGACACAGACAAGCTGTTCCGCCACGCGATAGACTGCGCAAAGCAGATAGACGCCGTGGGCGTGGGCGATACCGTTGTCATAACCGGCGGCGTGCCTCTGCGCACAAACGGAACCACAAATACGCTCAAGGTTGAGACAATAAGCAAATAAAGCTGCGCCCGACCGCATTTTGAAAGAAGGCATGGAATATGGAAAAGAGCATTAACGAAAAGCTGTTTGATTATATCGAAAAAAGTCCTACGGCGTATCATGCCGCGGACAATACCGCGTCGCTGCTTCGCGGCGCGGGCTATACGGAGCTTTTTGAGGGCGGCGAATGGAAGCTTTGCGGCGGCAAGGGCTATTTTGTGCGTCGCGGCGGCTCGTCGCTGATAGCTTTCAGAATTCCCGATGATGGTGCGGTGCCGTCGTTTATGATAAGCGCCTCCCACTCCGACAGCCCCACTTTCAAGATAAAAGAAAACGCGGAGCAGAAGGCCGCCGGCGACGCGGTGCGCCTTTCCGTCGAGAAATACGGCGGAATGCTTTCGCAGACGTGGTTTGACAGACCGCTTTCGGCGGCGGGCAGGGTAGCGGTACGCACGGAAAACGGAATGAGCGTGCGCCTTGCCGACCTTGAGGGAATGCAGGCGATAATACCGTCTCTCGCGATCCACCTTAACCGCGACTCCGGTAACGGCGCAAAGCTCAACCCGGCGGTCGATATGCTGCCGCTTTACCGCTGCGACGGGCGCGGAGAGGAGTTTTCAAAGCTTGCGGCATCGGCGGTCGGAGCAGATGCGGACGACGTTCTCTCCTGCGATATGTTTTTGTATGTGCCCGAGAGAGGGCACAGCTGGAACGGCTATATTTCCGCTCCCCGTCTTGACGATCTGCAGTGCGCATTTGCGACTCTTGAGGCGTTTATGACGGCGGACGGCGGAGCCTCCTGCCCCGTATACTGTCTCTTTGACAACGAGGAAGTGGGCAGCGCAACGAAGCAGGGCGCGGCATCTACATTTTTGTATGACACGCTGACACGCATCTGCAGGGAAAGAGAATGCGGTGACCTTCAGCGGCTTATTTCGCAGAGCTTTATGGTCTCATGCGACAACGCGCACGCCGTGCATCCCAATCATCCCGAGCTTTGCGATCCGAATCATCAGGTAAAGATGAACGGCGGTATCGTCATAAAGTACAACGCGAATCAGCACTATACGACAGACGCTGTATCCGCAGGTATATTCCGTCTTGTGTGCGAAAAGGCAGGGGTGCCCTGTCAGATGTACGCAAACCGAGCCGATATGCCCGGCGGCGCGACGCTGGGAAGTATCGCAAACACAAAGGTCTCCGTGAATACGGTTGACATCGGTCTCGCGCAGCTTGCCATGCACTCCGCGTTTGAGACCGCGGGAGACTGCGACACCGAGTACATGGTAAAAGCACTGAAAAAGTTCTTCTCCGCGCGCATTAAGTGCGAGGGTGGAGAATTCGAAGTCTCGTTCGGCTGAGATTACATAAAACAAAGCATAAAACCGTCCTGCCGTCACATTTGTGACGGCAGGACGGTTTCTTTTAAAAGCATAGCATATCCGAAGCTATGTCAAAGCCGTTCCATGGGCTTTGGGGCAGGCGGCAAATGTCGATATTTTTACCGCTGAACGGGTCTTTCCAACAAAGACGGACGCAGCACAGTCCGAGCGCGCCCTTTTGACGAGAGCCGTATTTTCCGTCGCCGAAAAGCGGCATTTTGCGGGAGGCAAACTGCACTCTTATCTGATGCGTTCTGCCCGTATGCAGCTTTATAAGCACAAGGGAGGAGTCATCGGTTTTGGCAAGCGTTCGGTATTCGAGAAAAGCGGGCTTTGCCGAGGCGCGTGGGGATGAGACGCAAAATGACTTGTTCATATGTCTGTCATGCCACAGCAGATCGTGCATTTCACCGCTGTCAGTCTCGGGCGCGCCGCTTACCGCCGCCATATACAGCTTGCAGCTGTCATCTGCCGCGAGAGCCGCTGACAGCATACCCGCCGCGCGGGAGGAACGGGCATATACCATAACGCCCGCGGTGGGCGTGTCCAGCCTGTGAACGCAGTAGATCTCTCCGCCGATCTCGGCTTTCAGGAGCGCCGTCATATCGGTCTGCCCGCTTTTGTCGGGCTGAGACGGTATTCCGCTTTCCTTATATACCGCAACGCTGTTTTTGTCGCTTCTCAGTATTTCCATAGATCTCCCTGTATTATCAAAGAGCTTCTGCCCTCCTCGGGCAGAAGCTTTGATGCGGATATAGGATGTAATTTATTTCTTCAGAACTCTGATAACTCCGTCGATCGCGGAAATGTCGGCAATGTGGCTGTCGCACACATCGGCTGTGCAGTCAAGCAGAGCGCAGGCAAAGCTGCCTTTGGAGCGGCTTGCCATGTTGTCGATGTTTATGCCGTCGCCGGAGATGACCGCCGTTATGCGGCTGAGCATATCGGGCTGATTCTTATGCAGTACCACAAGACGGCACTTGCCGCTTCTGGGCATTGAGACAGCGGGGAAGTTTACGCTGTTTGTAATATTTCCGTTTTCCAGATAGTCGATAAGCTCGTGCGCTGCCATGACCGCGCAGTTGTCCTCACTCTCCTCCGTGGAGGCTCCCAGGTGAGGGATAGTGATTATGCCGGGCTGATTGACCGTCTCCTCGGAGGGAAAGTCCGTAACGTATTTTGCAACCTTGCCGCTTGCCAGTGCCGCTTTCATATCGGCGGCGTTTACAAGGTCCGCGCGGGACAGGTTTATGATGCGTACGCCGTCCTTCATGAGAGCAAGCGTTTCGGCGCATATCATATTCTTCGTTTCGGGCGTTGCGGGCACGTGCAGTGTTATGTAGTCGGCATTCTTGTAAATGTCCTCATAGCTTGCGGCGTTCTTAACTCCGCGGCTCAGTCTCCACGCGGCGTTGACTGTCATGTACGGGTCGCACCCCATCACGTCCATGCCAAGCTCTCGCGCGGCGTTTGCGACCATGCCGCCGATGGCGCCGAGGCCGATAACACCGAGAGTCTTGCCCTTTATCTCGCAGCCCGCGAATTTGGACTTGCCTTTTTCAACGGACTTTGCAACGTCCTCGGTCAGGGTGTTTGCCCAGTTGATGCCCGCGACGATATCGCGGGAGGCAAGCAGAAGAGCGGCGATAGCCAGCTCTTTAACGCCGTTTGCGTTTGCACCGGGGGTGTTGAATACTACAATGCCCTCTTCGGCGCAGCGGTCGCAGGGGATGTTGTTAACGCCGGCACCCGCTCTCGCGATCGCCTGAAGATCGGGGGAAAACAGCATTTCGTGCATGGCTGCGCTGCGCACCATGATCGCGTCGGGATCGGTAATACCGTCGCCGACTTCATACGCGCCGCGGTCGAACTCGTCGGTGCCGCAGGCGGCTATTTTATTAAGAAGCTGAATTTTCTTTTTCATGGATAAACTCCTCTTCGGCGGCTTACGCCTTGGGATTTTCTGCGGCGAACTTCTTCATGAACGCCACAAGCGCTTCAACGCCCTCGTAGGGCATTGCGTTGTAGATGGAAGCTCTCATGCCGCCGACCGAACGGTGACCCTTGAGGTTCTTGAGTCCGGCGTCTCCCGCCTCTTTCGCAAACTTTTTGTCAAGCTCCGCGTCTCCGGTAACGAACGTAACGTTCATCATGGAGCGCCACTCGGGAACAACGGGAGCGATGTAATAGTCCTGGCTGTCGAGATAGTCGTAGAGAAGCGCGGCTTTTTTCTCGTTTCTCTTCTTCATTTCTTCAAGTCCGCCTATGGACATGAGCCAGTCGTATACAAGCTTCGCGATGTATATGGAGTAGCAGGGAGGCGTGTTGTACATGGAGCCGTTGTCAGCCATGAGCTTCCAGTCCATCATAGCGGGGGTTGTGGGACGCGCATTACCCAGAAGATCCTCGCGGACTATAACAACGGTAACTCCCGCGGGAGCCATGTTTTTCTGCGCGCCGGCGTAGATAACGCCGAATTTCGAAACGTCAACGGGCTCGGACAGAATGCAGCTCGACATATCGGCAACCAGCGGAATGTCTCCGGTGTCGGGTATGTAATTGTACTTTGTGCCGTATATGGTGTTGTTGAAGCAAACGTGAACGTAGTCGGCGTCGGGACGGATGTCCTTGCGGCTTATATGGGGTATGCGCGCAAAGTTGTCATCCTTGGAGCTTGCTATCGCTGCGGCGTCGCCGTATTTCTGTGCTTCTTTGTATGCTTTTGTGGAGAACTGACCGGACAGAACGTAGTCGGCTTTGCCGGTCTTCATAAGGTTCAGGGGTACGCATGCAAACTGGGTGGAGGCGCCGCCCTGCATGAACAGCACCTTGTAGTTATCGGGGATGTTCATAAGGGTGCGAAGACCTTTTTCCGCAGCGGCAATGATCTCTTCAAAGGCGGGAGATCGATGACTCATCTCCATGACTGACATACCGGCATCGCCGTAGCAGACGAGCTCGGAAGCGGCCTTTTCGAGAACGGGCAGGGGCAGCATAGAAGGACCTGCCGAAAAATTGTAGACTCGGTTCATAGTAACATATCCTTTCATAACCGCGGTCGCGGAATATTATTCTTAATTATATACCATAATATATGGCAAGTCAAGAAAAAAAGCGCACTAAAAAAGTATTTTTGCAATTTATAACATCATAATATTCATTTTGAGATGAATATATGCAAAAATCGCCCGTTTTGTCATAAAAAGTCGCGAAAAAAATAAGCTGTGTGACAATTGACGGGGTGCGATATTCAAAAAGCGCCGTCTATGGGCGCTTTGCCCGAAAGTCCCCGTAAATAAAGGCGTCCGGGGGGTTGACTTTACGTTATAACGGTAGTATAATTATTATTCAATTGCATGCTGAACTATATAATATAAAAGGTAACTATCGTGAAGAAGAACAACACTGCCGCACAGGCGGCAAAAAAGGAGAAAAAGAAGCCGCTTCTCGGAATATTTCTGAGGGGAAGCAGGGCAATGTTTGCTTTCAGCATTATTTCCGCGGCGGTGAGCGCGCTGGCGGACATGATAAACCCGCAGATAATACGCGCCGCCGTCGACAATGCCATAGGCGGCAGGGCGGCAAGCTTTCCCGCGCCTGTAATGAAGCTCGTGGAGCGCCTGGGCGGATTTGAATATCTCGGAGCACATCTGTGGATAATGGCGCTTGCCGTGGTCATAGTCGCGCTTGTCAAGGTCGTATCGCAGTACACGTTCCGCGTATGCAACACAAAGGCGTCGGAAAAGCTTGTAAAGAACATGCGCGACTCTTTGTTTGAAAAGATCGAGCGGCTGCCGTTTTCATGGCACATGAAAAACCGCACGGGAGACATAATCCAGCGCTGCACATCCGATATAGACACGCTTAAAAACTTCATATCCGAGCAGCTTACAAACATTTTGCGCATAGTGGTGCTGCTTGTATTGTCCATGATATTCATGTTCGGTATGAACGTATCTCTCACGCTTATATCTCTTGCGCCCATGCCGCTGATCATACTGTACTCGCTTATGTTCCACCGCAAGATAGGCAAGGGCTTTGAGCTCTGCGACGAAAATGAGGGCAAGCTTTCCGCCATGGCGCAGGAAAACCTTACCGGTGTGCGCGTTGTGCGCGCGTTCGGCAGAGAAAAGTACGAGCGCGACAGATTTGAAGAGCATAATGAATACTATACGGGGCTTTGGGTCCGCCTCGCGCGGGTCATGAGCCGGTTCTGGAGCGTTTCGGATATTCTCTCCGGCACACAGATACTGCTTGTCGTTGTGTTCGGCGCGGTGTTCTGCATAAACGGGTCAATGGAGCCCGGTGAGTACATAGCGTTCATCTCCTACAACTCGCTGCTCATGTGGCCCATACGTCAGCTTGGCCGTATGCTCTCCGAAATGAGCAAAGCGGGCGTCTCTCTTGAGCGTATACGCTACATAATGGATTCCGAAACGGAAGAGGACAGACCGAATGCCATCTGCCCCGACATGAGCGGAGATATCGTGTTCGACCACGTCAATTTCTCATATGAGGGCTGCCCCGAAGTCCTGCACGACATAAACTTTACCATGAAGGGAGGAACAACGCTCGGCATACTCGGCGGCACCGGCAGCGGAAAATCAACCATGATGCTGCTGCTTGACAGGCTGTACGAGCTTTCTCCCGAATGCGGAAAGATAACGGTGGGCGGCGTTGACATTGCGGATATAAAAGCGGAATATCTCAGAAAGAATATCGGCATTGTTCTGCAGGAGCCGTACCTGTTCTCCCGCACTGTCGCAGAGAATATCGGCATAACCCGCCCCGACATTTCCATGCAGGAAATACGCATGGCGGCGCGTGCCGCGTGCCTTGACGAGACTGTTGAGGGCTTTACTCAGGGATATGAGACGTTTGTGGGCGAGAGGGGTGTGACCCTTTCCGGCGGACAGAAGCAGAGAGCCGCGATCGCCCGCACGCTGACGCAGAATACGCCGATCATGATATTCGACGACTCTCTTTCCGCCGTCGATACGGAAACTGACGAAAAAATAAGGCACTCTCTCGAAGAGCATTTCGGCAAGGCGAGCGTTATTATAATTTCGCACCGCATAACCACGCTTGAGGCGGCGGATAAAATTCTTGTGCTCGACGCGGGTCGCATAGCCGAGGAGGGCACACACGAGAGCCTTTGCGCCGCGGGCGGAATTTACAGAAAGATATACGATATTCAGTCCGGCATAAAAGAAGAAGCATAAATATTGATGATGAAAAGTATGAAGCAAGATAAAAAACAAACAAAAGGGCTGCCGTTTTTCGGCATAGGCAAGATAATGCCATATGCAAGAAAATACCGACCGCTTCTTGTGATAATGGTGGGATGCGGACTTTTGTCAAGCGCCGTTGACACGGTGCTGCCATTGTATCAGAGGTACGCGCTGAACCATTTTGTAGGCGGCGGAGTGCTTGACACGCTGCCCATCTACATAGCGATATATTTTCTTACGATCGTTGCCGCAGGCGGCGTCAACTACATATCCTGCGCTCTTGCCATGCGCATTGAGGTCAGCATGAATAAGGACCTGCGCAACGCGGCGTTCAACCACCTGCAGACGCTGTCGTTCTCCTATTTCAATCAGAACAGTGTCGGATATATACACGCAAGAGTTATGAGCGATACGTCGCGAATAGGCTCGCTTGTGTCATGGTCGCTCATGGAGGGAACACTGTCTCTTATACACATCTGACGCTGCCGACGATATGCAGTGTGT
>ENA-OUQC01001269-OUQC01001269.1-human-gut-metagenome-genome-assembly--contig:-NODE-1269-length-13725-cov-3.581273_pt1 | contig 13725 bp, 12 predicted proteins | sample MGYA00237942_ERZ548815 | MGnify/ENA primary metagenome ERZ548815 (study PRJEB26490, sample SAMN05194722) | human gut metagenome | biome: terrestrial biome; feature: human-associated habitat; material... | reverse complement strand
GGCGAGGTCTGCCACCAGCTCTACCGCGGCGGCATGACCGACGATCAGCTCTACCAGAAGATCACGGACGCGCTGACCGTCCTGCAGGCGGGAGGCGAGCGGGTATGACGCACAGACTCTATCCGCGCCTGGCCTGGCAGGGCATCACGAAAAACAAACGGCTGTATCTGCCGTTTCTGCTGACGTGCGTCGGCATGGTGATGATGACGTACATCCTGCTGTCGCTGGCGTCCTCCCCGGTCCTCAAGACGTTCCCGGGCGGCGGCGTCATGCCGATGATCCTCAGCATGGGCAGCTTCGTCATGGCGGCGTTCGCCGCGGCGGTGAAAATCGAGTCGTTCGCGTATATGCCGGCGCAGGATTTCGGCAACGCCTTTTCCACATTCGTCGCGCAGAACTACGGTGCGCAGCAGCGCGACCGCATTCGCGCCGGGATCCGGCGTTCCTACGCGCTCGTGCTCGGCTTCTGCGCAGTCATCTCCGCCGTGGTGCTGCTTTTCGCTGAGCCGCTTATGCGCCTTTTCATCCCCGCGACGGACACGGAGGTCATCCGCGAGGGCGTTTACTATCTCCGGTGCGTTGCGCCGTTCTACTTCGGCATCGGGTTTTTGTTCCTTTTCTACGCGCTCTACCGCGCCGTGAAGAAGCCCGCGATGTCCGTGGTGCTGACGGTCGTGTCGCTCGGAACGCGTGTCGCGCTCGCGTATCTCACGGCCGGGGCGCTCGGCGTCACCGGTATCTGGGCGGCGATCCCCATCGGGTGGGTGCTCGCCGATATCACCGGCGCGGTGTATTACTTCCGGCGGCGGAAGGCGCTGCTGTGGGAGAGCAGACAATAAATAAAAAAGCCTCCCCTGTGTAAGGGGAGGTGGCAAAAACGCAGTTTTTGACGGAGGGGTTGTCGGGCTCACGATTTTGGAAAGACAATCCCTCAGTCAGCCTTTGGCTGACAGCTCCCCTATTAGGGGAGCCGAGCAGGTTTTCCGAATACCGGCTTGCCGCCCCTAACAGGGGAGGCGGCAAAACCGGCGGTTTTGCCGGAGGGGTTTTACTTATTTATTATAGTAGAGAATCCCGAGGCACCCAGGGCCGCAATGGCCGGAGATGGTGCTGCCGGCGAGCGTGTGGTGGATCTCTTCAAAGCCGCCGTACTCGCGCAGGAGCTTTTCAACATTCTCCACGATCTCCATATCCACGCCGGAGTCGGTGATGAAAACGCGCTTCGTATCCAGATCGTCGTGGTCCTTGATGCGGTCGGTCACATAGCTTTCAATCGCCTTGGCGAGCGTGCCGCGGTACTTTTTTGCCACGCTCATCTTGCCCTCGTGCACCTCGATGCAGGGCTTGAGCTTCAAAAGATTCGCGCCGAGCGCCGCAACGGTCGAGCAGCGGCCGCCCTTGCGCAGGTATTCAAGCGTATCGATCACGAAGCTGACGTTCAGCTTCTCCCGGCGCTCGTCGAGGATCGCCTTGATCTCCTCGCCGGACTTGCCCTCACGGGCGAGCAGCGCGCCGTCGATCACGAGATGGCCGATGCCGGTGGAGAGATTGCGGGAATCAACCACAAACACGCACCCGGGGAACTCCCGCGCGGCATCGCAGGCGTTCTGGAAGCAAGCGGACATATCCGAGGAGATCGTGAAGTGCACGATCTGGTCGTGGGTCTTGAGCTCTTCGCCGAAGAAATCGAGATAATCGGCAATGGACACCGCCGCCGTGCCGCAGAGCTTGCCCGTGCGGCCCGTGTACGCGAAAATGTCCTCGCGCGTGCACTCGATCCCGTCGCGCAGCGCCCGGTCGTCCATGAGGATATACAGCGGCGTGATCTTCACGTCGTACTGCTCGATCAGCTCGCTGGTAAGATCGCAGGTGCTGTCGGCGGATATACGGATCTTCATTGGCATTTACGGCTCCTTTTCCGAAATAGTTCACATAGAGTTAACACGATGCTAAGGATTATAGCAGAGGTGTAAATATTTGTCTATGAACAATCGTACAGTCATTGTCATCGCAGGGCCTACGGCTTCAGGCAAAACGTCGCTCGGCGTATCACTCGCTCTCGCGCTCGGCACCGAAGTTGTGAGCGCAGACTCCATGCAGCTCTACCGCGGCATGGACATCGGCTCGGCCAAGCCGACGCGGCAAGAAATGCGCGGCGTCCGCCACCACATGATCGATGTGGCCGATCCCGGCGAGGACTACAGCGTCAGCCGCTGGGTCGAAAACGCGGCGGCGTGCTGCGATGCGCTGCTCGCCGCGGGCAAAATGCCCATTATCGTCGGCGGGACGGGGCTTTATATCGAGTCTCTCCTCTCCGGGCGGGACTTTTCCGCCGCGCCCGGCGATTCCGGCGTGCGCGAAGCGCTCAGCGCGGAGTATGATGCGCTCGGCGGCGCGGCGTTTCGCGAAAAGCTGCGGCTGGTCGACCCCGACCGGGCGGAAAAGCTTGCGCCGGGCGATAAGAAGCGGCTCGTGCGCGCAATGGAGATATACACGCTCACCGGCGAGACGATCACCGCACACGACGAGCGGACGAAATCCCTCCCGCCGCGGTACGATTCCCGCCGCTTTGCGCTCACGTGGAACGACCGCGAAACGCTCTACACGCGCATCCGGCAGCGCGTGGACGAGATGGTCGCCGCGGGGCTTTTCGAGGAAGTCGAGCATCTATCGGATGCCGGGCTTTCGGATTCCTGCACCGCGATGCAGGCCATCGGCTACAAGGAGATCGCCGCGGCGATCCGCGGCGAATGCAGCCGCGAGGATGCCATCGAGACCGTCAAGCGCGAATCCTGCCGCTACGCCAAGCGCCAGCTCACCTGGCTGCGGCGCGACAAGGACCTTATCTGGCTGCCGCGGGAGGAATACCCGGCAGAGGATGATCTTCTCGCCGCGGTGCTGGGAAAATAGCGCAGGCACCGAAAAGCGTGCCGACACACTTCGACCGGCTTTTCGCACAGCTCTCTTTACAATAAGGGAACACGTATCCGAATGCGTGAATACTTATCACAAAGCCGGAGACCCCGGCGAAAGGGAGCTTTTATCATGCAAAAAACACAGAATCTGCAGGACCTTTTCCTCAACCAGACCCGCAAAGACAGACAGAGCGTGACGCTCTTTCTTATGAACGGCTTTCAGATGCGCGGCATCGTGCGGGGCTTTGACAGCTTCACCGTCGTGCTGGAAACCGACGGGAAGCAGCAGCTCATCTATAAGCACGCCATCTCCACGCTCGTCCCGTCGCAGTCGGTCGACATGACCGGCGGCGCGAATACATAAGAGCGCGTGAAGCGCTCAGAGCTGCCGCTGCTCCTGCCCGGCATCGTGCTGCTGCTCGCAGCGGCGGCGTATGCCCTGCTCTTTTTCACCGCGCGCGCCGAAGAAGTCCCGACGGCGGTGTGTACCGCCGCACTCTGGCAGGACACGCTGCCGCTCGAAGGCGCCGTCCGGCGCGAGGAGACGATTCTCATCACGCCGAAGGGGCGCATCGCCCCGCTCGTTTCGGCAGGAGAGCGCGTCGCGGCCGGGGAGCCGGTCGCGCTCGTGAGCGAGGACGGCGCGGCATATTTCCGCGCTTCGCTCCTTTTGCGCGTGCGCGCGGAGCTCTCGTCCGAAACGCTCTCTTTGCCGGGCGGACAAGCTGTGCGGGCGCTCTCCGGCGCGCTCGCCCGGCGGGATTTTTCCGCGCTCGGCGCCGCTTTGCCGGAGGCGCGGCGCGCGCTCGGCTATGCCGCAACGAACGGCAACGCGCTCCGGCAGGAGGAGCAAGCCCTCGTTTCCTCCGGAGCGGAGGATTCCGTCGTCCGCGCGCCGTGCGCGGGATATTTTACCGCCGGGGCGGACGGGACGATGTCCATTACCTCCGGCGGCTGGAGCTTCAGCGCGCCGCTCAACGAAAAGACGCTGCCGCGTCTCTCCGGTGATGAGCGCGCAGCGCTCCTTCTGCCGGACGGGACGCGCGTTACGGCCGATGTTCAGATAGCGGACGCCGGCGAAGCCGTCTTTTCCTGCGGCACCCACCTTGAGAGCGTTTTGCCGCTGGATGTGTGCACGCTCACCGTGCTTCTGGCCGAATGGCAGGGCTTCTCTGTGCCGGAATCGGCGGTCATGCAGGGCGAGGACGGCGAGATCGTCTGCCGCGTGTCCGGCCCGGTGCGCGAATATGTCCCCGTCACGGTGCTTGCGCGGCGAGCTGGCTTTGCGCTCGTTGCCTCGCCCATGCTGCGCGGCGGCATGACCGTATTGCTTTTCCCGGCGGCGGAAGCCGCCTTATCATAAAAATACCCGTAATTTCCTTTTTAAAAACCTTTCGGGAGGACAGAAAGATATGAGCATCACCGAAAATGTACACATGGCCCGGCAGAAGATCAACGCCGCCGCGGAGAGCGTGGGACGCTCCGGCAGCGAGGTGCGGCTGCTTGCCGCAACGAAGATGAACGGCCCGGAGGCCGTGCAGGAGGCGATCCGCGCCGGGGTGGATATCTGCGCGGAAAACCGCGTGCAGGAGTTTCTTTCCAAAAACGCCGTGAACGCTTATGCCCTCTGCTGCGTCCATTTCATAGGGCATTTGCAGAAGAACAAGGTGAAATACCTCGTCGGCGCGGTGGAGCTAATCCATTCGGTCGATTCCCCGGAGCTGATGGACGCCATTTCGCGCCGCGCGCAGTCGCTCGGCATGGTGCAGGACGTGCTGTTGGAGGTGAACATCGGCGGCGAGGCGTCCAAAAGCGGCGTTTCGCCGGACGGTCTCGAAGCGCTTCTCACCCACGCCGCGGCCTGCCCCGGTCTTCGCGTGAAGGGACTGATGACGATCCCGCCCGCCGTGAGCGCCGGAGAAGAAAATCGTTGGTATTTCCGACGAATGTACAAGCTTTTTGTTGACATCCGCCGGAAAACATACGATAATGTAACAATGGCTGAGCTGTCGATGGGTATGAGCGGTGACTACGAGGAAGCCGTGCGCTGCGGCGCGACCATCGTCCGTCTGGGAACGGCGCTGTTCGGCCCCCGGAATTACGATTTGCAGGAGGCGCCCCCGTATGGGACTATTGGATGAGCTGAAAAAACTGACGAAACCCTACGACGACGAGGACTATCTCGAGGAAGATCTCACTGAGCCGGTACGTGCGCCGGGCCGCGCCGCGGATGCGCGCTCCTACGCTTCCTATGCCGAAGCGCCGCGCAGCGCCGAGCCCGTGCAGCCGACCCGCCGGCCGTACGTATTCTCCAACCAGCGCGCCGCGCGGCAGCAGCAGTCTGCCGACCCTTACGCGCAGGACTATGGCTATGCCCAGCAGGGGTACGCGCCGCAGGGCTATGTCCCCGACCCTTACGCCCGGCAGGGCTACGCGCCCGATCCCTACAGTCAGCCAGGCTATGCCGCGCCCTCCCGCCAGCCGGGCGGCGCGCAGCCGAAGCTGCTGCTCGTGCACCCCGACCGGTTTGAGCAGGCTGCGGACATTGCCGACCGTATTGCCGAGCGCAACGCGATCGTGCTCAATCTGGAGACCGCGCCCAAGGAGCTGACCCGCCGGATGCTCGACTTCCTCTCGGGCGTTACCTATGCGCTCGGCGGAAAGGTCAAGAAGGTCTCCGGCAGCACCTACATCATCACCCCCGCCGGGATGGACTTTATGGGCGACAGCGGAGACGCCGTTGAGTCCAAGGAAAAATACTTTTAATTGCAGCGTTTCCGCGCCTCACGGCGCTGACGGATAGAAAGCAGAATCCGGAAAGGAGAAGAAAGATATGATCACTGCCCAGGACATCCGCGAAAAATGTTTTGAGAAGGCCCGCATCGGCGGGTACGCCATGGACGAGGTCGACGATTTTCTCGATGAACTCGCCAACGACGCCGCTGCCTCCCAGAAGGAGATCGCCACGCTCAACGCGAAGATGAAATATCTTGCCGACAAGATCCGCGAGTATCAGGGCTCGGAGGAGGCCATGAACATGGCGCTCGTCTCCGCGCAGAAGCTCGCCAAGAACATCGAAGAGGACGCCCGCGCCAAGGCGGAAGCCCTTGTTGCCTCGGCACAGAAGGAAGCCGACGAGATCGTCGCCGCCGCCAAGGCCGAATCCGACCGCACCATCGGCGAGATCGAGTCCAAACGCAAGGCCGAGGAGCTGCGCTACCAGAAGGCGCACGCCGCCGCCGCGGAATACATTCAGAAGGTTCGCATGCTGCTCGACCGCGAGCAGACCTTCCTCACCACGCTTGCCGACGCCGATCTCACCGGCGCGGTCGTAACGCCCGCCCCCGCCGCGAAGAAGGCGATCGCCGCCCCCGTGGAAGAGGCCGAGCCCGAAGTGGAAACCGCCGAGGAGGAAGTCCTTCCCGCCGAAGAGCCGGAAGCTGCGCCGGAAGCCGAGGAGGAATCCCCCCTCTACCCGGACGCCGCCGAGGACGAGCAGAACTACGTCAAGGCGTTTGAAAACGCCGTTTACCAGACCCCCGAAGCTTCCGACGAGGATGCGCCGGAGATCAAATTTTAACGGATTTACCAAAGAAAAATATAACAAGGCGGGGCTTTTGCAGCCCCGCTTTGTCAGCGAATGGAGAGAATTGCACAGCTATGGACTACAACGCCACCGTAAATCTGCCGAAAACCGCTTTCCCCATGCGTGCCGGTCTGCCCGCGCGCGAGCCGGGCATGCTCAAATCCTGGTACGACATGAATCTTTACCATGAAACCCTCCGCCGCAACGAGGGCAAGCCCCTCTTCATTCTGCACGACGGCCCTCCGTTCTCCAACGGCAATCTGCACATGGGTCACGCGCTGAACAAGTGCCTGAAGGACTTCATCTGCCGCTACAAATCCATGACCGGCTACAAAGTCCCTTACACCCCCGGCTGGGACAACCACGGCATGCCCATTGAGTCCGCCATCATCAAGGAGCAGCGGCTCAACCGCAAGGCCATGAGCGTGAGCGAGTTCCGCTCCGCCTGCCACCGCTACGCCGAAAAGTACGTCGGCATCCAGCGCGAGGGCTTCCAGCGCCTCGGCGTGCTCGGCGACTGGGATCGTCCGTATCTGACGATGGACCCGAAGTTCGAAGCCGAAGAGGTCAAGGTGTTCGGCAAGATGTACGAGAAGGGCTACATCTACAAGGGCCTCAAGCCCGTGTACTGGTGCCCGAGCGACGAGACCGCTCTCGCTGAGGCGGAGATCGAGTATCAGGACGATCCGTGCACCACGGTGTACGTCAAGTTCCCGATGCACGACGATCTCGGCAAGCTCTCCCACGTCGATCACAGCAAGCTCTACTTCCTCATCTGGACGACGACGATCTGGACGCTGCCGGGCAACCTCGGCATCAGCCTGCACCCGAGAGAGAGCTACGCGCTCGTCAAGGCCGATAACGGCGAAACCTATATCGTCGCGGAAGCGCTCGCCGAGAAGGTCATGCGCGTCGGCGGCATTGAGAAATACGAAGTTCTCGAAACGCACCCCGGCTCGTTCTTTGAGAACATGCTCGCCGATCATCCGTTCCTGCCGAAAACGTCCCGCCTGCTCAACGCCGAGTATGTCACAATGGACTCCGGCACGGGCTGCGTCCACACCGCGCCCGGCTTCGGCGCGGACGACTACCAGACCTGCCGCCGCTACGGCATGGACATGATCGTCCCCGTGGACGACCAGGGCCGCCACACCGATTATGCCGGTAAGTATGCCGGTATGAAGACCGAGGAGTCCAACCCGGTCATTCTCGAGGACATGCGCGAGAGCGGCATGCTCTTTGCGAGCGAGGAAATCGTCCACAGCTACCCGCATTGCTGGCGCTGTCACAAGCCCATCATCTTCCGCGCCACGCCGCAGTGGTTCTGCTCGGTCGATACGTTCAAGGACGACGCCTGCGCCGCCGCGGACAAGGTCATCTGGCATCCCGGCTGGGGCCACGACCGCATGCTCTCCATGATCCGCGAGCGCGCCGACTGGTGCATCTCCCGCCAGCGCCGCTGGGGTCTGCCCATCCCGGTGTTCTACTGCGCCGACTGCGGCAAGCCCATCGCGCCGAACAGCTCCGAGGGCATCTGCTCGGTCTGCCGCATCAAGCGCCGCACCAAGCAGCGTCAGGAGGAGGCCGCAGCCCGCGCCAGGGAGCGGATCGCTGAGCGCGAGGCCCGCAAGGCAGCGGAGGAGGCCGCAAAGGCCGCTGCCGCAGAGCTGGCCGCTGAAAATGCCGCAAATGCTTCCGGTGCCGCCGCAGCCGAAACGGCAGCGGCTCCCGTCACTGCCGCACCTGCCGCCGCAGCGGCAACAGCTGTTTCTGTTGCAGAAACAGCATCTGCACCCAAAAAGGATTGACGCGGCCGCAAATCAATGATATACTCAGTCATGACCACACTGTTTGGTGGCCAAGACTGTTACAAAGGAGTAACGGATGGATTTCCGTTGCTCTTTTTTCATAAAAAACGGTCCATTTGTCCGTTGCCGGGAAACAGCGGACACCGCACAACGCGATGCTGTCCTTTGTACAGCAAAAACAAGAAAAGAGGGAATTTATGATGAACACTTCCATCTCCCGCCGTCAGTTCCTGAAGGCCAGCGGCCTGGCAGCCGCCGGTGCCTGCGCAGCCGGCCTGCTGACTGGCTGCGGCGGCTCTTCCTCCGGCAGCGCTTCCGGCGCAGCCTCTTCCGGTTCCGGCTCCAGCTACACCATCCTGTACGATAGCCAGCCCGCTACCCTGAACTACCTGACCACCGGCACTGACCTTGAGATGGTCGTGGGCGCAAACTGCGTGGATACGCTGGTCGAGTACGACAACAAGGGCGTCATGCGCGAAGGCCTGGCCACCAGCTGGGACTGGGATGTTGACACCCTGACCTGGACGTTCCATCTGCGTGAGGAGAACTGGGTGGACTGCAACGGCGAGGTCGTGGCCCCCGTCACTGCACAGGACTTCGTGGACGCTCTGAAGTACGTCCTGACCCCGGACTACGCCGCCTCCAACGTGGGCCTCGTCACCGCTTACATCGCAGGCGCTGACGACTACTACAACTACCACCTCTATCTGAACAACGCCAACACCGGCGTCGTGGACGATGACGGCACCACCTACACCGTGGACGGCAGCGGCGTCGTCACCGTGACTGCCCCCGACTCTGACCCCGCCACCTACCCACCGGTGGACTTCGACGCCGTGGGTGTCACCGCTGTGGATGACCACACCCTGACCTACACCCTGACCTACGACTTCCCGGGCTTCCTGAGCCTGCTGTGCTATCTGCCCTACGAGCCCGCTTACGGCCCGCTGCTGGAAGAGACCGGCGACCAGTTCGCCACCAGCGCAGAGACCACCTACAGCTGCGGTGCCTTCTATCTGGCCGCCTACGAGTCTCTGGAGACCTGGGTCATGAAGAAGAACCCCGAGAACTACGACGCCGACAACGTCTTCATCGACACCATCAGCCGCATCTACAACGCCGAGGCCAGCGTCAACGGCCCCGAGATGATCAAGCGCGGCGAGATCGACGAGGCCACCATCGGCTCCGACATCCTCGACAGCTGGCTCTCCGACGACACCACCAAGGACATGGTGTCCATGGACCGCCCCAACACCAACTACACCTACTTCTATATGTTCAACTTCATGCCCTTCTCCCACGAGTTCTCCAACTGGAGCGTGGAGGGCATGGATGCCGAGTATGAGCCGGAGAACTGGGCCAAGGCCATCAACAACACCAACTTCCGTAAGTCCTTCCTCTACGGCATCAACAACTCGGTCACGCTGGCCGTCAAGGCACCCGAGGGCTACGACAACTACAAGCTGAACACCATCACGCCCCCCAGCTTCTGTGCCAACGCTGACGGCGTGGACTACCTCAAGTGCGGCGACCTGGCCAACATCACCGAGTTCTTCGACGAGGCCAAGGCCAAGGAGTACCGCGACGCTGCCATCCCGGAGCTGACCGCTGCTGGTGTGACCTTCCCCATCAAGGTGCAGATGCCCTACAATCCCTCTTCCACCGACTGGGACAAGCAGTGCCAGGTGTTCAAGCAGCAGCTCGAGGGTGTGCTGAACGACGGGTTCGATTTCATCGACATCATCATCACTGCCGGCCCCTCCGACAGCTTCCTGTCCAGCGTCCGCCGCAACGGCAAGTTCGCTTTCCTGCAGTGCAACTGGGGTGCTGACTACTCCGACCCCCAGACTGAGACCGACCCCTTCTATCAGGCCGAGGGCGCACGCGGCAGCCGCTACGCCTTCCTGCGCACCGGCGTCGAGGACGGCTTCATCACCGGCGACACCGCGGACGCCGTCATGAACTACATGAAGGCCATCGAAGAGGCTGTCAAGATCACCGACGACATCAACGCCCGCTACGATGCCTTCGCCAACGCCGAGGCTTCCCTCATCAACAATGCCCTCGTCGTCCCCATGGGCATGAGCATCCCGGCCTACATCGCCACCCGTCTGAACTACTGGGAGGGCCAGTACGCTTCCACCGGCTTCTCCAACAAGCGTCTGAAGGGCATCCACGTCCTCGACCACTACATCTCCATGAGCGAGTACGAGGCCAACCGCGACGCCCGCTAAGACTTTTTGAGTCTGTCCGCTCCAAAGCTCTCCGTTTTCCCACGGGAAAGCGGAGAGCTTTTCGTTTCTGAAGCCTCTTACATGAATTTTTGTAACGAACTTTGCCAAATCACTTTCCAAAAGTGGTTTTTTGTTGTATTCTATTCCTATCCGACATTCATTTTATAAAAGAGAGGGGTGCGCACAGATATGCTCAAATATCTGGCGAAACGCATCGGGCGCTCGATACTGACCCTGTTTATTATCGTCACGCTCGTTTTCTGCCTTTTGCGGCTGATGCCGGTGGAAGGCTATTTTGCTAACTACGAAAAAATGACCGAGGCCCAGATACAGGCCGGCTTACAGTCCATGGGCCTGCTGGACCCGCTGCCGGTGCAGATCGGCCGCTTCTGGGTCAATATGCTCCACGGCGACCTCGGCGTGAGCCACATCTATAAGGTCAACGCCTCCGTCACCGGCATCCTTGCCAAGAAGCTGCCCATCTCCATCCAGATGGGCGTGTACGCCATGCTGCTGAGCCTTGTCATCGGCATCCCGATGGGCCTGTTCATGGGCCGCTTCAAGAGCCGCTGGCCCGATAAGATCGGCACGGCCATCATCGTCCTCATCCAGGCTGTGCCTGCGGCAGTGTATTATCTGTACATCCAGATGTACGGCACCACCGCGCTGAACGTGGGCCTGCTCTTCGACGCCTCCAACTGGAAATACTGGGTGCTGCCCGTCTGCTCCATGAGTCTGGGCAACGTGGCGTTCTACGCCATGTGGCTGCGCCGGTACATGGTGGACGAGAGCAACAAGGACTATGTCCGCCTTGCCCGTGCCAAGGGCGTGAGTGAAAACAACATCGCCCTGCGCCACATCTTCCGCAACGCAATGGTGCCGCTGGTGCAGTATATTCCCTCCGCCTTCCTGAACACTGTGGTCGGCTCCATCTATATCGAGAGCCTCTACAGCATCCCGGGCATGGGCGGCCTGCTGGTCACCTGTGTCCAGCGCCACGACAACACGATGGTGCAGGGCATCGTTCTGCTCTACGCCTGCGTGGGCATCATCGGCCTGATCCTGGGCGATCTGCTCATGGTGCTCATCGATCCCCGCATCAACTTTGGCAAGAAAGAAGGTGGCCGATAATGCTGTTCCACATGAAAGATCACAAGGCAGCTGTTCTGGAAAACGACCTGAACAAGCTGCAGAAGGACGGCCCCGCCGCTTGGGCCGACCTGCCCGAGGACGAGCTGTTCACCCCCGCCGGGTTCAGCGAGGAGCGTGCCGAGGCCACCTCCTACTCCAATTACAGCTATTGGGGCAGCACCTTCCGTGCTTTCTTCAAGAATAAGATCGCCGTGGCCCTGCTCATTGCACTGGTGTTCGTGGTGGGCTTTGCCTTTTTGCAGCCCTATCTGCCCGGTCAGGCAGACCCCAACCTCTGCGCCGTGGACCCCGCCACCGGCATCCAGTACCGCAACATCGCCCCCGGTGAAAAGGGCTTCATCTGGGGTTCCAACGCCATCGGCCAGGACCTGTGGGCCCGCATCTGGGCCGGCGCCCGCACCAGCCTGACCATCGCCTTCTTCGTGGCCCTCATCGAGGCCGTGGTGGGCATCACAGTGGGCGTGCTCTGGGGCTATGTCCGCCAGCTCGATTTCTTCTTCACCGAGCTGTACAACATCTGCGATAACATCCCCTCCACCATCATCCTGATCCTGATCTCCTATGTGGCTTCCCCCAGCATCAAAACGCTGATCCTGGGCATGTCCATCACGGGCTGGATCGCCATGGCGCGTTTTATCCGCAACCAGATCCTCATCATCCGTGACCGTGACTACAACGTGGCATCCCGCTGCATCGGCACCCCCACCTCCCGCATCGTGGTGCGCAACCTGCTGCCCTACCTCGTGTCGGTCATCATGCTCCGCATGGCCCTGACCATCCCCGCCGCCATCGGCAGCGAGGTCTTCATCACCTACATCGGCCTCGGCCTCTCTGTCGAGGTGCCTTCTCTGGGCAACCTCATCAACGATGGCCGCAAGGTCATGATGCAGGCCGGCCTGCGCTATCAGCTGCTCTACCCCACCATCATCCTCAGCTTCGTCACCATCGCGTTCTACCTCATCGGCAACGCCTTCTCTGACGCAGCCGACCCCAAGAACCATCTGCAGTAAGGAGGAACAGGCATGAAAAAGAATGAACTGATCCTCTCTGTGCGGGATCTCAACATCAAATTCAATCTGCGTGGAAAGATCCTCCACGCCATCCGGGGCATCGACCTCGATGTCTACCACGGCGAAGTCCTCGCCATCGTGGGCGAGTCCGGCTCGGGCAAGAGCGTGTTCACCAAGTCCTTCATGGGCCTGCTGGACTCCAACGGCTCCATCACTTCCGGCACCATCGACTACTTCGGTGCCGACGACCACCAGCCCATCCGGCTCTCCGAGTTGAAAAAGGAGAAGGACTGGCTGAAAGTGCGCGGCCACGAGATCGCCATGATCATGCAGGACCCCATGACCAGCCTGAACCCTCTGAAGACCATCGGCGACCAGATCATGGAGGCCGTGGAGCTCCATCAGGGCCTCAAGGGCGCTGCCGCCAGGGAGAAGACCCTAGAGTACCTGCGGGATGTCGGCATCGCCGACCCGGAAGTGCGCTTCAAGCAGTATCCCCACGAGTTTTCGGGCGGTATGCGCCAGCGCGTCGTCATCGCCATCGCCGTAGCCTGCAACCCGCAGATCCTGATCTGCGATGAGCCCACGACGGCTCTGGACGTGACCATTCAGGCCCAGATCCTCGAGCTGCTGAAGGAGATGCGGGTCAAATATAACCTCACCATCATCCTCATCACCCATGACCTCGGCGTCGTGGCCAACATCGCCGACCGTGTGGCCGTCATGTATGCCGGCGACATCGTGGAGATCGGCACCTCGGATGAGATCTACTACGACCCCCGCCACCCCTACACCTGGGCGCTGCTGTCCAGTATGCCCCAGATGGGCGTGAAGGGCGAAGACCTGTTCAACATTGTGGGCACCCCGCCAAACCTGTTTGCGGAAATTCGCGGCGATGCCTTTGCGCCCCGCAACCCGCAGGCGCTGAAGATCGACTTCGTCAAGCGCCCGCCTTATTTTGAAGTGTCGCCCACCCACAAGGCCAAGACCTGGCTGCTGGACCCCCGGGCCCCCAAGGTG
>ENA-OUQC01001266-OUQC01001266.1-human-gut-metagenome-genome-assembly--contig:-NODE-1266-length-13746-cov-2.829888_pt1 | contig 13746 bp, 14 predicted proteins | sample MGYA00237942_ERZ548815 | MGnify/ENA primary metagenome ERZ548815 (study PRJEB26490, sample SAMN05194722) | human gut metagenome | biome: terrestrial biome; feature: human-associated habitat; material... | reverse complement strand
ATCTATAGAACTTTGGATAATATCGTCCTTGATACCAACGCCCCAGTACATCTTATCTGCATGCTGGATGCCTACGAAAGCGGCTGCCTTGGATGAGGATCCCATGGAAATTGCATGCTCTTCATATACGGAAAGCACATAAGCAATACCAAACCTCTGCTTCAATGCTTTGCTGACTGCATCCAGACGTCCATTACCGGAGGCCTTGACGGTTTCTGTTCCATCCGCAGTCTTAATGGTAACCGCAGCTTCAATGTCACCCGGTTTTTGTACGAAATGGCATTCCGTGATATCGAACCTGTCACGTACCGTAACATAATGGGACTCAAAAATTCCGAAGATATCAGCCGGCGTCAGCTCACTGTGCTTCTCATCGGAAATACCCTTAATAAGATAACCAACCTCTTCTCTCATATCCTGTGGCAGGGCAATACCAAAGTTCTGCTTTAAGATAAATGCAACGCCACCCTTACCGGACTGGCTGTTGATACGGATGACATCGGATTCGTATTCACGTCCGAGATCCTTCGGATCAACCGGCAGATACGGAACGGTCCACTTGTCTCCACTCTTTCCTTCCTCCCACCATGCCATTCCTTTGGAAATCGCATCCTGATGGGATCCGGAGAAGGCAGTAAATACCAGATCTACGGCATAGGGAGTACGTTCATGCACATGCATACCGGTCAGACGCTCATAGGTTTTACGGATCTTCATGATATCGCCAAAATCCAGTCCGGATTCCACACCGTGAATGGTCATATTCATTGCAACCGTTACGATATCCACATTACCGGTTCTTTCACCGTTTCCAAACAGAGTTCCTTCCACACGGTCTGCACCTGCCAGAACACCAAACTCGGCATCGGAGATGCCGCAGCCTCTGTCATTGTGAGGATGAACGCTCAATACCACACCATCACGATATTTGAGGTTCTTATGCATATATTCCACCTGTGTTGCAAACACATGCGGCATCGCATTCTGTACCGTTGTCGGAAGATTTACAATCACCTTGTGTTCCGGGGCCGGCTGCCATACATCCAGAACGGCATTACATACCTCCAGGGCATATTCCATTTCCGTTCCGTGGAAGCTCTCAGGACTGTATTCAAAGGAGAAGCTTCCATCGGTATGATCTGCAATATCCTTTAACAGCTTCGCACCATCTATGGCAATCTGCTTTACTTCTTCTTTGGATTTCTTAAACACCTGCTCCCGCTGTGCAAGGGATGTGGAATTGTACAGATGTACAATCGCATGCGGAGCTCCCTTTACTGCCTCAAAGGTCTTCTTAATGATGTGCTCTCTGGCCTGTGTCAATACCTGAATGGTAACATCATCCGGAATCATATTCTTCTCAATTAAAGCACGGACGAACTGGTACTCGGTGTCAGAAGCGGCAGGGAAGCCCACTTCAATTTCCTTGAATCCGATCTTTACCAGCATGGTGAAAAATTCCAGCTTTTCATCAAGACTCATCGGCTCAATCAATGCCTGATTCCCGTCACGCAGATCCACGCTGCACCAGATCGGCGCCTTTTCAATCGTGTCCTTCTTCACCCAGTCATAGGTCGGGGTTGGCGGTAAAAAGTACGTTTTTCCATATTTCTTTGCTGCATCCATGATTTGTTCTCCTCTTTTCTTATTTCGATTTATTTGTTTTGTTTTCTCCTTGTTGCAGACCCGCAGTTGCTTAATTCTTACTTGCAGCAGACTCGCAAATTCGTGCTTCGCACTCCACGCCCTGCTACGCATGGCATTTGCTCGTTGATGTGTGCAGGAAAAACAAATGTCTGTTACACAGCCGCTTGTTTTTCCTTTGCACACATCAAAAAGTCCCTATGAAATCTCCCCCTCAGAGAGATTTCATAGAGACGTAAATTCAATCTACGCGGTACCACTCTACTTCACGATTCCTCGTGCACTCGTCAGCACTAACATGCCTGCTCCTTTCTACGGCGGAGACTCCGTCCGAACCTACACAGAAGCTTCTGCCCGATTAACTGGTCGTGCTTCCTTCAGCCGGCTGCTCAAAGGTGAGTTCCTAATTCACTTCTGACTGCCTCGCACCACCCGGCAGTTCTCTGCTTTCCAGATCCTTACTACTATTCCTTATCATTGCATTTATGCACTATTCAATTACCAGTCAATCATAACATATGCCCCATGAAGTTGCAAGTGCTTTTATCATAAAAGTGCTATTTATGACACATCGTAATCGCTATGACACCTCCGTCACCGTAAGAACTCCTTCGTTTACCACAAACGAAATATTCTGTCCGGCAAAGCTCAGTCCATACTGTCTTTTCTCATCCCTGTGATACGATGGACGCGGATCCTGGGAAAGAAGCTTTTGCAGTACTTCCTGGCGGTCCGCCGGAATCCGGTCAAGAAATTCCTTCGGAATCACAACCTCCACATGATAATCCATCGCTTATTTGGCAAAGCCGTCCCACGCGTCCGGATGACAGTCTGCATAGGGCAGATACGGTTTGATGTCATAAATTGGCGTCCGATCCCGCAGGTCCACACCGGAAACCTCAAGCACCGGCCCTTTTTCTGTTTCCTTAACTGCGTCCAGGTGTACCGAGGATAAGCCTATGGGATTGGCCCGGAAGGGTGATCTCGTTGCAAAAACTCCCACTCTGGTATTTCCACCGAGCCTCGGTGGACGTACGGTTGCATTAAAATGTGACCGGTCCACTCCCTGAAACTCCCACAGAAGCCAGATATAATTGAAGCCTTCGAGCCCCTTAACGGCATCCATGGAACGATATTCCGGTTCAAATATGATTTTCCCCTTCAGCTCCTTCACAAGACCGCTCTGCCTTGGGATGCCGAATTTTTCCGGGAGATCCGTATGAATATATGCGATTGGTTTCATCTGCCCTTCTCCTGTCCGTTTCCATTCAGATCTCGATCTCACCTTCAAATACCGTCGTTGCAGGGCCGGTCATATATACAATATTTTCTTTTCTGTCCCAGAAGATTTCCAGGTTACCGCCCAACAGCTCTACCGTAATGCCATCTTCCGTCAGTCCGTTTAAGATACTGGCAACCGTAACGGCACAGGCACCGGTCCCGCAGGCAAGCGTTTCACCGGTTCCACGCTCCCACACACGCATCTGTACCCGCTCCCTGTCAAGAACCTTTACAAATTCCGTATTGACTCTCCGCGGGAAACACTCGTGATGTTCAAATAACGGTCCGATCTTCGCCATTGTCTCATCATCAATCATCTCATCCACATAGACAATTGCATGCGGATTTCCCATGGAAACGCAGGTCATGCGGTATTCCCTTCCATCGACTGCGATCGGTGTGTCAACTACAGGAGACTGACTGGCCACAACCGGGATTTCTGCGGCTTCAAGAACCGGAGAGCCCATATTGACACGCACCTTCGTAACCCTTCCGTCTTCAACGGTCAGCTCCAGATATTTGATCTTCCCACAGCTCACAATCGACAGGGAGGTTTTCCGGGTAAGGCCATGGTCGTACACATACTTTCCGACACAGCGGATTCCGTTTCCGCACATCTCGGAACGGCTTCCATCCATGTTGTACATTTCCATCTCGAAGTCTGCCACATCACTTGGATTAATGAAAATTACACCGTCCCCGCCGATTCCAAAATGACGGTCACTCAAAAACTTTACAACCTCACTTTTGCGTTCTGCAGGGATGATCTCCCGTGCGCCGTCCACATAGATATAATCATTGCCGCAGCCATGCATTTTTGTGAATTTCATTGCATAAATCTCCCTTCTTAAAAATACTATAGTAAAAAAGATATCTTAAAGGATTTCCCATGAGTGCCAAAACCAAAATCATCGTACTTCGTATGAAAGAATTAATTTATACCGGTATTTTTATTGCACTGGGCCTTCTGCTCATCATTCTCCTCATCGTTGTTTTTTCACCGAAAAAGAGAGAAGAAGCTGCTTCTCCCACACAGGAACCCACTTATGTACCAGGTATTTATACAACCTCTCTGATGCTCAATGACCGCACTGTCGATATTGCTGTAACCGTAGATGAGAATAATATCAATGACATCCGGATGGTAAACCTGGATGAAGCCGTGACCACCATGTTTCCTCTGCTCGAACCGGCCTTTGATGATCTGGCAAATCAGATCGTGCGCAACCAGTCCGTCAGTGATATTGCCTATTCGGATGACAATAAATATACCTCGCTGGTATTACTGGATGCGATTAAGACCTCGCTGGGCAAGGCAAAAACCGGGGTGCACTAAGCTCAATCTGCGCCTCCGGCTTGCTTTCACTAAGTGCTCTACAAAGCATAAGACAACAGTGCCACTTACTGTTGTCTTTTCTATTCCCTGTACTATCTGGCTTTCCTTAATAAGCCCTTCAGCTCCTCTACGGAAAACTTATAGGCTGTATTACAGAAATGACAGTTAACTTCAATTTCCTGTCCGTCATCAATCATATCCTGAATGTCCTTCTTCCCGATACTGATGATTGCCTTCTCTACCCGGTGCCTGCTGCAATCGCAGCGGAATTCACAGGGACTCTGTTCCGTGATCACAGGATCCATCCCGGCAAGCAGCATCTGCAGCATTTCTTCCGGCGTCTTTCCCTCATCGAGAACCTTTGTTACTGTGGAAAACTCTGCCAGATTTTTTTCCAGCTGCCCAATCACCGCTTCTTCGGTAAAGGGCATCAGCTGGATAATAAATCCGCCCGCCTGACGCACCGTATTGTCGCGGTTCATCAGCACACCCAGTCCTACTGCAGACGGAACCTGCTCACTGTTAGCAAAATAATAAGTAAGGTCTTCCGCAATCTCTCCGGATTGAAGCCCGGTCTGTCCGACATACGGCTCCTTTAATCCCATATCCTTAATGACGCGTAAAAACCCATTGCCGATTGCTCCTCCGACATCAAGCTTCCCGGCAAGGCTCGGAGGCAGCATGATCTGCGGTTCAATGGCATAGCCCTTTACATGACCTCTGGAATCTGCGGTCACAGTCATTCCCTTTAACGGACCATCACCGCTGATCTGCAGGGTCAGCAGATCATCCTCTCCCTTCAGCATCTTTCCCATCATCACCGCTCCCGTCATCAGGCGTCCCAATGCTGCGGTTACCACCGGGCTTGTATTATGAACCTGTCTTGCATGTTCCGTTAAATTCCTTGTTGTTGCAGCAAAAGCCCGGATCTGGGCATCTGCCGCCGTGGCTCTTACAATATAATCCATTCTTCTGCCTCTCTTTACTGTTCACGGATACCCCTGTGTGAACCATCATTGTTTTCCGTGCTCCCTTGCAATCACATAGATACGCTCGCTGGTTTCTGTCGGAGCCTCATGTGTCTTCTCATCCAGGGCTGTCACGAAGATAAGCCCTGCCTTTTCAAGGAAGGTCTTCATTTCCTCCAGGGTATACCCTCGCTGATAATGGGTCTCCGTAAACCTGCGGTACAGATCGTCCTCCTGACGCTCAAACACTGTTACATCGTATTCGTTGATATGATCCTCACAGCTATAGAAATTCTCCCAGATAAAGCTGCAATCCTCACGGTTTTCGGCAATCGTGGTATCACCGATCACCTCTTCATATTTATAAATCGTATTAAAATCAAAGATAAAAATCCCACCGGGGAACAGGTAATTGTTCACCAGATGGAAGGTCTGAAGCACATCCTCATCCATCAGCAGATAATTCAGGGAATCACAGACACTGACAACGGTTCCGACCGTACTGTACAGATCCAGCTCCCGCATATCCTGACACAAATACAGAATATCACTCCGGGTCTCAAACTTCTTATCCAGGGCGATCTGCAGCATCTCTTCGGAGCTGTCCACCCCAATCATGTCATAGCCCTTTTCATATAAAAGCTCAGTGAGCGTTCCGGTGCCACACCCCAGATCCAGTACCAGATTCCGTTCCGAAATCAGGGCATCTTCTTCGGTCACTCCGGGTTCTTCCTGCACTTCTTCAAATTCCTGTACCTCTCCGGATTCCGGTGCTTCTTCAAATCCCTGTATATATCCGGATTCCGATACTTCTTCAATCTCCTGCACTTCTCCCGGTTCACGTACCGGACGGCTCACACCGTAAGCTTCAATCAATGAAGCAAGAAAATCTGCCCATTCTTCATACGGGACATCTCCCATAAAGGTATCATAAACTTCCGCAAAATCCGTATATGCTTCCATTACAATACTCCCTTCTCTTTAGCCAAGCAGTGCCCCCGCTGCTCCAAAGACGCCCATGCTGGCTGCCATCATAATTATACCGGCAAGCAGCACACCAAGCATTACGGCAATCACACTGTCCTTAAACTTCATATCCAGAAGGCTGGCTGCCAGTGTTCCGGTCCATGCACCGGTTCCCGGTAACGGAATCCCTACGAAAAGCATCAATGCCACAAAGAGTCCGCGTCCTGCCTTCTCCTGCAGCTTTTCTCCGCCCTTCTTACCCTTTTCCAGACAGAAAGTAAAGAATTTGCCAATGACAGGCTTGTCTGCTCCCCACTCCAGGATCTTACGTGCAAACAGATAAATAAACGGAACCGGCACCATATTCCCGATAATGGATACCACATAAGAGGTCCAGATCGGCAGCCCCATTCCCTGTGAAATCGGAATAGCACCACGAAGCTCAATTAACGGAACCATAGATACCAAAAAAACAATCAGATATTTCTTTAACATAGCATTCTCCTTAACAACTTCAAACAAATTTTCAATATTTTATAAGTGTCTCTCAAGTAACCATCCCTGTCCGAAACATCTATACAGGAGCATCCATTAGCCTGTTTTAACCAAGAATCTCCTCTAACGCTTCGCACAGCTTCTCCATCTGTTCCGGCGTTCCGATCGTAATTCGTAAATAGTTTTCGATACGCGGCTTGTTCCAGTGGCGCACATAAATCTTCCTCTTGCGCAGTTCATCAAAAATCTGCTGTGCCGGAACCTTTTCATGTGCTGCAAACAGGAAATTACTCTTCGAATCCGTGAACGTGAATCCCAGATTCTTTAGCTGAACCTTCGTCCATTCTCTCGTTTCAATGATCCTCCGGACAGTATTTTCAAAATATTCCCTGTCCTTCACTGCTTCCACACCAAGCTCAATTGCCGGCAGGTTCATCGTGTAAGAATTATAGGAAAACTTCACGTCCTTCAGATACCCGATCAGCTTCTCACTGGCGATCGCAAAACCGATCCGCATACCGGCCATGGCGCGTGACTTGGAAAAGGTCTGTACTACCATGAGATTATCGTATTTATGAATGAGGGGAAGCATACTCTCTGCCCCGAAATCCACATAGGCTTCATCGATAATGACTACCGAACCGGGATTTCCTGCCACAATTTCCTCTAATACACTGCAGTCCTCAAAGATCGCCGTCGGTGCATTGGGATTTGGAATAATGATTCCCCCATTCGGACGGAAATAATCCTCCTTGCGGATCCGGAAGGCTTCATCCAATGCACAGGTTTCATACGGAATCTTAAAAAGCTCTGCCCAGACATCATAAAAGGAATAGGTAATATCCGGGAACAGAATCGGCTTAGCACTGTTAAAGAAGGTCATAAATGCCATTCCCAGCACATCATCCGAACCGACTCCGACAAACACCTCGGATTCTTTTACGTTATAATAATCGGCAATCGCCGCAACGAGCTCTGCCGCATCCATATTCGGATATAACCGCAGCCTGTCCACGCACAGCTCCTTTGCCCTCTTCTCTACTCCCGGCGCCGGAGGATACGGGCATTCATTGGTGTTTAACTTAATCACATCCGTATCCTTTGGCTGCTCGCCTGCGACATACGGAACTACTTTTCGTACATTTTCTTCCCAGCTCATGTTGTTCCCCATTCGTAACTGTATCGTTATCCTTATTCTAATTTATGTAGTGTAACTATTCCGTACACCATTCGTAAGACCGCTGCTGACACAGCTTAAGTTTTACTCATGTAACGCACTTATGGTATCATCTATCCCGGCTCTATGCAAGATAATTCCTTCTGATAATAAGCCTCCTGCTCACTCATGGATAATGCATGATAGCACGCAATGAGTCCTTCAAGGGGAATTTCCCTCTGATAACGGATGTTCAGAATACTCTGCTGCTCATAGGCGGCATTATAAAACCACAAAATTGCTTCCTCGTCATCCTGCCGATTCTGATAATACTCTCCCAGAATACAGCAGACCTCACTGCTGGCCTCACTGGCGGCATCCTTCATTGCATACTGGTACATCGTAAGTACATCCCCTGCTTCAAAGCAGCTCCGCACCACGACCGCAAGCGCCGTCTTCAACCGGTCCGCATCTGTTTCGCTGTCTTTCACAATCGAAATAAAATAATCCTTTGCATGGATTAACTGTTCTTTCGTTCCGGCCACGAACAACTCCCTTGCATAAAAATCAGACAGTCTCTTTGAAAGTGCCTCTCCACGGGCAAGGAGCTGTTCAAAAATTGTAATGTCACGGTCTCCGTGATTGTGCTCCGGCTTATGGGTAATCTCGATCTCGCTGTCATAAACCAACGGAAGGAGACGTACCGTTTCATGAACCGGCTCGGTCCACACAAAGTTCCGAAGCCGCTTAAACAGCTTGGGACGGAGCTCTCTGTCAAAATTATAGACTGTGCCGTTTGCAAGCTGGTTTCCATAGTACATCTGCACAATTTCCACCTCCGGCATCAGATTTTCCTTTAAAAGCCGGAATTTCTCATGATTCTCTTCATCAAGCACCTCATCGGCATCGGCTGAATAGATATAATCACAGGCTGCTTTTTCAAAAGCAAAATTCCTTGCCTTTGAGAAATCATCGCACCAGGCAAAATCATAAATCCGGCCGGTATACTTCCCTGCAATCTCCTTCGTCCGGTCTGTCGATCCGGTATCCACGATAATAATCTCATCCATGAGATCGAAGATGGAAGCAAGACACCGGTCTAATACCTTCTCTTCATTTTTGACAATCATACATAAACTGATCCGAATCATGGCTTCCTCTTTTCAAAGAAGCCGATACACAGGTACATCTGTCTGTATTTCCGATGTACTGCATACCGGCTTGATCTTTTTTAAACTGTAACTATCCGGAATAGTCCCTTCCGCTTACAGCACCTTGGATAAGAAATCCTGCAGACGCTGGCACTGCGGATTGTTAAAGATTTCGGAAGGTGTATTTTCTTCCATAATAATTCCTTCATCCATAAACAGCACCTTCGTTCCGACCTCTCTTGCAAATCCCATTTCATGGGTAACAACCACCATCGTCATACCGGAATCTGCAAGCTCCTTCATAACGGCAAGAACCTCACCCACCATCTCCGGATCGAGTGCGGAGGTCGGCTCATCAAACAACATGACCCTTGGATTCATGGCAAGGGAGCGGACAATCGCAATACGCTGCTTCTGTCCACCGGATAACTGGCTCGGGAAGGAATCTGCCTTTTCTTTCAGGCCGACACGCTCTAAAAGCTTCAAAGCATTCTCACTGGCTTCCTCCCTGCTCTGCAGCTTCAGCTTCACAGGTGCAAGGGTAATATTATCCATAATGGAAAGGTTATTAAAAAGATTAAAGTTCTGGAATACCATGCCCATATGCTGACGTACGTGATTGATGTTTACCTTATCACTTGTAATCAGCTGTCCATCAAACCAGATCTCACCGCTTGTCGGTGTTTCCAGTAAATTGAGGCATCTAAGGAACGTACTTTTACCGGAGCCGGAGGGACCGATAATAACGATCTTTTCTCCCTGATGTACATGATAATTCACGCCACGAAGTACGTGGTTATTGTCAAATTTTTTATGAAGATCCTTAACGATTATCACTCTTACGCAGCCTCCTCTCCAATACACCCAGCAGAATGGTTAAAATCTTGATAATCACAAAGTAAATCACTGCTGCGCCAATCAATGGCATAAATGCTTCGTAGGTTCTCGAAGAAATCTGGTTTGCGGCTCTGGTAAGATCTGTCAGGCTCACGTAGCCGACAATCGCAGTCTCCTTTAACAGCACGATAAATTCATTACCGATCGGAGGCAGCACATTCTTGATTGCCTGTGGAATGACTATATAGATCATGGTCTGTGCCTTGGATAAACCAAGTGATCTGCCGGCTTCCGTCTGTCCCTTGTCTACTGCAAGGATTCCGGCACGGACAATCTCTGCCACATAAGCGCCGCTGTTGATACCAAAGGAAAGAACTGCAACAAGTACACCGTTCTTACAACTCTTCATAATGATGAACCACATAATTAACAGCTGCAGCACCGACGGTGTTCCACGGATCACGTCAATATAGCAGTTCGCGATAAAGGACCAGATGGTTCCCTTTCCTTTCTTTCCGGTGGAAAGCTTCATCAGTGCAATCACCGTTCCAATTACCAGTCCGAGGATTGCGGCAAAAAACGCAACCTTCAGTGTCACTCCCAGTCCGGCAAAATATAATTTCCACCGGTCTTCTGCAAGGAATGCTTTATAAAAGCTTCCTTCTACCTTGTTCAACCATTCCAACATCTGTGCTTAACCCTTCCTGTTTGACTATGTATATGTATGTGCTCTACATGTACCTGGATACTAAATTCGTACTTCGCTTCGCTCGTTCTCATTAAGTGTCCCGGTACCGTTCGCACTAAGCTCAGACTTCTCCTTCGGATCGTCTTCTCTAAGTGCTCTACATGAAAAGAGGATAGCATAATATGCTATCCTCTTTGATATGCTATACGCTATATTGAATATTAACACAAAAATGATTATTCTTCAATATATGTCTTTACCAGTTCATCAAAAGTTCCATCTGCCTTTAATTCTTCAATAGCCTTGTTGATGGCATCTACTAAAGCGGTATCTCCCTTGGGAACCGCAATTGCATAATATTCCGGTTCGAACTCAAACTGTGCACCGTCTACTGCTGTAATCTTGGAACCGTCATCCTGGAACTTGCTTTCGAATACGAGTGCCGGATTCTTGTCAATGATGACACAGTCTACTCTTCCGTTGATCAGGTCGTTTACCGCATCCACACCCTTGTTATAGGTATTCACTGTAGTTCCTTCGATATCGGATGCAATGAAGTCACCTGTTGTACCAAGCTGGACACCGATGGTCTTGTTCTTCAGATCCTCTGCGGTTGCAATCTCACTTCCCTCAGGAAGAAGAACATACTGAACTGCTTCATAGTAAGGCTCGGAGAAATCAACTGCTTCTTTTCTTTCATCGGTTATGGTCATACCTGCAATTGCAACATCAATCTTGTTACCGATGGAGGATACTAAGGATGCGAACTCCATGTTGTCTACCTGAACGTCTACGCCAAGCTTCTCACCGATTGCCTTGATTAAAGCGATATCGAAACCATCTGCTTCTCCATCATCCCCAACATACTCAAACGGAGGGAACTCTGCGTTCGTACCTGCAGTAAGCATACCATCTGCAAGTGCTTCGGAAACAGCGGCTTCTTCTGCTGCATCTGCGGTTTCTTCTGCTGCATCTGCAGCTTCTGCAGTTTCTTCTACTGCTGCATCATCTGTTGTGGTATCAGCTTCTGCTTCAGTAGTTTCTGTTGTGGTGTCTGTGGCTTCTGTGCTGCTTCCGCATGCGGTCAGCATAGCCATTGTCATTGCTGCTGTTAATAAAACGGCTAATAATTTTTTCATAACTCTCCTCATTTCTGCGTTTTCAAACGCGAATCTAGTTTCTAAAACAACTAAAATCTATCACGGCAGATTCGGAAAGTCAATAGTTTATGCATCTTTTTGTTATAGTTATACATACCTTAAATGGTAAAGGTCATCTCCCTGTCAAGATACACGGACTTTTTCCTGCCGTCCTTCACCACATAAATCTCCCAGCTGCTGTTCTTTCCGATCAGGAACAGATCCGGGCGGATGCTGTAACGGTTCGTTGCGGCACGTTCCTCAAGCTTCTCCGTAATCCGGATGTAATATCCTTCTTCGGAAAGTGTCACGGCAGCTCTTCCCAGATACTTCATTCTGCCTTTGCCATTATCATTATAGACTCTCACGCTTCTCCGTAGATAAAGAAGCAACAGTACAAGCGCTGCCAGAGAAAGAACCGTTCCCGAAGTAATGGACAGCATTTTAATGACCGGTGTAAAGACTGCCCATCTGCGCTTCAGCACAAGCGGTTCCCCTCCCGCATCCTCCGGCTGTGCCGCTGCCATAGGAAGTACCACGCTCTCTTCTTCTACGATCTTTGGCAGCACCTGCTGGGTTGGAGATGGCGACGGCGGCACAAGGACAGGCTCCGGTGTCAGCGAGGGCTTTGGCACGGCAGGCTTTTCCTTCTTTCTCACAGGAGCTTCTTCGGTTACTTCTGCAACAACCGGCACAGCAGACGGAGAAGGCTTCACAACCGGTTCTGCCGAAGGAACCGGTGTCGGCAACGGCTCACCAGGGGCTTCCTCACCACCTTCATTTCCGCCATTTCCATCGTTTCCATCACTTCCGCCATTGCCATCTCCGTCCCCCTCCTGCCCGGAGGAATTACCATTGTCACCGGTATTCTCCTTTGGTGGATCAGGAATATAAATCTCCTCTCCCTCTTCCCTGCCACAGGTTTTCTCATAATAATCAATATCCTCCGGTGTTTTCGTACAGGTGAGCTCATAGGATTCTATCGTTTCTTCTGTCTTCCCACAGTTCATCTGATACCCGGTGATCTGTCCCTCGGTCATGCTGCAGGAAAAGCGATAGCCGGTAATGCTGCCCCCTCTTCCACAGGCAAGATAACGGTGTCCCCCACAGTCATATGCCGTAAAGCCGTCACAGCCATGTCCGTCTCCATCCCAGTCATGCACACTTCCGCAGTCATAAGGATGAAATTCAATGTGGGAAGAGCAGGAGCTATTGTGGCTCCCTTCTGCATAGCAGGAATCACTATGGCTATGGTAAACTGCCGTATAGCAGGCTCCGCCCTGGCTCGTGCTTCCCTCATGGGTATGCACCGTTTCTTCTCCGTAACAGCCGCCTCCGTTTACCTCATCCCCGGTATGTACATGATAAACCGGAGTGCTGTAGCAGCTGCCACCTTCTGTTTCATTTCCTTCATGGGCATGATATACAGGGTTTGAAAAGCATTCACCTCCATTCTGTGCATCTCCGGAATGTTCATGCCTTATGGTCTGTGCCGAAGCCTGCATTCCCATTCCTGAAAGCAATAAGGTTCCTGTCATCAGCATGCCGAAAAAGGCTGCTGCCATTCTTCCCTTTTTATTCCTGCTTACAACTCTTCGTTTCTTTTTCTGTCCGATATTTCTGGTTCTTCTTAAAATTAATTCAAATTTTCTCACGTTACTTTCCTTTCTTTGTCTGATTTGTAATCTGTACTCATTGAAAACCGGTTGGTACAAAAAAGGCACCCTTTGTGAAAATCACAGAAAGATACCCTTTATTTCAAATTCGTATTTACTTGTCCTTCAAAGAAAGTGTTTGTAGAATACCATAGCTTTCAACAGACGTCAACTCATTTTTCAGGATTAGCCCGAAATTTCGTTGAACGTTATTTCCGGCTGATTTTCTTGCCCACAATATATTGTGTTCCATTTGCCAATAGCAACGGCATTCCTGTTCCCAATGCAAGATAAAACCATTTTCCCACATCACTTCCGCCAATCGCATAAACATAATTGATATCAGAAAAGAACTGTGCGGTGTCAAATTCCGCACACCACACAGTGGTACGGGCTGTCTCTTATACACATCTGACGCTGCCGACGAATG
>ENA-OUQC01001265-OUQC01001265.1-human-gut-metagenome-genome-assembly--contig:-NODE-1265-length-13757-cov-16.347395_pt1 | contig 13757 bp, 14 predicted proteins | sample MGYA00237942_ERZ548815 | MGnify/ENA primary metagenome ERZ548815 (study PRJEB26490, sample SAMN05194722) | human gut metagenome | biome: terrestrial biome; feature: human-associated habitat... | reverse complement strand
GAATTGCCAAATTGTTCACTGAGGAGTTTTGGGGTACGCATTGACGAAGTCAGGAGGAACTGAATAATCAGGATCTTTTTGACTCATATAATAGGCTTGAGAGGAAGATTTCATCGTTAAGAGAAGAATTACGTTATAAAGAGATTGAACGTAAACGAATTGAGCGAGAACGAGAAGAAGAGGAATGTAGGAAAAAGGAAGAGCAAGAACGTCTTAAAAAAGAGCATTTAGAAATAGCACGGGTGCGAAGGGAGCAAAAAGCCCGTGAATACGAAGAGACGCTTCAAGTAGAGAATCAGAAAAGAATCCTCGAGCGAAAGAGATTATTAGAAATTGTAACATGCAAAAAGAATAATGCCGAGGATTTCTTAAATTACCTAAGAATTAAAGGTATAAAGTATTTCTATCATTTCACTGATGAGATGAACTTGGTATCAATACGCAAACATGGTGGGCTATATTCTTGGTATTATTGTCAAAACAACAACATTCGTATACCAAATGCTGGTGGAGATCAGATGTCAAGAGCTTTGGATTCAAGGCATGGGCTACAGGACTATGTACGCTTGAGTTTTTGCTCTGATCATCCGATGCAATATTCTTTGATGAAAAGGGGCGCGAATCTTGTTTTGTTAAAAATCAAAATTGAGGTTGCTGGATTTAGAGATACACAGTTTTCAAATATGAATGCTGCGGCGAAAGATGTTGCGCATGGACCTTCATTCGAGGATTTATGTCGAGTAAACATATATGCAGTAAAGCAAACATTTGTAAAACGTGAAGATGAAATCTTTCAGGAGCATCAAGCTGAATGTATGGTGAAAACGTTTATCCCGATTGAATACATTGAAAATATAGACAATCCAATAAGGGTGTAGAATGATATATATTGAAAGTAAGAGAAGAAAGGTTGAGCGTATTCAGACGCAATATCCGGAGGCTGATATATTGGATATTACATCGGTCTCTATATACGCATATGCGAGATTATTAAGCCCATTCTATCCACATGGTAATATCCCTGTTCCGTTCACACCGAATGTTTATTCAATGTCAGTTGAGGGGATTTGGCAAGGGCTGAAGGTTTTTGAATTGTATGATGTGGACGTTTCAAAATTTCAAAATGCGACAATGAAAGGTATGAAGCGAACGGTTAGGCGTTTTGGTAAACCACTTGGGCATCGCCAGGGCGTTTGGGGCGAAAAATTATTAGATTATTTTGAGGCGCGAATACAAATATACCTTCCTTCGTATAAGTGGGTTCTTGACAATGTGCCGCAAGTTAAGGCTATTGTAAAGAGAATTGCAGAAAGAGCTATAAATCATGATATAGTCTTTTTAGATTATAATACTAATGATGATTATAGAGATCTGACTGCCCCTTTGTCTCATGCTGGGTTACTAAAAATGTATATAGAAGGAAAATACCCGAACTTGAATGACAATAAGGTACTTAGTTCGCAGAAAGCTCCGGAAGAGCGCAAAATAGGATAGATAATAACAAATATCTAAACAATACTAATATAAATTATTATATGTATAATCATGGAAGATTCTGAGATAATACTTTTGGCTGTAGCAATCATGGTCGTTCTTGTTGTTATTGCACTTCAAATTAAATCGTTTTTAGATACAAGGGCAAAAATCAGTAAACTTACATGTTTTTTTCCTGATATAAGTAAACTATCTATAATCCATTCTTCTATAAAAAAATCCGATATAGAAACACCGTCTGCGCTAAAGTATTTCTTAAAGAATCCGCGTAAACGTATGGATAATACCCCACTATCATCCGACGCGTATGAAGAATGTTCATCAATTCCACAAGATGAATATGTAGATGTTGACTTAATTAAGGACGTAGAACGCGAAGGCTTCTTATTCAATGAAGTTATTGATGAAACTAACGCCTATCTTTGTAAGAATGTTGGAACGTCTGCTGATTTTACTATACTTGAAAGTATTTGTAACAGCAAAGTAATGGCCGTGGAAACAGAGATACAGAATACTATAAATGTGCCGCTATACCTTGGCCTTGGTGGCACTTTTATCGGCATAATAGTGGGACTCGTGGGTGTTGTGTCTAATATCGATGTTATTTTTGGCAAGGGCTCTGCTGAGGTAACATCGTCTCCGATACAAGCTTTACTTGTGGGTGTTGTTATTGCGATGTTCGCAAGTTTTGTAGGGCTGGGACTTATGACATGGAATTCTGCTGTTGAGCATAAAAACGCATTGCGAATTTGCGATAAGGACAAAATATCTTATTTTGATTTCTTGCGCCGAGAATTGATGCCATCGTTATCGAATAGTATGGCGTCTAGTCTAAACTCTCTTAAAAGTGTTTTAGGTGAGTTTATCGGGAAATTCGGAGGAAATCTATCTGCATATAATGCCTCCGCCGAAATTCTTAATGACAACATAGAAAAACAGCACTTGTTGCTTGTTGAAGTTAATAAGATGAATCAACTTCAGATTGCAACTACGATAGCGGATGCATTTAAGCAGCTAAATCAGTCAGCACAAGCAATCTCCACGTTTCACAGGTATCAAGAAGATTTAAATTCTACTATTGAAAAAGTAGATATCGCACTTTCTCGGATTGACAATATTATATGTTCATTTGATGATTTTGCCAAGGCGCTAGCTATAGTGGTCGAAAATCAAGGCGTTACAACAGCGCTGCAGACGGCCTTTAAGGCATCAATAGAACAACATTTCCCTATCGGGGCTGAGGCTCGTGAGATTTGGCGAAAGGAGTTTGATATCTTAACGGCTGATGCGAAAGCTGTAACAGAGGAGCTGAATAGTCAACTAAAAGCCTCTACAGAATACATTCGTTTGTTTACGGAAACGAATAAAGATTCATTCCTTGCTCTTGGAAATCTTGAAGAAGTTTTGGATTCGCTTGTAAAGTATGCAAATGTTCAGGCAACATGTTATAAGGACCTTAAGGATGAAATTCAGGCCATGAAAGAGTATCAATCTAAAGCTGAAGCTAATCAGTCAAGGTTGAATGCAGATCTTCTCATTGCCGTAAAGGAGATGATGGCAGCAGTTAAAGCGATAAAGAACGTATAGAATGACTAATATGAAACAAAGCGATTCTTTTTGGACAAGCTATTCAGACTTAATGACTAGTCTGTTTTTTGTTATGTTGGTTTTGTTTATTGTCTGCCTTGTTAAGGTAAATGGCGTTAATCATGATTAAGGCGGGCGAAAGATGCAGCTGTTGGTAAGGCCGAAAAGTTAGAGAGCATACTTCAACTAAAAGAGCAGTTTAAAATATTATCAAAATCTACCTGTCTTGAATATGATTCCAATAGAAAGATGTTTTATGCTAAAGATTTTCAAGAAAAGGAGATTTTTATGCCCTTTGATGATAAAATAAAAGAAGTTTTTCTCCCTCTTGTCGATCGTGTTGGAAATGATCTTATAAGAATTCTTAGTGAACTAAATTCAAATCGTCGATTTAGTTATCAGCTAGTGATTGAAGGTAATGCCGCCATTCCATGGGAAAAGATGCAAGACGGTTCATATAATCCGGATAATGTAGAAGTATATAAATTGAGTTATTGTCGTGCTTTAGCATTGTATAATAGATGGAAATCTAAGGGTCTTGACTTTCGTCAATACAATACAGAGATTGTTATAGCTGGTAGTGGGTTTAATGGCATTAATCGAGATAATGTTATAGAGGACTATAATAAAAGATTTATCATTCAGATTATTCCAAAAATTGATCGTCCCGAATGAGTCTTATTGTTTGTGTCCTGTTGATACTAAGTATTGTTATAGCTAGTGTTTTTGCTGTTAACAAAATTAGTGAGAATGTGAATGAGAATGATATATTCTCAAGTCGCAAAATAAAAGTGATGGCCTTAGTTGGTAAAGATTGGGGCAGCCTAAATAAATCTGATAAAAAGATTATATCATCATTTCCGAAAGAAATGTGGCTTGAATGGTCAGATAGGCTTAATCAATTAATAATTGTTTCTACGAAGTATGCAGATGTTATGTCGGCGTATATTCTCCAGTATTATTCATATGTAAGTAAGCAACCGCATTTTTGTGAGTATAAATTGTTCTCTCCTGTAGCAAATAGATGTAAGGTGTTGCTTGAGTGTATGAGGTTTGAGGACATATTGCACCTTTCAATGATAACTGAGGATGATTGGCAAAAAAGACAACGGGTAAAGAAAATAGCAGAGTCCATCTGTCTTAATAATACTGATGCTATTCGAGAAATTAAGATAACAAAACAGCCATTGTTAGATGAAGATATAGTAAGGCTGGATAAAAGGATACAACAAATTCAGAAACGGTATGTTGTTGCGTCGGAATATAAAACTTGGATTAAGAAGCAATCGGATTATTGCGACACTATTTTTAACTTATATGATGGGTCGAAGAATGAATTTTGCTGCTATCAATATGAGGTTGCATTCAAAAGGCCATTGCCTTCAGGAGCGGTTGTGAACGATAGTTTTAACATATATCAGTTTTTTTATGATTGTGAATCTCCGTTTTATGAGGAACAACAAAAACAATTGAATTTCCATATGGTACAGCCTCAGACATTGCAGAAGTTTAAGGACGGAAGATGGCATTGCAATGACGCTGTGTATGATGAAATAGTGGCATTTATCAAGATGCTGTCTGACGGCAATGAACTGCTTGTGGTTTTTAATAATCATACGGCGTATAAATGGAGTGATGGAACGTATAATTTCCATTATGCATATTTAAAGTCTTGTCTTGAGAAAACTGGGGTTCCATATATTAACATAGAGCAACTTGCATCGATAGCGGACGGTTTTGACTATGGTTCAATTTTTGTTTTTGATTTAATTACGGTTAATGAGGATTTGTTGCTTACGTCTAAACTGATTGCGGAGGTGTTTTCTATAAAGGTCCCCACTATAGTTTGGTGTTCCTTAATCAAAGAATTCGATAAGGATGAAATGGAAGAGCTGTGTAAGCTTGCAACAAAGGATGTGTCCCAATGATGAGCTTGAGTCGCGAGCATTTTTCGGGCATTTTGTCTCGCCCTGAAAAAAGTTGACTCATAAAAGAGTCAAAAGATGATAAGATTTCAGAGTCTGCCGAGACAAAAGCGGCAAGCCATTTGCGATGAAGTCTTGCGACTTTATGTGGAAATAGATCTCAGATATGGAGAAATCGCAGAAGTAAAAGAAGTAAAAGGGAAATAAGTTTGCACAATTGAATATATTGTGTGTAACTTTGCGTCAGAACATCCAGAGATAACAATCATGAGAAAGAAAAGAACAGAAGCCGGCGAGGAAGATTACGACAAGCTGCGGGCGGAGGCGGAGCGGCTGCGCAAGGAGCTTCGAGAGCAGAAAATGCGGGCAGAGGCTCTTGATACGATGATCGATGTGGCAGAGGAAATGTTTGACATACCGATTAGGAGAAAAACTGACGATAAAAGGTGAAATGCCGGTATGTGCGGCATTCCTGTGTCTATGCGGGTTTGGTGTTGTGCATGCGGAATGGGAAAGTTTTGCTCGGCGGAGGGGGTGATTGCGGTTACGGAAAAAAGTTGTATTTTTGTGGGTGAATAAGAAGGGATGCGTCCGGGCGGTATGCCGTCTCGGGACGTGGTTCTGTATGCTCGTCCCACGGGCATATAATCGGGACACTCAGAACGGATGCGCTTCGGACGAACCTCAAGCGGAGGCACTCAGAACGGACGCTTCGGACGGAGGTCGAGAGATGAACCGCATCCTGATAATGAATGTTTTTGATAATGAATGATTTGTCATCGAATAATATGAATAAGGATACTCACGATATAGATGCTTGGGGCAATGGCGCGCGCGGCGGAAATTCTGCCGCGGCTGAAACGGGCCGTGGCGTGGTCAGTGCCGTGGCCGCTCGCGAGGGTGCGGCGGCTGAGGGCTCGGGCGAGGCTTTGCGCGAGGCTGTGGGCGGCGAGTATAAGTATGGCTTTGTGAGTGATATCGATACGGATATCATTCCGCAGGGCCTGAATGCGGATATCGTGCGCCTGATTTCGCAAAAGAAGGGCGAGCCGGACTGGCTGCTCGATTTCCGTCTGCGTGCATACGAGCATTGGCGGACGTTGACGCCGCCTAAGTGGGGGCATTTGCAGATGCCGGATATTGATTTTCAGGCGTTGAGCTATTACGCTGCGCCGCGTCGTAAGTCGGACGCGCCTAAGAGCCTGGAGGAAGTGGACCCGGCAATTTTGGATACGTTCAATCGGCTGGGCATCTCGCTGGACGAGCAGAAGGCGCTGTCGGGCATGGCCGTGGATGCGGTTATGGACAGCGTGTCGGTGAAGACAACGCATAAGGAGAAGTTGGCCGAGATGGGCATTATCTTCTGCTCGTTTTCGCAGGCTGTGCGCGATTATCCCGACTTGGTGCGGCGCTACCTGGGCAAGGTGGTGCCGTATACGGACAATTTCTATGCGGCGCTCAACAGCGCGGTGTTCTCCGACGGGTCGTTTGTGTATATCCCCAAGGGGGTGCGCTGTCCGATGGAGTTGTCTACGTACTTCCGTATCAATGCTGCGGGCACGGGCCAGTTTGAGCGTACGCTCATCGTGGCCGACGACGATGCGTATGTGAGTTACCTTGAGGGCTGTACGGCGCCTATGCGTGACGAGAATCAGTTGCACGCGGCCATCGTCGAGATTGTGGCCGAGGAGCGTGCCGAGGTCAAGTATTCGACGGTGCAAAACTGGTATGCCGGCGACCGCGAAGGTCGTGGCGGCGTGTACAACCTCGTGACCAAGCGCGGTTTGTGTCGCGGCGACCACTCGAAAATCTCGTGGACGCAAGTGGAGACCGGCAGCGCCATCACGTGGAAGTATCCCGGGTGCATCCTCAAGGGGGACGGCAGCGTGGGCGAGTTTTACAGCGTGGCTGTGACCAATAATTTCCAGCAAGCCGATACGGGCACCAAGATGATACATTTGGGACGTGATACGCGTTCGACCATCGTAAGCAAGGGTATCAGCGCCGGCCGCAGCCAAAACAGCTACCGAGGCCTGGTGCGCGTGGCTTCCGGGGCTTCCGGGGCGCGCAACTACACGCAATGCGACTCGCTGCTGCTTGGAGACAGATGCGGTGCGCACACTTTTCCCGACATAGATGTCGCCACCGATGACGCTGTGGTCGAGCACGAGGCCACGACGTCCAAAATCAGCGAGGAGCAGCTGTTTTACTGCAATCAGCGCGGCATCCCCACCGAGGAGGCTGTGGGACTGATAGTCAACGGCTATGCCAAAGAAGTTATGAATAAATTGCCGATGGAGTTTGCCGTGGAGGCACAGAAGTTGCTTTCCATCACCCTCGAAGGGTCTATCGGCTGAGAAATCGGATATACAGCATATACATATGAGCAACGATATATTATTACAAGTCAAGGGGCTACGAGCCTCTACGACCGAGGGTAAGGAAATTCTCAAGGGTATCGACCTGACCATCCGTCCGGGTGAGGTGCACGCCATCATGGGGCCCAACGGCTCGGGCAAGAGCACACTCAGCGGCGTACTGGCCGGCGATCCGCGTTTTGTGGTGACTGCCGGCACTGCCACTCTGGGCGATGCCGACCTGCTGGCGCTGTCGCCCGAGGATCGTAGTCACGAGGGGTTGTTTCTGTCCTTCCAGTACCCAGTGGAAATACCCGGGGTGAGCATGGTCAACTTTATGCGTGCGGCTGTCAATGCCAAGCGCCGTTACCAAGGCCTTGAGCCACTGGGCGCCGCAGACTTCCTGAAACTGATGCGCCAAAAGCGCTCCGTCGTCGAGTTGGACAATAAATTGGCCTCGCGCTCGGTGAACGAAGGCTTTTCCGGCGGCGAGAAAAAACGCAACGAAATCTTCCAGATGGCAGTACTCGAGCCTCGGCTGAGCATTTTGGACGAGACGGACTCGGGCCTCGACATCGACGCCCTACGCATCGTTGCCTCCGGAGTCAATCGTCTGCGTACCGATCGCAACGCCACCATAGTGATTACGCACTACCAGCGCTTGTTGGACTACATCAAGCCTGACGTAGTACATATATTATATAAGGGACGTATCGTCTACACCGGCGGCCCCGAGTTGGCGCTCGAACTTGAGCAGCGCGGCTACGACTGGATCAAGGAACAAGTGGACGAAGTCTAATGAAAGGGCAGAGCATGAACGCCAATCCATTACAACAATACATCGATTTGGCCCGCGAGCACCGCGACCTTCTCGAGAGCGGCTCGCCGGCGGTGATGAACGCCCTGCGCGACCGTGCCGCCGAGGTGTGCGCCTCCGTGGAGCTGCCTCGTGATGGCAGCCGGCCCTATCTGTATACCTCGCTGCGCCGGATGTTTGCGCCCGACTTAGGCGTCAATATTTCGCGCTTGCCTTTTAGTGCTACCGCTGCCGATGCTTTCCGTTGTCGTGTGCCCAATATCAGTACAGCCGTCGGCATCGTGGCCAATGATACTTTTGCAGACGATCAACCCGGCTTATCCAACCTTGGCGCCGGTGTCACCGTGTGCAGCCTGCGCCGTGCCGCCACTCTGATGCCCGAAGTGCTGCAACGTCATTATGGCACCATTGTAGACATTGAAGACATGCGCAATGGCGATCGTGCCGCCGTGGCCCTGAACACACTTTTGGCACAGGACGGCATCCTTGTACATGTTGCACGCGGCGTACATGTCGATCGTACCATCCAGCTGGTGCAGGTGCTCAATGCCGCCGCACCGACCCTGGCTGTACGCCGTATGCTCATCGTCCTCGAAGCCGGCGCCGATGCATCGCTACTGTTGTGCGACCACACCGCCCCCGGCGCTGCCGCGTCTACCATCTCGCAGGTCACGGAGGTATACCTCGGCGAAGATGCTTCGCTGTCACTATATACGCTCGAGGAATCAGCCTCGGACACCTCGCGCCTATGTCGTACCGGAGTTTGTACCGGCCGTGGCGCACGCCTGTCCATGGCGCCGGTTACTCTGCTGTGCGGCACCAGTCGCAACAACATCGCCGTGTCCCTCGAGGGGGAGGGCGCCGAGTGCAACATCAACGGTATGGCCCTGGCCGATGGCTCCATGGTGGCCGACAACAATTCGGTGGTCTACCACAAGGCGCCGCGCTGCACCACCTTGCAAAATTTCCGCTACGTAGTCGATGACCAAGCCCGCGGCTCTTTCGAGGGCATGATACATGTAGCCAAGGGAGCGCATCACACCAACGGCGAACAAAACAATCGCAATGTTCTGCTGTCCGACGGTGCTCGTATGCACTCGCTGCCGCAGCTCGAAATATACTGTGACGACGTCAAATGCGGTCACGGCAGCGCCACCGGGCGCCTGGACGAGCGCCAGATGTTCTATATGCAAAGCCGCGGCATCCCCGCCGCCGAGGCGCGCACGATGCTTATCCAAGCATTTATGGCGGATATCTTGGACGCAATACGACTGGAGCCGCTGCGTCTGCGTCTGCAGATGCTTGTTGACAATCGCCTGCGTCGAGATGCCGCACCTTCGGGATGCGCCGACTGCAATATTTGTCCGCAATAATATATCACAAGACAATGTCCGACACCAAATTAGACATAGAAAATATCCGCGGCCAATTTGCCATACTCAGCCGCAAGGTCAACAATCGTCCGCTTGTCTATCTGGACAATGCCGCCACTTCGCAGACCCCGGCACGCGTCCTCGACACTCTCAATGAGATGTATACCTGCCATCATGCCAACGTCCACCGCGGCGTCCATAGCATTTCGCAGGAGGCGACAGACCGTCTCGAGCACGTGCGCCATCGCGTAGCACTTCGACTTGGCGCCGCTTCGGATCAGGAAATCATCTTTACGCGCGGCACCACCGAGGCCGTCAATCTTGTGGCCGATACCTATTGCCGACTGCTCTCGCCCGGCGATGAAATCCTCGTGACGGTCATGGAGCATCACTCGGATATCGTTCCTTGGCAATTGGCGGCCCAACGTAACGGGTTGAAAGTCCGCGCCGCCGGCATCCGTCCGGATGGGGCGCTGGATCTCGACTCGGTGTCCGCTATCCTATCCGAGGGTCGCGTGCGCCTTGTCGCTGTCTGCCATGTCTCTAACGTCTTGGGTACGGTCAATTCCGTGCGCCGTATCGCCGATTTGGCACATGCCGCCGGTGCCGTCGTCCTGGTGGACGGGGCTCAGGCAGCCGCGCACATGCGCATAGACGTGGCCGCCCTCGGCGCTGATTTCTACGCCTTTTCGTCGCACAAAATGTACGGCCCCACCGGCGTCGGCGTCCTATACGGGCGACGCGAATTGCTGGATCGGATGCCGCCGTATCAGGGTGGCGGTGAGATGATTGCACACGTGGATATCGACCATACGACCTTTGCCGATTTGCCTTTCAAATTCGAGGCCGGAACGCCCGATTTTACCGCCGTGGCCGCCTTCGATGCTGCTTTCGACTTTATTGACAGCATCGGCATCGATGCAATGGCCGCCCACGAACATACGCTGCTTGACGAGGCCACGCGTCTGATGCGCGACCGTCTACCCGGCGTACGCATCTTCGGCACCACGCCCGACAAAGAGCCCGTGATTTCGTTCCTCCTCGAGGGCATACACCACTATGATACCGGGATGCTGCTGGACCAACTCGGCATAGCCGTTCGTACCGGACACCATTGCGCTCAGCCGCTGATGACGGCACTCGGCATCGAAGGTTGTGTACGAGCCTCATTTGCAGTGTACAACACCTTGGACGAAGTGCACGCCTTTGTCGACGGCCTTGTTCGCGTCCAAAACATGATAAAGAATTAACACCCAAAGGCGATGTTTTGCCACGCCTAATTCAGCCACGTATGCACAAAACCATCCTCATAACACTCCTCACGCTACTTTCGGCCATCCTGCCGGGATGTTCCGGACCGGACTCTTTCGAAGTCAAAGGCCACGTCAAAGGCGATGCAACCATCAATCTCAGAGCATTATACTACGTTGACGGGGCGCTCCAAAGCTCGATATTCCCGGCCGATCGAGGCTCGTTTGCCTTCAAGGGACGTGCGCCCGAGGGCGCCGTTGTCGAGATTTTGGACAACGATTACCGACTGCTCGGGCGCTTCTATGCCGTGAATGGCGATGAAATAGACGTGACCATAGACCCCAAATCGCCGGCAGCGATGAAAGTCGAGAAAGGCAACGAGGCCGCCATACGCTGGGCGCAATGGCTCAACGCCAATGCCAAGATTCTTGACGGTCGCAACAGTAAGGCTATCAACGCCTTGGTCGCAAAATACGTCAAGGCTCATCCGCAAGACATCGTCTCAACACTGATTGTCACCACCGTATATGACGCTTCGGCCGACCCGGAGGGAGCGTCTAAGTTGTTGTCTTCCATCGCGCCCGAGGCTCGTCCGACGGCGCTGACAGATGCCTTTGCCACGCTGCTGACGTATGCGGATACAAGCGCCGGCAAACGTCGCGTTTCTCCGTTGACGCTTATGGCTCAGGGTGATACGGTGACCACCTTCAGCCCGCGTAAACACAGACTTAGCCTTCTGGTATTCTCGGACGAAAACAGCGGACGCGCCGATAGTATCGTCCCGGCGCTGCGACGCCTTCGCAAGGCTCACACCGACAAAGCATTGGGCATAATAGATATTTCGCTGGATACCGACACCCTGGCATGGCAGAGCAGTACGCGCAACGATACCGCCACTTGGGATGCCGCATGGGGTACGGGAGGCATAGCTTCGGCAGCGCTGAGGCCGCTGGCCATACCCCGGCTTCCGTACTTCATCGTCACGGATAGTGTCGGCTCGCAGATTTATCGTGGCGCATCCATATCACAGGCGCTCAAGAAGATAGATAAATAGGCTGTAATCCGCTAATTATAATCTCCGTATGCTTGTCAAGATACACGGCGCTGCCATTCAAGGCATAGATGCCATAGGCGTGGACATAGAACTGACCGCTGTCCACAATCCATCGACCATCATTACTATCGTGGGCCTGCCGGACACTGCCGTCAAAGAGTCGGTGGACCGTGTGCGCTCGGCCATACGCGAAAGCGGATACGCCGTGCCTACCGGGATTACCACCATCAACCTCGCCCCGGCGGATGTCAAGAAGGAGGGTAGTGCATACGACCTGCCCATTGCTATTGCGCATCTTATAGCCAATGAGGTGATTTCGGCGCCCTCGGTGGACCGTTTTATGATTATGGGCGAGTTGTCGCTTGACGGCAGCGTCCGCCCCATACGCGGCGCCTTGTGTATGGCCATTCTGGCTCGTAACGCAGGTTTCGACGCCATTATCCTTCCGCGAGACAATGCGGCGGAGGCAGCCGTCGTCGACGGTATCGATGTCATCGGTGTCGAAAATCTCAAGCAGGTGGCCAATCTGCTATGCGGTGCGGCTGACATCGCCCCCACGCGCAGTGATGTGGACGCACTGTTTGCTACGACGGACAATGACAATGCTTTGGATTTCAGCGATGTGCGAGGCCAGGAAGAGGTCAAGAAAGCTTTGGAAATTGCGTGTGCCGGCGGCCACAATATTCTGATGATAGGCTCGCCCGGCTCGGGCAAATCGATGATGGCCAAGCTGTTGCCTACGATTTTGCCGCCGTTGACCCTGGAAGAGGCGCTGGAAACCACGCGAATACACTCGGTTGCCGGGAAATTGCCCGGCGGAAGCCATCTGCTTACGCGTCGCCCGTTCCGTGCACCGCACCATACTATTTCGCCCGTCGCACTTGTGGGCGGCGGCGTCAATCCCATGCCCGGCGAGATTTCGCTGGCGCATAACGGGGTATTGTTTTTGGACGAGTTCCCTGAATTCAACCGTCAGGTATTGGAAGTGTTGCGACAGCCGCTCGAGGATGGCGACATCTGCGTCAGCCGCGCCAAATACTCGGTGACTTACCCGGCACGCTTTATGCTCGTGGCATCCATGAATCCCTGTCCGTGTGGCTATTACAATCATCCTACGCGTATGTGCACCTGCCCTCCCGGTGCTGTTTTGCGCTATAAAAATCGTATTTCGGGGCCGCTATTAGACCGTATAGACCTGCACGTACAGGTCCAGCCGGTGGACTTCAATACCCTCGCCGACAGCGCTCCGGCCGAAAGTAGCGCCGAGATTCGCGCGCGCGTCATTGCTGCCCGCGAAATCCAGCGCCGCCGTTTTTCCAATATCGAGGGCGTACACTGTAATGCGCAGATGAACAGCAATTTGATACGCCGATTCTGCGCCATAGACGACCGTGGTCGAGCAATACTCGAACGGGCGATACGTCTATACGGTTTTTCGGCGCGCGCTTACGACCGCATATTGCGCGTAGCTCGCACCATCGCCGACCTCGAGGGTCTTGATGCAATCGATGCGCGTCACATCGGACGTGCTTGCATGATGCGTTCTTTCGAACGCGAGGACTGGGGCGTGACCAACCTCAATCCCTCCAAACGTCAAAATTGACGTCTACCTTCATATTGTATAACGAGGGCGCCGGCTTCGTCGGCCCGCCCGGCTTTATCGCTAAAAAAAAGGTGTCGGCGCTTTATTTTTGAGTTGCAGGGCCGGAGTGTAATGGCTGAATTGATAAAATGCTATTTAATACGCTTGTATACTCGCGTCTGGCACTGCGGTTGGCTTTCTTTTTGTAATGACTGTATTTGTTTAATAGTTAAATTCCGTTAAAATTCAAGAAAAAAAGGGAAGAAAGTTTTGCCGGTAACGGGAAAAGGCGTAACTTTGCATCCGCTTTCGGGAAC
>ENA-OUQC01001264-OUQC01001264.1-human-gut-metagenome-genome-assembly--contig:-NODE-1264-length-13760-cov-4.245458_pt1 | contig 13760 bp, 12 predicted proteins | sample MGYA00237942_ERZ548815 | MGnify/ENA primary metagenome ERZ548815 (study PRJEB26490, sample SAMN05194722) | human gut metagenome | biome: terrestrial biome; feature: human-associated habitat; material... | reverse complement strand
ATGCCCGGCGGATAAGCGCGGTCAAAAAAGTCTCACGGACTTTTTTGACAAGCTGTGCGGGTGCTCCCTTTTCGGGAAGCACCCGCGAGGTGAAAAGAGGTAATGAATAAAAACCTTTGCGGTTTTTATGGGTGTCGGATCAAATAAGGGCAGTTACTGCTCTCCCCTGTCGGCAACGACCGGGTCAAACTCGCTGACCGCCGTGTCGAGCGAGTCTTTTATGCTCTTCATCTGCGCCTGACGGCTGAACGCGTCCACCTTGACGCGGTTGGCCTCGGCATGGACCATGTTGCCCGCGCCGTTGACACAGCCGCCGATGCAGGCCATACCCTCGACAAAGTTCGCGTCGAGCTTGCCCTTGGACGCCTTGAGAAGCGCGGCGCGGCACTCTTCAAGACCATCACAGCTTATAGGCTTGAGGTCGAAGTCGCTGCCCTGCTCCTTCAAGGCCTCCGCCGCCGCAGTGGCGAGGCCGCCGCAGTGGGCAAAGATGCGCCCGAAGCCGGAGGCGTCGTTGAGCTGGCTTTCCTCCATGGAGGCGACGTCCAGATCGCGGCTGTCAAAGAGAGCCTGAAGCTCCTCAAACGTGAGGACGCAGTCAACATATTTATGGACCTCGGGCAGCTGGAACTCCGCCTTCTTGGCGGTGCACGGCCCGATAAAGACCGTCTTTGCGCCGGGGTCAAGCTCCTTTATGCGCTTGGCGATCGTCGCCATGGGCGACATGTTGTGAGAGACGTTCTCCGCAAGCGTGGGGTACTGCTTTTTGACGAGGCTGACAAAGGCCGGGCAGCAGGAGCTTGTCAGGAAGCCCCTCTCCGCAAGCTCAGCGGCCTCGGCATAGGCCACCATGTCCGCGCCCAGCGCGGCCTCAACGACCTTGCAGAAGCCAAGCGCCTTTATGGCCGTGATGACCTGGCCGGGCTTTGCATAGGTGAACTGGCTGACGATGGCGGGCGCGACGATGGCATAGACGCGCTCACTCAGGCGCAGAAGCTTTATGGCATCAAGGATGAACGACTTGTCCGTGAGCGCGCCCCACGGGCACTGGTACACGCACGCGCCGCAGGAGACGCACTTTTCATTATCTATCCTGACGGTGCCGTCCTCATTCATGGAGATGGCGCCGGTCTTGCAGGCGTTCTGGCAGGGGCGCTTTCTGTTGTGGATAGCGCCGTAGGGGCAGGCCTTCGCGCACAGGCCGCAGTTGACGCACTTGCTTTTATCAATATACGCGTGGTGGAACTCGTCGTGCGTTATCGCGCCGCGGCGGCAGGCATCCTCACAGCGGTGGGCAAGACAGCCGCGGCAATCCTCCGTGACGGTGTAGCCGCCCGTCGGGCAGTCGTCGCAGGCGATGTCGATGGCCTCGATGACGTTGGGGTTGTTCTTATCCCCTCCGGCGGCCATTTTGACGCGCTCAGCAAGTATGGCGCGCTCTTTATAGACGCAGCAGCGCATCGTCGGCACCTTGCCGGGGATGATCTCCTTGGGGATATCAAGGCAGGCGCTGTAAAAGTCGCCCTCCCAAGCGTGCTTGGCAACGGTACGCAGGACCTTGTATTTCAGATGCTGCACCTTTGTATCAAATTTGTACATCGCATTACGCCCCTTTCATACAACGCCTTTCGGCATATACATCTCCCATCAGGGTCATTGTCTTTACAGTTATTTATAATAGTACAAAAACCCATGTATTTGAAATGCATTATTTATATCCTGGTATATCAAAATCGTATACCTGTCTATATAGCAAATGGGGTCATTATATCCCGCTCGACATCGAGCAGGCTGCTCATAAAGTCCTGCTCAAAGCGCGTGCTGCGGCGGCTGCGGCGCGTGATGAGCATATCCTGAAAAAGCCCCGTCTCATCCGCCGCGAGGGGGAGCTGCACAAGGCCGTTCACTTCAAGCACCTGCGCCGGAAGCGGCGAGACGAGCATGAACGTGCCGGGAACGCCGCGCAGGAAGTCGAACTGACTGCCGCGCTCAAAGATGGTGATGGAATTCTTGCAGCGCTGCATACTGTAAAACCGCTCCGTCTCCTTGTCGGAGAAGCCGACGGAGTAATTATCGCCGTGTATGAGCGCGGTATACCCGGCAAGCTCATCAAGGCCGACCTGTGCCCTGCCGGCAAGGGGATGGCGCGCGCTCATCGCGGCGACAGGGCGGAAGGTGAACAGCTCCTGCGCCTTGAGCTGCTTTTCCGCAAGCTGGCGGCGGTAGCGGCCCTCAAACTCAATGGGAAAGCGGATTATGCCCATGTCATAGCCCATTGACGCAACACAGTTGATAATGTCCTGATTATTGCACTCACGATAGGTCACGCATATGCCGCCCGCGTCCTTCTGCCCGGCGACTGCGGCGGCAAACGCGTCCGCCAGATAGCTGACGCGCGGCACGGCAATCTTGAACGTGAGCCGCGCGGCCGCGCCGCCCTTGAAGGAGCGCTCAAACGCGTCCGCCTTTTCGATTATCTGCTCCGCCTCCGCAAGAAAGGACGCGCCCTCGTTCGTCACCTCCACGCCGGAGGGCGTGCGGGAGAAGAGCGTGATGTTGAACTCATCCTCAAGCCCCTTTATAAGACGGCTGAGATTCGGCTGGTTCATATAAAGCCGCTCCGCCGCCTTGCTTATCGAGCCGCACTTCCCCACTTCTATGGCACATCTGAGCTGCTGGATATTCATATTATCTCATCTCCAAGCGTGTTGTATATCCCAGTTGATATATCTTTAACAAATTATAGTATATATATGCCGTTCTGTCCACAAAAGTTATTTTTTTAACTATGTTGGCAGGATGGCTTTGCTTTTGGGTGTGCTGTTGCGCATGTTTTCATTTTTAGATAATTTTACTGTTGATTTTATCTTAATGAGATATTATAATAGTAGTACACTATTATGGAGGCGGGAGCATGGCGAAGGAACAAATATACATGTGCTTTGATTTGAAGTCGTTCTTCGCCTCTGTGGAGTGCGTGGAGCGCGGGCTTGACCCCTTTGAGGCAAAGCTGATAGTGGCGGACCCGTCGCGCGGCGACAGGACGATATGCCTCGCGGCCTCGCCTGGGATAAAGAAGCTGGGCGTGCGCAGCCGGTGCAGGGTGTATGAGATACCGAAGGGGATAGAATACATCATGGCGCCGCCGCGGATGCAGCTTTACATCGACTACTCCGCGCGCATATACGGGATATACCTCAAGTACGCCGCGAAGGAGGATATCCACATCTATTCGATAGACGAGATATTCATGGACGCGACGGACTATATGGGCGCACGCGGGCTTTCCCCGATGGACTTTGCGCGGACGGTAATGCGCGACGTGCTGGAGACGACCGGTGTGACGGCCACCTGCGGCATAGGCACGAATCTGTATCTGGCGAAGATAGCGCTGGACGTGATATCCAAGCGCTCGCCGGAGTTCATCGGCGTGCTGGATGAGGAAGGCTACAAACGGCAGCTATGGGATCACCTGCCGCTGACGGACTTCTGGCGGATAAACGTGGGCACGGTGAACAGGCTGCTGCACATAGGCGTGCGCACGATGGGTGAGCTTGCGCACACGGACGAGGCGCTTTTATACAAAACCTTCGGCGTGGACGCACAGCTTCTGATAGACCACGCGTGGGGGCGCGAGAGCGCGACCATCGCGGACATAAAGGCCTATGCGCCGCGCAGCAGCTCGCTGTCCACGGGGCAAGTGCTGCACGAGGGGCACGACAGGGCGGGCGCGAAGCTGCTGATAATGGAAATGGCGGAGCTTCTGAGTCTGGAGCTTGTGAAGGCCGGGTGCGCGGCGGGCAGCGTGGAGCTGATACTGGGCTATTCATTCAAGGCGGGCGTAAAGGCGGCGCACGGCAGCATCCCGCTGGAAAGGCCGACAAGCTCGACGAAGAAGCTGCTGGAATACACCGCGGCACTTTACGACCGCCTCGCCGTGCGCGACGAGCCTGTATACAGGCTGACGGTGTGCTTTGCGCGGCTCGTGGACGAGCAGGAGCTGCAATACGACATGTTCTCCACGCCGCAGGCGCAGGAGAAGGAAAAGCGTTTGCAGAACGCGGTGATAGACATCAAGAAAAAGTACGGGAAGAACGGCATCTTCAAGGGGATGAACCTTCTTGAGGGCGCAACGACGCTTGAACGCAACAGGCAGATAGGAGGGCACAGGGCATGATGAGCAACGCGGATCGCGCCAAGCAGTTCATGGCGTTTTCTCCGCTCAAGGGATACGACGACGCGCTGCGGCGGCAGGAGCAGCCGCGGGAGGCGCGGGTCATCCTCGGCGAGGACGCACAGCAGGAGCTGAACGCGAAGCTGCTGGCGCTTGAGCCGGGCGACACGGTGACGGTGGAGTTCTACCGCGGCGGGCGCTACGTGCGCGCGCGCGGCGAGGTGAAGAAGATAGACATGAACACGCGCCGCCTCATGCTGGGCGAGGCGCGGATACCGATAGACGATCTGAAAGACATTATTCCGGCATAGCCGCAGGAGGGGGAAAGGAATATGGACATAGGGAAAACCATCGCCGCGGCGAGGCGCGCGGCGGGATTGAGTCAGGCGGGGCTTGCCGCGCGGCTTTCCATGCTGGGCGTGGACGTGACGAATCAGGCAATATGCAAGTGGGAAAACGGCGCAACCCTGCCGAACGCGAAGCAGTTCATCATTCTGTGCGCGGCGCTGGGCATCGACGACATAATGGGCGAATTCACAGGCGGGAAGCGCGGGGCATACGCCGGGCTTGACGGCGCGGGGCGGCGGAAGATGCAGGAATACCGCCAGCTTCTGATAGACAGCGGGCGCTACAGCCCGCGCGGCGAGGCGGCACCGGTGCGGATGCTGCCGCTGTACTCGCTGGCGGTATCGGCCGGCACGGGGCAGTTCCTCGACGGGGAGAATTATGAGATGGTGGAGGCCGGCGCGGAGGTGCCGGAGGGGTCGAACTTCGGCGTGCGCGTCGCGGGCGACAGCATGGAGCCGCGCTATCACGACGGCGAGGTGATATGGGTGCGCCAGCAGCGCAGCCTTATGACCGGCGAGATTGGCATATTCCTTTACGACGGCTGCGCCTATTTAAAGCAGCTTGCCGCCGGGGATGAAGCGCTTGCGCTGCACTCTCTGAACCCGAAGTACGCGGACATCGTCATCTCGCCGGAGCTGCCGCTGCGCGTGCTGGGCAAGGTGCTGACTTGACACGGGCCGCCGCGCGGATTATTATAGTTTCTACATTATAATTCCAAATCTCATTCACATTTTGGGGAGGTATTTTATATGAAGAGAAGCGAAATAAACGCGGCGCTAAGAGAGCTTGAGCAGATGGCCGCAAAGCACGGCTTCGTGCTGCCGCCGTTCTGCAATTTCACGCCGGAGGAATGGGCGGAAAAGGGGCACGAGTACGACGAGATACGCGACAACATGCTCGGCTGGGATATCACGGACTACGGCCTCGGCGACTTTGACAGAGTAGGCTTTTCGCTTATCACGCTGAGAAACGGCAACATGAAAATGCGCGAGAAATACACGAAGAGCTATGCGGAGAAGCTGCTGTATCTCAAGGAGGGGCAGTACTCCCCCATGCACTTCCACTGGTCGAAGATGGAGGACATCATAAACCGCGGCGGCGGCACCGTGCTCATCCGCGTATACAACTCCCTGCCGGATGAGGAGATAGACCGCGAAAGCGACGTCACCGTGCATGTGGACGGACGCGAAATGCGCGTTCCCGCGGGGACGCAGGTGCGCCTCACGCCGGGCGAGAGCATCACCATATATCCCTACATGTATCATGACTTTGAGGTGGAGGCAGGCACGGGGCCGGTGCTGCTGGGCGAGGTCAGCCAGTGCAACGACGACAACACCGACAACCGCTTCAACCCGCCCATGGGGCGCTTCCCGACGATAGACGAGGACGAGCCGCCCTACAGGCTGCTGTGCAGCGAATACCCGAAGGCGAGGTGACGGGCGGCCATGACAGACGTGACGGCAATAGGCGAGCTGCTTATAGACTTCGCCGCCACCGGCGTTGACGAGCGCGGATATCCGCAGATGCAGGCCAACGCGGGCGGCGCGCCGTGCAACCTTCTGGCGGCGCTGAGCAAATACGGCAGGCGCACGGCCTTTATAGGCAAGGTCGGTGACGACGCGTTCGGCGCGCTGCTGCGCGGCACGCTGGAAAAGGCCGGGATAGACACGCGCGCGCTGATAACGGACGCGCGGTACTTTACGACTCTCGCTTTCGTGACCTTTGACGAGGGCGGAGACAGGAGCTTCAGCTTCGCGCGAAAGCCCGGCGCGGACACCCAGCTCAGCTTTGACGAGATAGACCTTTCGCTTATCGACGAGACCGCCGTGCTGCACTTCGGCACGCTCAGCCTGACGGATGAACCGGCGCGCACGGCGACGAAACGCACAGTCGAATACGCCATCGGGCGCGGCAAGCTGATAAGCTTCGACCCAAACCTGAGAAAGCCGCTGTGGAAGAGCGAGGACGAGGCCAGAGAGCAGATGCTGTGGGGCCTTCGCCATGCGGACGTTGTGAAGATAAGCGACGAGGAGATAGACTTTCTCTTCGGCTGCACCCCGGCGGAGGGCGCGCGGCGGCTGACGGATGAATTCGGCGTGAGTCTGGTTTACGCCACGCTGGGCAGCCGCGGCAGCATCATAAGAAACGCGCGCTGCGAGGTAAGCGTTCCGGTCCCCGCCGTGACGCCGGTGGACACCACGGGCGCGGGAGACATATTCGGCGGAAGCGCGATGAAGAAGCTGCTGGACATGGGCCGCTCCCCCGCCGCGCTGGATGCGGAGGAACTGCGTGAGATTGGGCTGTTCGCCTCATGCGCGGCAAGCCTTTCCACGCAGAAGCAGGGCGGGATACCCAGTATTCCGGAGCTGGATGCAGTCGAGGAATGCGTCTCTCGTCTGCGCGAGAGCATATAGTGAAAAGCGGAGCCCCTGCGGCTCCGCTTTTATTAACATAACTTAGTTTACGTATTTTTATTTACATATTATAGTTTTTATATTTCGATATACGTAATATAGTTTTCATAATATATAAGTGTGGCAGGAAAGCCGCGAAAAAGCGGCGTAAACTGCCGTTCGGGTGATGAAATGTTAACATTTTTGTGATATACTATATTAATTATATGGTATATCACAACTGCGGAGGACACGAACATGGCGCTTGAATATTCCGCGCTTTCCGACGACGAGCTTCTGGCGCTGTTCCGCCGGGGCGACGGCGCGGCGGGCAGTGAGCTTGCCGTGCGGTACAGGCCGCTTATAAAGCGCTGCACCCGCCCTTACTTTCTCGTCGGCGGAGACAGCGAGGATCTCATACAAGAGGGCATGATCGGGCTTGTAAGCTCGATGCAGAGCTATAATGCCGAAAGCGGCGCGGCGTTCCGGTCATACGCGGAGCTGTGCATACGGCGGCGCATCCTGTCCGCGATAAAGGCCGCGTCGCGCTTCAAGCACATGCCGCTGAACTACAGGCTTTCGCTGGAGGAGCTGTACGGCGAGGACGGCGAGGCCCTGCCGGGGCTTCCGGATGAGAAATACAACCGCTCGCCGGAGGATCTGATAATAGAGCGCGAGAAGAAAAACGACCTGTACATGCTGTGCCGGGCGCTGCTCTCCCCGCTTGAAAAGCGGGTGCTGGCGCTTTATCTGGAGGGGCTTTCGTATGAGGAGATCGCCGCGCGCTGCGGCAAGCCCGTGAAGTCCGTCGATTCCGCATTGCAGCGCATAAAGCGCAAGCTCAGCCGCGCCGTGGGCGAATACTCCGCGTGACGGCCGTGGAAAAGCTTTTTATTTACATTCCGGCGTGATTTTGGTATAATAAGCAGACTTTTGAACGACGGTATATGGAGGAAATATCATGAAGCTTGTCAGACTTGGCAAAACCGGGCTTATGGTGACAAAGCCCTCTTTAGGCTGTCTGCCTGTGCAGCGGTGCAGTGAAGCGGACGCCGTCAAGATCCTTCGCGCGGCATACGAGGGCGGCATAAACTTCTTCGACACGGCCAACGCGTACACCGACAGCGAACGCAAGATAGGGCTGGCCCTTTCCGACGTGCGCGACAAGATAGTGCTGGCGACGAAGAGCGCCGCGCAGGATAAGGCCGGTGTGCTGGCGCACATCGAAAACAGCCTGCGCACGATGAAAACGGATTATATAGACCTCTTCCAGTTCCATCAGGCCGCGACGGTGCCGGACATAAACGACCCCAACGGCCCCTACGCCGGTGCGCTGGAGGCGAAGAAGCGCGGGTGGATCGGGCATATCGGCGTGACGTCGCACAGGGTGCTCGTGGCGGAGCAGTGCATAAAAAGCGGGAATTTCGAGACGCTTCAGTTCCCGTTCAGCTACATATCCGCAAAGCGCGACCTAGACCTTGCCGGGGCGTGCAGGAAGGCCGACATGGGCTACATTGCGATGAAGGGGCTTGCAGGCGGGCTTCTGGCAAACAATCCGCGCGCGTGCCACGCCTTCATGAACGAATATGAAAACGTCGTTCCCATATGGGGCGTGCAGAGCCTTGCGGAGCTTGAGCAGTGGCTGGCGCTGGCGGAGGAGGACCCAGTCCTTGATGATGACCTGAGAGGCGTGATAAAGGCGGACAGACAGCAGCTCACAGGCAGCTTCTGCCGTAGCTGCGGCTACTGTATGCCGTGCACCGTCGGCATAGAGATAAACAACTGCGCGCGCATGAACATGCTTCTGCGCCGCTCACCGTGGCAGCAGTACATGACCGCGGAATGGCGCGAGAAGATGAACCGCATAAACGACTGCATCGGCTGCGGCAAGTGCAGCACCCGCTGCCCGTATCAGCTCGACACGCCGAACCTGCTGAAATACATGCTAAAGGATTATAACGAGTTTTATGAAGCACACAAGGATCTTTTATAAGCTAATATGCGCGCTTCTGTGTGCAGCGATACTTGTGCCGCTGGCGGGCTGCGGCGAGACGCGGGAGACCCAGCGCGAGGTCTACGCCATGGACACCGTGATGACGCTGACGGCATACGGCAAGAAGGCCGACGCCGGACTGCGCGCCGCGGAGAGCATAATATCCTCCATGGACGCCGCGCTTGACCCGGAGCTGAGCACCAGCACGACCTATGCCATAAACCACGCGCAGGGCGGAAGCACGGTCATCTCCGGGCAGATCGCAAAAATGCTGAGCACGGCGCACACGGTATACGAGCGCAGCGAGGGCGCGCTGGACCTGACGATATACCCGCTGGTCAAGCGCTGGGGCTTCGTTGACGGGAAGTACTACGTGCCGACGGGCGAGGAGATCGCCTCCGACCTTTCACGGCTGTGCTTTGACCAGCTCGTGCTGACGAGCTTTCCAAGCTCCGGCTCCTACGCGGTGAGTCTCCCCTCCTACGGCGAGCTGAGCTTCGCCTCGGTGGCGAAGGGCTGCGCGGCGGACAACGCCGTCGAGGCCATGCGTCAGGCCGGTGTGACGAGCGCGATAATCTCCCTCGGCGGCAACGTGCAGACGCTCGGTGTGAAGCCGGACGGAACGAACTGGAACGTGGCCGTTCAGGACCCGAACAACACGGCAAGCTACCTTGGCGTCGTGAGCGTGGGCGAGACCGCCGTCGTCACGAGCGGCAACTACCAGCGCTTCTTCACCGACGCGCGCGGCACGACGTACCACCACATAATAAATCCCTCATCCGGCTACCCCGTGACGAACACCTTGCAGTCCGCCACGATAATCTGCTCCGACGGAACGCTTGCAGACTGCCTTTCCACGGCCATGTTCGTGCTGGGCGAGAGCAGGGCGATAAACTACTGGCGCACCTACGGCGGGGTTGAAATGATACTCGTGACGAAGGAGAATCAGGTCATCTGCACAAAGGGGCTTATTGAGGAATTCACGCTTACGAATGAAAACTACGGGCTGAAGTTCGTTGAGTAACGGCCGCGGAAGCGGCACGCACAGGAGCACACAATGGCTGATTTGACCACAGACGTCAGATACATCAAGGGAATAGGCGAGAAAAAGGCGCAGGCTCTCAACAAGCTGGGCGTCTTTTCTCTCTATGACCTTATATCATATTTTCCGCGCAGGTACGAGGACAGAAGCGAATACCGCCCCATCGCGCAGACGACGGCGGACGAGCCCGTGTGCATTCGCGCCATCGTGGCGGACACGCCGCGCCTCGTGCGCATACGGCGCGGGATGGAGCTTGTGAAGCTGCGCGCCGTGGACGAGAGCGCGTCGGTGGATATAACCTACTTCAATCAGAACTACGTCAAGGATCAGCTCGTGCGCGGGGAGACGTACATCTTCTACGGGCGTGTGGAGATACGCGGCGGGCGCAGGAGCATGGTGAACCCCGTGCATGAAAAAGAGGGCGCGGAAAACGGCGTGACGGGGCGGATAATTCCGGTGTACAGGCTGTGCGCGGGGCTGAGCCAGCGCGTGATGATACAGAGCATGCAGCAGGGTCTGGCCGCGTGCGCGGGCATGGCGCCGGACGTGCTGCCCGAGAGCGTGCGGCGGCGCTGTGAGCTTGTGCAGGCGAACTACGCCTATGAAAACATACACTTCCCGCCCGACTTCACCGCGCTGGAGCTTGCGCGGCGGCGGCTGATATTTGAGGAGCTTTTCGTGCTGGCGGCGGCGCTTGGCATGATGCGCACCGAGCGCAGCCGCGAAGGCGGGATAAGGCTGGATGAGTGCAATTTCGAGGAGTTCTACTCCGCCCTCCCCTTCTCCCCCACCGGCGCACAGCGGCGCGCCGTGAGCGAGGCCGCGGCGGACATGCGCTCCGGCGGCGTGATGAACAGGCTTCTGCAGGGCGACGTCGGCAGCGGCAAGACCCTTGTCGCTGCGGCGCTCATCTGGCAGACGTGGAAAAGCGGGCGCATGAGTGCCTTCATGGCCCCGACGGAAATATTGGCGGAGCAGCATTATGTAAACCTTTCTGCAATGCTGGAGCCGTTCGGCCTGCGCGTGGGCAAGCTGACGGGCGCGATGAGCGCGAAGGAGAAGCGCGCCGCGAAGGCCGCGCTGGCCGACGGGGAATACGACCTTATCGTCGGCACGCACGCGCTTTTCAGCGCGGATGTGAAATACAGCAGCCGCCTTGCACTGGTCGTGACGGACGAGCAGCACCGCTTCGGCGTGAATCAGCGCTCGGCACTGATATCCAAGGGGGCGCGGCCGCACGTGCTGGTCATGTCGGCAACGCCGATACCGCGCACGCTTGCGCTGATAATATACGGGGATCTGGACGTGTCCGTGCTGGACGAGCTGCCGCCCGGGCGGCAGAAAGTGGACACCTTCGCGGTGGACGAGAGCTATCGCGCGCGGCTGAACGGCTTCATACGCAGGCTGACGGGCGAGGGGCGGCAGGTATTCGTGGTGTGCCCGATGGTGGAGGAGAACGACGAGCTGCCCACGGCGCTGAGATCAGCGGAGGAGCACGCGAAGGAGCTTGCCGCGGAGTTCCCGGATCTGAAGGTCGCGTGCGTGCACGGGCGGATGAAGGCAAAGGAAAAGGACGCCGTGATGGCCGCCTTTGCCGCCGGGGAGGCGGATATACTCGTCGCAACGACGGTGATAGAGGTCGGCGTGGACGTGCCGAACGCGGCGCTGATGATAATCGAGAACGCGGAACGCTTCGGCCTGAGTCAGCTTCACCAGCTTCGCGGCCGCGTCGGCCGCGGACGGCACAAGAGCTACTGCGTGATGGTGTCCGACGCCGATGGCGACGAGGTGCGCGCGCGGCTGAAAATAATGACGCAGACGAACGACGGCTTCAAGATATCCGAGGAAGATCTGCGGCTGCGCGGGCCGGGCGACTTCTTCGGCGCGCGCCAGCACGGCCTGCCGGAGATGCACGTGGCGGATCTGGGTGCAGATGTGAACGTGATGCAGCGGGCGCAGGATGAGGCCGCGCGCGTTCTGGCCGCGGATCCGGAGCTGAAAGCGCCCGAAAATGCGGCGCTGAGGGCGCGGATAGACCGGCTGTTCTCCCTCAGCTCCGACAGCTTCAACTGAGTAATATGATATCAAAAATCGCTGTTTTCATCAGCGCCTTTTCCGATTTGTCGAAAGCATTATTTTTAATCCCACCGGCGAAAATTTCTAAATTTTCGCCACCTCCCTTTTCAAGGGAGGCATGGGTGCAGCGTAGATTTGTCGTGCGCATCATTGAACCATGGCAAACGTGCTTCTCCGCTATACAGCATCAAATCAGCCGTTCGCAGTTCATCCACCTTTGTATCATGGCCCCCTTGCAAAGGGGGCTGTCACGGGCATACTTTACATATGACCGTGACTGCGACGGCCGCTTGCGGCCTAGTCCCTTTAGGGAGGGGATTGGCTACTTGCGGCCTAGACGCTTTGCTCACTGCATAGACTTCATAACAGACCAAGGCCGCAGCGGTTTTCCGCTGCGGCCCTGTGCGTTATTGGTCGTTGTTATTTACGGCTGGCGGCCAATGTAGGCGAGGATGCCGCCGTCAACGTACAGCACCTGTCCGTTGACGAAGTTCGACGCGTCGGAGGCGAGGAACACGGCCGGACCCATGAGGTCGTCCGCATTGCCCCAGCGCTCAGCCGGGGTCTTGGAAATGATGAAGCTGTCGAAGGGATGGCGGCTGCCGTCCGGCTGGGGCTGGCGCAGGGGTGCCGTCTGCGGCGTGGCGATATACCCCGGCCCGATGCCGTTGCACTGGATATTGTACTTGCCGTACTCGGCGCAGATATTCCGCGTGAGCATTTTCAGCCCGCCCTTTGCCGCGGCATAGGCGGAGACGGTCTCGCGGCCAAGCTCGCTCATCATGGAGCAGATGTTGATTATCTTTCCGTGGCCCTTGCGTATCATGCCGGGGATGACGTGCTTTGCCACGATGAACGGCGCGACGAGGTCTATATCTATCACCTCGCGGAAGTCGGCGGCCTCCATCTCCAGCATCGGGACGCGGCGGATTATACCGGCGTTGTTGACAAGTATATCTATCGTGCCGAGGTCGCGCTCAATATCCGCGACGAGCTTTATAACGTCGGCCTCATTTGTGACGTCGGCGAAATAGCCCTTGGCGTCTATGCCCTTGGCGGCGTAGGCATCCAGCGCGGCGGCCATGTGCGCCTCACCGCGGCAGTTGAAGGCTATCTTCGCACCGGCATTGGCAAAGGCCTCCGCAATGGCAAAGCCGATGCCGTATGCCGCGCCCGTGACGAGGGCGACCTTGCCTTCAAGCGAAAACTGTTCCAGCATGGCGTACCTCACTTTTGCAGAAGGTGCACAGCGAAGCCGCCGATCTCATTTTCGAGATAGACCGCGGTGAGGCGGCCACCCTTATACTTGGCGCTGTCCGGGTTGAGCTTGAAGCCCTTTGCTTCAAGGTCGGCCGCGGCGCGCACGGCGTTATTCGTGCGGATGGCGATGTGCCCGTTCGCACCGAGATACGGGCTTTTCATGACCTCGACCCCGGCGCCGGCGAAGTTGGAGCTTGCGCCGTACTTCACGGGCAGGCCGAAGGCCGCGGCGAACTCTGCGCAGACTGCCTCGCTTGCGCCGCTGTCGGGCGCGTTGATGCCGATATGCGCGAGCTCATACCCCAGCGCGGCCTGACGGGCCTCGCGGCAGAGAGCGGTTATCTTATCGAAGCAGCCGGAGGCAATGTCGCCCTTGGCGCACAGCCAGCTTCCGCCGACTGCCGCGACATACGGCGCGGCGAGGAACTCGCCGAGGTTCGCGGCGTTGACGCCGCCAGTCGGAACGAACTTCAT
>ENA-OUQC01001262-OUQC01001262.1-human-gut-metagenome-genome-assembly--contig:-NODE-1262-length-13785-cov-3.615076_pt1 | contig 13785 bp, 13 predicted proteins | sample MGYA00237942_ERZ548815 | MGnify/ENA primary metagenome ERZ548815 (study PRJEB26490, sample SAMN05194722) | human gut metagenome | biome: terrestrial biome; feature: human-associated habitat; material... | reverse complement strand
TCCACGCTCCGGTATCCTGCCGGAGGTTTCGGCCGGATATCTTTGTTAAGTATATCACTATTAAAAAGAGAAAAAAACCCCCCAGACATCTCTTTTTTTATGTTTCTGAGATGTCCGGAGGTTCTGTTTTATCTAAGGAGAATGTTTACTTTTTATTCTACATCCTGCAGTGCATCCGTATCTTCTTCACCGGTGCGGACTTTTACGACTCTGTCAACATTGTATACAAAGATCTTGCCATCGCCGATATGTCCGGTATACAGAACTTTCTTTGCAGCTTCGATGACCTGATCGACCGGAATGCTGCTGACTACCACTTCTACTTTTACTTTTGGAAGCAGGGTTGCATCAATTTCAACACCACGGTATTTCTCGCCGGCACCTTTCTGAACGCCACAGCCCATAACCTGTGTAACGGTCATACCGGTGACACCCAGATCGTTCATAGCTTTTCTCAGTTTGTCATATCTTGACAGTTTCGAGATGATAACTACTTTATACATACCGGTATCTGCTGCTGCCGGAGCTTTTACTACTTTAACTGCTGCATTTTTCTGTGCATCAGATGCTGCTTTGTAATCATCTGTACCAAGGTTTGTATTTTCATTGACATCCATCATCATGGTGTTGGAAACATCCATGATACTGAATCCTGAGTAAGCAGATGCCAGACCATGTTCCATGGCATCCAGACCTACGATTTCCTCTTCCTCGGTAACTCTCAAGCCTACAACAGCACGGATCACAAGAAAAGTGATTGTGATGGTTACTACGGTCCATGATGCCACTGCTGCAAAACCGATCAGCTGTTTTCCAAGAAGGGTAAATCCACCGCCGTAGAACAGACCAACCAGATCATCATTTCCAGGTGCGGATGTGGTTGCAAACAGACCAACTGCAATCGTTCCCCAGATACCGTTTAAACAGTGAACTGCGACTGCACCAACCGGGTCATCTACACGTAATACATAGTCAAGGAACCATACACCGAATACTACCAGCAGACCTGCTACGATACCGATAATGATTGCTCCCAGAGCATCTGTAACATCACAAGGAGCTGTAATAGCTACCAGACCTGCCAGGGAAGCGTTCAGACACATAGATACATCTGGTTTTCCGTAACGAACCCAGGTAAAGATCATACAGGTTACGGTTGCGATCGCCGGAGCGATGGTTGTTGTTACGAAAATAGAACCAAGCTGTTCTACAGATGTTGCTGCTGCACCGTTAAATCCATACCAGCCAAGCCACAGGATAAATACACCAAGTGCACCGATTGCCAGGTTATGTCCCGGAAATGCATTGACTTTTGTGATTTTTCCGGATTTATCTTTCGTGAATTTTCCGATACGCGGTCCAAGAATCTTGGCACCGATCAGTGCTGAGATACCACCTACCATATGAATCGCACAGGATCCTGCAAAATCATGGAATCCCATCTGGGCAAGCCAGCCGCCGCCCCAGATCCAGTGTGCTTCGATCGGATAAATCAGTGCGGAGATCACACCGGAGTAAATACAATAGGATAAGAATTTTGTTCTTTCAGCCATAGCTCCGGAAACAATAGTTGCGGTTGTTGCACAGAATACCAGGTTGAATACGAAGTTAGACCAGTCAAAATCTGCATAACTTGTAAAAATATCAAATCCCGGCTTTCCGATAAAACCAAGCAGATCCTCACCAAGTAAAAGTCCAAAACCGATCAGAATAAAAACGACCGTACCAATACAAAAATCCATCAGATTTTTCATCAGGATATTTCCTGCGTTTTTGGCTCTGGTAAAGCCGGTCTCCACCATGGCAAAACCTGCCTGCATCCAGAATACAAATGCGACACCGATCAGAAACCAGACGCCAAAAACTTGACTGCTCACCGCACTATAGATTTCTTCTGTCATAACTTTTCCTCCTCACATAAAAAAATGCGAATGCAAAAGGCTCTTCCACCAAGCTCCTTTGCTTCGCATCTTTCTTTAATATAAAAAGCGCCATAAGAATATTTCTTATAGCGCCTTTGCTTTATGTATTGCATGATACCATTCACCTGCTGCCCTGTCAATAGTTTTTTTATATTTTTTTTACATAAAGTTCATAGCTATGCCCGCCTTCCAGAACCTTGCGCCTGTATTCAAAGCCCAGCTTTTGCAAAAGACCCAGGGAAGCCAGATTTTTTTCATCTACAAGAGCCTGGATCTCCTGAAATTCCAGTACTTCCCTGGCGTATCCAAGAATCCCCCGGCAGACCTCATAGCCATACCCATTTCCCTGAAAAGGTACTGCGATCACAAATCCCAGTTCCGGAAGCTCATATCCTTCCCGAAGGCTCAGCCCTGCTCTTCCTATAACCTTCCCGCTTTCCTTATGGGTCACTGTCCACAGACCATAACCGTAAAAACCGTAGATCTGGTCGATATAGGCTTTCATGTATGCCGTTTCCGCTTCCTTCTGGGGAAAAAGATCCTCCATATAATAAGTAATGGACGGTTCCTGATAAATCTCATAAAAGTCATCCACATCCTCAAGGGTGCTTTCCCTGACCTTCAGTCTCTCCGTCTCTAATATGTTCCAGGGCAGATGAGCCATTCTCCGGTAGGCTTCATCATAGGAGGTATACTCCAGTGCCGGAAGATCCTCCACTGCATACCTCGCCTGTGGGAATGCCCCTCCTCTGTTTCCCGGATGATACACTGCAAGGACATATAATCCTCTGTCATAAAGCAGGGAAAACCACTCCGGCGAGTCCGTCAAAAGCAGCAGCTCCTCCCTTTTTTCTGCAGCTTCCCTGCAAAACGCTTCTGCCTCTTCCCTTTCGGGCGGGATCTTTTCTATCCTTAAAGAAATCGCCTTTCCACGAAGCTGATCCAGTATTTTCTGTATGCTGCCTGTAATCTCTTCATAGTACGATAAACTCAGCCACAGCCAAATATATTTTAGCATTGTAAACTCCGTCCGTTTCCTATAAAATACTGCTAGTAGCACAAAAGCATGAAACATGTTTATCATACCGCAGCAGCGGCCGAAAAGAAAGGAAGAAATCATTATGGCACAAAATCCTGTTGTTACCTTTACCATGGAAAACGGAGATGTTATAAAGGCAGAACTTTATCCCGACATCGCTCCTGCTTCCGTAAGCAATTTTATCAGTCTGATCCAGAAAAACTTTTATGACGGCCTGATCTTTCACCGTGTGATCAAAGGCTTTATGATCCAGGGCGGCGACCCCGAAGGAACCGGTATGGGCGGCCCCGGTTACAGCATCAAAGGCGAATTTGCGCAGAACGGTTTTGAAAATAACTTAAAGCACACAGAAGGCGTTCTTTCCATGGCAAGAAGCATGATGCCTGATTCTGCCGGCTCACAGTTCTTTATCATGCATAAGGACGCTCCCCACTTAGACGGCTCCTATGCCGCCTTTGGCAAGGTCATTGAAGGCATGGATGCTGTAAACAAAATTGCAGAATGCAAAACTGACTGGAATGACAGGCCACGGGAGGATCAGGTGATGAAGACCGTAACCGTTGAGACCTTTGGGGTGGACTATCCGGAACCGGAAAAACTGTAAGCTTTTTCTCCATAAATTCTTTTCTCCCATGCGTATCTATCATAACAACAGCCAGATGGAAACATCTGCAGAAGGGAGATTATGATGAAGAAAAAAGTAATTTTACCTATGATCCTGACAGCCGCCTGTATTCTTTCAGCCTGCGGCCAAAGCTCTGCCCCTGCGCAGGAAAGCTCAGCGCCCTCTGCCACTCCCATGCCTGAGGAAACAGCCTCTCTGCTCAGCCAGTCCTTACCTGAAAGCGGAAACACCATCAGTGTAAACAGCAGTGAATCCGTTTCCGTCATTCCGGACATTGCGCAGATCGTTTACTCGGTACGCTCACAGGCAAAGGAGCCTGCCGACTGTCAGCAGAAGAACAGCCAGTCTGTTTCTTCTGTAATAGAATTATTAAAGGAGCTGGGGGTAAGCGAAAGCTCCATAAGGACTTCCGACTATTACATGAACCCGGTCTATGATTACAGCGGAAATACCGCTAAGGTAACAGGCTATGAGGCCGTTATTTCCCTTACGGTATCGGATCTTCCCATTGACGGTCTTGATGAGCTTTTAGCAAGATCTGTGCAGGAGGGAGTCAATACCATCCAGTCTATTACTTACATGGCGAGCAACTATGACGAGAGCTATAAACAGGCTCTTGCCAAAGCAGTGGAAACTGCCTATGAAAAGGCAGAAGTCCTTGCCAGCGCCAGCGGGCGGAATGTAGGAAAAGCCGTGAAGATCACAGAGACCAGCGGTTATTCTGAAGCCAGATATGAAGATAATGCACGCACCGGCATGTACAGCGCTACCGCCAAGCAGGAACTTATGGCAGATACCGCAAGCATTTCCCCCGGTCAGATTGAGGTCAATGCCAGCATTGTAATCGAATATGAATTATATTGATCCTTTTATCAAAAAACAGATCCGGGAAACTGCCCCGGATCTGTTTTTTGCTTTTCTATTCTTTTTTATTTTGCTTCCCTGCGAAGCTTTTCTACAAATTTTTCGATCTTTTCAAGTGCGATCTTCAGGTTTTCCAGAGAATACGCATAGGAAATACGAAGGAACCCTTCCCCGCAATCCCCAAATGCCGTTCCCGGAACCACTGCAACCTTTTCTTCCCTCAGCAGTCTCTCTGCAAATTCTTCACTGGAAAGTCCAAATTCCTTGATACAGGGGAACACATAAAATGCGCCGTAAGGTTCAAAGCACTGCAGTCCCATTTTTGCAAACGCATGCATCAGAAATCTTCTTCTCTGATTATAGGATTCCCGCATGCCTTTCACATCATCATCTCCATTGCGCAGCGCCTCTACTGCTGCATACTGGCTGGTGGTTGGCGCACACATGATGGCAAACTGATGGATCTTGATCATCTGTTCCATGATCGCCTTAGGCGCACAGGCATATCCAAGTCTCCAGCCTGTCATGGCATATGCCTTTGAAAATCCGTTGATCAGGATCGTTCTCTCCTGCATTCCCGGCAGGCTGGCAATGGAAACATGCTTATCCTTGTAGGTCAGTTCTCCATAAATTTCATCTGACACCACATAAAGATCCTTCTCCCGGATCACCTCTGCAATTTCTTCCAGATCCTTTTTCTCCATAATAGCGCCGGTCGGATTATTCGGGAATGGCAGCACCAGGATTTTGGTCTTATCTGTGATCGCATTTCTGAGCTGCTGTGCTGTAAGGCGGAATTCATCTTCCTCCTTCAGCTCTATGATCACCGGTACTGCATCCGCCAGAATTGCACAGGGCTCATAGGAAACGTAGCTGGGCTGCGGGATCAGCACCTCATCTCCCGGATTGATCATGGCCCGAAATGCCAGATCAATAGCTTCTGATCCTCCCACCGTTATAATGATCTCATGAGCAGGATCATAGGTAATTCCCTGTGTTCTTTTCATGTAATTTGCAATTTCATTTCTCAGCTCTTTCAGGCCCGAATTGGAGGTATAAAAGGTACGTCCCTTTTCCAGAGAATAAATACCCTCATCTCGGATATGCCAGGGCGTATCAAAATCCGGTTCTCCTACTCCCAGGGAAATAGCATCCTCCATTTCATTTACAATATCAAAAAATTTCCGGATCCCTGAAGGCTTTATCGTTATGATCTTATCTGAAAGTGGATTTCTCATGGCGTAACCTTCTCTCTTGTATCTTCGTATTTTTTGGTCAGGATCGTTCCGTGATCCTTATATTTCTTCAAAATGAAATGGGTTGCCGTGCTCAAAACTCCGTCTAAGGTTGACAGCTTATCAGACACAAAGCTGGAAACAGCCTTTAAGGATTTGCCATCCAGGGTAACCAGAAGGTCATAGCCTCCGGATATCAGATAAACGCTGTTTACCTCCGGATATTTATAGATCCTCTCTGCGATATTGTCATAGCCCTGTCCTCTTTGGGGTGTGATCCTCACTTCAATTAATGCCGTTACCTTTTCAATGGAAGTCTTTTCCCAGTCGATCATGGTATGATATCCGCAAATAACTCCCTCATCCTCCAGGGCCTTTAACTCATTGGCAATGTCAATTTCCTCGGCTCCCAGGATGACAGCCAGCTCTTTAATGTCAATACGGCTGTTTTTTTCAATAATGGACAAAATCTGTTCTCTCATAGTTTCCTCTCATTCTGCCGCCCGGGCGGCTTTTAATTTCCATATCTCATCCGGTTTGACAGGTTCCAGATATCTGATCTCGTCATGATTTATGATCAGCTTGTCATTTCCCTTTTGTGTTCTGCCGATCAGCGCTGCTTCTATCTCACATGCTGCAAGCTCTTCCACCAGCTTTTCCCCATTTGATGCAGCAATCAGAAGGCAGCCCCCTGATAACAGTTCGTAGGGATTTAAATCATAAAACTCACAGATCTCAACAGTCTCCTGTTTCACCGGGATTTTTTGCAGATCTACGGTCAGTCCAACGCCTAATTTACGGGATAATTCCCACAACGCACCAAAAATTCCTCCGTTCCTCACATCATGCATTGCATAAACGTCGGACTTCCGGGCTATTGCGGCCTCTGACGCCACAGACAGGTAAACTTCAAACTCCACCGCCCTTCTGATCAGGGACAGGGGATACCTTGCTGCCAGCTCCTTTTCTCTTTCTGCTGCGATCAGGGAGGTTGCTTCCAGACCGATCCACTTTGTAAGAACCAGGTCAAGCTCTTCCGGATTACCATGCTGCGCTTCACAGAAGTCTTCCCTCTTCCCTACTGCCGTTGCCGTGATCACCGGTGTATGTACTGCTCTGCTTACCTCTGTATGGCCTCCCACCACGCAGATCCCCAGCTGATCACAGGCCCTTTTCGCCTGTTCCATGATCTGACGAAGCTCTGCCTCCTGTGCCTGCAGCGGCAACGTGACCGCCAGTGTTGCTGCCGCCGCCTCTGCGCCTGCAGCGGCAAGATTGTTCGCTGCTGCCATCACGGCCAGATAAGCGGAATTCGGTACGGGAAGTGTAATGGTCTGGGTAGAAACAGCCGGCTCCATCCACGATAAAAAGGCACAGTCTATTCCTATCCCTGCGCCCTTTATTTTCTCATTTCCTGTTGCCTTTATCTGCCTGAAAACGGAGCGTTTTAAAATACTCTCCGATACTTTCCCCTCTTTCATGGCTTCCCTTCTTGCAAATACTCTATTGCCCTTCTTCTGCTGCGGGCTGTGCAGGCTGGCCTTCTGCCGGAGGCGCCGCCTCTGCTTCCGGAGCTGCAGGCGCCTGCGGGATCTCTGTTCCTCCTGCCAGCGCTGCCGCCACACCCTTTACATGATCGATGTTGCCGGTGCCTACCGCCGCCATAATTTCATTATAGGCATTCGGATCCTGGGTTGCAACTCCTACCGTTGCCGTTCTGGGTACCATTTTATAGGAGCTGGAATTCACCATTTCCCTGCTGACCTCCACTCCGCCTTCTGTTACGATCTTCCAGAGATTTGCCTTATAGCCGATATGTGCTGACTGAACCGCTACCGATCCTATCGGAAGTCCTTCATTCATATAGATCACTTCTGTATCGGGAACCGTCCTGCTGATAATTTCACTTTCATAACGAACCTGTCTGTCACTGCTTCTGGTTTCCATGCCATAGATCGTAAAGCAGACCTGTTTATCCTCTGTGGTATACCCTTCAATATAGATCGGCGCCTGGGTATTGTTCACAAACCGGAAATCCTTCCCCGCAGACTCTGCAATAGCCGCATCCGCAGAGGGATCCACATAGCTTACGATCATGGAATGATTATGTCTTTCTGTCACTTCCAGCTCTGCCAAAAGCACTGCATTGTAAAGTGTGGTGGAATCCTGACAGATCCCGCCTCCGAAGCTGTCCACCACCTGTCCGTTTAAATAAGAGCCGGCCAGATAATATCCGTTTGCTTCCGTAAAAGGAGATACTGCTGCATAGGTAGAAAATTCATCTCCCGGATAAAGGATGGTTCCGTTGATCAGCTCACATCCATTTCGCACATTAGCGCATCTTGCGGCTGATGAGGTTTTAAAGCTGGTAGAAAAGGTTCCAAGCACATCCTTTACCTTGGAAAGCTCCTCTGCCGTTCCCCGGGCCTCATCTACGATCACCGTAAGAGGAAACTGACTGTCTTCCTTTCCCCAGCTTCCATTCAAATAATTCAAAAGCTCCGTTTCCGAAGCTGCAAGATCCACTACCTGACCTGTTTGTCCCGGTATCACCACAAATTGTCCGTTTTCTCTGGAAAGAGACGCATCCTGTGCCGCTACATCATAAACAGAGCATCTTTCTGACAGGATTGCCTGGGTCAGATTCTGATCCAGGGAAAACTCCATATGGTAGACCACGTTCTGATGCTCCAGATCCTTTGCAGCTTTATATCGCTTTATCACATTTCCGTCCTGTCCGATCCTGGCTGCTTCCTCTATGATCTCCCGGTTACTCCAGTCAAATCCAAGTTCGCTTAATGTCACCGGCACCTCATGGTTTTCTGCTGCGATCAGCGTAATGGTTTTTCCTGCCAGCGCATCCGCATAATCCTCTAATGCCTTTTCCGCTTCCTGCTTTGTCATTCCGCCAAGAGAAAGGTCGTCCACATAGATCCCGTTTAAAATCTGATCCTCTTCGGCATGCACCGCCATTGCAGGCAGTGAAAATACCATAATTCCCAGGCTAAAGCCCACAAGTCCTCTGATAATCTTTTTCATCATTTCCTCTTTTACTTCTCCATTGTTTCTGTTTGCCTTAATACACGAAAGATGCTATAGTGGGAATGATCATAGCAAGTACCAGCAATACGATAATAATGGAAGAAACCAGTTTTTTACTCTTTTTATTATTAAAATTGAACATGATTTTTCTCCTGAAATTCACATTTCTTGAAAGGAATTATATATGAAGTTTCCCTTTTTTGCAAGCTTTCTCATATTTTGCCTCTGGCTCAGCTACGAAATCCACAAGCATCGTAACCAGGAAGCCAAAAACCGCGATGCCTTCTGGGAAAAAGAGGCTGCCGCCAACAATACCAGGCGGAAGTCCTTAGATCATCTTGACTATATAAAGATCCCCTTTGACGCCCTCCCCATGGATACCCTGAAGGAGGATCCCGTCATCCTGCAGTGCCACAAAACCCTGCAGGAGCTTTCTGCCTCTCCCATTGTCAATCTGACCGGGATCAGCAATACAGATCTGAAGCTGACCTACGGAGCGCCTAATATCGACCTGCTTTCCTGTTATGATCAGCGCTACACTCTGCTTGCACGCACCCTGCAGGACTGGGCGGCTGCCCTTGCCGGGAAGGATTTCCCCTTAGAGGCCGTCGCCGTACTGGAATTTGCCGTCAGCACCCATACCGACGTCAGCGCCAGCTATAAGCTGCTTTCCTCCCTTTATCTGAAACAGGGTTGTCCCGAAAAGATCAGGGATCTGATCCCTATCGCAGCGTCCCTTAATTCCGGCATGAAAAAGCATATTCTTTCTATTTTGGAGGAAGCGCTTTCACAGGCCGCTAATTAATTTTATGCAGCATAATGTAAGGGAAGAACACCAAAATGCTCTTCCCTCTTTTTTATTTCCAGAATTTCTTTTTCTTATTATCCTTTGGCTCTGTTTTCTCGCCCTGGAGATTTTGCGCTGCATTCAGGCTGTCTCCCGTCAATGCGTCAAACTGCCGGAGCAGCTCCTTTGCCTCGTGAGTCAGCTTTTCAGGGGTCTGTACCACCAAAGTAACATAATGATCCCCACGGATCTCTTTATTTCTCAGCGTAGGAACACCCTTTCCTTTCAGTCTGACCTTGGTATCGGTCTGGGTTCCCGGCTTCACCTCATAGATCACCTTTCCATCTACAGTATCTACTACCACATCACCGCCAAGCGCAGCTACTGCAAAGGAAACAGGCACTGTTGAGTAAATATTATAATCCTGCCGCTGGAAGATGGGATGACGGGCAACGATCACTTCTACAAGAAGGTCTCCTCTCGGCCCGCCGTTGACGCCGGGCTCCCCTTTCTCCCTGATACGGACACTCTGTCCGTTATCAATTCCTGCGGGAATGGATACCTGGATTTTCTTGCGGCTTGCAATATAACCGGTTCCGCGGCAGTCTGCACATTTTTCCTTGATGACCTTTCCTGTTCCGTTACATTCAGGACAGGTCTGGACATTTCTGACTGTTCCGAAGAAGGACTGCTGGGTAAAGACTACCTGACCCTTTCCGCCGCACTTTGTACAGGTCTCCGGACTGGTTCCCGGCTTTGCGCCGCTGCCATGACAGGTTTTACATTCATCCTTAAGTGTCAGTTCTATTTCCTTATTAACGCCAAATACAGCCTCTTCAAAGGTAATCCGGACGCTGGTTCTGATATTTGCGCCCTTCATGGGGCCATTATTGCCTCTGCTCCTGCGGCCGCCTCCAAAGAAGTCTCCAAAAATGTCTCCAAAAATATCGCTGAAATCAGCGCTGTTAAAATCAAAACCGCCGTACCCGCCGGCGCCGCCCTCAAATGCTGCATGACCGAACTGATCATACTGCTTTTTCTTTTCAGGATCACTCAGGATCGCATAGGCCTCGGAGGCTTCCTTAAACTTCTTTTCTGCCTCTTTATCCCCGGGGTTCATATCAGGATGATATTTCTTGGCAAGAGCTCTGTATGCTTTTTTGATTGTGGCTTCATCTGCGTTCTTATCGACTCCAAGAACCTCATAATAGTCACGCTTCTGTTCTGCCATGCTTCTTCCTCCTGCAAATTTTTACACGCTATTGGCGAGATGTATGTCTCCATACATCCCGCCCATAAATTACAACCTTTTAACGGTCACAGATTTTAGTTTAAACCTCTCTGTAGTCTCCGTCAACCACATCATCAGCAGAATCGGAACTTCCGGCTTCAGCCTGAGAACCTGCACTGCCCATATCAGGGCCAGCCTGACCGGCCTGTTGCTGCATGTTCTCGTACATCTTTGTAAACAGTGCCTGTGCGCTGGCAGTCAGCTTTTCCTTTGCTGCCTTCAGTTCATCAAGATCACTGTCAGACATTTCCTGATCCTTGGTTCTTTCCAGGATTGCCTTTACAGCCTCTACATCTGCTTCAACTGCTGATTTCTGGGAAGCGTCGATCTTATCGCCAACTTCGGAGAGAGCCTTTTCTGTCTGGAAGACAAAAGCATCTGCATCATTTCTGGTGTCGATGGCTTCCTTTCTCTTCTTATCCTGTGCCTCATACTCAGCAGCTTCCTTTACTGCCTTATCGATTTCGTCATCGGACATATTGGAACCTGCGGTAATGGTAATATGCTGCTCCTTACCGGTTCCCAGATCCTTTGCAGAAACATTAACGATACCGTTGGCATCAATATCAAAGGTAACTTCGATCTGAGGTACTCCACGCATTGCCGGAGGAATTCCATCCAGTCTGAACTGTCCAAGAGACTTGTTATCTCTTGCAAACTGTCTTTCACCCTGTACTACATTAATATCTACGGCAGTCTGATTATCTGCTGCTGTTGAGAAGATCTGGCTCTTCTTGGTAGGAATAGTTGTATTTCTCTCAATCAGTCTGGTTGCAATACCGCCCATTGTTTCGATAGACAGTGACAAAGGAGTAACATCCAGAAGAAGTATCTCCCCTGCGCCTGCATCGCCGGCAAGCTTACCACCCTGGATGGAAGCGCCAAGTGCAACACACTCATCCGGGTTCAGGCTCTTGCTGGGTTCATGTCCTGTCAGCTGTCTTACCTTATCCTGTACAGCAGGAATACGGGTAGAACCGCCGACCAAAAGTACCTGGCCCAGATCTGCATTGGTAATGCCTGCATCCTTCATTGCATTTTGAACAGGCACTGCGGTCTTTTCAACCAGATCATGTGTCAGTTCATCAAATTTTGCTCTTGTAAGGTTCATGTCAAAGTGCTTAGGACCTTCTGCGGTAGCTGTGATGAAAGGAAGGTTGATATTGGTGGTTGTCGCGCTGGAAAGCTCTTTCTTTGCTTTTTCTGCAGCTTCCTTTAATCTCTGAAGCGCCATCTTGTCATTGGACAGATCCACGCCTTCTGCCTTCTTAAACTCATCGATCATCCACTGTGTCAGTCTGTTATCAAAATCATCACCGCCAAGGTGTGTATCACCGTTTGTTGCCAATACTTCAATGACGCCATCGCCGATTTCAATAATGGAAACATCAAAGGTACCGCCGCCAAGGTCATAAACCATGATCTTCTGCTCTTTTTCATTATCAAGACCGTAAGCAAGCGCTGCTGCTGTAGGCTCGTTGATGATACGCTTTACATCAAGTCCTGCGATCTTACCGGCATCCTTGGTTGCCTGACGCTGTGCATCATTAAAATATGCGGGAACTGTAATAACTGCTTCTGTTACCTTTTCGCCCAGATAGCTCTCAGCATCTGCTTTCAGCTTCTGAAGGATCATAGCTGAAATCTGCTGCGGGGAATACTTCTTTCCGTCAATGGTACGGCCTCTGTCTGTACCCATATCTCTCTTGATGGAAGAAATGGTTTTTTCCGCATTGGTGACTGCCTGACGCTTTGCCGGCTCACCGATCAGTCTTTCTCCTGTCTTTGTAAATGCAACTACGGAAGGTGTTGTTCTTGCTCCCTCTGCATTTGCAATAACGGTAGGCTTTCCACCTTCCATAACTGCTACACAGCTGTTTGTTGTTCCTAAGTCAATACCAATGATCTTGCTCATAATTCTCTCCTCCTGAAAGATTACCTTTCTATTTTGATTGTCGGTTTCTCTGTTCTTATCTGCGGCTAGCTTACCACTGCCACCATACTGTGCCTTACTACGCTGTCTCTATATGTGTAGCCCTTCTGAAGCTCCTGGGCAATCACACCGGATTCATACTCATCACTCTCCACCTGCATCACTGCATTGTGAAGGTTTGGATCAAATTCTTCACCCACAGCCGGGATTGGTCTGACATCCATCTTTTCCAATTCCCCGATCAGCTGTTTATATATCATTTCCATTCCTTCGGCAAAGGGGGTTCCCTTTTCTTCTTCCGGAATAGAAGCAAGACCTCTTTCAAAATTGTCCACAACCGGAAGGATCTTCTCGATCACGCTCTTGGCTCCCGTCTCAAACATGGCATTCTTTTCTTTGTCCGTTCTCTTGCGGAAGTTATCAAATTCTGCCATCTGACGTTTTACCTTGTCTTCCAGTTCTGCTATCTTCTCATTCAGGGCATCCTGTTTCTTATCTGCCTTAAATCTGCTCTTCTTTGATTTCTTTGCAGCCTTATCATCCTCTTTTGATTCCTCCTCTTCACCGGTTTCCTCTGTATCACCGGCGATTGGATCTTCACCGTCCTGTGTTTCTACGGTATCGGCATCCGGCTGTATTTCATTCTGTTCCATCTCTTCCTGCAGCTGTTCTGCAGCCTTTTCATCAAATTCATCTTTAATATCTATTGCCATTTGTCTCATCCCTTTCTGTGATATCCCATAGCTTCCTATGAAACATTCCTGTTATTCTTTCTTCTTATATAAATCATCCAATTGATGGGTAATGGTTTTCAGCGTTCCGATCACCTTATCGTAATCCATCCGTTTCGGTCCTATAATACCGATCGTTCCTCTCATTCCCTCTCCAAGCTCATAGGTCGCAGTAACAACGCTGCAGTCCTTCATCGACTGGATCGGTGTCTCTTCACCGATATAAACCTGGATTCCTGTATTATTATCATCCGAAAGATTTTCCTGTACCAGCTCGGTTAACAGCTGCTTTTCTTCAAAGGTATTGATAATGCTG
>ENA-OUQC01001256-OUQC01001256.1-human-gut-metagenome-genome-assembly--contig:-NODE-1256-length-13842-cov-4.505041_pt1 | contig 13842 bp, 10 predicted proteins | sample MGYA00237942_ERZ548815 | MGnify/ENA primary metagenome ERZ548815 (study PRJEB26490, sample SAMN05194722) | human gut metagenome | biome: terrestrial biome; feature: human-associated habitat; material... | reverse complement strand
TTTTGACATAACAGCACCCCCTGATGTAGTTCTATTTTCCTACATCAGGGGGTGTTTTGTCTATTGTCCGTTTTTACTGGTCCTGTTCACGCTGCCGCGGGGGCTCTTTCTTATAATTCTTTGATCAGTCGTTAAGCTCAATGTCGCCGCTGACGGTTTCGATGTTGAGCGTTCTCGTGCCCTCGCTGTTCGGGCGGATGCCGGAGATATCGCCGCTTGTGGTGCGGATCGAGCCGCCAAACTCGTCCGCGTGCAGCAGCTCGCCGGAGATATCGCCGCTCGTGGAGGTGAACGTGAGATTTTGCGTATCGACCTCGTCCAGCTCCAGATCGCCGCTCGTCGTATCGGCAGCGATGCTGTCCGCCGCAACGTCGTCCAGGTCGACATACCCGCTCGTGGAGTGCAGCGTCAGCGTGCCGCTGAGCTCCGCATTGCGCACGGAAATGCTTCCGCTCACGGACGAAAGGCTCACGCTCTCCGCCTTCGCATCAGAAATATTCATATATCCCGAAGTCGTGCCAGCTGTTATCGTGCCGCCGCGGCTCGTGCTGACGAAAATGTTCCCGCTTGTTGTGGTGAGCTGCGTCTCCGCGATCTTCAGCTCCGATACGCTGACATCGCCCGACACGCTCGCCGCGCGGAGCGTGAGCTGCGGGCTCACCAGCCCGCTCACATACACGTCGCTGGACTGGGTCGAAACGTCCACCGTGCCGATCCACTTTTCCGGGATGCGGACGGTAATTGTATCGTCGTCCGAGACGGCAAGCCGCTGGAAAAGGCCGAGCTTTTTCTCCGTAATGCGAAGCACACCGCCGTCGAGCACGGCGCTCACACGATCCGGCGTTTTTGCGCCGCGCGCGGAGATCGAGACGGTCTTGTCCGTCGTGGAATAAAAATTCACATCAAGATCGCTGAGCTGCACACTCACGAAGCTGCACTCGCCGGTCTCCGTTTCGGCGGCGGTGAACTCGATGTCGTTGTAGGCGTAGTTGCTGGGAGAATAGTCCCAGCCGAGCGTCACGCCGACGAACACGCCCGCCGCGATGAGCAGCGCGCCGAGAACAAGAAGAAGCTTTTCACCTTTTTTCATCACGGTTTCTCCTTTTCTTATCCGAGATCGTTTTTGAGTTCAAACAGCAGCCGGAGCGCCTCCAGCGGGGAAAGCGTGTTGGGATCGATGGCGCGCAGCCGCTCGGCCACGGCGTCTGCGCCGACATCGGCGAGACTCACCTGATCGCTTTCGGGCTTTACGGGCGCCGCCACATTCACCGCCGCGCCCTGCGCGTTCAGCTCCTTGAGATGCGCGTCCGCGGCGCGGATGACGCTCTCCGGCACACCGGCGAGCTTCGCGACTTCGATGCCGTAGCTCTCGTCGGCCGCGCCGGGCAGAATTTTGCGCAGGAAGAGAAGCTTTCCGTTCTGGCGCTTGGCGCTGATGTTATAGTTGCGCACGCCGGGGATTGTCCCTTCGAGCGCGGAGAGCTCGTGGTAGTGCGTGGCGAACATCGTCTTCGCGCCGAGTTTTTTCGGATCGGCGCAGTATTCGAGCACCGCACGGGCGATGGCCATGCCGTCGTAGGTCGATGTGCCGCGGCCGATCTCATCGAGAATGAGCAGGGAATCGGCGGTCGCATTTTTCAATATGGAGGCAACCTCGCTCATCTCGACCATGAATGTCGATGCGCCGCCCGCCAGGTCGTCGCTCGCGCCGATGCGCGTGAACACGCGGTCGCAGATGCCGACCGTTGCGCTGCGCGCCGGAACGAACGAGCCGATCTGCGCCATGAGCACGATGATGGCCGTCTGGCGCATGTACGTGCTTTTGCCGGCCATGTTCGGGCCGGTCACAATGGCGACGCGGTCGTCGGTGTCGTTCAGGTGCGTGTCGTTCGGCACGAAGAGCGTATCGCGCTGCATCTGTTCAACGACCGGGTGGCGTCCCTCGGTGATCGTGAGCGTATGCGATACCTCGATCTCCGGACAGACATAGTTATTGCGCACCGCAACTTCCGCAAGCGAGCAGAGAGAATCGAGCTCCGCGAGCGCCGCGGAGAGCGCCTGCAGCTCATCCACGCGATCGCCCCCCTGCCGGAGCACGTCGCGGAAGAGGTCGTATTCGAGCGTTTCGATCCGTTCGCGGGCGGAGGAAATATCGTCCTCCAGCTTTTTGAGTTCCGGGGTGAAGTAGCGCTCACCGTTTACGAGCGTCTGCTTGCGTATGTATTCCTCCGGCAGCTCCACGGCTCCGGCGGAGTTCGGCACATCGATATAATACCCGAACACCTTGTTGTAGCCGACTTTGAGCTTTTTGATGCCGGTGTGCTCCTTTTCCCGCGTTTCGAGCTCGGCAACGCACTTCGCGCCGTTGTCGCGGATGTTGCGCAGACGGTCGACCTCCTCGCTGTAGCCGGGGCGGAGAATGCCGCCCTCGCGCACGGAGAAGGGCGGTTCGTCGCAGATGGCGCGGCGGAGAAGCCTGCAGAGAGGTTCCAGCGGCTCCGTTGCGGCAATGGAGCGGAGCATCCCGCTCTGGTAATTGCCGAGCTGCGCGAAAATTTCCGGCACGGCGGCAAGATAGTTTCCGAGCGCGAGCATATCCCGGCCATTCGCCGCGCCGTACACGGCGCGCGAGGTGAGCCGCTGGATATCGCCGACGGTCTTGAGCTTTTCGATGAGCTCGGCGCGGCCGACATTGTCGCGGAAGAGCTCTTCCACCGCGGCAAGCCGCCGCCGGATCGCCACCGGGGAGAGCAAGGGCCGCTCCACCCAGCTGCGGAGCATGCGCCCGCCCATCGGGGTTTTGGTCTTATCGAGCACCCAGAGAAGGCTGCCGCGCTTCTCGCCGGTGCGCAGGTTTTCCGTCAGCTCCAGATTGCGCCGCGCCGCAGCGTCAAGCTCCATATACCGGCCTCGGGTGAAGATATCCGGCACGCGCAGCTGCGACATATCGCCGCGCGCCGCGTCCGTGAGATAGGCGAGCAGCGCGCCGAGCGCAAGCGTCGTCATCTCGTCGAGCTCCGGGGCATTTTCGCCGTACTGATTGATGATCGCCCTGCGGGCGTTTTCGGGATCAAACCGCCCGGCAGCGGGCTCCACGCGGCTGCCGAGCCGCTTTTCGAGCGTATCGCGGATGTCGCGGCTGAGCATCGCCTCCGGCGCGAGCACGCACTCGCGCGGGCGGAAGCGGGAAATTTCGTTCTGGATGTGCATCGCCGCGTCCGAATCAAACGACGCCGCGCACACCTCGCCGGTGGATACGTCCGCGAAGGCGCATCCGCCCGCCTTGCCGCGCAGCATGACGGCGCCGAGATAGTTCGATTCGCCCTCGCGCAGCATGGAGGTTTCCATGATCGTGCCGGGGGAGATGATGCGCACAATGTCGCGCGAGACGAGACCCTTGCAGAGCTTGGGGTCCTCCATCTGCTCGCACACGGCGACCTTGTAGCCCTTGGCGATGAGTTTGGAGATGTACTGCTCCGCGCTGTGGTACGGCACGCCGCACATCGGCGTGCGCTCGTCCTCCGGCTTGCCGCGGTCGCGCGTCGTGAGCGCGAGATTGAGCTCGCGCGCGCCGAGGATGGCGTCATCGTCAAACATCTCGTAAAAATCGCCCAGCCGGTAAAAGAGCAGGCAGTCGGGGTGCTCGGCCTTGATGGCGTTATACTGCATTTTCATGGGGGTGGTTTCTGCGGGCAATGTCTTTCTCCCCTTTACTCCGTGATCTCGCCGAAGAGCGCAAACGTGTTGCTCGAAACGATGCGGGCATTTGCCCACGTGCCGATGAGCGATTCGTCCCCGCGCAGGTGCACGAGCCGCCCTCCGGCGGTGCGCGCCGAGAGCGTATAGTCGCCGTTTTTCGCCGTGCCGTCGATGAGCACGCGGAAGGTCTTCCCCTCCTGCGCGCGGTGCAGCTCGGCGGAGACGCGCCCGGCGCTCTCCACCAGCCGGTCGAACCGGTTCTGGATGACGGAGCGCGGCGTTGCGTCCTCGATCTTCGCCGCCGGGGTGCCCGGACGGCGGGAATAGATAAATGTGAACATCGAGTCAAAGCGCACCTTTTCGGTGAGCGCAAGCGTATCGAGGAAGTCCTCCTCCGTCTCGCCCGGGAAGCCGACGATCACGTCAGTCGTGAGGACGAGATGGGGGATGTATTTCCGCGCAAGATCGACCTGCGCGAGATACTTTTCCGCCGTATAGCCGCGGTTCATGGCGCGCAATATCCGGTCGCTCCCGGACTGTACGGGCAGATGGATGTGCGGCGCGCACTTTTCGCACTCCGCCATGGCGGCAAAGAGCCGCTCGGTTGCGTCCTTGGGGTGGCTCGTCATAAACCGGATGCGGAAATCGCCCGGAATGGCGTTGACCTTGCGCAGAAGCTCCGCAAAGTCCACATCCTCGTCGAGCCCGCGGCCATAGGAGTTCACGTTCTGGCCGAGGAGCGTAATATCCTTATATCCGGCGGCGACGAGCGCTTCGGCCTCGCGCACAACGTCCTCGCTGCGGCGGGAGCGCTCGCGCCCGCGCACATACGGGACGATGCAGTACGAGCAGAAATTGTTGCAGCCGTACATGATGGAAAGCCACGCCTTCACGCTGCCGTCCCGCTCGCGGGGGAGGCCTTCGGCGATGGATTCGGTGCTCTCGGCATCGAACACGCGGCCCTTTGCGCCGGAGAGACCGTGAACCTGCAGCGTTTTCTCGAAAAGCTCCGGGAAGCGCCAGAGCTCGTGCGGGCCGAAGCAGAGATCGACCATGCGGTACGACTTTTTGACCTGCTCGCGGATCTCCTCGCTCTGCGCCATGCAGCCGCAGAGGATGACGATGCGCTCCGGGTGGACGCGCTTTAAGTGCGTGAGCGCGCCGACGTTGCCGAACACGCGCATCGTTGCGTGCTCACGCACGGCGCAGGTGTTGACGGCAATGACATCCGCCTTGTCCTCATCGTCGGTCATCGTATAGCCCATGCTGCGGAGATACCCGCGCAGCACCTCGCTGTCGGACTCGTTCTGCTGGCAGCCGTAGGTGTCCACCATGGCAAGCGGCGTCACGCCCTCGCGCGCGTTCTTCTCGGCGATGGCGCGGCAGATATCCTCCTGCCGGCGTATCTCGGCGACGTCGATGACTTTTCTTTCGTAGCTCATTATTTATCCTCTTTGAATTATAGCAATCAACATATATTTTAACATAATGGTTATGGATTTTTCAACAAGTTTAAGGTATAATATTTTCTCTTGAAAAAGAGCGATGAAAGCACGGAAGGATGAGCCTCCGCCGGTCGGTACCGGCGCGAAGGGAGCAGCATATATGCCAGTTATAAACGTTTTGTCTCCGCATGTCGCGGATATGATAGCCGCGGGCGAGGTCGTGGAAAGGCCCGCCTCCGTGATAAAGGAGCTTATGGAAAACTCCTTCGACGCAGGCGCGCATAACGTCACCGTGGAGATACGCGGGGGCGGCGCGACGTACATACGCGTGACGGACGACGGCTGCGGCATGGCGCCGGAGGACGCGGGTGTGGCTTTCCTGCGCCACGCGACCTCAAAGCTGCACGATGAGCGCGGGCTGGAGGCCATAAGCACGATGGGCTTTCGCGGTGAAGCGCTGGCGGCGATATCCGCCGTGTCAAGGATAGAGCTGACGACCCGCCTGCGCGGCAGCGCGGAGGGTACGCGCGTGACGCTGGAGGCCGGGGACATACAGGACATGCTGCCCTGCGGCTGCCCGGAGGGCACGACGATGACCGTGCGGGATATATTCTTCAACACCCCCGCGCGGCTGAAATTCCTCAAGTCCGACAGAAGCGAGGCGTCGGCCTGCGCGGCAACGGCGCTACGCTGCGCGCTGGGGCATCCGGAGGTGTCCGTGCGCTTCATAAAGGACGGAAGCGAGGAGTTCTTTTCCCCCGGCGACGGGCGGCTGGATTCCTGCGTATATACGCTTCTGGGGCGGGAGCTTGCCTCCACACTGCTGGGCGTGAAAAGCGAGGCCGACGGGATGCGCGTGACGGGCTTCACCTCATCCCCCTCCGCCGGGCGCGGCAACCGAAGCGCGCAGTACTTCTTCTGCAACGGGCGGTACATACGGTCGGCGCTTTTGCAGGCCGCGGTGGAGCAGGCGTATAAAAATACGCTTCTGACCGGGCGCTATCCCGCGTGCGTGCTGTATCTGGACATGGGCTTCGGCAGTGTGGACGTGAACGTGCACCCGGCCAAGACCGAGGTGAAGTTCTCATATGAGAAGAAGGTGTTCGACCTTGTTTATCATGCGGTGCAGCTTGCGCTGGAGGCCGAGGACCGTACGGCGGCGATAGAGCTGTCCGCGTCCACGAAGCGCGCGGCGGGCCTCACCGGCGCGCCGGCGAAGCCGGACCCCGCCCCGGCAGCTGCGGAGCCGCCGCACGCATCACCGCGCCCGGCGCCCGCGATACCGGTGCAGGGCGGGTGTACGAACGCCGCGCCCCGCATGACGGCACAGAGCGCCCCGCGCGATGACTTTTACCGGCGCATGAGCGCGCAGGAATACCGCGGCTTTGCCTCCGGCGGGCAGAAAGCCCCGCATGAGGCGGCGATGAAAAACGCCTCCGTGCCGTATCAGACGCGCATGGAAATGCGCCCCGCCGCACCCGCCGTGCCGGAAAGGGCGGAGCTTACGCCCGCGCGCGCGGAAAACGCCGGGATATCAACGGCGGAGAGCGCCGCTTCCAACAAAAATGTTGAAAACTCTGTTCAAAATGTTGAAAGCCGCCCCGTGCCCGACCACAAGATACTGGGTGAGGGCTTAAAGACCTACATCATTGCGGAGATGGACGGACAGCTCATATTCATCGACAAGCACGCCGCGCATGAGCGCATGATATTCGACCGCCTGAAGCAGCAGAAAAACGGCGTCATGTCACAGCAGCTTCTCGTGCCGGTGACGCTGCGCTTCGACGGCGAGGACGCGGAGCTTATAGAGAAAAACGGCGAGCTTTTAAACGAGCTGGGCTTTGAGATAGAGCCGTTCGGCGCGTCGGAGTACGTGCTGCGCGCGCTTCCGGCGGATATGGAGCCGGGCGACGCCGCCGCGGCGGTGGAGGAGATATGCGAAAAGCTGCGCCGGGGAAAGACGCTCGACCCCGAAAGCGCGCGGGATGAGATACTGCACACGGTGGCCTGCAAGGCCGCGATAAAGGCGGGCTGGGATACGGACGAGAAGGAGCTTGCCCGCATCGCGGACGCGGTGCTGTCGGGCGCGGTCAAATACTGCCCGCACGGGCGGCCCGTCTCTGCCGTGATAACGAAAAAAGAGCTGGACAAAATGTTCAAAAGGATAGTGTAAGCATAAGCGCGCCAGCGCGCGGGAAGGGAGGCGGCGCCGTTGGAAAAGGTGATAGTGATAGCGGGGCCGACGGCCTCCGGCAAGACGGCGCTGGCGATAGAGCTGGCGCGCAGCCTCGGCGGGGAGATAGTCTCGGCGGACTCCATGCAGATATACCGCGGCATGGACATCGGCACGGCCAAGGCAACGCCCGAGGAGCGCGCGAGGGCGCTGCACCACATGCTGGACGTTGCGCCGCCGGAGGAGAGCTATTCCGCCGCGCGCTACGTGGAGGACGCGGCGCGCTGCTGTGAGGATATAATATCGCGCGGCGGCGTGCCCATAATTGCGGGCGGCACGGGGCTATACATAGACTCGCTCATATCCGGGCGCAGCTTTGCCGCGCGCGACGAGGATGAAAACGTGCGCGCCGCGCTTTATGAAAGATACGACAGTGAGGGCGGCGCGGCCATGCTGGATGCACTGCGCGATATAGACCCCGAGCGCGCCGCGCGCCTTGCCCCCGGCGACAGGCGGCGCATAGTGCGCGCGCTGGAGATATACGCCGTCACGGGGCAGACCGCCACGGCGCACGACGCGGCCACGCGCGCCATTCCGCCGCGCTATGACGCGGCGCGGATAGTGCTGGGCTTTGCCCGGCGGGAAGCGCTTTACGCGCGCATAGACGCGCGTGTGGACAAAATGATAAAGGACGGCCTTTTTGACGAGGTGGAGGCGCTTTTATCGCGCGGCGTGGGCGCGGAGTGCACGGCGATGCAGGCGATAGGCTATAAGGAGGCCGTGCGCGCCCTTCGCGGCGAGATGAGCCGCGCCGAAGCCGCGGAGCTTATAAAGCTCAACAGCCGCCGCTATGCCAAGCGGCAGATGACGTGGTTCAGGCGCTGGGAGGACGCATTGAGGATAGATTGGGAGGACGCGCCCGATTTTGAACGGGCACGGCGGGTTTCGACGGAATTTTTGCACAGCCGCGGTATATCATAATGTACCGCGCCCATGCATACGCGGGCGCGAGAATACATTAAAGAGAAGCGGCGCAGGAAGCCGCTTCAGAAAAAGGAGTTGGCTGAAATGCAGAAAACGCAGAATCTCCAGGACATCTTTCTCAATCAGGTCCGCCGGGAAAAGCAGGTGGTGACCATGTTCCTCATGAACGGGTTCCAGATGCACGGCACGGTGAAGGGCTTCGACGGCTTCACCGTGATACTCGATTCCGACGGCAAGCAGCAGCTTATCTATAAGCACGCGATATCCACCATCGTTCCGCCGAAATCGCTGGAGCTTGAGCTTGATACATAAGCCGCGGCGCGCCCTGTCCTCATTTACGGGCGCGGTGGCGTCGGTGCTGTTCGCGGCGGCGTGCGCGTATATCATCGCGCATTTTGCCGCCGGGAGCGCGCCCGGCTTTGCCGTGGCGCGGCTGTGCACGCTCAGTCGCGGCGCGGCGCTCGACGGGATAGTCATAAGAGACGAGCGGGCGCTCTCCGCCGCCGCGCCCCCGTCCGTGCTTTATGCGGATGGGGCGCGCGCCTGCGCGGGCTCCGCCGTCGCGGAGACGGCGGAGGGAGAGGAGATATCGACTGACGCCTCGGCGCTGTTCTTCTCCGGCACGGACGGGCTTGAATACCTCACGCCGGAGGACGTGCAGCCCCTCACGCCGGAAAAGCTCGCCGCGCTCATGCGCGCGCAGCCGCGCGAGGACGAAGGGCGCTTCGGCCGCCTTGTGCGCGGCTTTGCGTGGTACTACACCGCGTCGGCGGCGACGGCGGCGGATGCGCAGACGCTTTCGCCGGGGCGGTATAAGCTCCGCTTCGACGGCTTTGACGAGGCGCTGGACGCGCGCCTTCTCACAAACAATGATAACGCTCTGCTCTTTCGCGTGATGAGCGGGAAGAGCGGGTATATGAGCCTGCGCCGCTGCGCCGCGCGGCTCATCACGGAGGAGCGCACGGGGCTTCTGCTTCCGGCCTCGGCCGTGGAAACCGACGGCGCGGGGAATGAATACGTTTACCGCTGTACGGCCGGCGGGTATGAGCGCACGGCCGTGCAGATAATATACAAGGACGGGGACGCCTGTCTTGCCGGAACGGGCGGCGCGCTCGAAAACGGCGGCAGGGTGCTTGCCGACTGGAGGGATAAGGATGACGGCGGATATAGCTGAAAACGTGGCGCGCGCGAAGGAGAACATCGCCCTCGCGGCGAAGCGCGCGGGCAGGGCGGCGGAGGATATATACCTTGTCGGCGCGACGAAGATGAACGACGCCTCCCGCGTGCGCGAGGCCATATGCGCGGGGCTGCCCATATGCGGGGAGAACCGCGTGCAGGAGCTTTTGCAGAAAAACGCCGGGCACGCATACGACGGGGCGCGGCTGCATTTCATCGGCCACCTGCAAAAGAACAAGGTGCGGCAGATAGTCGGGCTTGTCGAGCTTATACACAGCGCGGACTCCGAGGCGCTGCTGCGGGAGATAGACCGCGTCGCGGCGACGCGCGGCGTCGTGCAGGATGTGCTGCTGGAGGTGAACATCGCCGGGGAGAGCGCAAAGTCCGGCTTCGCGCCGGAGGAAATACCCGCGGCGATAGCTTTTGCGGGCGGACTTGAGGCCGTGAGAGTGCGCGGATTGATGGCTGTGCCCCCGATTTGCGCCTGCGGAGAAGAAAACCGGCCATATTTTGCCCGCATGAATCAGCTTTTTATTGACAATGGCGAAAAAAAATACGATAATGTACATATGGACTTTTTGTCCATGGGCATGAGCGGTGATTATATGACCGCGATAGAGTGCGGGGCGAATATGGTTCGCCTCGGCACGGCCATTTTCGGGCCGCGCGATTACGGCGCATGACGGCCCGCGCGCACAGTGCGCGGCCGCCCCGGCTCCTTTCACCGGGCGGCAGTATCATACTACGGAGGCAATGCCATGGGTTTCATGGATGAACTTAGAAAACTGACACAACCCTACGACGACGAGGACGACTTTTTCGAGGGGGCGGATGTGCAGTATAAGCCGCAGCCCCAGGCACAGCAGCAGCCCCAGTCCGTCAGCCGGGAGCAGGCGCTGTTTGAAAGCTCTTTCGGCGGCGGTGATGGCGGCTATTCAGAGGCGCAGCCGCAGCGCCGCCCGGCGGCCAAGAACCAGAAGGCCGCGCAGGCGAAGCCAGCCGGTCTCGGCGGCATCATAAAGCAGCAGGCACAGCCGCAGCCGCAGGCCGCGCAGAATCCAGACGGAAGCCTTTTCGGCAACCTCGGCAAGCCCAAGCAGCCAAAGCGCGAGGGGCGCGTGAACTTCGGCGGGAGGGAGGCGCAGGTCATCCTCTTCTCACCCAAGACCTTTGACGAGGCCGGGGAGATAGTCAATCACATCCGCGCAAACCGCAGCGTCGTGATGACGCTGGAGGGGCTGCCGTCGGAGACGGCGAGGCGGCTTCTCGACTTCATTTCGGGCATAGCCTACGCCCTTCAGGGGAAAATTACTCCCGTGTCCGCAAAGACGTATTTCGTCACGCCGCAGAACGTCGATATCCTCGGCGCGCAGGGCGAACAGCCCGAAAGCGACGGACAGTACCTTTGAGAAGGCCCGCGGCGCGCCGCGCGCCCTCATATAAATAAGCCAAGTTTTACGAAAGGTGGAAATATATATGATTACTGCTCAGGATATTCGTGAAAAGACCTTTGAGAAGTCCCGAATAGGCGGCTATGACATGGCGTCTGTGGACGATTTTCTGGAGGAGCTTGCCGACGACGTGACCGCGTACCAGAAGGAAAACGCCGTTCTGAAAAGCAAGATGAAGGTTCTTGTGGACAAGATAGAGGAATACCGCGCCAATGAGGAAGCCCTCAATATGGCCGTGCTCTCCGCCCAGAAGCTGGCGGTGCAGATAGAAAACGACGCGCGCACGCGCTCCGCGGCCATGATAGAAGAGGCCGAGCAGCAGGTAAAGGCGCGCGTGGGCGGCATAGAGGCCGAGACCGAGAAGCAGGAGAAGCGCCTTGCCGACGCGAAGGCCGCGACGGAGAAGTTCTTCGAGGCGGCGCGCGCCCTGTGCAATACGCAGCTGAGGAACCTTGACGCGATAAGCAGCGGCATGACCGCGGCCCAGCCCGCCGCGCCCGCCTCGGAAAGCGCCGACGTGGACAGCGCCGTGCGCAGCATTGAGGAGTCCGTCTCCAAGCTCAGACCCGAGCCGCCGGTGAAAATGGATCTCTCCTCGGCGATGAAGCCCACGGCCAAGCCGAAGAAGAATTTCGACAGCACCCAGACCTTCACCCTTTGAGCTTTACCTTTCACACGGGGCGGGCGCTTGACGCACGCCCCGTTAACAGCCGCGCGCGTACCACGTGTGCGCGATACCGCGCCGGCAACAAACAAATAGAGATATACAGGAGTTAAAAACACATGGCACAGGATTTCAATTCTACTCTCAATCTCCCGAAAACCGACTTTCCCATGCGCGCCGGCCTCCCCAAGCGTGAGCCGGAGATGCTAAAGCACTGGGAAGAGCTGGACATCTACAACGAGATGCTGAAAAAGAACGAGGGGCATCCCCGCTTTAACCTGCATGACGGCCCTCCCTTCTCCAACGGCGATATACACATGGGGCACGCGCTCAACAAGTCCATAAAGGACTTCATCACGCGCTCCTACGCGATGCGCGGCTACTACACGCCGTACATCCCCGGCTGGGATAACCACGGCATGCCCATCGAAAGCGCCATTATAAAGGAGCAGAAGCTCAACCACAAGGCCATGAGCGTGGCGGACTTCCGCTCCGCCTGCGAGGCGTATGCAGAGAAGTATATCCACCGCCAGATGGACGGGTTCAAGCGTCTGGGCGTCATTGCCGACTGGGAGCACCCCTATAAGACCATGAACCGCGGCTTCGAGGCTGACGAGATCCGCATCTTCGGAAGAATGTACAAGAACGGCCACATCTATAAGGGCCTCAAGCCCGTTTACTGGTGCGCCAAGGACGAGACGGCGCTGGCCGAGGCGGAGATCGAGTATCAGGACGACCCCTGCACCACCGTGTACGTCAAGTTCCCCATGAAGGACGACATGGGCAAGCTTTCCCATATCGACCACAGCAGGCTTTACTTCGTCATCTGGACGACGACCATATGGACGCTGCCCGGCAACCTCGCCATCGCCCTGCACCCGGACGAGGCCTACGCCCTTGTCAAGGCCCCCAACGGCGAGATATACATCATGGCCGAGGCGCTGACCGAGAAGGTCATGAAGATCGGTGGCTTCGACAGCTATGAGATCATCGAGACCCATCCCGGCCGCTTCTTTGAAAACATGCTGGCACAGCACCCCTTCCTTGACAAGCCCTCGCGCCTGCTGCTGGCCGACTATGTCACGATGGACTCCGGCACGGGCTGCGTGCACACCGCCCCCGGCTTCGGCGCGGACGACTATCAGACCTGTATGCGCTACGGCATCGAGATGGTCGTGCCCGTGGACGATCAGGGCCGCCACACCGATTATGCCGGTAAGTACGCCGGGATGAAGACGGAGGAGAGCAACCCCGTCATTCTCAACGACATGAAGGAGAGCGGGATGCTCTTCGCTTCCGAGGAGATAGTCCACTCCTATCCGCACTGCTGGCGCTGCAAGAGCCCGATAATCTTCCGCGCCACGCCGCAGTGGTTCTGCTCCGTCGATTCCTTCAAGGATGAGGCGATCGCCGCGTGCGAAAACGTGCGCTGGCTTCCCGCGTGGGGCAAGGACCGCATGGCCGCCATGATCCGCGAGCGCGCCGACTGGTGCATTTCCCGCCAGCGCCGCTGGGGTCTGCCCATCCCCGTGTTCTACTGCGGCGACTGCCACAAGCCCGTCTGCACCGACGAGACCATTGAATCCGTCGCCGCCATCTTTGAAAAGCGCGGCAGCAACGCGTGGTTTGAGGACGACGCGGCGCAGCTTCTGCCCGAAGGCTTCGTCTGCCCGCACTGCGGCGGCACGCACTTCACCAAGGAGACCGACACGCTGGACGGCTGGTTCGACTCCGGCTCCACCCACTACGCGGCGATGCAGCGCGATCAGGGCTTCTGGCCGGCCGACATGTATATGGAGGGCGGCGACCAGTACCGCGGCTGGTTCCAGTCGTCTCTGCTGGTGGCTGTGGGCGCGCTGGGCAAGGGCGCGCCGTATAAGGAATGCCTTACCCACGGTTGGACCGTTGACGGCGAGGGCCGCGCGATGCACAAATCCCTCGGCAACGGCGTCGATCCCGCCGATATGATAAAGGAATTCGGCGCGGACATCGTGCGTCTGTGGGCCGGCTCTGCCGACTATCATGTGGACGTGCGCTGCTCGAAGGATATCTTCAAGCACCTCAGCCAGAATTACCTCAAGTTCCGCAACACCGCGCGCTACTGCCTTGGCAACCTCGACGGCTTCGACCCGGACGACCTCGTCGCGCCGCAGGATATGCTGGAGCTTGACCGCTGGGCCATCACCAAGCTCAACGAGCTTATCGCCAAGGTCGATGAGGCCTACAACAACTACGAGTTCCATATAGTTT
>ENA-OUQC01001254-OUQC01001254.1-human-gut-metagenome-genome-assembly--contig:-NODE-1254-length-13866-cov-3.582434_pt1 | contig 13866 bp, 10 predicted proteins | sample MGYA00237942_ERZ548815 | MGnify/ENA primary metagenome ERZ548815 (study PRJEB26490, sample SAMN05194722) | human gut metagenome | biome: terrestrial biome; feature: human-associated habitat; material... | reverse complement strand
ATCTGTCAAATGGTTTGATGCATGTCGTTGTGGAGGGCTATGACAAGTACAGCAAGGATGAGATAATCCGCTTTGTCAGCCGCGTGGTGAAAGCCAGTCTTTCGCTGTTCCGATCGCCCCAAAGACCTCTTGCTTAACATAGACCTTATGCTAGAATGGTATAATAATCTTTGCAAAATAGTCGATGGTCAAAGGAAAGGATGGAGCAGATTATGAAATCATTTCGGCAGACAATGCTGGCTATATGTGTTATTCTTATCGCTTCCGCATTCGCGGGCTGCGGCGCGGACACTGATTTGCCGGATAAGCGTCCGGCATTGGAAAAAATTGAGTACACAAATCTCAACGACAGTGTATCACAGAAAACTTTGGAAGATATGCTTTCCGGCGCTGGGGTATCAGAGAACCGCATTCAGGGCTTCTTCAACCGTGTAGACAGCTTCAATGAAAGCGTCGTGAGGGAGGAATGGCTGACGAGGGGTTTTGAGAAGGCAAAACCGCTGGACACAAAATATGACCCATACGAGATGCAGGATGAGTGGGTGGCAAAGAACGGCAATTTTCCAGGCTATAACTGCCGGATAACCGCGATGGAGCTATTCGGGGACTTCGTGTCCGCAGGAGACGAAGCACAAATAGATACGGGCGAAGATGTGCTGTTCATGGACGAGGAAACACTGAAGACTGACCCGGATGCGCTGGGCGGAAGCAGTCTGACCGATTTTCGCGCCCTGTATTCCTCCATGAGGGCGGAGGACACCACGGATGTTCAGCGCCATGTGCAGACGGTGCAGGAGGAATGGAAATCCAGGGGCATTTCGTTCCGGGAGAACGAAAGAATACGCCTCATTACTGTGTTCTTCCACGACGAGTCTACCGAGGAGGAATCCATCCTGTTTGTCGGGCATGCCGGGGTGCTTCTGACGGCGGATGACGGGAGGCTTTATTTCGTGGAAAAGGTGGCCTTTCAGGAGCCGTACCGGCTGCTGCGTTTTGCTGATCGTACGGAGCTGAGTGATTATCTCATGGGCAAGTACGATGTCTCATGGGGACAGAGCACGGCACGCCCGTTTATCATGGAGAACGATGAATGGATGGATGGTTGGCGTCCAAATCCGGCGGCGCCGACGTAGCGCATCATGAAGAGAATATCCTGTGCACCATTGGTACACAGGCAGCGCTCCCGACACATGCCGGGAGCGCTGCTCGTCTTTCAAAAAGGAATGGACAGGATGTGAAGTTCCTCAAAGTGGTATAAAGATAGAAATGCGGGCAAAATGCCCTTCCCATTTTTATAACACACTCCAGAAAACACAATGAAATTTATAGCGTTGCCTTTTTTCATTTTCTGGTCCTGGTTCTAAACGTTCCAATATCGCCGGGATGCAGCTGCCGCCAGCACTGCCGGATAGATTGACCTCCTTTGCGGAGCTGCCTTTGGAATAAAACGCCGTCGCCTGCAGAACCGCGGTGATTGATTTTCTGGTGCTGCTGTATGAAAAACCTGCGCCGGAAACCGTGCATCCGGTGTATTACACCCGGTCGTAGGCGGCGATTGCGAAACAAAAAAAGAGCCTCATCACACCGGATCTCGCTGCGCAGCACACCGACGCCAAATATAATTTTTACGACCTGTATGGTCAGAGCATCCCAAAGGGAGTTTGCCTGCACGCTTCTGGTATACCGCAGAAAAAAGAGCGTATCGTCCGTGGGGTAGAAGCAGCTCATAAAACGAATGAATTGCGAATAAAGGGGAGAAAATGAAAAAGCGGGCTTGCGGGAGAGAAGCAGGTATTGTATAATAAAATTGAATCCCAAACATATTCGGTTGTGTTGTGACGAAGGCTTTCTGACAAAAGGACGGATCAAAAGGAGGCTGCCGGTATGACAAACGACTACGGAATCTATGATCGTTACAGTGACGAGATGCAGAATCTCTCCCTGCGCGCCCGGGAGCACGAGTGCGGATCCATGCTCAAAAAAGAGCGCGCTTTCTTCGGCTTTACGGAGGAAAAGCTGCGCGCGGCCGAAGAGCTGTGCCGCGAAAAGGACGAGCGCGGCTTTGATGAAGAGAGATGAAGAATTAACACGTCTCGCCTTGACTGCTTGCCAGCAAGTCGTTACCATGAAGACAAAGACCGCCTCCCGGAGCCTGGCGGAATATCGTGGAGCACCACGGTGGCGCCGGGAAGGAGAACGAGGATGAACAGCCGACCGCCTGGGCAATGAATTGTCCAGGCGGTTTTTGTCTGTACAGGACAGAAAGGGAGAAGACGCATGAATGAGATGGCTTGGAGAGGTTTCAAGGACGGCGAGTGGACCCATACGATCGACGTGCGCGACTTCATTCAAAAGAACTATACGCCCTATGAGGGCGGCAGCGAATTCCTGGTGGGCGCAACCGAGCGCACGAAAGGATTGAACGACAAATACCAGCAGCTCAAAAAAGAGGAGCTGGAAAAGGGCGGCGTGCTGGAGATCGATACCGAGCACGTTTCCTCCCTGCTCAACTACGGGCCGGGGTATCTGGACAAGGACAACGAGCTGATCGTCGGCCTTCAAACCGAGCGCCCGCTGTGCCGGTCGGTCAATCCCTTCGGCGGCATCCGCATGGTGGTTTCCGCTTGCCGCGCCTACGGCCAGGAGCTTTCCCCGACTGTGCGCGACGAGTTCCGCTACCGCACCACGCATAACGACGGCGTGTTCCGCGTCTACACCGAAACCATGCGCAAGCTGCGCCACGCGGGCGTGCTGACCGGTCTGCCTGATGCTTACGGCCGCGGCCGCATCATCGGCGATTACCGCCGCGTTCCGCTCTACGGCGTAAACCGTTTGATTCTCCAAAAGCAGAAAGATAAAGCCGACCTCGGCAAAAATCCCCTCACGGCCGATACCATTCGCCTTTCCGAAGAAGTCACCGACCAGATCACCGCGCTCAAGGACATGGTGAAAATGGCCGCCATGTACGGTTACGACATCACCCGCCCGGCAGAAAACGCCCGCGAGGCTGTGCAGTGGCTCTATTTCGCATATCTCGCCGCCATCAAAGAGCAGAACGGTGCCGCCATGAGCCTCGGCCGCACCTCCACATTCCTCGACATTTATTTTGAACGTGACCTCAAAGAAGGCGTACTCGATGAATCCGGCGCACAGGAGATCATGGACGATTTCGTCTTAAAGCTCCGCATGGCGCGCCACCTGCGCACACCCGAATACAACGAGCTTTTCGGCGGCGACCCCATGTGGATCACCGAGTCCCTCGGCGGCACCGGCGAGGACGGCCGCACGCTCGTCACCAAAAACTCTTACCGCATGCTCCATACGCTCTATAATCTCCACCCGTCCCCGGAGCCGAACCTCACCGTGCTGTGGTCAAAGCACCTGCCGGAAAACTGGAAGCGCTTCGTCGCGAAGGTCTCCTGCGATACCGATGCCATCCAGTACGAGAGCGACACCGTTATGCGCCCCGCATTCGGTGATGATTACGCCATTGCCTGCTGCGTCTCCGCCATGCGCGTCGGTAAAGATATGCAGTTCTTCGGTGCGCGCGCAAACCTTGCAAAGCTCGTACTGCTCGCCATCAATGGCGGCATGGACGAAGTGAAAAAGACCCGCGTCGCGCCTGAAATGCCTGTCTGGCCGGACGAATACGTCGATTTCGACGGCCTCCTCAACCGCCTCGATTTCTACCGCGATTGGCTCGCAAAAACTTACGTCGATGCCATGAACACCATCCACTACATGCACGACAAATACGCCTACGAAAAGAGCCAGATGGCGCTGCACGATACGAACGTCCGCCGTTTGATGGCGTTCGGCATCGCCGGCATGAGCTGCATGGCAGACTCCCTTTCCGCCATTAAATATGCCAAGGTGCGCTGCATCCGCGACCCCGAGACCGGCCTCGTCACCGACTTCGAGACCGAGGGTGAGTTCCCGTGCTTTGGCAATGACGACCCGCGTGTCGATTCCATCGCCTGCGAGCAGGTGCGCCGCTTCTACGATGCCCTGCGCGAATACCCGCTCTACCGCGGCGCACAGCACACGCTGTCCATTTTGACCATCACCTCCAACGTTATGTACGGCAAAAAGACCGGCAACACGCCGGATGGCCGCAAACTCGGAGAGCCGCTCGCCCCGGGCGCAAACCCCATGAGCGGCCGTGATAAATCCGGCGCGCTCGCAGAGCTCAACTCCGTCGCAAAGCTTTCTTATGATTATTGCCGCGACGGCATCTCGAACACGTTCTCCATCATCCCGGAAGCCCTCGGCAAAACGGAGGAAGACCGCATCACAAACCTCGTCCAGCTCCTTTCGGGCTACTTCATTCAGGGTGCGCATCACCTCAACGTCAACGTCATGAACCGCGAAACGCTCATCGATGCCTACCATAACCCGGAAAAATACCCCAACCTCACCATCCGCGTTTCCGGCTATGCGGTCAACTTCCACCGTCTCTCCAAAGAGCAGCAGCGCGAAGTCATCTCCCGCACATTCCATGAGGCAATCTAATGGAAGGCCGCGTCAGCTCCGTACAGTCCATGGGCGCGGTAGACGGCCCCGGCCTGCGCTACGTCGTCTTTCTGCAAGGCTGCCCGCTGCGCTGTGCCTACTGCCATAACCCCGAAACGTGGGACTTAACCGGCGGCACGCCCTACACGGCAGAGGATCTCTGCAAAACAATCCTCCGTTACCGCCCCTATTTCGGCGAAAATGGAGGTGTCACCGTCTCGGGCGGCGAACCGCTTTTGCAGCCCGAGTTCGTCGCGGAATTATTCCGGCGCCTACATGAGCACAACATCCACACCGCGCTCGATACCGCCGGCGCCGGCGACCTTTCCCGTGCCAAGCAGGTTCTCAAGCACACAGACCTCGTCCTTTGTGACATCAAGTTTCCCACGGAAGCGCAGTACAAAGCCCACTGCGGCGGCTCCTTGCAGCACACGGTCGATTTCATGCGCCTTACGGAATCAATGCATATTCCCCTTTGGGTGCGCCACGTCGTCGCGCCCGGTCTTTCCGATACGGTTGAGAGCCTTCGCGCCGTCAAAGCTCTCGCGGAGTCGTTCTCCAATTTGGAGAAAATCGAGTGGCTGCCGTTTAAAAACATCTGCGCCGCCAAATACAAGGCGCTTCATATCCCGTTCCCCATGGGCGACAAACCCTCGTTCTCACAAAGCCACGTCGAAGCGCTCCTTTCAAAGCTATAATTTCATCCAAAAAGGCTGTCCCGCACTTTGCCGGGCAGCCTTTTCGTTTTCATCTCTATTTCCGTTTTGGTTTAGATTTATACAATTTTTGAAAAATTCACAATTTTAATCGTCACAGTCATGTTTTTTATGCTATAATAGAAGTGATTTTCGTTCAACCACCCCACAACACATAAGAAAGGTCGTGAGGCATCGATTGAAGCTAAGACAAATCCTCTCTGAAAAATGGAAGGAAGCGCTTCAGGCTGTCCTTCCCATCATCACCATCGTGCTGGCGCTCTCGTTCACCATTGCGCCGCTCTCGCCAAGCGTTCTGCTGTGCTTTTTAATGGGCGCAGTGCTCATTTTGGTCGGCATGATGTTCTTCACCACCGGCGCAGAGACCGCCATGACCCCCATGGGCGAGCGCATCGGTACCGCCATGACAAAAACGAAAAAGCTCGGTGTCGTTATCACGCTTTCGTTTTTGCTCGGCTTTATCATCACGGTCTCGGAGCCGGACTTACAGGTGCTCGCATCGCAGGTGCCGTCCGTGCCGAATTTAATTCTCATTCTATCCGTCGCATGCGGTGTCGGCGTGTTTCTCGTCGTGTCGCTTCTGCGCATGCTGTTTTCTATCGCACTGCCGCCGCTGCTTGTCGGATGCTACGCCGTCGTATTCCTTCTGGCGTTCTTTGTCCCGCCGGAATTTCTCGCCGTCGCGTTCGATTCCGGCGGCGTGACGACCGGCCCCATGACCGTGCCGTTCATCATGGCGCTCGGCGTCGGCATCTCGGCCATCCGCAGCGACCGCCATGCGGCAGACGACAGCTTCGGCCTCGTTGCGCTCTCGTCCATCGGCCCCATTTTGGCCGTCATGATCCTCGGCATCATCTATAATCCGAATGAAAGCACCTACACGCCGCCCATCCTGCCCGAAATGCAGGATTCCTCGGAGCTTTTCGAGCTGTTCCGCACCGGTATCCCGACCTACCTCATCGAGATTGCCGTCTCTCTCCTGCCGATCATTCTCTTTTTCCTCGCGGCGCAGTTTCTTGTTCTGCGGCTTTCTAAGCGCAAATTATTCCAGATCGGCATGGGCCTCGTTTATACATACATCGGCCTTGTGCTGTTTCTTACCGGTGCAAATGTCGGCTTCATGCCCGCCGGTCATTACCTCGGGCAGCAGTTAGCTTCCTATAAATATTCCGCTGTCGTCATTCCCGTCGCTATGGTCATGGGCTATTTCATTGTTCGCGCAGAGCCCGCCGTGTACGTTCTTAATCGTCAGGTCGAGGAGATCACAGACGGCGCCATCTCCGCCAAGGCCATGGGCATCGGGCTTTCCGTCGGCGTGTCCATCTCGCTCGGGCTCGCCATGATCCGCGTCCTCACCGGCATTTCGATTTTGTGGTTCCTCATCCCGGGCTACGCGCTCGCGCTCATCATCTCGTTTTTTGTCCCGAAGATCTACACCGCCATCGCGTTTGACTCCGGCGGCGTCGCTTCCGGCCCCATGACTGCGGCGTTTCTGCTCCCCCTCGCACAGGGCGCGTGCACGGCCGTCGGCGGCAACATGGTCACAGATGCCTTCGGTGTCGTTGCCATGGTCGCCATGACGCCGCTCATCACCATTCAGGTCATGGGCCTCGCGGCAAAGCTCATGCAGCGCCGTAAAACGGAGACCGCCGCACCTGCCGCATTCGCCGATATGGACGAAAACGCGATCATCGAACTGTAAAGGAGGGCGTTTATGGGCGACAATTTATACTGGATGATTACCATTACAGACCGCAACCAAAGCCAGAAATTTCTGTCATTTTATAAAACCTATGGGATCGAGGTCGTGCTCAGCACGCTCGGCAAAGGCACCGCTGCGTCCGACATTCTAAACGATTTCGGACTTGAAGCCACGCAAAAAGCCGTCTTGCTTTCCGTTGTCACCGGCAAGGTCTGGAGTGCCGTGCAAAAGGGGCTACAGACCATCATGCTCATCGATATTCCCGGCACCGGCATCGCATTCACCATGCCGCTCAGCAGTATCGGCGGCAAACGTCAGCTGGAGTTTTTAACGAACGGTCAGCCGTTTCAGAAAGGAGAGGAAAGCGTCTTGAAAGATACCAAATACGAGCTTCTGGTCGTCATCGCAAACCAGGGTTATACCGAGCAGATTATGGCCGCAGCGCGCCGCGAAAACGCAGGCGGCGGCACCGTTATCCACGCGAAGGGCACCGGCATGGAGGGCGCGGAAAAGTTCCTCGGCGTTTCCCTCGCCAGTGAAAAAGAGCTTGTGCTCATCGTCGTAAAGCACGCGGATAAAAACAACGTCATGACTGCCATTATGCAGGAAGCCGGGCTTGAGACCAAAGCGAAAGCCATCGTCTTTTCCCTGCCCGTCACCGGCACCGCCGGCCTTAGATTACAGGACTTAAACGAAGAAAACACATAAAACAACGACCGAAACAAAATACCTGTACATAACAAAATCACCCTCGCCGGAAGAAAACCGCGAAGGTGATTTTTGTCATTCTATTATTATGTTGGCAAAGAGAATATCGGATTGATCAAATCAGCCCTTAACAGCGCCGATCGTGATGCCCTTAACGAAGTACTTCTGGAAGAACGGATAAACGATGAGCACCGGCAGAACACCGACAACGGCGATTGCCATCTTGATGCCCGTGCTCGGCATGTTCGCCGTAATCTCAGCCGCAGCCGCAGCATCCATACCGCTCTTCAGCGCCTGCACGTCTCGCAGCATGTCATTCAAAAGAACTTGTATACTGTAAAGACTCTTGTTCTGCTGGAGATAGTAGAGACCGTTTTTCCAATCGTTCCAGTAGGAAAGACCGATAAGCAGTGTCATCGTGGCAACCATCGGAACGCTCATCGGCAGAACGATCGTCAGCAGGATTCTGAACTCGCCCGCACCGTCAATGCGCGCCGCTTCAATAACAGCTTCCGGGATGTTCGTGGAGAAGTACGTGCGCATCATGATCACGTAGAACGCGTTGACCACGAGGGACGGAATGATGAGCGCCCAAATCGTGTTGCTCACCTTGATGTAACGGGTGTACATGATGTACGTCGGCACAAGACCGCCGGAGAACAGCATTGTGAAGAACACGTAGAACGCAAGACCGTTGCGGCCCGGCAGGTCGCGGCGGGAAAGCGGGTAAGCCATGAGGATTGTCATGGAAAGACCGCACACCGTACCCACAACTGTGGAGAGGATTGTGATGCCGTACGCGGAGATAATCTTGTTGCTGCTCTTAAACATGTACTGGTAAGCATTCAGACTGAGTGCCTTCGGGAACAGCGTGTAGCCGTTGCGGATCAATTCCTGCTCGTCCGTAATGGAGGACACGATGAGCAGAAGGAACGGGAAGATACAGCACAGGGAAAGGATGATCATCACAATGTGTGCGCCGACCTGAAACCCTTTGTTTTTTTCGACCATGGTGTTTCTCTCTCCCTTCCTTAGAACAGTGCGTTCTCTTCGCCGCCGATTTTCTTAACGGCAAGGTTTGCGCACAGGACCAGTATAAAGCCGACAACGCTCTGGTAAACGCCTGCTGCGGAAGATCTGCCGTAATCGTTCAGCGTGATGAGTGCGCGGTAAACGTACGTATCAATCGTGCTCGTAATGTCGAGCAGCGGGCCGGAATCCATCGGCACCTGATAGAACAGACCGAAATCGGAATAGAAAATCTTGCCGATAGACATCAGTGTCAGCGTGATGATGGTGGGCAGAAGGCTCGGCAGCGTAACGTGAACGATCTGCTGCCAGCGGTTTGCGCCGTCGATGACCGCCGCCTCATAGTAGCCGTGGTCAATGCCGACGAGCGTTGCATAATAGAGAATGCAGTCGTAGCCGAACACCTTCCAGATATGTACGATGACCAAAATGAACGGCCAGTACTTCGGCTCTGTATACCAGGAAATCGGATTAATGCCAAGTGCCTTAAAGATCGTGTTGTTGATAAAGCCGGATTCAGAGCTCAGCATTGCGAACACCAGATAGCTGACCACAACGATAGAGATCAGGTACGGCATCAGGATGATGGTCTGGTACACCTGCTTGAAGAGCTTGCTCGTAATCTCGTTTAAGAGAATCGCGATTGTAATGGCAATCACGGTGCCCAGCACGATAAAGCACAGGTTATAAAGCAGTGTGTTGCGCGTAATGTTGAAAGCGTCCTTCGTTTTAAAAAGGTAGGTGAAGTTGCTGAAACCCACCCAGTCACTTGCAAGGATGCCCTTACGCCAGTTGACCTTCTTGAAGGCGATGATCAGACCGCTCATCGGGATATACTTATCCATGAGCAGATACAGGGCGCCCGGAAGGAACATCAGATACAGCGGGATGCAGCGGTAAAAGCGCAGCCACTTATTCGGTTTTGCCGAGCGCACTTTCATTTCTTTTTCCAGTGCGGCAGATTTATTCGGCATAATTAGAAACCCCTTTCAATCTGTTTTCGTCCTGCTCCGTTGAAATTTTCCAAAAGAACATGGGCATGTACAGAAGGGTCATCTCTCTGTACACGCCCATGCCCTTTTCCCTTTCGGGAAAAAGACACGGATTTTCACAAGGAAGCTGAAACGAATCTCGCTCCAGCTTCTTTAAGTCTAATTGTGAAGTAAATTACTTCTGCTCAGCCAGCCAAGCGTCGAGCTGTGCCTGCTTCTCTTCGATGATCGCATCGATGCCGGCATCCTTCAGCTCAGAGTTGAACTGCGGGAGAGTCGTCTCCGGGTCAAGAGCGCCGCAAACGAGTGCCTTGTGGTACTTGTTAACAACGTTCGTGCAAGCGGTGATCTCGTTCGCAACCTGCGTTGCGTCGAAGGAGAAGCCGAATGCTGCGGACTTCTGAGACTCTTCGTTGAAGGTCTTCGTTGCATCCCAGTAATCAGCCGGGAGATCGGTGCCCCAGATGTCGCCGATGAACTGGTTCGGCATCAGCCAAGTACCGGACTTTCTGTAAGTGGTGGTCGTTGCATCAAGACCGTCCGGATAGTTGATTCTGTCCTGACCGTTCGTAACAGCGCCTTCCTCGATTACTTCGTAGTGAACGCCCTCAATACCGTACATGTAGAGGTTGCTCAGCTCCGGGTTGCTGTAAAGCTCGTTCAGAGTCTTCATAGCAGCTTCCGGATGCTCGCAGCTGCCTGCGATGGACCACAGACCCATGGTAACACGGTCGGTGGAAGCCAGTGCCGGAATCAGCTCAACCGTGCCGATCGGGTTCTGGAGGTTCGCGTTGTTCTCTTCTGCATAGTACGGCTTCAGGTTAACGAAGCTGCCGAATGCAGTGCCTGCGTCCATCAGAGTGGTTGCAGTCTCGGTGGTGTTCACGGCGTCAGCCTGAATGAGGCCTTCCTGCATCCAGTTGTACATCGTGGTAACGAGGTTCTTGTACTGCTCGGTCTCGTAGAGGTTCACAACGGTGGTGTCCGTAGCCATGTCGGAGAGAACACCGAGGTTAACCATCTCGTCGCCCAGAGAGTCCCAACCCCAGTTACGGATGTTTTCGCCGGCGGAAACAGCTACCGGCCAGCAGTTTTCTTCTTTTTCCTTAATGGTAACGAGAACATCGTGGAGGTCTTCGAGGGTCTTAACGGAATCCATGTCGAGGTTGTACTTCTCAGCAAGGTCCAGTCTGTACTCAAAGCCCTGGGAAGCTGCAAGGTCACGGCCCTCCGTGAGGCCGAACAGCTCGCCGCCTACGCGACCGCAGTTGATGTTGTCCCAACCGAGCTGCTCAATGATGCCCTGGCCGTACTTCTCGATGAGGTCGTCCATCGGATAGAGCTGACCGGAATCAGCGCAAGCCGTGTAGTTGACCATGTAAACCGGGAGAAGGTCAACGCCTTCGCCGGAGGAAAGCATCAGGGAGATCTGGTCAGCATAGCTGCTGTACGGGAGGAAGGAAAGCTTAACGTTCACGTTGAACTTCTCTTCGAGGATCTTGTCCATTGCTTCCTCAACCTGTGCGATACCGGATTCTTCTTTACCGGATGACATCGTCACGATGTTGAGCGTTACGAGTTCGGATTCTTTCAGATCTTCTGCTTCGGAAGAGGCATCGCTGCTATCGGCTGCAGCGCTGTCAGAAGCGGAAGATTCGGAAGATGTGCTGGAGTCTGCGGTGGAGCTGGAAGAACCGCCGTTGCCGCAAGCTGCCAGGGAGAGGGTCAGCGCTGCTGCCATGAGCATTGCTACAAGTCTCTTTGCCATTTTCTTACTTCCTTTCATACTTTTCGACCCGCGATAAATTATTTTTAGCCTTCGCGGTCAAATTACACATATATAGTAACAGAAAATCCGCATCTTTTCTGCAAATTTCGTGACATCTCCTATTCAAAATGTGACATGTTTGTGAAGATTTTGCAGGATGTTCTTTACAATCCTGCAAATCGATACTTTATATCGATAAAAAAAGAGGAAAACCCATATGGGTGTCCCTCTCTCAAATGCAAGATGTATTTTCTGTCTTTCACCCGTTTACACGGATTTTACATTTTGTGACAGTTTTACAACAGTTTACCGAAAGAAAACGTGCTTTACAGCTTAGACCGCCGCTTTGCCGCACGGTATTCCACCGGCGACATGCCCGTGTATTTCTTAAAAACCTGCGAAAAATACGAGAAATTCGAGTACCCCACCTTCGTCGCAATGAGGCTCACCGGGATGTTTGTGTCACTCAGCAAAGACTGTGCCGCGCGCATCTTCTCCGTCACAATATAATCATTTAAAGAGGCGCCCGTTTCCTTTTTAAATAAGCGGGAAAGGTATTCCGGGTTCAAATAGATTGCGTCCGCAATCTCTGCGCGGCTTAAATCCTTGTCGATGTTTCGCCGGATATACGTCATCGCGCGCTGTATCGGTGTCTGCTCCGTCTTGTCCGGCTCCTTCTCCGCACTTTCGTCCTCGCCACGGTACTTCGCATAGGCATTGTACCGCCTTTGGTTTTCCGCTTCGCGCACTTTTCCGGCCGCGCGCTCCACCGCCGCCTCAATCTCCGCATACGGCGCAGGCTGCAAAATGTAGTCAAAGCTGCCAAGCTTCACGGCCTCCTGCGCATATTCAAATTCCGCGTGCGCAGAAAGGAAAATGCACACCACGCCGGAAAACCGCTCCTGCGCCCAACGCAGCAAAGCAAAGCCGTTCGTCGGCGGCATTTCAATGTCACACAGCAGCACATCTATGCGCTCGCGTTCAAAAACGCTTTGCGCTTCCTTCACGCTGTATGCCGTAAACACCTGCTCCACGGGTATTTTTTTCCAGTTTACACCGGTCACCATGCTCTCCACAACTTCCGGCTGGTCATCTACGATCAATACGTTCATCCGTTGAAAGCCTCCTCTCCGTCCGGCTCGTCCTCCGCCGCATGCAGCATTACGAGGTCTATCGGAATCAAAATTTCAGATACACTGCCCATGCGTTCGCCCATATCCCGATTAAAGAACGCATATAAAGCGCGGTCACCGTAAATCAGCTGCAAGCGCTTTTTCACATTGTTGATGCCCACGTGGTTCTGCGCGTACAGCGGGCTGTCCGGCTCGTTGATCTCCGCAATCACGTCCTCGGGGAAGCCGCCGCCGTTATCCGTCACCGTCAGGTCGGCAAACGTGTCCGCGCCGCTGCGCAGCACCGCTGCCTTCACCTCAATTTTCAAAACATAATCCGGCGAGTATACATGCTTCACGCAGTTTTCCACAAAGCTCTGCAAAGAAAGCGGCGGGATCGGCAAGTCCCGTAAACGCGGGTCAATGTCAAACCGGCACACCGGCGGGTACTGCGAAGACCCCCGCTGCATCTCGATGTAATTTTCAATGTGGTCTAATTCGCGCGAAAGCGGCACAAGCTCCATACTGTCCGTAAAAATATACCGTATGTGCTTCGAGATCTCCAAAATCATTTTTTGAATGCGGTCATATTTGCCCGCTTCCGCCAACGCATATAGGCTTTTGAGACAATTTAAGAAGAAATGCGGGCGGATCTGCAGCTGCATGTAGCGCAGCTCCGCCTTCTGCGTCTCAATCTCGTGCTCGTAAGATTCGATCTTGAGGTCTTTAATCTGCGTCATCATCGTGTTGAACGTCTCGTTCACCTCGTTGAATTCGCGTATGTTCGTCTTGCCCTCGGCCTTCGCCTCCAGATTGCCGGCGCGGATATGCTCCATAACACTGCGCAGCCCCTCCACCGGCTTCGAGATGGAGCTCGTCAGCCGCCACTGAATGACCGGAATCAGCACCAGCGCCAGCAAAGAGAGTACCAGCAGCGCCGCCTGCAAGCCATCGAGCGAGCCGAAATACCCGCTTTCGTTTACGGCAAGGATCGCCCTGCAATCCGTGCCCGCCAAATTGCGGCCCACGATCATATACCGCTGCTTCCCGCCCGAAATAAAGTAGTTCTCATAGTCGCCGTTCAGATTGATCCCGTTTTCCTCCACAAAATCGACAGAGGTCAGCGGCTCGTTGTTTTTGTCGGAAAACAACATCACCGCGTCGGTATCAATCTGCATGTAGCGCACGTCCGCCAACGCCGCCAACGGCACCATCGCCACAAGATACGTGCCGCGCCCGCCGTAAAAGCGGAATAAATACGCCTTGCCGCCGATCTCCGCGTGCCGCCACTGCATATTGTACGAATACGTGTTGTTCTCCACCGCAT
>ENA-OUQC01001249-OUQC01001249.1-human-gut-metagenome-genome-assembly--contig:-NODE-1249-length-13944-cov-7.312765_pt1 | contig 13944 bp, 13 predicted proteins | sample MGYA00237942_ERZ548815 | MGnify/ENA primary metagenome ERZ548815 (study PRJEB26490, sample SAMN05194722) | human gut metagenome | biome: terrestrial biome; feature: human-associated habitat; material... | reverse complement strand
CCGCAGAACCCGCTGCCGAGCCCGCCGCGGAACCGGCGGAAGAGCCGGCGAACGATGTTGGCGATCCCGTCAACCTCATTTTCTCCATCGCCGCTGTCCCCACCGACGCCCACGGCGCTGCCCAGAAGGTCTTCAAAGAGACCCTCGAATCCATCTCCGGCGGCAACATGACCGTTGAGTGCTACGATTCCGGCACGCTGTACGGTCAGGACACCGAGCACGACGCGCTCAAGAACGGCGACGTCGACATGATTTATTCCTCCGCTTCCTGGCTGACCGACGGCTCCCCCTGGATCTCCATGTTCACCGCCGGCTACGTGTTCCAGAGCTACGAGCACATGACCAAGGTCATCAACGGCGAGATCGGCCAGGCCATGTTCCAGAAGGTCGCCGAAGAGCAGGGTATCCTCCCGCTCGGCGCTTTCTATCTCGGCACCCGTCAGATCTCTCTGTCTCAGGACAAGCAGATCAAGACCCCCGAAGATCTCAAGGGCATCAACCTCCGCATGCCGAACTCCGACGCCTGGGTGTTTCTCGGCAAGGCCATGGGCGCGAACCCCACCGCCGTTGGCTTCAATGACCTGTATCTGGCTCTCCAGACCGGCACCGTTGACGGCCAGGACAACCCCCTGCCCACCGTCAAGTCCGCCAAGTTCTACGAAGTCCAGAAGTCCATCTCCCTGACCAACCACCTCGTCGACTCCGTATGGCCGACCATCAACCTCAACACCTGGAACAAGCTGACCGACACCCAGAAGGGCTGGGTCATGGAAGCCGTTGAGGCCGCCCGCGTCGCCTGCGACGAGCAGAACCTCAAGACCGAGAGCGAAGTTCAGGACTTCCTGCGTGAGCAGGGTATGACGATCTACGAGGCCGATATCGCCGCGTTCGCCGACCACGTTCTCGAAACCTACCTCGCCGATCCCATTTCCGACACCTGGGATAAGGATCTCCTTGCGCAGATCCAGGCGATGGCGTAAATCTTTGACCCCAACCGGGGAGCCGAGGCAACCCGACTCCCCGGGTTTTTCTTACCCGCACGCGAAAGGAGAGATTTACATTGGTCGGGAAAAAAATCTTTGGATTCATCCGCGACTGCGTGGAGAAATACATCCCGTCGATCGCGCTCGCGGCTCTGTTCGTCATATTCTGCTATCAGGTCTTTATGCGCTATGTCATCCGGCAGCCCCAGGCCTGGGCGGTCGAAGTGGAGCAGAGCTGCTTTCTTTGGCTCGTTCTGCTCGGCGCCTGCTATGCGCAGCGCATGAAGGCACACGTTACGTTTACGCTTCTCTACGATAAGCTCGGCGTCAAGGGCAAGGCGATCACCGCCCTGCTCGGCGACATCATCATCGCGTTCACCGCTTTCTGCAACATCATGCCCTCCCTCCACTATGTTCTGGGACTGGCGTCGCGCCATCAGGTGACCACCATTCTCAAGTGGCCGAAAACCGTCGTGTATTTCCCGTATATCGTGATGATCACCATTCTGATGATCTATGCGCTCATGGAGATATACGAATACATCATGGTGCTCTGCGGCAATGAGCACTACATCGAAAAGATGAAAAACGAAGATAAGAGCGAGGCCGAACAGGTCATCGAAGAGTCGCTCGCTCAGGAGAACATAGATCTCACAAGCATCGATTTCCACTCCGAACACGGCGGAAGGGAGGACAAGTAAATGTTGGAGCACCTGCCTCTCATTGTATTTCTGGTCACGTTCGTGCTCATTTTCGTGCTGCGTATGCCGATCCCCGCGGGCATGATCGCCGCATGTACGCTGTACTTCCTGACCGACGGCCTCATCAAGGGCGTGGGTTTCGGCGCGCTTGTCACCGGCGCGGGCGGCAGCCTGCATCTGGTGGCGCAGAAGACCATTGAAGCAATATTTACCAACGGCACGATCGTCGCAGTACCGCTATTCATCTTTGCGGCGAACGTAATGAACGCCGGCAAGATCACCGAGTACGTTTTCGGCACCTGCATGGGTCTGGTCGGCCGCTTCCGCGGCGGTCTGGCGCACGTGAACGTCCTCGCCTCTCTCGTTTTCTCCGGCATGACCGGCTCCGCCATTGCCGACGCCTCCGGTCTCGGCAAGCTGGAGATCGACGCCATGCGCAAGGAAGGCTATGACGACGGCTTCTCCTGCGCCATCACGGCGGCCAGCGCCACCATCGGCCCGATCTTCCCGCCGTCCATCCCCATGGTCGTTTACGCGATGCTCACCGGCGCATCTGTCGGCGCGCTCTTCATGGCCGGCATGGTGCCCGGCGTGCTGCTCGCCATTGCGCTGTGCATTTACGTGTATTTCATTGCGAAAAAGAGACAGTACCCCCGCACGGCTCCCCCGAAGCTGCGCGATTATCTTCTCTATCTCACGAAGTCCATTTGGGCGATGCTCACCCCGGTCATCCTGCTTATCGGCATTTACACCGGCATCATGACCCCGACCGAGGCCGGCGCCATCGCGGGTCTGTACGCGCTGATTGTCTCCTTCCTGATCTACCGGATCATGTCCTGGAAAACGCTCAAGCAGGTTCTCGTTGATACGATGAAGGGCACCGGCTCCGTTTCCATCATGATCGGCGCCGCCTCTGCCATCTCCTTCATCTTCGCCAAGGAGCAGATCGGCACGATCCTCGGCAACTGGCTGCTCAGCGTCACCACCAATAAATACGTGTTCCTGTTTGCCGTCAACATCATCATCCTGATCCTCGGCTGCCTGGTCGATACCTCGGTCATCCAGCTCGTTATGATCCCGATCCTCTGGCCGGTGGCGGAAGCTATGGGCATCAACGTCATCCACTTCGGTCTCATCATCTGCTTCAACATGATGGTCGGTCTGTCCACCCCGCCGTTCGGCATGTGCCTGTTCATCACCTCAGGCATCTCCGGCACGCCGCTGAAGGATATCATCAGGGAGATCTGGTGGCCGATCATCGTGATGCTGATCGTCCTCGCCGTGATCACGTACATCCCCGATGTGGTGCTCTTCCTGCCGAAACTCACCGGCATGATGGCCTGATATCAAATTTAGGAGGTCAACTATGACTTTTGCGATCCATGACGGCGTTTGGCCGGTAATGATAACGCCCTGGACGGAGAACAACACCCCGGATTTCAAGGCGATTGAAGCACTGACGAACTGGTATATTGAAAAAGGCTGCGACGGCATCTTCGCCGTGTGCCAGTCGAGCGAAATGCACTATCTCTCGGCGCAGGAAAAGCTGGATATCGCCCGCTGCGTTTCGGAAACCGTCGCGGGGCGGATTCAGATCGTCGCCTCCGGCAACACCGAAACCGACCGCGCCGCACAGTACCGCCAGATCGAGGACATGATGAATATCCCCGGCATCGGCGCTTACGTGCTTGTATCCAACCGGATGGACATCAAGTCGGAGGGCGAGGAGGCCTTCCGCCGGAACATTGACGACGTGCTCGCCACATTCCCCGAAATCTCGTTCGGTATCTACGAATGCCCGATGCCGTGGAAGCGTCTTCTGTCGCTCGACTTCATCCGCGACTACGCCCCCGGCGGCCGTCTCGTGTTCATTAAGGACACCTGCTGCGATTATGAGCTCATCCGCAAGCGTCTGGAAGCTTCCGCAGGCACGCCCATGAAGCTCTTCAACGCGAACTGCCAGTCCTGGTACGACAGCTACTGCCACGGCTCCGCCGGATACAGCGGCATTATGGCGAACTTCCACCCCGACATCTATAAGTACTGCGTCACGCACCGGGATACCGATCCCGCGAAGGCCGCCTTCGCCAACGATTTTCTGACGCTCGCCGGCATGATCGAGCGGACATGCTACCCTGTGAGCTGCAAATACTATCATCAGCTCGCCGGCATCCCCATGTCCACCTACTGCCGCAGCGCCGATCCGCGCCGGCTGGATAACTCAGCCAAGGAAGAGGTCGAGGCGCTGATCCGCATGGAGGAGCGTGTCCGCACCGAGCTCGGCATCGGCTGACAAAAGAAAAACGCAAAAAGCGGAACGGTTATATACCGTTCCGCTTTTTGCCGTCCGATTCGCCGCCGGGAGAGAGTCGGCAGCGGGCTGGAGGATCGCCCGAAAGGGGAGAAATGAGAGGGAAAGAAATAATTGGAGGGATTCATCTGTCTTGCTTCGTCCGACTGTCTGTATATTACCGGAAATCCCCCGAAGTTTCCTAAACAGACTGTGTTATTTCTGAAAACAAAATGTGAACGGCGCGCAGTGTGTGTATAAATTCTCTTCGTACAGGCAAAAATACCCACGAATCCCAATTCGAGGAGGTTAACCATGGAGGAAAAGAAAGGATTCAGCAAAAAGCTGAATGCGTTCTTTGCCGGGAAGGGCTTCTACATAGTCCTTCTTCTGTGCGCCGTTCTGGTCGGGGCTTCGTTCTGGCTGGTGGGGCGCGGAAGCAGGGCTGATGTAGAGCGTGATCCGGTCAAGGAAGCGGACATCACAGCATCGGCGCAGGAGACCGCGCCGCCGCAGGGCTCCATCCCCGTCATGAACACCGATGAGGACGAGCATCTCCCGCTCGGCACGGGCGTTCTCCCCGCCGCAGCGGGCGAAGGCCTGCCGGAGGCGCAGGCCCCCGCCGTGCAGGAGGAGCTGCCGGAGATTCCGGCAGCGGTGAGCGAACCCGCAGCGCCGCAGTTCATCCGCCCGGTAAACGGCACGCTTCTTCGCGGCTACAGCGCGGAAGCGCTCTCCTATGACCGCACGATGGCCGACTGGCGCGTTCACCGCGCCTGGGACATTGCTTGCGCCGCGGGCGAGCCGGTGCTTGCCGTATCGGACGGCACCGTGACGGCGGTGTATGAGGACGATCTTCTCGGCACCGTCGTGGAGATCGATCATGGCGGCGATGTCGTGAGCGTGTACGCCAATCTGGATATCTCCCCCGCCGTCGGCATCGGGCAGACGGTGAGCTGCGGCGACACGGTCGGTGCAGCCGGCACAACGGCTCTCGCCGAATCCGCCGAGGCGGCGCATCTCCACTTCGCCATGCGGCGCGGCGGAAGCAGCGTTGATCCCGGCGAATACGTGCCGGAGGCATAAGCGGAACTTTTTCCCTGGCGGCTGCGTCTTAGAAATGAGGCGCAGCCGCTTACTTTTTCCGCCAATTGACGAACGGCGGCAAAGCGGCTATACTTATATTTTGATATAAATCGCCGCATCGGGAGGACGCCATGCATCCGATTACGAAAAAACAGAAAATATTGTACATACTTGCCGCGGCGGGCTTTGTTCTGCTGGCGCTGGCGCTGCTGTTTCTGCTGCTGCAGGGGCCGTCCGCCGGGAAGGATAAGGCGGACGCAACGCCGACGCCCGAGGTGACTGCCGCGCCGACCGCTTCCGCGTCTCTTACGGTCGCCGGAGTGAGCACGGATCCCGCGGCAGACAGCTTTGAGCTTGCCGGAAAGGCGCTCTCCGCCGAGGACTGCGCGGCCATCGCATCGCTCGGCAATCTCACAACGCTCTCGCTCACAAACTGCAGTCTCTCAGACGTGAGCTTTCTCGCTGCGCTCCCCCAGCTGCGTACGCTCGTTCTCTCCGATAATGCAATCACGGACGTATCGCCGCTCGCCTCCCTCACACAGCTGCGCACGCTCTATCTGGATCGAAATCCCATCGCCGATCTCTCGGCTCTCTCGCCGCTCATCGCGCTCACAACGCTCTCCATTCAGGGCGTGGAGATCGCAGACTATGTGCTGGAGGATCTGCAAAAGGCGCTGCCGGGCTGCCGCGTATTCAGCGACAGCGTCGTGAAGGGCTCGCGCCCGGTGTCGCTCGGCGGGCTGGACTTCACCGAGTCCGTTGAATCGCTCGATCTCTCGGGGCGCGGCATTACGGACATTTCCGCGCTCTCCGGCTGCTCCGAGCTGCGCGAGCTGAATCTCTCCAACAACCCGATCTCCGATGTTTCCGTGCTCGCGCTGCTGCCGAAGCTCACATCGCTCAATCTGAGTGCCACGGGACGGAGCGATCTCGATAACGAGCTTTTCTCCTCGCTGCGCTCGCTCGCGTATCTGAATCTTGAAAACAACGACGGCATCACTGCCGAGGGCATCGACGCGCTGCAATCCATGCTGCCGAACTGCCAGATCGTCCACGAGCCGAAGTACTACACCGTTGTTTTCGGCGACCAGTCCTTCTCCTCAGACGCCTATGACGTGACGATCGATGCGCTGGGGCTTACAACGCTCTCCGGCATCGAAAAATTCCACCAGCTCCATCGGCTGAGCGCTTACGGCAACACGCTCACCGATCTCGCGCCGCTCGCAGAGCTGTTCTCTGTGGAGGAGCTGCGGCTCGGGTACAACAACCTTTACGACATCTCCGCCCTGACCGGCCACACGGCATTGCGCCGGCTTGACTTCAACCACAACGCGCTGCGCGATATTACCGCGCTCTCTGGCTGCACAGCGCTTGAAGAGCTCGATCTCAGCTACAATGATCTGAACTCCCTTGCAGCACTCCGCTCGCTTGCCGCGCTGCGCACGCTGAACATCACCGGCAACGCTGCGCTCACCGCCGACATGGTGCGCTCGCTCCAGGAGGCTCTTCCCGCCTGCCAGATCATCACGGATATCGATCTTTCCATGCCGGAGCCGACGCCGGAAATCCCGGCAGAAACACCGCAGCCCTGATTGTACCGGTTTAAAAAATTCCAAAACCGCCCATACTATGTACATCTCGTACATAGAAGGGCGGTTCTTTTTATGCGAAACAACGACCGGCTGCGGCCTTGGGAAACGGCGCTGCTCGCGGCAGTATGCGTAACGCTGCTCACCGGTGTGTGGGCGCAGGGGCGGCAGAGCGCGCTTGCAGACAAGGTCGTGCGGCTGCACGTGATCGCCTCGTCCGACGCGGCGGAAGATCAGCGCATGAAGCTCGAGGTGCGCGATGCGCTGCTTGCGTATCTCTCGCCGCGGCTCGAAGCTGCCTCCGGCGCGGAAGACGCCGCTGCGGTAATCGCCGCAGCGTCCGGCGAACTCCAACGCATCGCCGAAACCGTGAGCGGCGGCAGCGCCCGCGTGGAACTCGGGCGCGAGACGTACCCGACGCGGGAATACGAGACCTTCTCTCTCCCCGCGGGCGTATATACCTCGCTTCGCGTAACGCTCGGAGCAGGGGGCGGACGGAACTGGTGGTGCGTGGTGTATCCCCCGCTCTGCACCGCAGGCGTGGAGACGGCGCAGGAGGCCGCGGCGCTCTCGGATGACGACGTGAAGCTCATCACCGAAGACGGCGATAGCTACGTCCTCCGCTTCCGTCTCCTTGAATGGTGGGGCTCTCTCACCGGCAAGTGATCTCGGAATACCATTTCGGCACGAGCGTCCGGAAGAAATCGTAGTCGCGGATGATGCGCACAGCGCGCGCTTTCATTTCAGAGATATCCTTTTCGCCAAACGGCTCCGCCCAGACGATGGAGAAAAGCGCCGCGTGGGCGCTGTATACGGCAAGCGCCTTCCAGAAGTTTTCCGGCACATTCCCGGCAAAATAGGCGTCGATCTGTCCCGCACAGTACGCCGTGCTGGCCTCGACGCCGAAGCATTCGAGTTTATAGAATTCCTCGTATGGGTCGCCAACCTCCCAGCGGTTGAAGTCGATCACGCCGAGCGAGCCGTCCCTCCGGTACACCAGATTTCCCGGATGGAAGTCTCCATGCAGGTATACCGGCGGCTGCGTCCATATCGCGTCGATATTCTCCCGCACGAAAGCGATGGTGCCTTCGTCGCCGGGTATCCGCACGTCCGACGCCTCATAGCGTTCGAGCTGACAGAGCTTCTTTTCCTTTTTCGTCCCCTCCGGCACATCCGCCGTGTCCAGCGGCAGCAAATGGATCTCGCGCAGGATGCCGCCCGCCTCGCGTCCGAGACGGTACTGCTCTTTCTCCGGCAGCAGCGGCAGAACTTTTTCCAGATCGTCGCCCTCGACCCACGTGAGCAGCATATACGTCCCCGCAGCGCACCGCCCGAACTCCACCGGCCCGGACATCGGAAATCCGAGAGAGGAAAATTTTTCGATGATCTCGTATTCCTTTTTCTTTGCCGCATATCGCTCCGGTGCGGAAATACGCAGCTGCAGATGTCGCCCGTCCCGTGTCCGGACATGGTATTTTGCGTCGCTCGACCAGCCCTTTTCGATTTTTTCCGCGGACAGCCAGCTATCGCTGCCCCGGATCTCTTCAAACATACTCGCGCCCTCTTCGCGGCGCAAAAGGCACTCTCTTGGGGTAGCTGTCCATAAAACAGGTTTTGAGAAACAAATACTATGGCAGTTGCCGGACAAGGGTTGCTGACAAAAGGGGTATGTGTCATTAAGGCACATGCCCCTTTGCTTTTGCAGTTGCTTTTGCAGTTGCCTTTGTTGATGGTAGATGGATAGGATGGATTTTGTGCGATTTAAGGTCGATAATCCGGAATTAGCTTACCTGTGAGCGACGTAAAAATCAGGGGCAATGATGCGTCCATGCTCTTGCACAAGTACAGCTCATACGTCAGTTAAATGCCGATTTCCAACCTGTTTCATAAGGGTACTTCTGAGATGTCATCTTTCAGAAAAGTAGTCAAAAATCCCTCACTTAAACCAATCCTTGTGAGGATAGGAAAGAAGTTTGCTGAAACGATAATTTTGTTCCTTATTCCGCGCTTCTGCAATCTGTGTACTGCGCTCACCGTTCCGTTCGCTATTGCGTGGTTACAATTAGTTGTTCACCATCCAATGAACAGTGGAATCTCTTTCCATAAGCAGCACATCATTTACAGCGATAGAAACCTCTGAATTTGAAAACTGTTTTTGCCTGTCCTGCCGAGCAAGTAGGATAGACAAGCACAAAGAAACATGCTATAATTTTTATAAATACTCTAAAAGACCACGTTAACATGTCAGGTCGCTGTCTGGCGGCACTTATTAACGGAGGTTTTGATTATGAAGAACAAGCAATCGAAAAAGGCTACGGTTGACGCAATCAATGTGATGATCCGCCACGCGGACAAGGGGCCTTCCGGGTTTTGGGTGGAGGATCACGAGGGCTGTGGCAATCCAGCGGTCTTTCCGGAATTTGAGGAAGGCTTGAAGCGAAGAAGGTTCGTCCAGAAAGAGCACTATTTTTGCCCATGGAATACCGCCATTATGTATGGTGATGGGCATGGCAACATAATCACGGGTTGTTATCATAGCTGCTCTATTGACAAGGCGAGGTATCTGTCTGCTCAGGAACTGAAAGAGATTCTTGTCCGCTTCAAAACACGCATGGAAAATGGCGATTACGATTGCGTTGAACATTTATCTCCATTGCTGACAAAAGACGAAAGCAGACACATAGAGAATCGCATCCTTGCGGAGCAGCATGAGTGCGAACGCTGCGAAAGGCAAAAGCGGCAGGAGCGGCTCAAAAAAGCCGCTGCTCTGATTGCCAAGTATCCAGATGAAGAATCTCTTTTGGCACTCTACTATGGAGAAAAGGATCGTGTATTAGACGAAGGCAGGATAATCCTTTTCGATCCAGATTCCCAGCGTAATGTTGTTGGAGCAGAGAAATTCACCTACAATGATTATCTCGACGTTCAATTCGCGTCGTTGGGTAAGAAACACCGTCCGTACTTTGCTAACTGCTTTTTCAATGCGGTTATGTCTCATTTCAAAGGACAGATTGAGAAGGTTAAGCCAAAACATATTTGCTTCAAGCGGATCTTCATCAGCGGGATGTATGCAGACGGAACAACGTTTGACGGAAAAGAGGATCACGTCTGGATGGACAAATCCGGCTTTGAAGAGTGCGCCGTTGGTGACAGTGTTTCGTTCTGCGCCGAGGTCTACCGCTATGTAAAAACCGGAAATGGAAAACTGATTGACTACGGACTGCGTAACCCGACAGGCATCCAAAAGATCGAAGCCTACGAACTTCCCAGTGATGATGAACTGATTATGCAGGAAGTTGAACAGCTTATCTGCGAGACTTGCTTTCTAAGCGAGCAGTGCAATCGCAATTACTGCACAATGGATCCAAAGAAAAAGCGTTTGCTCAAACAAGAAATGTTCCGTGTAATAAAGGCACAGACAGATGAGGAGACGCAGAAATGAAACGATTCTTTCTTATGTGGGGACTTGTAATTGCATTGTTGTTAAGTGGGTGCGGATCGTCAGCATCCCGTGTTGAAACACTGAAAAGCTGGTCTTTCCAGTATAACGAGGGGACAAGTGATTACAGCCTTTTCTTTAGCTTGGCTGATAAAAATGATAAGTCCCTGTCAGCCGATGTCGATGTGGATATTCGAATCGTAAATGATGCGGATGAAGAGGTCTATACTGGTACAAAGTCCGTTTCTCCTGATGATTTCAGTTATTATTCCAGCCAAGCTGCCGGAGAGCAGTATCTTGCCAATGTGAGAATCCCTGCCGCTGAGATCAAAGCCGGAAAATCCGCAAGCGGGAAGGTTTATTTCACCGTGTACAAGGAAAACGCAGTTCAGTTTGACGAAGTAAACTGCGATGCTCTGTATTGCTTGCCTATTGAAGATGTTCAAGTGACGTTTGATTCATTTCCGCTCGATCTGAAGGTGAAGGACTTCATGGGGAGTACGGCATCCGTGATCCAAATTCAAGGAGCTGAATTTAAGTTTGACAAAGGCTATTCTCCACAACTAACCATTACGATTACCGGAGAAAAGAAGAGCGGGAGCAGTGATTCCGGGTATGATATGATTAGTTATAAGCTGTATGACAGTGCGGGTTATCTGGTAGACTCTGGCAATATATACCTATCTTCTCTGAGCGCCGGAGATAAATTCAAGGATGACTCTGTTGTGATCTATGACATTACTCCCGGCGAATCCTACACATTCCAGTTATCAGAGTATAGCTGGTGAGCTTTCGTAATTTTTCACGAACATAAGGGCTTGGGACTATCCCAAAAATGCAAACAGGGCGTTTCGGCGGTCAGCCGGAACGCTCTGTTTTTTCGGTGTGGGTACTCACCGGATTTGCTTGCTGCACTGCAAGAAAATCCCGGTCAACCCACGCCATTTTTCGCAAGTGTAGCTACACTTGCTGTGCTTGCTCTTCCTCTCATAATCGCATTGACTCGAACGTTTGTTCTTGTTATAATTAGGCTGAGAGATTAAAAAAGTCTTGGAACGCAGCTGATTTTCATTGGAAAATGGCGGCATCGCCGCCTTGATTACCGGCTTGCACAGGCGAACGAGCCTGTCAAGGACGCGCAGCGAGGCGAAGCCGATTTCTTGACAGGCACGGACGGCTGTGCGACCCGGCGAACTGCCTGTAATTCTCCTGTGAATCCCGGTACATTGCCCAATGGAATCCCGGAAATTGTCGTGATATACTGAATAGCAATAGGTCATATCACGCACTTTGCTCCGGGAGATTCATGCGGCGCTGCTCGGAAATCTGAATGAAAAGGAAGGTGCAAATGGATAACAAGAAACGTAACGTCCAAGTGGAATCGGACGGCAGCCGCAGTGCCCCCGTTCCTCTCTGGCAGGAGTTACCGCAGATCACGGTGCGCCTGAAAGAAGGAAACACCATCTACCGCTTTACTGCCAGTTTTGACGGAACGCACACCCTTCCCGAAAAGGCGGTGAAGCTGATCGACTCCGAAGGGAGTGTGTGATCGTGACCAACAGCAACCTTGTCTTGGCAGACTGTCCTCAGATGATGGAGGAATCTACTATGAAGCAGTCTGACAAAATTACCGCGCTGTATTGCCGCCTGTCCCGTGACGATGAATCACAGGGCGACAGTAACAGCATTGTGAATCAAAAAGCCTATCTCAGCCGATATGCAAAGGAACACAGCTTCCGCAATACGGAGTTCTTTGTAGATGACGGTTACACAGGCGCAAACTTTCAAAGACCGGATTGGCAGCGCATGATGGCGCTGGTGGAAGAAGGGAAGATCGGTACGGTCATCACGAAGGACATGAGCCGCATCGGTCGAAATTATCTGGAAGTGGGGATGTATACCGAGATCACATTCCCACAGAATAACGTGCGGTTCATTGCCGTCAACAGCGGTGTGGACAGTGCCAACCAGCAAGACAATGAGTTCGTCCCGTTCGTCAATATTATCAACGAATACTACGTTCGGGACGGCAGCAAGAAGGTGCGTACCTCGCTCCGGCTCAAGGGAGAATCCGGCGAACACCTGATGACTATTCCGCCGTATGGCTACGTCAAAGACCCGGATAATTCAGAGCATTGGCTCGTCGATCCGGAAGCGGCGCAGGTGGTCAAGCGCATCTTTTCCCTCTGCATGGACGGGAACGGTCCGACGCAGATTGCCCGGATGCTGAAAGAGGATCATGTGTTGACGCCCACCGTTTATCAGGACAGGCAAAAACGAAAAGTCCGCTGCGCTTTGCCTGACAATCCTTACAACTGGAACGGCAGTACCGTTGCTGCAATTCTGGAACGGATGGAGTATTGCGGGCATACCGTGAACTTCAAAACGCACCGGCAGTCCTACAAAATCAAGAAGACCATCGAGAATCCACCGGAGCAATGGAAGATATTCCGCAACACCCACGAAACCATTGTGGATGAGGATACCTTTCGGCGGGTACAGGAGCTGCGCCGCAACAAACGCAGACCGGCAAGAACGGGCAAGAGCAACCTCTTTTCCGGCGTTGCCTACTGTGCCGATTGCGGAGAAAAAATGTACTACTGCACCTCGCGGAACTTTGAAGAACGACAGGATCATTTCGTCTGCTCTACCTCTCGCAAGAAGGGAAAAGACGTGTGCGGGACGCACTTCATCCGCGCGGTTGTTCTGGAAAAGGGTATGCTGAAATTTTTGCAAATCCTGCTTTGGTATATCTCCGATTGTGAGAATCTGTTCCGCGATAAGCTGGGTGCAAAGCGCAAGGAGGACTTCAAGAAAGAACTCGCCGCAAAGCGCAGACAGCTCACGCAGGCACAGCGCAGGATGGAAGAGCTTGACCGTCTGTTCAAACGGCTCTATGAGGACAATATCTCCGGCAAAATCAATGATAGCCGATTTGAAAAGCTGTCCGCCGACTATGAAAATGAGCAATCAGAGCTGACGGAGAAAATGCAGCTTTTGGAGCAGGAGATTACCCAGCAGGAGAAAGAAGCCGACAGCATTGAGCAGTTCATCCACCGGGCGAAGAAATATCCCAACTTGCAGGAACTGACGCCCGCTGTGCTGCATGATCTTGTGAACAAGGTGTATGTCCACGCGCCTGATAAGAGCAGCGGACATCGGGTGCAAGATGTGCATATCAGCCTTGCCTGCATTGGTTTCCTGCCGGAGAGCATCATTGCCGAAATGCTCACTCACGCATCAAAAAGCAGAACAGCGTGACTTCCGCCACGCTGTTCTCTCTAAACCTTATAAACCTGTCTTATGCGCTGCTACTCTGCGGCAACGCATTTATGGTTCTTGATCTCGAACTGTCTCGCTGCTTCTCGGTTGCTCAGCTTTTCCTTCTGCATCGTTTCCACGACCAGTTTCTTGAATTCCGGCGTGTATCGCTTGTTCGGTACTCCCTTTGCCATTAAAATCACCCCATCTGTTAGACATTATATCATACTGTCCAACAAATGGGGTGCGGTTCAAAGCTGCGCGGGACCTATTTTTATCGCAAAAAACTTTTCCGGGTGATTGTATTTTTGATTTTCTTATGTTATTATAAGAAATACCGTTCGATATCCTTCGACTTTTTCCCTGTAAAGAAGCAGCTGTCCCGCTGAGGGGGCGCCCGGCGCCCTGCGGATATCGCCGGCCCGGAAAGGGCCGTGTCTTGATTAAGGAGGGGATCCGTATGCACGCCATGATCACGTCTGAGCGCACCGCTTTGGAAGTGACAGGGCGGATGGTCATTATGGAGGGGAACTATGCTCCCCTTTTCCAGTATTAACGACCATCTCTCTTTTATGAAAGGACACGATCAATATCT
>ENA-OUQC01001248-OUQC01001248.1-human-gut-metagenome-genome-assembly--contig:-NODE-1248-length-13947-cov-3.273899_pt1 | contig 13947 bp, 12 predicted proteins | sample MGYA00237942_ERZ548815 | MGnify/ENA primary metagenome ERZ548815 (study PRJEB26490, sample SAMN05194722) | human gut metagenome | biome: terrestrial biome; feature: human-associated habitat; material... | reverse complement strand
GCGCTGTTCTGCTCAATGACGCGGAAGTTCAGGCCGTTGGCAGCCGCATAAGCAGCGGCACCGTCGCGCTCGGCGGCCATGGCGCTCTTAACGATGCGACCGCCCGCAGCCTCCTGCCACTGGTCGAAAACCTCCTCGGAGGGGTCAATCAGGTAAGCGGGGTTCTGCGCGCCCACGTGCTTCATGGTAAAGAAGGGGCCCTCCAGGTAGATGCCCTGAATACGAGCTCCGCAGAACTCAGGTCCACGCTCTTCGTCCGCCTGCGCAATGGCAGCGCAGGCGTCCTTGATCTGCTCGACGCCATCGGTGAACGTCGTGGGCAGCCAGCTGGTGGTACCGCGACGGGCGAGCTCGGTCGAGCTGATATCGATGCCCTCGGGATCGTTATCGGTAGTTGAGTGGTTGTAGAAGCCATGGATGTGAGTATCGACCATACCCGGTGCGATCCACGACCCCGTATAGTCCTTAATCTCGCAAGAAGGCTCGTCGGCCTGCCAGGCGCCAAAGACGCCATCCTCGACCATAAGATAGCCGCCCAGTTGCGGGCCTGCCGGCAAGAAGAACTTGTCAGCCTTAATTGCGTACGTGCTCATATGCACTCCTCGCTTTAAAGCAGTTGACTGTGGTGATGCTTATACCCAGCTCACGTAAAACAAAAAGCGCCCGCCCGCCGTTATGAGCGGACGGGCGCCCTTACAGGGGGACGCGATTAAGCGGTGAAGGGGTGAATCGTCACGCCCTTAACCACGCGGTTGACCGTGCCGGTGGGGCTCGGCGTATCGGGCGTGTTGCCCACGCGGACGGAGTTGAGCAGGCTGATAGCCTGGGCAAACATCACGAACGGCAGAGCAAGGTAACCCTCGGGAAGTGCCTCGTAGCCCTTAAAGGTGAAGGACTCACCCTCATAGACGGTGGCACCTTCCTGCTGAACGGCGATGGTGTGCTGAGCGATCTCGTCGCCACCGATCTCGTTGAGGATGTCGATGTCGTACTGACGGGTGTAGGCGTCGTTGTTGACGAACACGAAGACGAGCGTCTTATCGTCGACGAAGGACTTAGGTCCGTGACGATAGCCCATGGAGGTGTCGTAAGAAGTGGCAACCAGACCGTGAGCGAGCTCGAGGATCTTGAGCTGGCTCTCCTGGGCAAGGCCACCAAAGGAGCCGGAACCCAAGTAGGTCACGCGGTTGAAATCGCCAGCCAGGTAATCGGCGATCTCAGGCTCACGGGAGATGACCTCCTCGCCCATCTTGGCAATCGTCTCGACCCACTCGGCCTTCTGCTCGTCAGAGGCAGTGTCGAAAATAAGGGTGGAGAGCAGGGTCATGCAGGAATAAGAACCGGTCATGGCGAAGCCCTTGTCGTTGGCGCGCGGAATGAGCAGCGTCAGCGCATTGGGATCATCGGCAGACTCGACGGCAAGCTTGCCCTCGGGAGCGCAAGTGATGTTGAGGAACTTGACGTTGTGGACGAGCTCCTTGGCAACGGCAACGGCGGCAAGGCTCTCGGGGCTGTTGCCAGAGCGGGCAAAGGAAACCACGAGCGTGGGATCCTCGGCGCGCAGGAAGTCGCGCGGGGCGCTCACGATGTCGGTCGTGGCGATGGGCTTAAAGTCGTAGAGATCAGTGTTGCCAGCGTGACGCAGGTACGGGGCGCAGGTATCGCCAACGTAGTCGGACGTACCGGCACCGGTGAAGACAACGGACAGACGACCCTCGCCCATAGCGCGAGCCTCGGCCAGGAAGGCCTCGATGGCCTCCTTGTTCTCGCGATAGATGTTGAGCGTATCGCGCCAAAGCTCGGGCTGCTGAGCAATCTCGGCCGTGGTGATCTGGGCGCCGAGCTCGGTGAGCTCCTCGACACTCTTCTCGAACATTTCTAATACCTCTCTCTAGAAGTAATCCTCTGACGTGCAAATATACACTTCGGTTGGTTATCTGGTAGTAACCAGTTAAATGCAAAGAATCACCATATGGAAACGATGCGAGCACTAGTTACTGCGCTGGTGGTAAACCTTGTATTTAAACTGATCGGCACGAGCAACCGAGAGTGTATACTCCACAACCTCGTTTGACTCGTTATACGTAGTCCTGACCAAGTCGAGCACAGGCGAGCCCTCGACAATTCCCAAAAGGTGAGCATCGGTGGGACGGGCTATGCTCGCATAGAACTCCTCTTCGGCCACGCGTATCTTTTGCTGAAAGTCTTGCTCAATCACATCGTAAAGCGGCTTACGCTCTAGCAGTGGTCGCTTTAGGGATAGAAATTGACGAACCGGTAGATAGCTGCGTTCGACCATCATGGGCATGTTGTCGGCAGAACGAAGACGCTTGAGCTTAAAAATGCGATCACCGATACGCAATCCCATATGCCCAGCCAGATTCTTATCGGCCTCCATCTCGCAAAAATCGAGAATCGTGGTCTCGGGGTCGCGACCCATCGCGCGCATCTGCTCGGTAAAGCTGTAGGACTGCATAAGATTGGTTGCCTTTGCCGAGCGGTCGGTCACAAAGGTACCGCGACCGTGCTGCCGAACTCGCTGCGGCTGATGACAATTTCAGGCGCATATACAAACGCATCTACCCCGACACGGCAATGTGACCGCCGTGCCGGCAAAACGCATAAACGACTGATGAAAAAACTCATATCCTTATTTTTTGCATTATTACCTGTACTGGCTATGACTGCACAAGAAATTATGGTGGACGTAAGCACCACCCTTGGAGATTTCCGCGTGAAACTGTATGACGACACCCCGCTGCACCGCGACAATTTCATCAAACTTGTCAAGGACGGCGCATACGATGGCGTACTATTCCACCGCGTGATAAAGGATTTCATGGTTCAGACCGGAGACCCCAACTCCAAGGATTCCACTTCAACCATGCCTCTAGGCGCAAGTTCGATAGGCGACCAAATCCCCGCAGAGATACGCTATCCGGCGCATTACCACAAGTATGGCGCACTGGCTGCCGCACGCACCAACAATCCCCAGAAGCTCTCTTCTGGCTCGCAGTTCTATATTGTGACCGGACACAAGTTTGACCGTGAGAGCGTGACGGCGAATGTGCTGCAGTCGCTTCAGCGGACACGTGTCATGGAGATGATACACCAAAACGAGGCGGACTTGCGTACACTTCAGGCAGAGCAGGGGCGTGAGGCTGTCAATGCCAAAATCGGCGAATTCATCGCCCAGGCGGAAGCCGAGATAAAGGAAGCTCCCGAGGAGATAGTCAATGACTACGTCACCCTCGGCGGGACGCCGCACCTCGACGGCGAATACACAGTTTTCGGAGAGGTGGTTTCCGGCATGGATACTGTCGAGAAAATACAGAATGTGGAGACCGGGGCAATGGATCTTCCCAAGACCCCCGTGCGTATCATCTCCATGAAGGTATGCGAGTAAACCGTGCGGATGCGCGGCAATCGGAAAATAATTTTGCCCATATAAATTTTTTGTTGTAAATTTGGCAAGTCAAACGGAACGGCCGCGTCAGACGCGGCTATTGGCTCCGGGCGATTTTGAAACCAGCAATCGATAATTCCCGGAAGCGGCGTGCCGTAGCCGGAAACAAAACTGACAAAACAAGATGAACGAGCTTGAAAAGACGCCTTCGCCTCAGCAAGAGGGCGCAACCCCCACACCTGCATCGGCGGATGTGAACCCTGAGACTGCTGCGGCAGCAACGTGCGACGCAGCTGCAGAAACTGAAGTGCCCTCATGCGAGGAGTGCGTATGTGATGCCGGCACACCGGCCGTTGCCGAGACGGTCGCGGCTGCTGACGACACCAAGGACTGGCACTCCATGACCAAGGAGGAGCTGGTGGATGCCCTGAACGAAATCGTGGAGAGCGGCAATATGTCGCGTCACCGGGAAGTGACTGCTATTAAACAGGCATTCCATGCTCTGCGTACCAAAGAGCTCGACCGTCAAATGTCCGAATTTCTCGATGCCGGCAACCCTGCGGAGGCTTTCGCGGCAAAACCTGACGAGGCGGAGTTCAAATTCAAGGAACTTCTCTCGCAGTTCAGGGAGGGGCGTGCGCAGTTCCTCGCTGCAGAGGAGGAACGCCTTGCAGCCAACCTTGCCGCTAAGCGCAAAATTATAGACGATATAAAGAACATTGTCGAGGACATCGACAACATCAACCTCCACTATCCCCGTTTCCAGCAGCTTCAGGCTGACTTCAAGGAAATCAAGGACGTGACTCCCGGTGAGGAGGCTGACCTGTGGAAGGACTATCAGGCTGTCGTGGAGCTGTTCTATGACCGCCTGAAGATGAACAAGGAACTCCGCGACCTTGACTTCCGCAAGAACCTTGAGACCAAGCGCGAGTTTATCGCCAAGGCCAAGGAACTCGCTGAAGCTCCCGATGTGATAGCTGCATTCCGCCAGTTGCAGGAACTTCACGCCAAGTGGCGTGAGACAGGTCCTGTCGCCAAGGAGTTCCGCGAGCCTATTTGGGAAGAGTTTAGTGCGGCTTCATCAGTGGTAAACAAGCGTCACCAGCAGTTCTTTGAGGAGCGCAAGGCGGCTGAACAGGCCAACGAGGAGGCCAAGACCAAGCTCTGCGAGGAGATTGAGGCAATAGATTACAGCGGTAACAATTCGTTCAACAAGTGGGAGGAGGCCACAAAGCAGGTTCTCGACATCCAGCAACGCTGGAAGGGGATAGGTTTTGCCTCAAAGAAGGTCAACACGCAGCTGTTTGCTCGCTTCCGCAAAACTTGTGACGAGTTTTTCGCAGCAAAGGCGGAGTATTACAAGCGTGTTAAGGAGGAGCTTGCCTCCAACCTCGCCAAGAAAACTGCTCTCTGCGAACAGGTAGAGGCTCTGCTCGAAAGCGAAGACCGCAACAAGGTGGCTGACAAGGTGGTTGCCCTGCAAAACGAGTGGAAAACCATCGGAGGTGTAGCCCGCCGTCACAGCGATGCCATTTGGCAACGTTTCACTACAGCTTGCAACAAGTTCTTCGAGGATCGCAAGCGCCAGAACTCTGCTCTCCGCAAGGAGGAAAACGAGAACCTAGCCGCCAAGCGCGAAGTAATCGAGCAACTCAAGGCAATCAACCCCGAGGAGACTGAACGCAACGAGGGGCTGACCAAAGTGCGCGAACTTCAGGCTCGCTGGCAGGGCATAGGACATGTCCCCTACAGGGTGAAGGACAAGGTCTATGAGGAGTACCGCGCCGAATGTGACCGCATCTATGACGGCTACCACCAGAGCGGCGCACGCCGCCGTATGTCGGGCTTTGAAAGCTCGATAGAGTCACTCGATGCCGGCGATGCCAAGCTGACACGCGAGCGCGACCGCCTCTACCGGGCATACGAGCAGAAACGCGCTGAACTCAAGACGTTTGAGAACAACATGGGCTTCTTCAATGTCAAGTCTCAGGGCGGCAACTCCATGGTACGCGAAATGGAGAAACGCATAGCTCGCATCAAGGACGACCTTCAGGAGCTGAAGCGCAAAATTGAATTGATTGACGAAAAAATGGACTAGGTCCATTGGAAATAAAGGGGCAATGGCGGCTGTGCTGCCGTTGCCCGCTACTATACGATACACACTTTTTGACCGGCGGTGTTATGCCGCCGGCACTTGCCAAGATGCGCATTACCGCTTATGCGATCATTGAATGAAAGAATCAGATTGGGCAAATATCTGCGTACTACTCTCGTAGTGTGCGATTTCGTCGTGCTCAACATTGCATATTTCATAACCTTACTGATTGAAGGAACTGACAGCCAGTTCGCTTGCAAGATGATTTGGCTGGCGGCTAATCTTTCGTTGGTCGCCTCTGAATGGATTTTCTCGTCAGTGCACAGTGACCGGATCATCTATGCTGACCGGCTTGTCCTGAATGCGTTAAAGAGCGTGTTGCTTGCCGGATGCGTGTTCACGACGCTTCTGTACGCTTTTGACATATATGACGTGCCTGTGTCAACCTGCTGCTTGTTCCATGCGTTGCTGTTTGTCGCCTTGTCGCTGTGGTGGGTGGTCTCGCGCTCTGTCCTGAAACGCATACGCAACCTTGGGCTGAATTTCAAGCGTGTGATAATTATTGGCGGCGGGCCAACGGGTGAGGCTGTGTATGACCAGCTTATCGGAGATTCCGGATACGGCTACCGCATGCTGGGGGTCTTTGATGTCGAGCGTCCGACGTCTGCCAAGTTCAAAGGGTGTTACCTCGGCACGACTGACGAGGTCGCCGACTTTGTGCATCTCAACAAGATTGACGTCATATATTATACCTTCAATGTCGAGGAGGGGACTTTCCTTGCCAAAGCCATGAAGGTCGCCGACGAGGAGGGTGCGCAGTTTGTGTTTGTACCCACGTTCAACCGTTTCCTGTCAGGCAATTTCATGCCGTCGTCTGTAGGGTATCTGCCATGCATGGTTCATGCTCTGTCCCCGCTGCACAAGCGTCGCAACAAGCTTGTGAAACGCATTGAGGATTTGGTCATTTCCTCCACATTCCTTGTTTTTTCCCCGCTGGTGTTCATCCCCATTGCCATCGGCATAAAGCTGACTTCCCCTGGCCCGGTGTTCTTCAGGCAGAAGCGGACGGGAATATTCGGCTCTGAATTTGTGTGCTACAAGTTCCGCACCATGAAGGTCAATGACCAGAGCGACAGCCTTCAGGCTACGGAGAATGACCCTCGAAAGACTAAGTTCGGGGACTTTTTGCGCCGCACGTCGCTCGACGAACTGCCGCAGTTCATCAATGTTTTTCTCGGCAATATGTCTGTCGTCGGCCCTCGTCCTCACATGGTTAGCCACACGCTCGAATACTCCGCGCTGATAGACAAATACATGGTGCGTCATGCAGTCAAGCCCGGGATAACAGGTTGGGCGCAGGTAAACGGCTACAGAGGCGGCACCAAGGAGCTGTGGCAGATGGAGAAGCGCGTGGACTTTGATGTGTGGTACATACGCAACTGGAACGTGTTTCTCGACATCAAGATAATCCTGCTCACTGTCATCAACGGCATCCGTGGCGACAAGAACGCCTACTGACGTGGCTGTTATAATTATGATTCTATAGTTTCCTGTGCTTTTGCGCCGAGTTCTTTCAGCTTTTGGACACGGCGGGTGAGGCTTTGTGAATTTCTGTCGTCAAGCATTATCCGTGTTTCTTCGTATGCGGCACGTGTGGTGTCAATAGCCTTGCCAATCCTGTCCATTCTGCCCAACAAAGATGCAAAACTGTCGTGGAGCAGTCCGGCAATGCGTGCTATTTCTGCCGCATTGCGGTCTTGACGCTCCTCGCGCCACAGCTGCCCGATGATGTGCACGGTCGAAAGCAGGTGTGCCGGCGACACTATGACCACGCGCTGGTCTGCCGCGTATTTCCAAAGCTCTTGGTCGAGGGAGCAGGCGCACAGGTACGCCCCTTCGTTGGGAATGAACATCAGTACATGCTCCATTGCTCCCGGCACTGTCTTCTGGTATTGCTTGTCGCCAAGTTCCTTTATATGTTTTTTGACCGAATCTACATGCCGCTTGCCGTATTTGTTTCGGTCGTTATCGTCTTTCGCATCGCAGTATTCCACATAGTCTGTCAGTGACACCTTGGAGTCAACGATGATGCGGTGGCCGTTGGGTAAGTCAATTATAAAGTCAGGACGCTGCAACCTGCCGTTGCTGTCGCGGAAGGCGCTGCCCGAGGCATCGCTGCCCGGCTGTGCACGGAAGTTCACGCCCTCTTGCAACCCCGCTTTTTCGAGTATGGTCTGCAATATGGTTTCTCCCCAGTCCCCCTGCACCTTGCTGTTGCCGCGCAATGCCGTGGCGAGCGATTTCGCTTCGTCGCCTATTGTGCGGTTCTGTTCTGCCAAGAGGTCGATCCTCTCGCGCAGCGATTCGCGCGAAGAGGTAGCGTCTGTCTGAACTCGCTGGATGAGGGCTGTTAGTTCCACGAGGCGTTGCCGCAAGGGGGCAAGCACTGTGTTCATTTGGTCGGCGTTCTCCCCCTTGAGGAATGCTGCGCTGTCTTGTGTCAGCGACTTGAAGGCCAGCCGTGTCGTGCTGTCGAGTTGTGTTATCCGCTCTTCCCATTGCTTGGACAATGCTTCTACTTGCTTCTCATGCCGCTCCGTCAGCAGCCGCATCTCAGTTGAATGTGCCTGCCGGAGGTTGTCGATGTTGCGCTGGTTGCTGTCGTTGAGACCCTTTATGTACTCTCGCAATGCCTCGTTATTCCTGCCGCCGTTGCGTCCCTTTAATGCCAATGCCGCAACCGCCGCTATGGCGACGAGGGTCACGACAGATAGTATTGCCGTCAAAATGCCCATATTCTAGTTTTATCTGTAATGTGTGCGTGAATGTCATTGTGCCAAAAGGTGACGGAAATGAGGTGACACCCACACCTTGCCGTCTGTTGTCACCATATATACGGCAAGGTTCAGGCGCGTGGCCATGGCTTTGGCAGCTTCGCTCCCCATTGCCATCACTGCGGTCGCGTATGCGTCGGCGTACATGGTGTAAGACGATGCTACCGTTGCGCTTGCCACGTCTGTTTTGGCTGGGCGGCCAGTCACCGGGTCTATCGTATGCCCGTATTTTTCCCCTCCCTCCGTGTGGAAGTTGCGGTAGTTGCCGGATGTGGCTATGCCCATGTTGCGTATGTTGATGATGCACTGGCTTTCGTGCACTGCCATTCCGTTGTTCTCAATGGGCGCGTCGATTGATATAGACCATGCTGTGCCTCGCGGCGAGCTGCCGGAGGAACGGATTTCGCCGCCGATTTCAATCAGGTAGTCGCTCACACCGTTGCGCTCGAACATCTCCGCAACCGCATCGCAGCCATACCCCTTGGCTATAGCGGAGAAATTGAACTGCATCCTCGGATCGTCCTTGACGAGGCGTTCCCCGGACAGCCGGCTCTTGGATATGCCGACATATTTCAGCATTTCGTCGATGTGCAGGGTGTCTGCCGTAGGCGTATGCCCTTTGCCGAATCCCCATGCTGTTACCAACGGGCCGACAGTGGGGTCAAACTTTCCTCCGCTCGACTTGTTGACCCGGCATGACGCGAGGTATATTCTGCGTGTGATACTGTCTGTCAGGTCAGTTTCATTGCGGTTTATGCGGCTGATTACCGAGGCCGGGTCAAATGCCGACACGCTGCGCCCTACACAGTCAAGCACAGGCATGATGCTGTCTGCAAGCGAGGCATTCCCCTTGTATGTTATGTTGTAAACCGTGTTCCATACCATGCCGCCGCACTTGCGGTATTCTGCTTCGGTCGAACTATTGCTGCCGCTCCCGGTGCATGACCACAGCAGGAGGGCTGATACCGCCGCCATGGCTAAGGCCGGCAGACGCAATGCCTTGGTCTTGTAACGCATACTTCTCTTTTTTTGATGCAAAGTTACTCATAATAGAAATATTATTCGTAAATTTACGTCATATAAAAACCAACAAAGCGATACTGCGTTATGAAACAATCATTTATATTCCTCGCAGACGGGTTTGAGACCATTGAGGCTCTAACCCCCGTAGATGTTATGCGCCGCGCAGGCATGCCGGTAAGAACAGTCTCCATAACCTCAAGCCGTAACGTCATTTCGGCGCATGGCGTGAAGGTGGAAGCCGACCTGATATATGACTCCTCTCTCTTCACTGACTGCGACTGGCTGGTCCTGCCGGGCGGCATGCCTGGTGCACAGAACCTGTACGAGTTTGCCCCGTTGGCAGGACTGTTGCGTGACCATGCCGGCAAGGGCGGAAACATTGCGGCTATCTGCGCATCGCCGGCTGTCGTCCTTGGCCAGCTCGGCCTGTTGCGCGGCTACAAGGCTACCTGCTATCCCGGTTTCGAGCAAGCTCTCGATTGCGGACAGCATATTGACGCGCCTGTCGTTGCCGACCGCAACATGGTGCTTGGCAACGGTCCGGCAAATGCTCTCACATGGTCTCTCGCCATAGTGAAGCACGCCTTGGGCAAGGATGCCGCCGACAAGGTGGCGGCAGAGATGCTCTATTTCCGTCCGTGCGACAACACTGGCAATTATTTCGGATGACAATGTTTGCTGCACAGGCTGTCGATGCCTTGTTGCTTGATAAAATAGTATTATGCAGTCTTGTCCGTGGACGACGTTGTTCCCGTCCTCGGACAAGGAGCTGTTTCATGTGCGTCAATAAGTGCGATGAACGACACCTATAATGTATTGGACCACCAAGGCGAGGGGAAGGTGACTGAAAAGATGAGCCGTTTCCTGGCCTTCGCCCGCTATGTGGAAACCGAGGAGGAAGCGCGTGCTGTGGTTAAGGATTTCCAGAATGAGTACCATGATGCCCGCCATGTCTGTTGGGCATTCATGGTTGGGCCTAACCGCGACAAATGGCAGCTCAATGACAACGGCGAGCCGTCGGGAACTGCCGGCAAACCGATTCTCGGCCAGATAAACAGCCTCGGATTGACCAATGTCGTTGTTGTCGTGGTGCGCTATTTCGGCGGCATAAAACTCGGTACGTCAGGGCTTATTGCCGCCTATCGTCAGGCTGCCAGGCTCGCTCTCGAAGACGGAGACAGTGTGGTGATGCGCCGTATGAAGACGGTGGCGATCACGTTCCCCTATATGTCTATGAATGATGTCATGAAACTGGTCAAAGGACAGGGGCTTCGCATTGCCGAGCAAGTGTTCGACAACACCTGCGAGATGACCATCGAAATGCCCGAGGATGATTACGATGCCGTATGTACGCGCCTGTATGGCATTGACGGCGTGTCGGTACAGTGATATTTGCTTCGCTATTTTGTCTGCCAGGTTGGTGCGAGGATTAATATGTACTATAGTTGTTTGGCATTGCATATTTATTCGTTCTACGGCAGGGTTGTCCCGCTGCGCAGATATTAATGCTTAAACATGGTGTTTCCTGTTGACGGCACAGGTTATAGTTGCCGAAGAGCTGAATTTCGGGCTAATTTGTTGTGGTAAAGCAAAAAAAGCAGGGAAATTCTCCCGAACATACTCGCTGTTCCAAAAAAAATTCCGATATTTGCACTGCCAAAAATGCAAGACAGTCCCCAAGGCTATTTTGCACTAACTCAAACTGATAAGTAAGACAATAAATATAAAGTTTCAAGACAATGACAAAAGCCGATATTGTTAATGAAATATCACGCCGCACGGGACTCGAAAAAGCCGCCGTGCTCACCACTGTTGAGAATTTCATGCAGATAGTCAAAGAGACCATGACCGATGGCGACAATGTCTACCTGCGCGGTTTTGGCAGCTTCATACTCAAGACTCGCAAGAAGAAGACTGCCCGAAACATTTCCAAGAACATCTCTATCGAAATCCCGGAGCATCAGATCCCCGCTTTCAAGCCCTCAAAGGTGTTCCTTGAGGCTGTGAAGGACGCCGAGGAAAAATGACATCCTGGTGAAACGGTGCCAGCGACTGTGCTGGCATCGCCCGAACAATAAACAGTAACAATAAAAATATTTTCATTATGCCAAGCGGAAAGAAAAGAAAAGGCCACAAGATGGCCACGCACAAGCGCAAAAAAAGACTGAGAAAGAACCGTCATAAGAAGAAGTAATCTGCTTGCTTCTGACCACAATCGGACGGTCCGATTCAGCAACTGAAAGACCATAAGACAAACAATCATGCCGTCCCCGCTGCGAGATGGTTTGGTTGTTTGTCTTGCTCATTCTCCAGCCACGGCTCTACGCCGTCGGCAAACCTTATTTTTATTCCCCGCCGGCCTTTTGCCGGCTTGTGACTCTAAGATGAAAAGCGAACTGGTAGTTAATGTACAGGAAAAGGAAACTTCGATTGCTTTGCTCGAAGATTCCCGGCTTGTGTCATTCCAGAAGGAAAGCCGAAACACGGCATACGCCGTCGGCGACATCTATCTGGCCAAGGTGCGCAAGCTTATGCCCGGCCTCAACGCTGCTTTCGTTGATGTCGGTTATGACAAGGACGCTTTCATTCATTATCTCGACCTGGGACCGCAGTATTCCACTTACTCGAAATTCCTCGAAGAGGCTTTCGACGACAAGAAAAAGACGCCCCCAAACATCTCCAAGTTCCCGCAGGATACCGACATCCCGAAGCAGGGGTCGGTCAACGATGTATTGAAGCAGGGACAAAAACTGTTGGTGCAGATTGCCAAAGAACCGATTTCCTCCAAAGGCCCACGGCTGACTACCGAGATTACATTCACCGGCAGGTATATGGTGCTTATACCATTCTCTAACAAGATTTCCATATCGCAGAAAATCAAGTCTGCCGAGGAGAAAGCACGCCTGCGCCAGCTCGTAGGCAGCATCAAACCCAAGGGGTTCGGCGTTATAGTGCGCACTTCCGCAGAAAACAAGCGCGTAGCCGAACTCAACCATGAGATGCGCACCCTCGTGAAATGCTGGGAAGACACGATCGCCAAGATGAGGCGAAGCACGCCGCCGACTCTCATTTATGAGGAAGAGTCTCGGGCTTTGGGGGTCATACGTGATATATTCAATCCTGACTTTGAGAATATATATGTCAACGATAAGGAGACTTTTGAGCAACTTCAGAATTATGTTGCGCTCATTGCTCCTGAACGCAAGGACATTGTAAAGCTGTACTCCAAGAATGTCCCGATATTCGACAACTTTGGTATCACACGCCAGATTAAGAGCAGTCTTGGGAAAACCGTCTCCTTCAAGAGCGGAGCATACATTATCATAGAACATACGGAAGCCCTCCATGTCATCGACGTGAACTCGGGCAACCGGAGCAAGGCCACAAACGACCAAGAAACAAATGCCCTGGAGGTTAACTTGAAAGCAGCTGACGAGATAGCTCGCCAGCTCCGCCTACGCGACATGGGCGGCATCATCGTCGTTGACTTCATTGACATGAACAAGGCCGAACACCGGCAGACGCTCTTTGAACACATGCGTGAGGTCATGGCAAATGACCGAGCAAGGCACAACATCCTGCCGTTGAGCAAATTCGGGCTTATGCAGATAACCCGGCAGCGGGTTCGCCCCGTCATGGATCTCGCTACAGAGGAGACCTGTCCCTCATGTTTCGGAACTGGCCATATACAGCCGTCGCTGCTGTTTACTGACAAGCTAAAGGAAAAACTTGATTTCCTGGTCAATGATTTGGATGTCAAGAAATTCATAATGTATGTCCACCCGTTTGTGGAAGCGTATGTCAAAAAAGGCGTTTTTTCCCTATATGGCAAATGGAGGCGCGAGTTTGGCAGAGGTTGCCGTATCGTTGCCGACGAGTCGTTGGCTTACCTGCAATACCGTGCCGTCAACGAGAAAGGAGAGGAAATTGATCTGAAGGAGGAAAGCGACTTGAACAGTAGCCATTCAAAATCCCAGACCAGGTCCAAAAGAGATAAGAACGAAAGCTGACTATGAAAATACGGTTTCCCAGATGATATATGGATGTAATAGCTGGTGAAATTGACTGGTATTGCGGGGAGAATTCGTGTAAAGCGGTTTCTCTCCGCTGTCTTTAGTCATACCCAATTTCGCTGTTGAAGTCCGTGTGTAGTGTTATGTCTGATTTGGGTACAAACTTTAACACACTTCCAAGTTGTAGATTTATAGCTGGTTAGATTCAATTTTGCAGTGTATCGAGATTTTTTTTGCAGCAACATTTGCGGGAGCGGTTTGGCGGCAGTAACTTTGCACTCGCAAACGGCGGAAACGCCAATGTTTGCGGAAGCACATTGACAGAATGCGACAGGACAAGCAGCGAGCGGCGCCGCCCTGAGCGGGGCGGCCGCCGAGGGAACGAGACATTAGTTTCCGTCAACCTGAGAGGACTCTGGGGGCCTGTCCGGCCGGAGCGAGCCTTCCCCGCGCGGGGACTGGGAGCTTGGGCGCGGACGGACAAAATAACGGATATATTGGAAGATATATACAGACAACGTAGAGTTTGATCCTGGCTCAGGATGAACGCTAGCGGCAGGCTTAACACATGCAAGT
>ENA-OUQC01001243-OUQC01001243.1-human-gut-metagenome-genome-assembly--contig:-NODE-1243-length-13981-cov-3.483987_pt1 | contig 13981 bp, 9 predicted proteins | sample MGYA00237942_ERZ548815 | MGnify/ENA primary metagenome ERZ548815 (study PRJEB26490, sample SAMN05194722) | human gut metagenome | biome: terrestrial biome; feature: human-associated habitat; material... | reverse complement strand
AGCTACACTGTGAAACCAGGCACTCAGCGCATCAGCAATCGAGCCTTCCAGAATTGCGATTTTCAGGAAATCTCGCTTCCCGACAGCTTGACAAGCATTGGCGACTTTGCCTTTTATAATTGTCGTTCACTGAAGAACATCAACATCCCAGACGGCGTAAAGAGAATTGGCTCGGACGCCTTCAAAAAATGTAAATCGCTCGAAAGCATCTATATTCCTGACAGCGTGACGAGAATCGGCAAGAATGACTTTAAAGGATGTATATTACTGAAAAGCATCCGTATTCCATACAGTGTGAAGATTCTCGGAGGTGGGCCACCAGAACGAGTCGAATTGTTTGAAAAGGCTGTACAAATCAACAATCGTGTTGACAATCAATCAGCAATGACGACGAAAGAAGACTTTGCCGAAGCTGTTGCTGACGAGTTCGGTGTGGTATACAGCCGCGACGGCAAGCGTCTCCTGAAAGCTGCCTCTTGGAATCAAGAAAAAAAGAACGTTGCAAGCATTACAGTGAAACCAGGCACAGAGATCATCTGCGACAATGCCTTCCAAGGGTGCGACTTACTGGAAAGCATCTCACTTCCAGACAGTGTGACGAACATCGGCGACAGTGCTTTTAATGGATGTAAATCGCTTGAGAGCATCACAATCCCTGACAGTGTGACAAGAATCGGGCGCAATGCTTTCTCTGATTGTTCTTCTTTGACCAGCGTTGTCATACCCGACAGCGTGACAATAATCGACTTTGGGGTCTTTGGCGGATGCAAATCGCTGAAAAACGTCATCATCCCCGACAGTGTGAAATCCATCTGCGCGTTTGCATTCTCTGGCTGTTCTTTTGAGAGCATTACTATCCCCAACGTTGTAGAACTCATTGGACAATCTGCTTTTGAAGGGTGCAAGTCACTTAAGAGCATCAATATCCCCGACAGTGTGAAGATTATCGGCTACCGGGCTTTTGAAGGATGCAAATCGCTGAAAAACATCTGTATTCCAGATAGTGTGGAGGTTGTTCGCAAAGTTCGTTATAGACGACACCGACGAGTTTGGCGATCAGAATAATACAACAAAGACCCTAAGGTCGTCAAGGCCTTAGGGTCTTTGTTATCGGAGAACTCGGAGCGCTCTGAGGGCTCTGAGAGCTCTGGAAAAATTAGAGGTAGCCTCGGAGGGACATGGCGCGGCCGTTGCTCTGCAAGCGGCGCAACGCTTTCTCGCGTATCTGGCGGACACGCTCGCGTGACAGGCCGAAGCGTGTGCCGATCTCGTCAAGCGTCATCTCCTGATGCCCGATGCCGTATGACAGTTTGAGTATCTCGCTCTCGCGAGAGCCGAGCTGCTGCAATACGTTTTCGACCTCCGTGTGGAGCGACTGGCGGTTTGTCTCTTCGTCAGGCATGCTTTCTTCGCCGCTCGACATGGTGTCAACAAGGGCGTGGCGATCCTCGTCGTCAGACAGAGGCGCGTCCATAGACACTCCACGCACAGCTGATTTCATCAGGTTTTCAACCAGAGCCGGCTGAATGTCGAGCATTTTCGACAGCTCCTCTGCCGACGGGCGGCGTTGGTTGCTCTGCTCAAATTCGGAGGAGGCCTTGCGCAGCTTGTTTATCATCATGACGACGTTCTGCGGCAGGCGTATCTGCTCGGACTTCTCGCTGATAGCCTGCTGTATGGACTGGCGTATCCACCACACGGCGTATGAGATGAACTTGAAGCCGCGAGTCTCGTCATATTTTTCGGCGGCCTTGATCAGCCCGGCATTCCCCTCCTGTATGAGGTCGCCGATGTTCATGCCGCGAGTCTGGTACTGCCGTGCCACAGAGACGACGAAGCGGAGGTTGCAGCACACGAGTCTGTCGCGTGCCGCCTTACCGCGTTTCCCACCTTTTTTCATCTGCCGCGCCAATGCGATCTCTTCGTCGGGAGTCAGCAAATCAAATTTGCTTATAGCCGCAAGGTAGATGTTCAGGACAAAATCTCTTTCGCCCGGTTGTGCAATGATCTTGAATTGTCTCATCAGTATTGGTATTTCATTGAGGATAGGTGGGGACAAGTGTCGGTTCTGTGCGTGTTTTGGTGTTGCCTGTAGCCGGTGGCTGCTTCCTTAATCAGGAGGATTCAAGCACGATACCTCAATCTTTCGCTGCTATCCAATTTTTGTTCACTTTGATATAACGCCGTTTCAGCGCGATTGTTCGGCATCCGCAATATTTTATCGCCAATCACGTGCCTTGCGGGTATTTGCGCGGAAATGTTGCGGCGGTATTGGCTGTTCGCGGATTTCTATGTACTTTCGCAGCCGAATATGAAACCAAAAACCTATCGACTATGACAAAGGAAAAGATGGCGAAAACAGATATGTCGCCCAACGTCATGCCTGACGCAAACCCGGCTTTTGATGCCGACGACGATGATGATGTGATAATAACCAAGGGTGCGCTGGTGTGGAAACTCATAGTGTCCGCGCTGCTGCTCGTGGTGTTCTTCAGCTTTGCCTCGCATTTCTACCGTATTCTCGTCCTGATGCTGGGGCTGCGCCTCTGGCAGAAGCCGCTGAAAAACCTCATGCGCGTGGAAATCCTCGAAGATTGCTCGCCGCGAGTGCAGAAGTGGGTGATGCGCGGCATTTGGCTCTGCATGCTGGTGGCCCTGTGGATAGCGATGCCGCGCTACCGCATCGATTCGGGCGACCGCGTCCGACTGGTATACCTTGACGAGAACGGCGAGGCCGTGCATCCGCCGATGTCGCAGTACCTCCTAAGCACCTTCGTGCCTGAAGAGGAGCTGACGCATTTCGCGCTCAACCATCTGGAGCTGGCAAAACCGCTGATGTCTCCTTTCGGCATCGGCGACTTCATCACCGCACAGGCGGAAAACGACATCGCCGGCGGCAAGAAAGACAATTTCTTCTACCCATATGACAACCTGGGCTGGGACAACCCGATTTCGGGCGTATACCCGCAAGCGTTCAACCAGTACGAGGGCGGCAACAACAATGCCGTGTATATCTGCAACCCAGAGGACTGGAACAAGGATGTCAAATATCCCCTCGTGGTGTTCTGCCACGGCTACCTCGGCAATTGGCAGCTGTATCAGGGCATCTGGAAAGACCTGGGTAACTGCGTAGTGCTTAGCATCAGCTCGCATGACACGATGGGCATCTTCGGGCAAGATGACGTGGACGCGATTTTCAATTTCTACATACCGGCACTGGAGCGCATGGGGTACAAATTCGACCTCAGCCAGCTGCATCTGATAGGCCTGTCAAACGGCGGCAGCGCGGTTATGGCTGCTATGCACTCGCCTCACGCCAAGGATTTCAAGAGCATAACCACAGTATCATGCAACCTGAAAGACCTGAAGCGCGTGCCGTGCCAAGTCAACTTCGTTGGCGGCGGCAAAGACATTTCAGCCAATCTGATGCCGCAGCAAGCGGAGAGACTGACCAAAATGGGCATGGATACGGGCATCTTCTTCACCGAGGACGAGAACCACTTTATCCTTGTAAACCAGCGGGAAAAGGTACTGTCCTTCCTGAAAGGGCGTATGAGACTGACCGTTGGCAAGGCAACAGAATAAGCTCCACAATTTGTTTGTTACATAGTAGTGTATGGTTCACTGCCGCCGTTATTGCGCGGCGGCAGTGAATTTTTTATTGCACAAAAATTTGCGAATTGGAGTATTTAGCATTATCTTTGCATTGTGTTTCGCTCGTATAGCGAGGCATGAAGTGAACTAAAAACCAAGCCGACAAAACTCAAAAAGACTATTGCCTATTGATTGACAACTACTTAACGTATACAACAATCATCAAATGGTAAATAACAAGGCGATGACCGACGAACAACTGGTCAGGGCTTACATAGATGGCAGCAACGATGCCTTTGACGCTCTCCTCAGGCGTCACCAGGTGCGGGTGTACAATTACATCCTCCGCGTGGTGAAGAATGAAGATGTGGCAAACGACATCTTTCAGGAGACTTTCGTCAAGGCTATCATGACTATCAAACAGGGGCGTTACACGGAAAGCGGCAAGTTCCTTGCCTGGATTTCACGCATAGCGCACAACCTAATCATCGATTACTACCGTCAGGAGAAGTCGGAAAACCTCCAGTCAGCCGACCTCTCGGATGTCGATATCCTGAACCGCAAGGAGCTTTGCGAAGACACAATTGAGGATGTACTGATACAGGAGCAAATACTCAATGACGTGAAGTACCTGATACAAGAGCTTCCGCCGCTTCAGCGCGAGGTTCTGAATATGCGGTATTACCAGAACCTGTCGTTCAAGGAGATAGCAGAAATCACGAATGTCAGCATCAACACGGCGTTGGGGCGCATGAGGTATGCCATACTCAACCTGCGCCGCATCGCAGCAGAAAAAGACATCGTGCTGACGCTTTGAGGGGCTATGCACAACCTTAGGCTTTAGACAGCAAGACGCTTTTTGCGGAAAATGAAAATTGCACGCCGGACAGATTTGTGCCTGGTGTGCAATATTTGTATTTACAGCGCGTTATAATATTGAGTATAACAACAGAATAGATTGCCTATGACAATAGACTCTACAACAGATCAGCTCCTGTATGGAGACACTCATACCAGCGTAAAGTCGCCGAGCAGCTCGACCCTCGACTTCATCCGCCAGTTTTCGCGGACATACAATTACTACACAGAGTTGTCATCCGGCAGCATAATAATCAACTGACCGCACGTATGAGCCAAGTATCAACGCCACCAGCCCCGAGAAAGCAACAGCTTCCCCGGGGCTGGTGAGTTTTATCTGGCTTGCAGCGTCAACGCACCATGATGCGCTCTACATCATGACTGCCGTCTGGATATGACACACGCACTATGTTCATGCCGTGCGGCAGCAACGCCGCCGGTATGCAGACTGAATTGTCGGAAGTAGACACGCTATAAACCACGCTGCCTGCAGCAGAAACAACCGATACTTCTTTTGTCCCGCTTATCTCCCCTCCTATCGTCACGTTTACCGTCTCCCCTTCGCCTACAAGTGTCGGGGCTATGCTGACGAGTTTCGGCGTGCAGGTGACTGTCCTCTCTCCGGCATCGGCAGAGCCGAAATCGTAGACGAGGGTGTACCGCTCCCCTTGCTTGTCTATTGCCTGTACGAGAGCTTTCAGGCGGTTGCCTCGATTGTATATCTGAATCTGCAGCATCATGCTGCTTGCCGCATAATAGCCGCTCGGGAAGCGGACAGACACTACCTCCGCGCCGTCTTCGGTTTTGACGGCAAAGCCGTTGACAGGCGTATTGACGACAGTTCCGTACTGGTCTGTCATGGTATCAGAACACGTCAGGGGCAAGATATACTCATACTTGCCCGATGTGCCGAAATAGGACTTGAAAAGCATTGCGCCACCGAACATAGCGCCATTAGGCAAGTACAGCCAAACATTGGGCTGCACATACCCGGAATAGGAGTCTGTGGAGTATTCCGGCAACCGAGCCGAAAACGACTTCACTGCATTGAAATTATCGTCATATATGTCGAATCTGATGCTGCCGTTCTGCGCGTCAATACGGTAGCCGTACAAGGTATCCGACTCATCACCAGAAATCACCGACGGGATATGTGACGGCTGGTATTCACCCGGCAGGGTATGGGAGAATGTAATCTCGGCGTGCGCCACAACCGGCAACAGCATGCACAATGCAAGTATAAATAGGTTCTTCATCTCGCTATTGAGTGATTGTTCAACGGACTGTCTGTATCTCGATGTTTTCAGCTGACGCATAGTCTGTCAGCAGCTGCCGGGCAAGGCTGATGAAATCCTCATCAGGCATTTCTGTACCATAGACATTTACTGTCATAAGCAGCCGCTTTGTACCTTCGGTCAGCTTGGTGCGGTCTACGTCAGATGTCGGCGTGCCTATGCCGCTTACTTCATCGCGGTATACCGGCAGTGACTCAATATTAAGTTGTCCCCTGCCGATAGCCTGGTACGGCTCATCCTTCATGCCTACTCCGAGAACAATGGCACCGCCGGCAATCATGTCGCGGTCAAATCCGCCGATGCTGTAACCGGAGCGCAACGACAAGATGTTGATTATGTCAACGAGTGTCGTAATGCGGTAAAGACCTTTGCCCTGCACAGCGCGTCGGCAGAGGGCTTCGGAAGAAGGGCGGTAACGGTTAGGGCCCTTGCCGAGAGCCTTGTATGCGCTGCGGGTGGCGGCGATGCCGGGGCGGTGGGCAATGTCAGAAATGGCGTATGTGCGCTTGACGGCAGCCTCTTCATCGAGCAATATCTGCCACAACGCATCAGAAGTCTGCGGATTGCGCACATCTGCCTCAAACTGAATGACATACAAGTCTGGGGCAGCAGCTCGAATTTGGTCAGAAATGCTTATCTGTATCATATAGGGGTAATTTATATAGAGGTTGCACCACAGTTGAAGCGGTACAACCTCTATAATGGGGATTATTTCAATTTGAAATTACTGTTCAGCTTCAGCAGCACGCTCCTCGTTGAGCAGGCGTATCATCTCGATAGCACTCTTGGCGATACGTGTACCCGGGCCGAAGATAGCAGCGACGCCTGCCTTGTACAGGAAGTCATAGTCCTGAGCCGGGATAACGCCGCCGGCAGTCACCATGATGTCGGGACGGCCGAGTTTCTTCAGTTCGGCGATAACCTGCGGGATGAGGGTCTTGTGACCGGCAGCCAGCGAGCTGACACCGAGGATGTGAACGTCGTTCTCGACAGCCTGACGAGCAGCCTCGGCAGGAGTCTGGAACAGCGGTCCCATATCCACGTCATATCCGCAGTCGGCATAGCCGGTTGCGACAACCTTTGCGCCACGGTCGTGACCGTCCTGGCCCATCTTGGCAATCATGATACGCGGCTGACGACCTTCGCGCTTTGCAAAGTCGGCAACCATGCGGCGAGCCTCGTCAAACTCGGCATCGCCCTTCTCTTCGCTTGAATACACTCCTGAAATAGTTTTGATTACAGCTTTGTAACGACCTACGACAGCCTCGCAAGCGTCGGAAATTTCGCCAAGGGTTGCACGCAGACCGGCAGCCTTGACAGCGAGGTCGAGGAGGTTGCCCTTTGACGGGTCTTTCACACACTCTGTGATAGCCTCGAGAGCCTTCTTGACAGCAGCCTCGTCGCGGTGAGCCTTGAGGTCTTCGAGACGAGCGCACTGCTCCTTGCGAACCTCAGTGTTGTCAACCTCGAGGATGTCGATAGGATCTTCATGCTCGAGACGGCACTCGTTGATACCGATAATCTTCTGCTTGCCAGAGTCGATACGAGCCTGTGTGCGGGCAGCGGCCTCTTCAATCTTGAGCTTCGGCAGACCGGTCTCGATAGCCTTGGCCATACCGCCGAGCTTCTCGATTTCCTGGATGTGAGCCCAAGCCTTGTGGGCGATCTCGTTGGTCAGAGCCTCAACATAGTATGAACCGGCCCAGGGGTCAACCTGCTTGGTTACGTATGTCTCCTCCTGAATGTAAATCTGGGTGTTACGGGCGATACGTGCAGAGAAGTCTGTCGGCAGTGCGATAGCCTCGTCAAGCGCGTTGGTGTGCAGAGACTGCGTATGTCCGAGAACTGCGCCCATAGCCTCGACGCAAGTACGTCCGACGTTGTTGAACGGGTCCTGCTCGGTGAGCGACCAACCCGATGTCTGGCTGTGAGTACGCAGCGCAAGAGATTTCGGGTTCTTGGGGTTGAACTGCTTCACGATCTTAGCCCACAGCATACGAGCCGCACGCATCTTGGCTATCTCCATGAAATAGTTCATCGAGATGCCCCAGAAGAATGACAGACGCGGTGCGAAAGCGTCGATGTCCATGCCGGCGTTGACACCTGCACGGAGGTACTCGAGACCGTCGGCAAGTGTGTAAGCCAGCTCGATGTCGGCTGTTGCACCGGCCTCCTGCATGTGATAGCCGGAGATTGAGATCGAGTTGAACTTGGGCATATTCTGCGAGGTATACTCGAAGATGTCGGCGATAATCTTCATCGAGAATGCCGGCGGATAGATGTACGTATTACGCACCATGAACTCCTTGAGGATGTCGTTCTGGATAGTACCTGCCATCTGATCGAGTGAAACACCCTGCTCCAGACCTGCGTTGATGTAGAACGCGAGGACGGGGAGCACCGCGCCATTCATGGTCATTGACACTGACATCTTGCCGAGGGGTATGCCGTCGAAGAGGACCTTCATATCCTCGATAGAGCAGATCGACACGCCAGCCTTGCCGACATCACCTACCACACGCTCGTGGTTGGCGTCATAGCCTCGGTGGGTCGGGAGGTCGAATGCCACTGAAAGGCCCTTCTGGCCGGAAGCCAGGTTACGGCGGTAGAATGCGTTGGACTCAGCAGCGGTGGAGAAACCTGCATACTGACGGATAGTCCAGGGGCGCAGGGGGTACATGGCACTGTACGGGCCACGGAGGAACGGCGGAATACCTGACGAATAGTTGAGGTGTTCGAGACCCTCGAGATCCTCCTTGGTATATACCGGCTTGATGGGTATAAGCTCTGCCGGAAGCCAATCTTCTCCCTTGACAGCCGGAGCGGCTGCGGAAGATGTCACTTTTGTTATATCGATTTCTTTGAAGTTCGGTTTCATGATTTACTTAAGCAGTTTTGCGTTAAACCCTTTGAGTGTCTCGAGTACGTTTACGCGGACATGGATGAAGTCCTCGATGCCCTGAGCCTTGAGGTCGTCCATGCAGGCGGGAGCGCCGGCAACGACAAAGAGAGCGCGGCCGTTGAGTTCCTTGTACGCCTCGGGAGCGAACTGTGCATACTCATCATCGCTCGAGCAGAGGACAACGATGTCAGCGCCCTTCTCGACTGCTGCGTCAACACCGGCTTTGACAGTGTCGAAACCGATATTGTCGATAATCTCATATCCAGCGCATCCGAAGAAGTTGGACGAGAACTGTGCACGAGCAAGGCGCATGGCGAGGTTGCCGATAGTGAGCATGAACACTTTCGGACGCTTGCTGCTGCGCTCTGTGGCGAGGCGCAGAGCCTCAAACTCACTTGCAGCGCGATCGAACTTGATAGCCTCAACAGCATTACCCTCGCACTTCTCGCCGCAGCACTTGCCGCAGCTTTCCTTGACAATCTTGTCGAGAGCCTTCTCGTTGAAGTTCGGGTACTGGTTCGTGCCAAGGAGGATTTCCTTGCGGCGAGCCACGTCAGTATGGCGCTTCACGTTGGAAGCGTTGACGCGCTTCTGGAGTTCACCGGAAGTCATTGCAGCGTCGAAACCGCCGAGGTCGTCAATTTCGTTGAAAATCTTCCATGCCTGCTGTGCAATCGAAGCCGTGAGCACTTCCACATAGTAGCTGCCGCCGGCGGGGTCTGCCACCTTGTCGAGGTGAGACTCTTCACGGAGCAGGAGCTGCTGGTTGCGTGCGATGCGCTCGCTGAACTCGTCAGGCTGCTGGTACTGCAGGTCAAACGGCAGTGTCTCTATAGAGTCAACACCGGCGAGAGCCGCGCTCATGGTCTCCGTCATAGAGCGGAGCAAGTTTACATGAGCGTCAAATATAGTCTGGTTGAACTGGCTTGTAGTAGCGTGAACCTTCATCTTGCAGCAGTCATCGTTGCAGGGGTTGTAAGCCTTGACGGTTTCAGCCCACAGCAAACGGCCGGCGCGGAACTTGGCAAGCTCCATGAAGTAGTTGGGAGAGATGCCCATGTTGAACTTGATGCGGTCAGCCACTTCGCAAGGCTTCAGACCTGCTTCTGTCATCATAGTCATCCACTGTGCGCCCCAAGAGAGAGCGTAAGCGAGCTCCTCTGTGATGTAAGCGCCGGCGTTGCAGAATATGTAGCTGTCAACTGCAAAGCAACGGAGTCCCTTGACAGGCTTCACTATCTCATAGACACGCATTGCGACTTTGCAGATGTCCTCGGGGAAGGGAAGGCCGTGCTTGATCAGACGCTTGTACGGGTTGAAGTCAACAGAGCCGCGGAAGTCGTCGGCGAGGCCGTTTGCGTTGATATATTCTACCAGTCCGGCAGCAATCTTCTCGATGCAGAGAGGGCAAGCGTCGATGTTGATTTCCACCTTCTTGAGGTCGATGTCGCGGAAAAGGGTAGCGAAATCGGCAGTGTTGAAATCCTTGTCGAGCTTGAAGCCGAGAGAGTCAACACCACGGTCGAGCACATGAACAGCATTGCGGTTCATCTCCTCTGCGGTCTCGCCCTGGATCTGCTGACGGATGAGCCAAGTGTTTTTGTCGCGTGTTCCGCGGACATACGGGAACTGTCCGGGCATCGAGCCGAGCGTATAGAGCCCCTCGATGTCCTCTGCGCGATAGAAAGGCTGCACATTGAAACCCTCATTGGTGCGCCATACCAATTTCTTGTCGAAATCGGCTCCCTTCAAATCGGTGATTATTTTCGCCTTCCACTCTTCAGTGGAGATAGGCGGAAACATATCAAACAGTTTTTCAGTGTTTTCTGCCATAATTAAATAGCTCTTGGTTTATAATAGATTTGTCTGTTTCCAACTATGCACATACATACGGCGATGTCACCTCTCCCCCTCGTTTGCACGCCGGAGATTTGACTTCAACCGCTGTATGGGATGCACGGGAAACCATGCCAAGCACGGCTGTCCCGCTTATCCTGTGCAAAGTTAGTCATTAATCTGCTAACAGAAAAAATTTCAACAGAAAAATCTCCGCTGTACCATATAAATATACACGGTACACACTTGCGAGCCCGCCTCTGCCACGGCATTACAAAAAAAATTGCTACTTTTGCACTCGTGTCGAGGCCGTATGCCTGCACAGACAAAGCAGAATGAATTGCCCCCTGTACATATCACGACGGCTGTCACTGTCGTCTTCAGGCCACAAAAGCACCCCGGCTGTCAAGGTGGCAGTCGCGGCTGTAGCCATATCAATCGCCGTGATGCTCGCCTCTATAGCGATAGTGCTCGGTTTCAAGAACGAGATTACCGCCAAGATAACCGGATTCAACTCACACATAACCCTATACTCACTTGCACAATCAGAAGCTGACGCCGATGCCAACATCGTGCAGCTCACCCCTGCCCTGCGCCACATTCTCGACGATGCTGACTACATCACATCGTATTCGCTCGAAGTCTCGATGCCTGTAATATTAAAGACCGAAAATGACTTCAAAGGGGTATACCTGCGGGGGCTCGGCGAGGGTACAGACCTGGATTTCCTGCGAGGCTCGCTCGTGGACGGCAAAATGCCCAGCTTCGGAGGGCAACAACGCTCTGACAGCGTAATAGTCTCGCAAATGGCGGCCGACCAGCTCGGGCTGAAAGTGGGCGGCTCGATAGACACATATTTCATAACTGACGATGTGCGTGTGAGGAAACTTGCCATTGCCGGGATTTTCAATACCCATTTCGAGAATTATGACGACGCGCTGATGTTCGGCGACATCCGGCTGCTGCAAGGCATCGCCGGTCTGAGCCGCACCGAGGGCACGTCTATAAAGGTCATGACCAATGACTTCAAACGCCTGGACGAGAACACCGTAGACCTGCACTCGCGCCTGGCTCGCGCAATGGCTGCCGGCAAGGTGGACAAGGCATACATGACCGAGAACGCACACGTCCAAGGGGCAAACTATTTCCAATGGCTCAACCTGCTCGACACCAATGTTATAGTGGTACTGATACTCATGGTCGCAGTGGCGTGCATCACGCTGATTTCGGGCATGCTGATTATAATCATCGACAAGACACGGTTTATCGGCATAGTCCGCTCGCTCGGCATGTCAAACCGCTCTCTCAGCCGCGTGTTCATATATCTGTCTGTAAGGGTCGCGCTTTGGGGACTGCTGATTGGCAATGCGCTGATGATAACACTGCTCGTGATACAGGACAAGACGCACTTCATACCGCTCGACGCAGACTCATATTATTTCGACTTTGTGCCGGTATCGCTCGACTGGTGGTCATTCGCGTTGCTCAACATAGCGACTGTTGCAGTCATATTTCTGACCTTGCTCCTCCCCTCGCGTTTCGTGTCGCGAATATCGCCGGCTCGTGCCATGCGCTACGAGTGACAGCTTTTTCCGCCGCCGAATATTCGGCATATCGGAATAAATTCATATATTTGCAACCTGAATTGATTGCAAGGCAATTAATCTGCAAAAGAAACACTTGACTGAAAGGAAAAACATTATGAGCAAACCGTATGTACTGGGTATTGACATAGGCGGCACCAACACCGTCTTCGGCATAGTGGATGCCCGAGGCCATGTCGTGGCAAGCGACTCCATCAAGACTTTCAAACACCCGAAATTTGACGAATACATAGCCGACCTGCATGACGGCATCGAGCGTCTGCTCGCGGCAAACGACGCGCAAGACAAAATACAGGGCATCGGCGTAGGCGCGCCCAACGCCAACTACTATACCGGCGAGATACAGTCGCCGCCCAACCTGCCATGGGGCACGGTTCCGTTTGCGGATACCCTCAGCCACGCCTTCTCGGGCATACCGGTGGCAATCACCAATGACGCCAATGCTGCCGCGCTCGGCGAAATGACCTACGGCGCAGCTCGCGGCATGAAGGATTTCATCATGATTACGCTCGGCACAGGCGTAGGCTCGGGCATAGTAATCAACGGACAGCTTGTCTACGGCTCGACCGGATTTGCCGGCGAGTTGGGACATGTCATCATGAAACGCCGCAACGGACGTGTATGCGGCTGCGGACGCACCGGATGCCTCGAGGCATACTGCTCGGCAACGGGTGTGGCACGCACAGCCCGCGAGTTCCTGGAAATACGCACAGAGCCGTCGCTGTTGCGCGGCATGGACATCGAGAGCATCACCTCAAAAGACGTGTATGACGCGGCTGTCGCCGGCGACAAGATTGCCAAGGACATATTTGAATACACCGGCACTATACTGGGCGAGGCATTCGCAGATATGGTTTCATTCTCCTCGCCGCAAGCTTTCATCCTTTTCGGCGGACTCGCCAAGAGCGGAGACTTCCTGCTCAAACCGGTCAAAGCCGCCATGGATGCCAATATGTTCCCGGTATTCCGGGGCACTGTCAAGATACTTCTGTCGGAACTGAAGGAGAGCGACGCGGCAGTACTCGGAGCGTCGGCACTCGGTTGGGAAGCTAAATACCGCGCCAATGCAGCGGCGCCTATTCCGGCAAATGCTACCGAGGCAACTGCTGAACAGCAATAAGAAGCTCTTCAAAATCAACATAATGTAAATCCTCGCGGCATCATATCGTCGCGGGGATTTTAGCACCCACTGGGATATAAAAAACAAAGGGAGATAACCACCACGGTCGCTCCCTTTATGAGTTTCTACAGGTAAAAAATCTTAAGGTAAAAAAGATTGTTTAAGGTTGCTGCAAAGGTAGAGGTTTTTCTGATATTCACCGCACAAACGGATGTTTTTTGTGCAATGCCCTTACTTTAAGGAGGGAAGCTAAAATACAATATGTATGCTTGGGCCTTCTGTGGTATCCGGAGGCTGAAATACTTATAAATGAAACACTTTCTCCTTATTGTACTTCCTACAATTAGACCTCTTGTATATTCTTGTAAATTACATATTGTATTCCATACGATAACAACTGAAAATGATATTGTATAAAGTAAGATATGTATTCAGTTGAAAAATAATGCTTTATAACATTATAAAAATAATCTTTTCCTTTATTGCAAATTAGAAAAACCTATTTATATTTGCAGCGCTTAACGAGATATATTATGCAAAACATAGAACAAAAAACGCCGTTGGCAAACAATCATATCTCTGTGGACTGTGTAGTGATTGGTTTTGACGGAGAACAGCTAAAGGTTCTGCTGATTAAGCGTGCAGGAGAGGAAGAAGGAGAAATCTTTCATGATATGAAGCTTCCCGGAAGTTTGATTTACATGGATGAGGATTTGGATGAAGCTGCCAAACGGGTGTTGAATGAATTGACGGGTCTGAAGAACGTCAATCT
>ENA-OUQC01001241-OUQC01001241.1-human-gut-metagenome-genome-assembly--contig:-NODE-1241-length-13992-cov-3.244027_pt1 | contig 13992 bp, 9 predicted proteins | sample MGYA00237942_ERZ548815 | MGnify/ENA primary metagenome ERZ548815 (study PRJEB26490, sample SAMN05194722) | human gut metagenome | biome: terrestrial biome; feature: human-associated habitat; material... | reverse complement strand
GATCTGGCCGCGCAGCTGCGCGGCCGGGCGGTCGTCTACTGCGACGGCTTCCTCGCGGCCCGGTATCCCGAGAGCCTGCCGCCCAAAAAGCTCCTGTCGTTCACGGCCCGGCAGCTGCCGGGCTATGGCGGAAGTCTGGAAACAGCGGCGGCTGACCTGAAAAATTACGCGTCGAACCAGTATGGCTCCATCGTCCTGTGCGGCGGACAGCGGCGCGGGGAAATTTTAAAGGAACTGCTTGCCAAAAGCGGCCTGAACGCGCTTTTGTCCTTCCCGCTGACGAAGCTCCCGCAGCCGGGGCAGATCCTTATTGCGGGCGGCTCGCTCCCGGCGGGGCTTGAATACCCGACGCTGAAATTTGCCATCTTAACAGAGGGGCAGATCGCCGTCCGGCAGGAGCGCAAGAAGATCCGCGCGCCGAAAAAGGCGACGAACCGGAAAAAGCTCGACTCCTTCACCGACCTCACGCCCGGCGATCTGGTCGTCCATGAGCATCACGGCATCGGCCGCTACGTCGGCATGGAGCAGATGAAGGTCGATGGCGCGGTCAAGGACTACGTCAAGATCGCCTATCAGGGCAGTGATGCGCTCTATGTTCCGGCGACGCAGCTCGACCTTGTCAGCAAATACATCGGCGGCGGCGAGGACGCGCCGGTGAAGCTCAACAAGCTCGGCGGCGACCAGTGGCAGAAGACAAAGGCGAAGGCCAAGGCTGCGGCCAAGGATCTGGCTGCGGGCCTCATCAAGCTCTATGCCGAGCGCAAGCGCCTGCCGGGCTTTGCGTTTGCGGCGGACTCGCCGTGGCAGAAGGAGTTTGAGGACAGCTTCGAGTACGCCGAGACCGACGATCAGCTCCGCTGCATCGATGAGATCAAGCACGACATGGAATCGCCCGCGCCAATGGACCGTCTGCTCTGCGGCGACGTGGGCTTCGGCAAAACGGAGGTGGCGCTCCGCGCGGTGATGAAATGCGTGATGGACGGCAAGCAGGCCGCCATCCTGGTGCCCACCACCGTCCTGGCCCAGCAGCATTATCAGACGGCCAGCTCCCGCTTCCGGGGCTTCCCCGTGAACATCGATGTGCTCAGCCGGTTCCGCACCACCAAGCAGCAGAACAAAACCTTGCAGGACATCCGCAGCGGAAATGTAGACCTGGTCATCGGCACCCACAAGCTGCTGCAAAAGAGCGTCCAGTTCAAGGATCTTGGATTGCTGATCGTGGACGAGGAGCAGCGCTTCGGCGTGAGCCATAAGGAGCGGCTGAAGGAGATCTCCAAGGGCGTGGACGTGTTGACCCTGTCCGCCACCCCCATCCCCCGCACACTGAACATGGCGCTGTCCGGCATCCGGGATATGTCCACCATTGAGGAACCTCCCTCCGACCGCTACCCGGTGCAGACCTTTGTAACGGAATACAACACCGCCATCATTGACGACGCCATCCGCCGGGAGGTAGAGCGGGGCGGGCAGGTATACTACCTGCACAACCGCACGGAGACCATCGACCAATGCGCGGGGGCGCTGCGGCGGAGGATCCCCGGGCTGAATGTGGCCGTGGCCCACGGGCAGATGACAGAGGATGCTCTGGGGGATGTGATGCAGGCCATGGCCGAGGGGGAGATCCAGGTGCTGGTGTGCACCACCATCATTGAAACCGGCCTGGACATTCCCAACGCCAATACTCTTATCATTGAAAACGCCGACCGATTCGGCCTGTCCCAACTGCATCAGCTGAGAGGCCGGGTGGGACGCTCCACCCGGCATGCCTATGCCTACTTCACCTTCCGCCCGGATAAGAGCCTGACGGAGGTGGCCGAAAAGCGGCTGGCTGCCATCCGGGATTTTGCGGAATTCGGCTCCGGCTTCAAAATCGCCATGCGGGACCTGGAGATCCGCGGCGCAGGCAATCTTCTGGGCGCGGAGCAATCCGGCCACATGATGAGCGTGGGCTATGATATGTACCTGAAGCTCCTGGACGAGGCGGTGCTGGAGGAGCGGGGTGAAGCACCCAAGGCGCCGGAGTGCACCGCAGACCTGACCGTCACCGCCAATGTGGATAAAGACTACGTCCAGCGCGGCGAGGAGCGAATGGATCTGTACCGCCGTATGGCTGCCATCCGCAGCCAAGAGGACGCGGACGACCTGCTGGATGAGATCGTGGACCGCTACGGTGAGCCACCCAAGGGCGTCCTGAACCTGATCGACATTGCCCTCCTGCGCGCCCAGGCGCGGACGGTGGGCATCAAGGACATTCGCCAGAAGGGCGGAAATGTACTGTTTGGCCTGTCCAATCTGAACTTCGAAGCGGTCAGCGCCCTGTGCGCCGACCCGGATTACAAGGCGCGAGTGGTGTTCCTGGCGAATGCCAAGGAGCCGACGCTCCAACTGAAGCTCTCCGCCGGGGTGGACAGCCTGAAACAGAGCAAGATCTTCGTGCAGCGCTACCGCAATCTGTGCGGATGAGGATCGGTTTTCTCTTCCAGATTCCGCAAAAAGCGGTTGTATTTCCCTCTCTTCCGTGCTATAATACAATGCAACAGAATATTGGAGTGCCGATGTGAAACAGAAACATTCCCACACAGAACCAGGAGGCGTTACCATGGCTGATTACCACGAATTTGACGACTTTGACAGCATTCTCAAATCCATTGATTCCGCTGCCGACGGTGCGGCGAACGACGTGAACCTGGACGAGCTACTGGCGCAGCTGAGCGTGGAATTCCCCGCGGATTTCGGCGACAAGGCTCCCAGCAAGCCGGCTGAGGACGCCCCGGCGGAAGCGCCGAAAAAGGCAAAGAAAGCCCGCAAAGAGCCGAAAAAGCCCCGCGCTGCCAAGCAGCAGGAAGAGGCACGATCTTCCCAGCAAGAAGAGGCTCCGTCTCCCCAGCAGGAGCCACAGGACTCCCCCGACCTTCCCCAGAAAACCGGCGGATTCCTGGACACCGTCTCCCGGCATCATAAAGGGATCAACCTGGCGCTGGCCATTATCGCGCTGGTCCTGGTGGCGGGGATCGTCGCGGTGGTGCTGTGGCAGACCAATGCCGATCCCTATCAGAATAAAATCGTCAGCAATGTTCGGGTGGCAGGCGTTGACGTGGGCGGCATGACCCGGCAGGAGGCTGCTGAGGCTGTCTCCACCGCCGTCGGCAGCAGCTACACAAGCACCGACATGACCGTGGTGCTGGGAAAGGAAGAGCTGATCCTGGCCGCCTCCCAGACCCGACCCAAGCTGAACATTGCCCAGGCCATTGAGCTTGCCTATGCCTATGCCCGCACCGGCTCCACCACCCAGCGGCAGCAGGAATATCAGGCCGCCCAGCAGGCCCCGGTGGATATTCCCCTGGGAGGCAGCCTGGAGCTGGATTCCGATTATATCCGCAGCACCGTATCCAATTTCCTGTCCAGCATTTCGGCTCAATATGTCCCCTCCGGCTACACGTTGGAGGGTGCCCGCCCCGGCCTGGATGCGGACAGTTATGACGCCTCCGTTCCCTGCCAGAACCTGGTACTCACCGTCGGTACCCCCGGCAGTGACTATGATCTGGCCGGTATCCTGACCTCCATTGCCGAGGCGTACAGCCAGCGGAACTTCCGGGATGTCGTCCCTGACCAGTATCTGCCCCAGGAGCCGGAGGCACTGGATATTGACGCCATTTACAACGAAGTGCACGTGGATGCGGTAGAGGCCGTCGATGGCTCCGACTCCAGCGAGGGAACGCCCGGCTCCTGCGGCTATACCTTCTCGCTGGAGGATGCTCGTCAGCAGCTGAGCAACGCCAGCTACGGCGACGTGATCACCATCCCCATGGAGTACATCGTTCCTGAAAAGCTGGACAGCAACGGGATCTTCCAGTATCCCCTCGGCTCCTTCACCACGCCTGTCAGCTCCAACGAGGCATATAACCAAAACATGAAGCTGCTCTGCCAGCAGCTCAACGGTCTGGTCCTGGAAGCGGGACAGAGCTTCTCCTTCAACACGGTGCTGAAAGATCGCACTGAGGCAAACGGCTTCCAGCTTGCTCCCACCCACGGCGACCAGTGCATCGAGGAAGAGGTGGCTGGCGGCTCCGACCAGGTGGCGACTACACTGTATGTGGCGGCAATGACCAGCGGGATGCAGCTGACCGAGCGGCATAATGCCTCCCACGTCTGCCCCTACACCACCCTCGGCACAGAGCTATCCGTATCCGGCTGGAAGAATCTGCAATTCCGCAATTCTCTGGACGTCTCGGTGATGATCCGGGCCAAGGTCACAGACAGCCGCGTCATCATCCGCTTCCTCAGCGAAAAGGAAGTTGACTTCGAGGTCAAGCTAGAGGTCAATCAGCTCTCCACCATTCAGCCAAAGAATGTCACCGTCCGTAAGAACGTCGCCGATGGCTACCAGGGCCAGCAGGTACTGACCGAGGGCATTGAGGGCGGCCAGATCTCCATCAGCTGGATCACCTACAAGAAGGGCACCGACACCGTCATCAAGAAAACCGGCGAATACGTCACCCTGCCCGCGCTGGATCACGCTGTTGTTGAACTGTACGCATAAGCATATTTTAAAGCACCGACTCAAGGCCGAGTCGGTGCTTTTCTTTTGTGCTTATCCGAAAATCACGGTAAATACAGTCCCCGTCTCCGGGGCGCTGGCGGCCTCGATTTTCCCGTCCATCAGCTCCACGGTGCGCTTGATGATGGCAAGCCCCAGGCCGTGGCCCTGCTGGGCGGTACGGGCCTTGTCGCCGCGGTAGAAGCGCTCAAAGACATGGGGCAGGTCCTCCGGGGCGATCACAGAGCCGAAATTCTGCACTGTCAGTACCGTCTTGCGTCCGCGGCCTGCCAGGCTCACAGAGCGGTAGCTCTGTGTCTGACCATCAGTTTTTCCCTGAGTGCTCTGGCGGAGGGGCCAGGGGGAAATCCCCCCAGCGGCGGCCCCGGAGGAGGACCGGGATGTCCCGGCGATCCTGGGGGCGGTCCCGGAGGCTCCGCCTCCAGCGTGACCTATACCGCAGCAACAGAGAGCTCCTCCGCCGACACCCTGACGGATGGCATCTATCTATCGGACAGCGCAGATGAAAATGCGATCCTCATTGATACGGATGAGACTGTTACCCTGACAAATGCCACCGTTACCAAATCCGGGGATTCCGACGGCGGCGACAGCTACATTACAAGCTCCACTGGAGATGCCTCCCAGATCATCAGCAATGGCTACACCCTGTACGTCAACGGCGTAGCGCTGGAGGGTACCAAGTAAAAGCTCCTTCCTAACCAAAAGCTCCTGGGACGATGCGCCCCAGGAGCTTTTGGTTATTCAACGATTCTATTTTACTTCGCCGCTTCCTCCGCTTCTTCCTGTGCCTGATATTCCGGGAAGGCGGAATACATCGGCTCCAGCTTTTTGCCCCGGATCACCCGGTCGATGTAATTTGCGGTGATACGGTACACCAGGCTGCTCAGGCTGATGACACCGATCAGGTTGGGGATGGCCATCAGGCCGTTAAAGGTGTCGGACAGGTCCCAGGCAAGGTCAAGGCTCATGGTCGCGCCTACGATGATGAAGGCAACGAACGCGATCTTATAGCCGATGGTCGCCTTGGTGCCGAAGAGGTACTCAAATGCCTTGGCGCCGTAGTGACTCCAGCCCAGGACGGTGGAGAAGGCAAACAGCAACACCGCAATGGCAATGAACCATGCGCCGAATTTACCAAAGCTCAGCTCGAAGGCCTCGGCAACCATGGCGGTCTTCTCCGTGGTGGTGAGCATTGCGCCGGTGTCCAGATCCACCAGGCCGCTGGTGAGCACCGTCAGAGCGGTAAGGGAGCAAACGATGATGGTATCGGCAAACACCTCAAAGATGCCCCACATGCCCTGCATCACCGGCTCCTTTACATTGGAATTGGAGTGCACCATAACAGAGGAACCAAGCCCCGCCTCATTGGAGAACACGCCCCGCTTCATGCCCCAGGTCACGGCATCCTTCACCGTGGCGCCTACCACACCGCCAAAGGCCGCACGGCCGGTAAAGGCGCACTTGAAAATGATAGCAAAGGCCGGGCCGATCCGGGAAGCGTTCATGCAGACCACGACTATGGTACCGATGATGTAGATCAGGGCCATAAATGGCACCAGCTTTTCCGTGACTGCCGCGATGCGCTTCAGGCCGCCAACCACCACCAGCGCCGCAACCACCATCAGGCACACGCCGGTGACCCACATGGGGACGCTGAAGGCCTGCTGCATGTTCACAGCGATGGAGTTAATCTGACTCATATTGCCGATGCCAAAGGAGGCAATGACGCAGAAGATGCTAAACAGCACCGCCAGCACCGCGCCGATTCTTTTGTAGCCGGGGAAGCTGCCCAGGCCATCCTTCAGATAGTACATGGCGCCGCCGCACCACTCACCGTCCTTATTCTTGCGGCGGTAGTAGATGCCCAGGACATTTTCGGAATAGTTCGTCATCATGCCGAAAATCGCTACGATCCACATCCAGAAAACGGAGCCGGGGCCGCCGGTGGCAATGGCCGCCGCCACGCCGGAGATATTGCCGGTGCCGATGGTGGCCGCCAGCGCCGTGCAAAGGCTCTGGAATTGGCTGATGGACTTATCCTCCTTGGCTGTATGGGCCGTGATGTGCTTGTTGGTAAAGATGCCGCCGATGGTGTGCTTCATCCAGTAGCGGAATCTGGTCAGCTGAAAGGCCCTGGTAAGCAGCGTCATCAGGATGCCGGTTCCAACCAGCATGATCAGCATGGGCATTCCCCATACAAAGCCATTGACGGAATCATTCACCTTCGTGACGGTTTGAACAACGTTTTCCATTTTTCTTCCTCCTTGGGTATTTTGAATATGAAAAAAGAGCACCCGCAAGAGGGTACTCTCAAAAGCAGATTTCAGGCAGCGGGTAGAATCCACCCTCTGCTTAAAATGCTCTGTCCTTTTGCCTGAGAGATTCGGTGGTCAGCCACCCCTTGCACCTTCGGCCTCCGGGTTGGGCCCGGATGTCTCCAGAGTGCGATCCACATGCGGTCCTCTTACCTGAGAGTTTCACTCCGTCGGTCGGACTTCCTTGTCCAGTTCTCCGCACGCTTCCTGTCGCACAATATTCAATTGCTGAAAGTTTAGAAGAAATATATCATATTCAAATGTTGGATGCAACCCCTGTCCGTCAATTTTGGAGGAATGAACAGGATGTGAACAGTCGTATGCTTTCTTTTTGTAAAAATAAGTTCACCGCAGAGGCACATCTGTGCTTCTGCGGTGAACTCACTTGTTAATTTCAGCGCTTACTCAGAGATATCCTCGCCAAAGAAGCGGGTGGACAGCTCAGAGAGGACACCATCCTCCCGCAGCTCGGCAATGGCCTGATTGATGGCCTTCATCAAAGAAGCGGTCTCCTCCCCCTTGCGCATGGGGATGGAAACATTGGAGGCTTCCTCGGTGGTGGCGACCACCTTCAGGTTGGAATCCGGGTGCTGGGCCATGTAATCGGTATAAGAGACGATGGCATTCAGCGTAGCGTCCGCACGGCCCTGAAGCACCATGGTCAGTGTCTCGTCCAGCGTGGCCACACCGTAGCAGGTCGCGCCGTAGCTCTCTGCCAGGTTCATATAGGTGGAGGCGATGGAGTTGGCTGTCTTCTTCCCGTCCAGGTCCTCAAAGGAGTGGATGGTATCGTTATCACCGCGAACGATCAGCGCGGTGCGGATGTAGGCATAGGGATCGGTGAAATCGTACTTATCCTCCCGTTCCGGGGTCACCTCAACACCGTTCACCACGATATCATACCGCCCGGCGTCCATACCGGCAAACAGGCCGTCCCACTCGCCGGGGATAATCTCCGCCTCCACGCCCAGCTTTTCCGCAATGGCCTTGGCCACCTCCACATCATAGCCGGTCAGCTCATCATCCTCACCCACAAAGGACCAGGGCGCCCAATCGCCCTCCAGGCCGATAATGATCTTACCCCGCTGCTGAATGGTGGCCAGCAGGTCGTCGGAGGACTTGGCGGAAACCGCCATGGTCAACATCGCCGCCAGCATCAGGACAGCACAAAGTGCGGCAAACGTTCTTTTCATCTTGATCTACTCCTTTTCATGCTGCGAAATGGTTTTCAAAAAAGCGCGGGTACGCTCTTCCTTTGGGTTTGCAAAAAATTCCTCGGAGGGGCCGGACTCCACGATGGAGCCGTTCTCCATGAAGATCACCTTGGTGGACACATTCCGGGCGAAACCGAGCTCATGGGTCACCACCAGCATGGTCATTCCCTCTTCGGCCAGCTTGCGCATTACTGCCAGCACCTCGCCCGTCAGCTCCGGGTCCAGGGCGGAAGTAGGCTCGTCAAAATAGATGATCTCCGGGTCGGTAGCCAGGGCGCGGGCAATGGCCACCCGCTGCTGCTGGCCGCCGGAAAGGGCATTGGGATAGCTGCTCGCCTTGTCCTCCAGGCCCACACGGCTCAGGGCAGAGCGAGCGATCTGCTCCGCCTGAGCCTTTGGCATCTTCCGGGCCACCGTCAGGCCCAGCATGACATTTTGCAGAGCGGTTTTGTTACGGAACAGGTTATAGCTCTGGAATACAAAGCCGATGCGGTTATTGCGGTAGGCGTCCCAATCGCGGTCGCGAAAGTCCTTGGTCGAGATACCGTCGATCAGAAGGTCGCCCGAGTCAAAATGATCAAGCCCGCCAATGACGTTGAGCATCGTGGTTTTGCCCGAGCCCGAGGGACCCAGAATGGCCACGAACTCGTTGTCGCGAAACGCCAGGCTCACGTTATCGAGCGCCACCTGTGTAAACGACTGCGTGACGTACCTTTTGCAGATATCTTTGAGCTCCAGCATGGACGGCAACCTCTCCCGTGCAGGCGCACTCGCCCGCTCTCCCCCGCCGTTCGTATTCGACGCGTTTGTCCTACTCTATTCCCATTTTTTGCCGACACCAGTGAGGAATGTAACGAACCGGGCAAAAACGAACGGGACGGCACGCCACACAGCGCACCGTCCCGCACACAACATCGACAATGCGACAAAGGGTCTGTCCCTTTGTCGCATTACGTGTACTCAGCCTTTATTGTTCGCTCTTCGCAATCGCCTGGTCGATAAGCTTGTCGAGCGCAGCGCGCTGCTCGGCGGAGCTGATGGCACCCACGATGGGCTCCCCTACGATGTTGCCGTTCTGGTCGATAACGTAGGTGGTCGGGAACGAGAACAGGTTTGACGTGAACTTACCGGCCTCGCTGTCAGACTTGAACCAGATGTTCTTATATGTCACGCCCTTCTTGCTCAGCACGTCCTTAGCATCTGCAATCTCGTCCTTGTTGCCATCGAGCGTAAAGGAATTGACACCCACGACCTGGCCGCCCTTCTCGGCAAGCTCCTTATTCAGGTCCTCAAGATCGTCCAGCTCGCCCACGCACGGCTTGCAAGTGGTAAACCAAAAGTTCATAACGGTGACCTTGTTCTTAGAGAACAGCTCGTCGCTGCTCACGTCGTTGCCGTCCAGATCCTTGCCCGTAAAGCTGGGGAACTTCGTCGCCTCGCTCGAAGCATTGGCGCCAGCCGTCATGCCCGCGGCCGAAGCGTCGACGCTCTCGCCTGCGCTCGGCGTGCTTCCACAGCCGGGGAACTCCTTCTCCAGGCTCTCGAGCTTGTCCTCGATCTCCTTGATCTGCTGCGCGCCGGCCTTGAGCGTCTTAAGCTCATCCGCCGTAAACTCACCCTTGGCACCGTCGATGGTCTTGAGCAGGAAATCGCCGTAATTGCCGCCGTCCTCGATCATCGGCGTATCTTTATTGGCGGCAAGAAACACCTTTTCCCACAGTGCGCTATCGCTCGAAAGGATATCGTTCTCCTTCTGCATGAGCTTCGCATACAGCTCGGCGGCCTCGTCGGCGTTGGCCGGCTCTTGCGCAATGAGCTCCGCGATCTTAGGATCGGAGCCCGTAGATTCACTCGCGTTGCCACCGGGCGCCGAACACGCCACAAGACACAAGGCCAGCACCGGCACCATAAACAGGGCCGCAATCTTAGAAAGCTTCATGGTCATTCCTCCGTTTTGTCGAAGCTTGTTTTACTTTTTATCGGCGGTCAGAGGGAGCTTTTCTGCCGAAACATCCAGGCCATAGCGATAGCTGATGGCATCGACGGGACAGGCCCCAATGCACTTTCCGCACCGGATACATTCGGCATGATTGGGTGCGCGGACCACATCGACGTCCATCTGACAAACCTTTGAACACTTGCCGCACGAGACGCATTTGCATGCATCGACCCGAATCCCCAGTAAGGACACCTTATTCATGAGCGCATAGAATGCGCCGAGCGGACAAATCCATTTGCAGAAGGGGCGATAGAACAAAACGCTCAGCACTACCGCGGCAATGAGAACGACAAGTTTCCAGGTAAAGAGCTGCCCCAGCGCAGATCGAATGCCGGCGTTGGCAATGGCCAGCGGAATGGCGCCCTCGAGCACACCCTGTGGACAGATGTACTTGCAAAAGAACGGATCGCCCATCCCCACATCGTTGACCACCAGCACGGGCAGCACCACCACGGCAAACAGCAGCACAACGTATTTGATATATGTAAGCGCCTTGAGCCTTTTTGTCGAAAGCTTTTTGCCGGGGATTTTGTGAAGCAGCTCCTGCAGCCAGCCAAACGGGCACAGAAAGCCGCATACAAAGCGCCCCAGCAGCACGCCGAGCAAAATGAGCGTGCCGGTGACATAGTAAGAAAAGTTGAACTTGGATGAACCCACCACCGACTGGAACGACCCAATGGGGCACGCACCCGATGCCGCGGGGCACGAATAGCAGTTAAGCCCAGGTACGCAGACTGTTTTTCCCGCACCCTGATAAATGCTGCCTTTGGCAAAGTTTGGCAGGTGAATATTGGTGACCAGCGTCGCCGCCGCCTGAATGAATCCGCGAAATCGGGCCAAAACATGCGACGCAGTGTTTTCTCTTTTATCCAATTCCGATACACTCCAAGCACAGCCTAATTGCTTTGGCCAGCACGGCATCCGCCTCGCCACGCATAACGCCAAAGCACACCATGGCAATTCCGACGATCAACAAAGCGACCTGCACCACGGGTTTTACCGCTTTGAACAACCTGACCACTCCTTTCGTTACGCGACCATTGGACCATATCGACCATAAAATCCGTGTTAAGCGCGATTTGGAATGTGCAAGGAGACTGTTATGCGTATTTTGATCGTCGAAGACGAGCAAGCACTGTGCGACACGATCGCACGCAGCTTGCGAAACCTGGCATACAGCGTCGACTGCTGCCACGATGGACGGGAGGCGCTCGAGCTGCTGGGCGTCGAAGTCTTTGACCTCGTGGTGCTCGACCTCAACCTTCCCCGTATCGACGGCATGACCGTGCTCAGGGAACTTAGGAAAACCGACTGCGAGACCAAGGTGCTGATTCTGTCCGCGCGTGGCGAAGTATCCGATAAAGTCGCTGGACTCGATGCCGGCGCCAACGATTACCTTACCAAGCCGTTTCATCTGGACGAGCTTGCGGCAAGGATCCGCAGCCTTACCCTCAGGCGCTTCGCACAAAGCGACATAGTATTAACCTGTGGAAAGCTCAGCTTTGACACCAAGGCGCGCATCGCTTCCGTGGACAATGAGGCCCTATCTCTTACACGCAAGGAAACAGGAATCCTGGAATACCTGATGCTTAATCAGGGGCGACCGGTAAGCCAAGAGGAGCTTATCGAGCACGTTTGGGATAGCACCGTGAACAGCTTTAGCAACGCAACCCGCGTTCACATCTCGTCGCTCCGAAAAAAGTTGCGCAGCGCTTTGGGATACGACCCGATTCGCAATCGGATTGGAGAGGGCTACGTTATGGAGGATGGCGAATGAAAAGGCTTTCGCTGCAATGGCGCATAACGATCACGACGGCACTGCTCACGTGTGCGGCGTGCGTGCTGACGAACTGCCTGGTCGGCTATACGGGTATGCGCTACATGGATGCCATCGGCAGCGACATCTCGGCCTTTAACGCTGCCGGCGTGGATTCGCCCCAGGCATTTGACCCAACGAAGGGGACCCTCGATGACGAGGTCATGATCGTTGTTAACGACGCACAGGAATCTTTTGGCGCGACAGCCTGGTGCATCACGGCTGGAGTCACGCTACTTGGCGGCGTGCTGGCATACTTTGTAAGCGGCCGCGCGCTCAAGCCGCTACGGGTTTTTGCCGCCCAGGTAGAGCGCGTGCAGCCTGACAACCTAAGCGAAATCAGACTCAGTGAAGATGTGCCCACCGAGCTACAACGATGCAGCGCCTCTTTCAACGACATGATCGCCCGTCTTGGCGAAGGGTTCTCTGCACAGCGTCAGTTTACCGGCAACGCCGCACACGAGCTGCGCACCCCGCTCGCCCTTATGCAAGCGCAGATTGAACTGTTTGTCTCCGAACACCCCACATCGCAACCCCAAACAGCCGAGCTGCTCGGCCTGTTACAAGAACAAACCGAGCGGATGTCGCGAATGACCAAGGTGCTGCTTGAGATGAGTGAGCTCCGCAGCGTTCCCTGCGAGGACGATATTGAGCTTGGTCCCCTGTCCGAAGAAGTCCTCACCGACCTTGCTCCGCTTGCCGAGCATAAAGACATCGTCCTCAATTGCAGTGGAGGCGCTCTGGTAATCGGAAGCGACACGCTCCTCTATCGGCTGGTGTTTAACCTGGTCGAAAATGCCATCCGTTACAGCCGCCCCGGCTCGACTGTCAACGTCTCCATCCGCGACAACGACAGCCACGCGTTCCTGCGAGTCGAGGATCAGGGCCCGGGAATACCCAAACAATACCGTGAGAGCATCTTCCAGCCGTTCTTTCGCCTGGACAAATCCCGCAGCAGGGCATACGGCGGCGCAGGACTCGGGCTAGCGCTTGTTTGGGAGATTGCGACGCTCCATGGCGGCACCGCGGAAGTTGAATCAAGTTCCGAGAACGGAACCGTGATGCTCGTGGCCCTTCCAAAACGGACTACGGCGCGATCAGATCGCTAAAATGGCAATACCGCGAGGCATGGCGCGGGCCTGCAAGATTGCACGGCCTCGCAACCTTTGCTATTGCGAATTTGAATTGCGCCATTCAATGGGAGAAACGCCCGATGACTGTTTGAATGCTTGAGAAAACGCTGAACAGCGCGTCCAGCCTAGGCGCGTTGCAACCTGCGCAACGGAGCAACACCCTACGAGCATGGTCTTAGTGCGCTTCATACGACGCGCCCTGGCGTAATGGCCGATGCTCTGTCCTGTTTCACGATTTCGCTGGCGGCTTTGCCCTGCGGCGATGCCGAAACAGTATCAGGCGGTATTCGGCAGCACCAAAACGCGAGTTCAGAAGCCAGTTTCCGCCACTCCCACTCGGCGACAGCGTTTCTGCCGTCCCGTCATTTCAGTTGCACCCAGTTTTCAGCGCCGTCTCGAGCCGAGCGCCGCCAAGTAACACCATGTCGCGTTTCGTCGGCCTCGAGGACAAAAGCTGGGACAACCTCAAAAACTATTTTCAAACTCAGGGCCTTGAGTTTTCGCTTTTGTCCCAAGGGGCACGGCGGACAGCCTTTAGAGGTTCGATATCGACGAAAACGCCCGCTTTGAAGCTCAAATGCCTTTTCGCGTGCAAGCCGCCAGCTGCAATAGGAAGCGAATCAACGCAGGTGGCTTTCAAGCAGTTTGCAAAACTGCAGGTCGCAGGTCTTCATTGCCAGTAGGAGAAATGAGTAGTCTCAGGTGGCTTGCCCATGAGTTGGCGTAAGCCTGTTTAGCAAAAGGCTAATCGGACACGACAGGCCGCCCGCATGGCGACGGCGTTTCCCGTGCGGGCACAAACAGCCCTGCGTGCCCTGTCGCGCGATATCCCAATGCGACGTTCAGAACCCTACCCGCCAAGCAGCCACCTCGCGAAATTCAGCACGAGCACGCCCTCCCGGGTATGGGGCTCATGCCTCGTGCGAGTGATGAGAATCTTCGGGAATGCATCCC
>ENA-OUQC01001237-OUQC01001237.1-human-gut-metagenome-genome-assembly--contig:-NODE-1237-length-14011-cov-3.425050_pt1 | contig 14011 bp, 7 predicted proteins | sample MGYA00237942_ERZ548815 | MGnify/ENA primary metagenome ERZ548815 (study PRJEB26490, sample SAMN05194722) | human gut metagenome | biome: terrestrial biome; feature: human-associated habitat; material... | reverse complement strand
CAGGATGATGACGAACATGGCCTTGTTCACCGTGTGCACGCCGAGGAAGGGATCGTTGCCGAACAGGAACGGACGGATGTACAGGCTGGTTCCCTCGGCGGAGGGCACCCAGTCGCGATCCAGATTGATCAGCGCCTTGAGCGCCTTCAGCGCGAACTCGGGATCGAGCTTCGGCAGGCACAGGCGGTCGGCTGAATTGTTCATGCGCTCGAAGTTGTCCCACGGACGGAACAGCTGGATTTCGCCATCCGGCCGGCGATAGGCCTTCAGTCCCTCGAAAATCTCCGCGCCGTAGTGCAGAACGGTCGCCGCGGGGGAAATGGCCAGATCGCCGTAGGGTACGATTCGCGCGTCATGCCAGCCGTTTTCGCGGTCGTAATCCATCATGAACATGTGGTCGGTAAAGATCTTGCCGAAGCCGAGCGCCGACGCGTCAGTGGGCTTCGCCTTGGGCGACAGGTTCTTTTCAATGCGGATTTCCATGAAATTCCCTCCCCTTTCACAGTCCGAAGACTTCTTTGGCCTTTTCCCTCATTTTGAACTTCTGAATCTTGCCCGCGTCGTTCATGATGAACTTGTCCATGAACCACACGTATCTCGGAACCTTGTGCCGCGCCATGCTGGCCGCGACAAAGGTCTTGAGCTCGTCCTCCGTCAGCGTCTGGCCTTCCTCCACGATCACGCAGGCCATGATCTCCTCGCCATACTTTTTGTCCGGCACGCCGATCACCTGCACGTCGCGAACCTTGGGATGCGTGATGATGAATTCCTCGATCTCGCGCGGATAGATGTTCTCGCCGCCGCGGATGATCATGTCCTTCAGACGCCCGGTCACGCGATAGTTGCCGTTTTCATCGCGGACGCACAGATCGCCCGTGTGCAGCCAACCGTCCTCGTCGATGGCCTCGCGCGTCGCCGACGGCATCTTGTAATATCCCTTCATTATATTATAGCCGCGGGCGACAAACTCGCCCTGCTCGTCCGCGCCCAGCTCGCATCCCGTCGCGGGGTCGACGATGCGGCATTCCACGCCCGGCAGCGCGCAGCCGACGGTCGTCGTGCGCACATCCAGCGAATCCTCATAGCAGCGGCTCATCGTGCAGCCGGGCGACGATTCCGTCTGCCCGTACACGGACACGATGCCGGTCATGTTCATCCTGTCCGCTGCCTGCCGCATCACGGATTCCGGACAGTTGGAGCCCGCCATGATGCCGGTTCTCATGTGGCTGAAGTCCGCCTTGTCAAAGTCCGGATGCGCCAGCATGGCGATGAACATCGTCGGAACGCCGTGGAAGCACGTGATCTTCTCGCGCGTAACGCAGTCCAGCGCCGTCTTGGGCGAGAAGTACGGCAGCGGGCAGATGGTCGCGCCGTGCGTCATGGCCGCCGTCATCGCCAGCACCATGCCGAAGCAGTGGAACATGGGCACCTGAATCATCATGCGGTCGGCGGTGGACAGATCCATGCGGTCGCCGATGCACTTTCCGTTGTTCACAACACCCGTATGCGTCAGCATCACGCCCTTGGGAAAGCCGGTCGTGCCGGAGGTGTATTGCATGTTCGCCACGTCGTCGCCGCGCATGTCGGCCGCCCGGCGGCGAACCTCTTCCTTCGGAACCATCGGCGCGCGCGCCATCAGCTCGTCCCACGTCAGACAGCCGTCCATCCGGAAGCCGACGGTGACCACGTTTCGAAGGAACGGCAGCCTGCGCGCGTGCAGTGGCTTGCCCGGCTCGGTGTCCTTAAGCTCCGGACACAGGCGGGTAATCGTGTCCACATAGTTGGAATCGCGATAGCCGTCGATCATCACCAGCGTGTGCGTGTCGGACTGCCGAAGCAGATATTCCGCTTCGGCGATTTTGTAGGCTGTGTTCATCGTGACCAGCGTGGCGCGAATCTTCGTCGTCGCCCAGAAGGCGATATACCACGCGGGCACGTTCGTCGCCCACACCGCCACCTTGCTGCCCGGCTCCACGCCGATGGAGATCAGCGCGCGCGCGCAGGCGTCCACGTCGTCGCGGAACTGGGAATAGGTGCGCGTGTAGTCCAGCGTCGGGAACTTGAAGCACGGCTGATCGGGAAATTCCTCCACCATGCGGTCGAGCACCTGCGGGAAGGTCATGTTGATCAGCTCGTCGTGCCGCCATACGTACCGGCCGGTTCCCGCACGGTTCTTATACAGCGTCTGCTTCCACTTTTCGCTGGGCTGATACGTCTTTACCACGGAAGCGAAGTGCGCCAGCACCACCGACGGATCGTTCAGCTCCGCCTGCCACGCGGGGTCCCATTCCAGACTGTAGAAGCCGTCGTAGCTCACGGAGCGCAGCGCGTCGAACACCTCGCCCAGCGGAAGCGTGCCCTCGCCCAGCAGACAGTAGGAAACACTGCCGTCCGCGGCCGCGACCGAGTCCTTCAGGTGCACGTGCTTCACATACGCGCCAAGGTTGGTGATGGTCGTCTCCGGCGATTCCCCGGCGAAGCGGTAGGGATGATGCACATCCCACAGCGCGCACAGCGAATCGCAGGCGAACGCCTTGAGCACCGTGGACAGGCGGCGCGTGTCGGCATAAATGCCCGCCGTTTCAATCAGAAGCGTCACGCCCGCGCGTTCGGCCTCGGGAAGCACCTCCGCGACCAGCGCGCGCACGTTTTCATCCTCTTTGTCCGCGCCCGCGCCCGTTTCCCGCGCGCGCAGCCGCACGAACGGCGTGCGCAGCCAGCGCGCCCGGCGAATGCAGGACAGAATCTCGTCCCGGCTTTCGTTCGCCGCTTCGCCGTCGGCGGGATTGCTCCGCGCGTCCAGACAGCACACGGAAATGCCGTCCGCGGCCAGCGCGCGCGCCGTGCGCACCGCTTCCTCCTCCGCGAAGGGGCCGTTGGGGCCGGACAGGCGCGCATCGTCCAGATCATGGATTTCGATGCCCTGCATGCGCATGTCGCGCGCCAGCGACACGAAATCGTCCCATTCGAGATCATGCCACCCATAGGTGGAAAACGAAAGCTTCATCGTTTATTTCTCCCGGTACACAATTTTGTTGAGCGCGTTCAGGTAGGCGCGGATCGAAGCGCCCACAATGTCGGTGGAAATGCCGCGGCCGGAATACAGCTTCCCGCCGTCGCGCAGCTTCACCAGCGCTTCGCCCATGGCCTCGCGGCCGGAGGTGACCGACTGCAGCTGGAAGTCATCCAGCTCGTAATGGTGGCCGACGATCTTCTCAATCGCCATCAGCGCTGCGTCGATCGGGCCGTCGCCGGAGGAAAGCCCCTGCACGCTCTCGCCGTTTCGAGTCAGCACGATGTGCGCCGTGGCGGCGATGATGTTTCCGGAATTGACGACGTAGCTCACAAGCCGGTACGTGGGCGGCACCTGAAGCGCGGCGTTTGCGATAATCGCGTCCAGCTCGCGCGCCGAAACGGGCTTCTTCGCCGCCAGCGCGCCGAAGGACTCGTACACGCGCGCCAGATCCTCGTCCGACAGGTCGTAGCCCAGCACGCGCGCCGTGTGCGAAACCTCGCCGATGCTCGCACCCTGCTTGAGACTCACGGTTTCCGGCATGGAAACCGGCGGCTCCTCCCGCGTCTTTCGAACGTCTCCAAACGACGCGATGCGCTCGCAGGCGCGTCGGAGCGCCGTGCGGTCGATGGCGCTGGCCACGCCGTAGGTCTCGCCGCGGGCAGCGAACAGCTCCGCCATCGGATACAGCTCCACCGCTTCCTCGTCCGCGGCGCGAACGCACAGCTCCACCGCACCGGCGCGAACGGCTTCAAACGCGCAGCCGACCGCCATATGCAGCCGATTGGCACATGACACGCCCACATGGCAGTCGTGCAGCTCGGGAACGGAGAGATACAGGCTCTTGACAAACGCGCCGAACTCGTCCGGCAGCATTTCACCGGCTTCGTCCGCCAGAATCACGGTTCCGGCGCCGGCTTCCAGCGCGCGGCGCACGGCGGAGGCAAGGAACTCGCTCTCGGCGCGGGTCGCGTCCATGGCTGTGAAGACCACGTCTCCGCATTTTTCCTTCGCGGCGGACACGACAGCCGCGATTTTGTCCAGCATGGCGGCGGGCTTCATGTGCCCGGTGTATTCCATCTGCTGAACCGACACGGGCATGCGCACGTTCAGCCGCGGCTTCTTCGCGCCGCCGACCGCCTGCCACGCCTTCTCCACGTCTCCATCCGTTACCGGACAGGAAATCACGCTGTTCTCCGCCAGCGACGCGATGGTCTTTACCAGAATTTCGTCGGCCTTGTCGCCGACCGGGCAGGTTTCGATCGCGTCCACATGGACGCTGTCCAGAAGCCGCGCCGTTTCCAGCTTTTCCTTAAAGGTCATTTGCGTGCCGTGCGCGAGCGTCGTTTCCGTGAGTCTGATGTTTTTCATGGTTCTCTCCTTTCATACGGCGGCCCGCTTATAAACAGAAATCGCCCCGGAAATACGTTTCCGGGGCGATGATGATCATTCGCGGTACCACCCGAATTGCCGCCAGAGGCAGCCACTCGATCAGGGTTCAAGTAAACCCTTCGCCATGATAACGGGACGCGCCGTGACCCCCTACTGAACTTCGGGAATCCTGCTCGGGAAGGAGACTGCCCGCTTCACTGCGTACCGGCTCGCACCAGCCGCCGGCTCTCTGCTTCGCGTGGGAAGAAGGCTTAATTCCGTCATTGCATTTGCATCGTGATGCGGAAACTATATCACTTTTCACCGGGCTTGTCAACGCCGTGCCCGGTTCGGCTTATGTTAAAGTTGACTGCGGATAATTTTTCCGCTGGTCGTCTTGGGCAGCTCGTCGCGGAACACGACGATGCGCGGATACTTGTACGGCGCGGTCTTGTGCTTCACGTAGTTCTGAATTTCCTTCTTCAGCTCCTCCGTGCCCTCCGTGCCCTTCGTCAGCACGATGGACGCCTTGACCACCTGCCCGCGCACCTCGTCCGGCTCGGCGGACACGCCGCATTCCAGCACGTACGGCAGCTCCATGATGACGGACTCGATCTCAAACGGCCCGATGCGGTAGCCGGACGACTTGATCAGATCGTCCACACGACCCACATACCAGTAATAGCCGTCCTCGTCGCGCCACGCCGTGTCGCCGGTGTGGTACAGCCCATTGCGTACGCTGGAAATGGGCCTGCCCTGCGCGTTGTCAAAGTAGCCGCGGCTGAGGCCGCACGGCATGCCCTTGTCCACGCGCACGACGATTTCGCCGGTTTCGCCCACGCCCACGCTCTGGCCGTCGGGGTTCACAATGTCCACGTCGTACAGCGGCACGGGCTTGCCCATGGAACCGACCTTGGGCGTCATGCCCAGCGTGTTGCCGATCATCATCGTGGTTTCGCTCTGGCCGAAGCCCTCCATCAGGCTCAGGCCGGTCGCCTTTTTGAACTGATGGAATACCTCCGGGTTCAGCGCTTCGCCCGCGATCGTCGCGTGGCGGATCGAGGAGAGGTCGTACGCGCCGAGATCCTCCTTGATCATGAAGCGATACATCGTCGGCGGCGCGCAGAACGTGGTAATGTTGTACTTCTTGAACATCGGCAGGATGTCGGCGGCGCTGAAGCGATCGAAGTCGTACACGAAAATCGCGCCCTCGCACAGCCACTGTCCGTACAGCTTGCCCCACATGGCCTTCGCCCAGCCGGTGTCGGAGATCGTCAGATGCAGTCCGTCCGGATCGACCATGTGCCAGTACCGCGCGGTCACAAAATGTCCCAACGGATAAGTGTGCGTGTGCGTGGCAATCTTGGGATAGCCGGTGGTTCCGCTGGTGAACACCATGAACAGAAGATCCTCACCCTCGGGGCGGCTTTCGTTCTTGACCGGCGTGTAGGTCGAGCGGAACATGCGGTATTCCTCATCGAAGCTGCGCCAGCCCTCGCGCTCGCCATCCACGAGAATGCGGGTCGTCACCTCCGGACACTCTTCCAGCGCCAGCTCCACCTGATGCGCGCAGTCGCCGGTCGCCGTGCACAGCACGGCCTTTGCGCCCGCCGCGCGGAAGCGGTAGACCAGATCCTTCTTGAGCAGCTGGTTGGAGGCCAGAATCGCCACCGCGCCAATCTTGTTGAGCGCCATCATCGCAATCCAGAACTGATAATGCCGTCTCAGCATCAGAAGCACGCGGTCGCCCTTGCGGATGCCCAGCGAGTGGAAATAGTTGGCCGCGCGGTTGGACAGGCGCGAAATGTCGGCAAAGGTGAACCGGCGCTCGGTCTTGTCCCGGTCGATGTGCAGCATCGCCAGCTTGTCCGGCGCGGCCTTCGCCATTTCGTCCACGATGTCGAAGGCGAAATTGAAATGCTCCGGATTCTTGAATCGAATCGCCTTGAGAGAGCCGTCTGGGTTCTCCTCGGCGTCAATCCAGCGCTGCCACAGATGCTCGCCCTCGTCTCTGCGCGGCGCGGCCGCGGGCGCGGGCTGCGGAAGCGACATGCTGGGCTCTCGTGCAGTCAGCTCCGGAATCGGCTCGCCGCTGGGATTGAGCACGATGGCATAGAACAGGCAGTCGCCGCCGTCCACGGCGATCATGCCATGCGGCGTGGAGGAATCGTAGTAAATGCTGTCGCCGGGGCCCAGAATTTCCCAGTGCGTACCCACCTGCACCTTCAGCTTGCCGGAGATGACGATGTCGCACTCCTGCCCCTCGTGGCTGGTCAGCTCGATGTCCTGATACTGCGCCTCCTGCGAATACGCCGCGTTGACATACAGCGGCTCGGCGATGCGGTTTTTAAACTGCGCCGCCAGATTGAAATACACCATGCCGTGCGCCTGCTCGATGCGCTGCCCCATGCCGCGCCGCGTGACCGTGTAGCTGGACAGTCTGGGGCTCGCGCCCTCGATAATGTCCGTCACGTCCACGTTCAGAACCAGCGCGCAGCGATAGATGAACGCAAAGTTCAGATCCGACCGGCCTTCCTCGCAGGCGCGGTATTCCTCAAGGGACACGCCGGTTTTACGCGCCATTTCCTCCTGCGACAGATTCTCGATCTCGCGCAGCTCGCGGATGCGCCCCGCCATTTCCTCCAGCTTGAATTGCAATCCCGTCGTCTGATTCATGATTCAGTCCTCCCCGTCCAAAAGAAAACGTCTCAAAAAAGCTTCTGCTTTCTTGAGACGAATGATGTTCATCCGCGGTACCACTCAAATTCGCGCATTTCTGCGCGCTCTCACGGCTCCAACAAGCCGTTTGCCTTTCCGCAGGCTCACGGGAGGCTCTACTCCCCTTTCGGGTTTCTGCGCTCCGGCTCGGAAGCGACAAGCACCGGTTCCCGCGCTGCCGGCTCGCACCAACCGCCGGTTCTCTGAAGCGCTTTTTCCCGGGCCCTCTTCGTCATAGCCCTCTGATATGAAATTTGAGGTTATCCTACCATGCGGAAATCCATCTGTCAATCCCTTCGGCGTCTCATTCAGAATCTTAACATGTGGCGGTGTCTCAGAGCAGGTTCCTCTGAATCTTGCCGGAGATGGTCTTGGGCAGCTCGTCGCGGAACACGACGATGCGCGGATACTTGTACGGCGCGGTCTTGTGCTTCACGTAGTTCTGAATTTCCTTCTTCAGCTCCTCCGTGCCCTCCGTGCCCTTCGTCAGCACGATGGACGCCTTGACCACCTGCCCGCGCACCTCGTCCGGCTCGGCGGACACGCCGCATTCCAGCACGTACGGCAGCTCCATGATGACGGACTCGATCTCAAACGGCCCGATGCGGTAGCCGGACGACTTGATCAGATCGTCCACACGACCCACATACCAGTAATAGCCGTCCTCGTCGCGCCACGCCGTGTCGCCGGTGTGGTACAGCCCATTGCGTACGCTGGAAATGGGCCTGCCCTGCGCGTTGTCAAAGTAGCCGCGGCTGAGGCCGCACGGCATGCCCTTGTCCACGCGCACGACGATTTCGCCGGTTTCGCCCACGCCCACGCTCTGGCCGTCGGGGTTCACAATGTCCACGTCGTACAGCGGCACGGGCTTGCCCATGGAACCGACCTTGGGCGTCATGCCCAGCGTGTTGCCGATCATCATCGTGGTTTCGCTCTGGCCGAAGCCCTCCATCAGGCTCAGGCCGGTCGCCTTTTTGAACTGATGGAATACCTCCGGGTTCAGCGCTTCGCCCGCGATCGTCGCGTGGCGGATCGAGGAGAGGTCGTACGCGCCGAGATCCTCCTTGATCATGAAGCGATACATCGTCGGCGGCGCGCAGAACGTGGTAATGTTGTATTTCTTGAACAGCGGCAGGATGTCCGCCGCGCTGAAGCGGTCGAAGTCGTACACAAACGTGGCCGCCTCGCACATCCACTGTCCATACAGCTTGCCCCACAGCGCCTTGCCCCAGCCGGTATCGGAGATCGTCAGGTGCAGGCCGTTCGGGTTCACGCAATGCCAGTATTTCGCCGTCACAAAGTGTCCCAGCGGATACTTGTAGGAGTGCGTCGCGATTTTGGGATACCCGGTGGTACCGCTGGTGAACAGCATCAGCATCGGGTCGTCGCCGCCGGGCGCGTCCTCCGTGCGCGGGAAGCTGCTGGAAAACATGCGGTATTCCTCGTCGAAATTGCGCCAGCCCTCGCGGTGACCGTCCACCATGATGCGGTGCTCCACGGTGGGACTGTCCTTCATGGCCAGATCAATCTGCGCGGCGACCTCGCCCACGCCGGTCGCCACCACGCACTTCACGCCCGCGGCGTTGAAGCGATAGGTCAGGTCGTGCTCCACCAGCTGGTTCGTGGCCGGGATCGGAATCGCGCCCAGCTTGTGCAGACCCAGGATGCAGAACCAGAACTGATAGTGCCTGCGCAGGATCAGCATCACGCGGTCTCCCTTTTTGATGCCCAGCGACTTGAAGTAGTTCGCGGCGCGGCTGGAATCGCGCGAAATCTGCCGGAAGCTGAACCGACGCTCGTTTCCGAAGCGATCCAGATGCAGCATCGCCAGCTTGTCCGGCTTCTGCTTCGCCATCTCGTCCACAATGTCAAAGGCAAAGTTGAAGTTTTCGGTATTGTGGAACGAAAGCGACGTGACCAGACCCTTGTCGTCCTCCTGCGGCGTCACGAAGTTCTCATAGATCAGCTTTTCGGTCTGCTTGGCGGCGACGATGGTATCGCGCACCTCCAGCTCCTCGGTTTCGTCGCCGGGAAGCACCACCGCGCAGAACAGGCAGTCCGCGCCGTCCACAGCGATCATGCCGTGCGGCTTGGAGGAATCGTAGTAAATGCTGTCGCCCTCGTGCAGCACCTCGATGTGCTCACCCACCTGCACCTTCAGAGAGCCGGAGAGAATCAGGTCGAATTCCTGTCCGCTGTGGCGCGTAAGATGAATCGGCCGCGACTGCTGCTCGGGTACATACTCGTATCGCACAAAATACGGCTCGGCAATCTTTCGCTTGAACAGCGGCGCGAGCGAACGAATTTCAAGCCCCGTCTCCTTCGCGGTGACCTCGCCCATGCCCTTGCGGGTGACGGTGTAGCCTGTCAGGCGGGCGGACTTGCCCTCCATCAGGTCGGTGATTTCAACGCCAAGCTCGAGGGCGCATTTATGGATGAACGTGAACGGGAAATCCGTCTGGCCTTCCTCGTACAGGCGGTACATTTCCGGCGACACCTCGGTGCGCTGCGCCATTTCCTCCTGCGAGTACCCGGCGATTTCTCTCAGCTCGCGGATTCGAGCCGCCACCTCGTAGATTTTGCTGCTGGTAGAACCGAACGACTGCATGACACACATCCTCCTTTCGCATAAAAAAACGCCTCAAGGAATTTCTTCCTTGAGGCGGAATAAACCCGTGGTACCACTCAAATTGCGCTTTCGCGCCGCTCAGCAGGCTCTGACAAGCCCTGCGCCCGTAACGCTGCGCCTGCGGGAAGCGGCTACTGAAGCTTCACCCTTCCAGCTCGGGAGTGATGGGTTCCCGGACGCAGGCTCACACCGGCTTTCACCAACCGCCGGCTCTCTGTGGAAAGCGCGCGACCAACCGTCTCCGTCATCGCTGTTCTGGCGTGAATGATACCACGTTCCCCGCCGCCTGTCAACACCGAAACCGCGAATGTCCAAAGAATTAACGCGCCGCGGTTTCTTTACGGTGCCACCGCATAAATGAGGTGGTGACTTTACCCGTTTTTCGCGGTTTTCTGCGAAGAACGCCCCGCAATCCCCCTTGCATTTCGCGCGGCGGATGCTATAATCTATAATGAATCTTTTTGAAATGGCGGAAACGGAGGCGAAGGATGCTGAATTCCCTGCAAAACGAGCTGACCCGTCTGGGCGTTTCCTGTGACGCGCCCGCGATCATCCGAAGCCAGAACGGCGTTACCGTCGCGCGCGTTTCGAATGGCGGCGAATCCTGCATTCTCAAATTCTGTGAGCGCCCCGAATTCCGCCGCGAAATCGAGGCCTACCGTCTGCTGGGCTCGCTCGGCGTTCCGACCATTCGCGTACTCGCGCACACGGATTCCGCGCTGCTTTTGGAGGATCTTTCCGCAAGTCCCCGCTGGCGGCTCGCCGAAGCCGGAGATATGGCCGACTGCGAACTCGCGGAGCGGCTGGCCGAATGGTACGTCTGCCTGCACGCGCGCGGGCGCGAATATGTACGTGCGCACGGCGGCGGCCTGTACGACGAAACGGACGCCTTCACGCGGGAAAACCTCGCCCTCGCGCGGGAAAAGACCGACACGCACGCGCTGCCCATATGGGACGCGCTGGAACGCCGGTATGACGACCTCCGCGCCCGGCTCGACCGCGCAGAGCGAACGCTGACCTACAACGACTTTTACTACACCAACATGGCCGTCGCCAGAGACCGAAGCGCCGTCTGCATGTTCGACTACAACCTGCTTGGCAAGGGCTTCGCGAGTTCCGACCTTTCAAACGTCACCTCGTCGCTCTCGAAGGAAGCGGGCGAAGTCTTCCTGCGCGCCTACGACCGGCCGATCGATCCGGCGGAACGAGCGCTGAACGACGTGATGAGCGTGCTCGTCGGGCTGATTTTCGCCTGCCAGCGCGAACACTTCCCCAGCTGGGGAAACGCGTGTCTGGCCGAGCTGCAAAACGGATTCGAGGAAAAAATCGCCCGTCTCTGCGACCATGCGTAACGAACCGGGAGGCATTTCCATGTACACCATCTTTGATGCGCACGCGCACATCTACCCCGAAAAAATCGCTGTCAAGGCGGCGCACGCCATCGGCGACTTCTACGATATTCCCATGAAATACGACGGCACCGTCGAGCATCTGCTCGCGCTGGGCGACGAGTTCGGCGTGCAGAAATTTCTCGTTCACTCGGTGGCCACGGTCGAGCATCAGGTCACGCGCATCAACGACTTTATCATCGCCGAATGCCGCGCGCACCCGGAGCGCTTCATCGGCTTCGCCACGCTGCACCCGGACTTCGAAAACCCCTTTGATGAGCTGAACCGTGTGAAGGCGGAGGGGCTGCGCGGTGTGAAGCTGCACCCCGATTTTCAGAAATTCGAGATCAGCGACCCCGTCATGGACGAGGCCTACGAGGCCATGGCGCAGCTGAACCTGCCGGTTCTGTTTCACACCGGCGACCGGCGCTATCACTTTTCGTCGCCGTCGCACATTCCGGTCATTCGCCGCAGGCATCCGCACCTGAAGATCATCTGCGCGCATTTCGGCGGCTACACCGAATGGGACGAAGCCGAAAAATGCCTGAAGGGCGAGGATATCTGGGTGGATTCGTCCAGCTCGTTCTTCGCGCTGGGCGTGGAGCGCGTGCGGCACCTGATCAGCCTGTACGGCGAAGAGCGCGTGCTGTTCGGCAGCGACTACCCAATGTGGAGCGTCGGCGACGAGATTCAGAACATTCTGTCGCTGAACCTGCCCGCGCGCGTGAACGAACAGATTTTCTCCGGAAATCTTTCCAAGCTTCTGAACCTGTAACGCGATACCTGCCCTGAAAACCGGGCATGATTATTAGCATGGAGGTTGTATCTATGAGACTGAAGGACAAGGTTGCCATCATCACAGGCGGAAGCCGCGGCATCGGCTATGCCACGGTCGAAAAGTTCCTGAACGAGGGCGCGAAGGTCATCCTGACGGCGAGCTCCCCCGCCACCGCGGCCAAGGCCGTTGCGAAGCTGAAGGAACAGTACCCCGACGCGCCCGTCGAGGGCATCAGCCCGAACCTGACCAGCTTGGAATCCGTGAAGGAATCCTTTGACGACATCCTTGCCCGCTATGGCCGCATCGACATCCTGATCAACAACGCCGGTGTTTCCGAGAGCACCCCGCTCACGCAATACACCGAGGAGACCTACGACAAGGTGATGGATCTGAACGTGAAGGGCGTGTTCACCGCCACGCGCGCGGCCGTTGACTGCATGATTCAGCAGGGCGGCGGCGTTATCCTCAACACCTCCTCCATGGTCAGCATCTCCGGCCAGCCCGCCGGCTTCGCGTATCCCGCGTCCAAGTTCGCGGTCAACGGCATGACGATTTCGCTCGCGCGCGAGCTGGGCCCCAAGGGCATCCGCGTGAACGCCGTCGCCCCCGGCATCACGGAGACGGACATGATGAAGGCCGTTCCGAAGAGCGTGATCGAACCCATGGTCGCCCGCATCCCGCTGCGCCGCATGGGACAGCCCGAGGACATCGCCAACGCCTTCGCGTTCCTCGCCTCCGATGAAGCCTCCTACATCACCGGCGTCATCCTGAGCGTGGACGGCATGGCGAGAAGCTGACTGCACCTATACCATAAGGCAACGCCGCACAATTCTGCGGCGCGTCGGGCGACGTCTTTTCCGTCATCTGATGCATGCGGATTTCTCAATTTGCCTCCAGCAAACCTTCGAAACTCGCATTGCATATGACGAAAAATCCATTCACCGGCCGGCCGCCTCATTTGTGCGGCGTTGCCCTAAAAAACCAAGGGGGCGTCTCGCAAGGCGAGATGCCCCCCTAAATGTCAAATCGATCAATCGTAAACCAGCATGGAGATCATTTCGTCGTCGATATTCTCGGCGGTGTACCACTGCGCGCCGGTATCCACGTCGTGCACTTCCTCGCCGTTGGCAGCCTTCACAGCCAGCTCAACCGCGTAATAGCCGATCATGTAGGGATCCTGCGTGACGGAGCCGATGAACCAGCCGTTGCGAACGGCGTTCTTCTGGCTGGCGCCCGCGTCGAAGCCCGCGACCATCAGGCCGTCATAGCGACCGCCCTTGGCGAGGTCGGAGCCGTCGGCCGTGGCGGAGAGGAAGCCGGTAACGGCGTTCTCATTGGAGAGGAACACGGCCTTCAGACCGTCAAGGTTCAGAACGGCGTTCGAGGTGCTGACCAGATCGGTGACCTGCGTGGTGGCGGAAACCTGAACGTTGATGATCACGCCCGCGTCCTTCACTTCGTTCTTCCAGAGGTCGTGGCCGGTCACGGACACGGTGTTGTGCGCGCCCGCCAGCTCGGTCATCCTGTTGACGAAGCCGGTCGTGCGTCCGACGATGGAGGCGGAAACGGCTTCCTGAGAGATAACGCCGATGACCACAGGCTTGTCAGCCGTCGCGGCCTTGAGCATATCGACAAAGCCTTCCTGCTCCATCAGCTTATCGGCGGCGAGCGCCGCGGCGTTTTCATTGTTGGTGGAAGCGGTCGCCTTGATCGCGCCTTCGGGCGCGTTCGGCACGCCGGAGTCAAAGCCGATGACCGGGATGCCCTTTTCGATGCACTCCTGCAGCTCGCTCATAACCGCGTCCGTGGACAGAGCCGCCAGCGCAAGCGCCTTCGGCTTCTTCGCCATTTCGGACTTGAGCATTTCTACCTGAACGTCAACGTCGGTTTCGGAAGCGGGGCCGTCGAAGTAGATCTCTACGCCGAGATCCTTGGCAGCGTCCTCGGAGCCCTTGGCGACTGCCTGCCAGAACTGATGCTGGAAGCCCTTCGCCATGACGGGGATGTACATCTTCTCGCCGGTGGTCTCAGCGGCCGGAGTTTCCTCGGCGGGCGCCTCTTCGGTGGTGGTGGTTTCTTCGGGCGTGGTGGTGGTCTCGGTGGTGGTTTCGGTC
>ENA-OUQC01001234-OUQC01001234.1-human-gut-metagenome-genome-assembly--contig:-NODE-1234-length-14022-cov-4.232620_pt1 | contig 14022 bp, 10 predicted proteins | sample MGYA00237942_ERZ548815 | MGnify/ENA primary metagenome ERZ548815 (study PRJEB26490, sample SAMN05194722) | human gut metagenome | biome: terrestrial biome; feature: human-associated habitat; material... | reverse complement strand
TGTCCTTTCCGTTTTTGCCATCCTTTGAAGTTGTTTGCCTATCACTTCCAGATTATTGGACTCGAGACCGTTAAGGGTGATGAGATTGAGTATATTCCCGTCCTTGTCCTTCTTCGCCTGATACATAAACTTGTCGTAGTCCGCTGTCATGCCTTTGAGTATAGCCCGATTGCTGTCCAGCTCTTCTGTCTTAGATTTCAGTTTCAGTTCTGAGTCACGCTTACCCTTGTTAAACGATTTGCGCTCACCCTCCAGAGAAGCAATCTTCTTCTCCAGCTTCGCCTTGTCAAGCAAGTCGGTATTTCCGGAGAGAATAGCCATATACTCTGAAAAATTCATGCCCGATTTCTCGTCCATCGCTCCCTCGTCAATGGTTCTCGCCCCCAAAGCTCCGCTCTTCAACTGCGAGATAAAAGTCTGCTTGCAGTGCAGGAGGTTGAACTTGTAAGAGTCAAGCGACTTTTCCACCGCATAGATGATGACATCCACCTTGTTGTCGGCATACAGCTTGGCAATCTCGTTACCAGCACGCACACCTCGACCGTCACGCTGTGCCAAGTCTGACGGTCGCCACGGTGTATCCAAATGATGGATAGCTACACATCGTTTTTGTGCGTTTACACCTGTACCCAACATGGATGTGGAGCCGAACAATACTCGTACCGAACCCTCGTTCATGGCTGCTATCACCGCCTTTCTTGCCCTCTCGTTCTTGCACTCCTGAATGAAGCGGATTTCAGACGGCGGTATGCCGTAATCCTCTATCAGCTTGCGCTTGATTTCAGAATACACGTTGAATTCCCCTGGTCTGTATGTGCCAAGATCTGAGAATACGAACTGCGTGCCCTTATGACCGTCGTAACGGTGATAGTAGTCCGCTATCATCTTGGCACAATGGCTTGCCTTGTTGTCGGGATGGTCCTCACAAGTCGGGTCTATCATGCGCATGTCGAGAGCCATCTTTCGGGCATAGTCCGTGGCAATGAGCATCTTTGCCTTCTCTTCCGTTTCTGACAGTGGAAGTCTGCCGAGGATGGTAGCATCACCCGTCTTGGCAAACTCCATCAGCTTTTGGATGAAGTCCTCCTGCTCGGGTGTCGGCGGTATATTATGAAGGATCTCGTTCTTCTGTGGTCTGTCCACACCAACCGCCTCCGCGGTACGATAGTCGGTTATCTCGTTGTAAAAGGCTGCAAGCTCAGGCACTTTGATGAAGTATCGGAAACGCTCCTTCTGTACGATGTTGTTGGTGACGTTAAACTCGAAGTCGGTAGTCTTCTTGGCGAAGATGGCCGCCCACGCATCGAAACAGCGGATGTCCTGACGCTCCAGTTCCTTGGGGCGCAGGTACTTGAAAAGCAGATACAACTCAGTCAGTGAGTTGCTGATAGTTGTTCCCGACAGGAATGTCGCTCCCAAGTCTCTGCCTGTCCGCTCCTGTATGGTACGGATAGCAAAGAGCATGTTGAGTGCCTTCTGGCTTCCCTCGCTGTTGCCAAGTCCTGCCACACGGTCGTGACGGGTGTTGAACATAAGGTTCTTGAACTGGTGACTCTCGTCCACAAACAAGTGGTCGATGCCCATCATGCGGAAGTCCACCACATCATCGGTGCGCTGCTCGATGCTATAGGCTATCTTCTGCAACTTTGCCTCCAAGTTGAACTTCCGCTTTTCCAAGCCTTTGAGCATTCCCCTCGACACGTCCTTGCCCTGCGTGCGTATCACCTCCAAGTTTTCCTCTACGGTATCAAGCTCCGCCTGCAATATCTGCCGCTGGAGTTCTGGCGATTGCGGTATCTTCCCGAACTGGTCATGCGACATGATTACACAGTCATAGTCGTTGTTCTTGATGTTGTTGAAGAAACTGACACGGTTCTTGGTGGAAAAATCCTTCTCCGAGGCATAGAGTATCCTCGCATGGGGATAAGCCGTCTGATAGGTGACGGCAATCTCCGCAACATTGGCTTTCAGTCCGATAATCATCGGCTTGTGAGCCATGCCGAGACGTTTCATCTCATGCGCAGCCATGCACATGATGAGGGTTTTTCCAGTGCCGACCTCATGGTCACATATCCCGCCGCCGTTCTGCAAAAGCATCCATACACAGTCCTTCTGACTTGGGTACACACTCTTGACACCATACTTTCCGCCAAGGGCTTTCAAGTCCAAGCCGGGGAAGGTCTGGTGAGAACCGTCATACTTCGGACGCACGAAGCAGTTGAACTTCCGGTTGTACATTGTGGTCAAGCGTTCCTTAAAGGAGTCAGACTGCTCCTCCAGCCATTCAGTGAACCCGTTGCGGATTTCGTCAATCTTGGCATTGGCAAGCTGTATGCCCTCGCTGTCACGCACCTTGATGTCGTTGCCGTGTTCATCCTCACCGATGCTCTTCATCATGTCGGGACAAGTGTTGTGCAGGGCATGTTTCAGAAGACTCATGCCGTCATAGTGGCGGTAATATCCCTTCACCATATACTCATCCGTGATGGCCATGGTCTTCATACTGCATTTTGCCGAATATTCGTCCATGCTGTCGGAATAGACGATGCTGACCTGTGTATTGAAGAGGTGGCTCATGTAAGCGGAATACACACCTGTAGGTATCCAACGCTCACCGAAGTTGAAGTCCAGGTCCTCAAAGGCTATCGGTTCGGGAATGCTTGCCTTCAAGGCTTCCAACGACTCCCTCACGATTGCATGGTCGGGATTTTCCTTCAGCCATTCTTCTATACGCTCCGCTTTCTCTATGACATTGCCAGCAATGAAGCGGTCGGCTATCTCGTAGCCGTCTATGAGTGGATTGTAATAGATGCGCCCTTTAAGCGCTTCCGTCAGTTCCTGTTCCGGCATATCCGATAATTCAGTCATATACGGCAAGTCGATACTTCCGAACTTGTTGAGCGAGGCGGTGAGCGCTTCCTCTGGAGAATCGACATGGCTGACCTCGTCAAGCGAAAAAGAGACCGGGTGGTCGAAGATGTCTGACTTTGTGAACTGTCCGTTTTCCACCCGTTCCAATGACAGCATGTCGCGCCCTGAGGCATCCATAAGGATGAACTTCACGTTCTGCTTGGCATTGAGGTTGCCGAAGCGGATGAAGAAAGCGTCATAATAGACATTCAGACTCTCACGCATCTGCTTGTTTTCCGTCTGTTCTTCCGCTTCATAGGTGTAAAGTTTCTGATAGGCATCACGGAGGGCGATATACAGGACAGCCTTTTCTTTCTGCTCCATATTCAGATCCAACGGCATGAAGGTAGCACCATACTTGGTAAGGTCTTTCAATACACCGATGTTTCTGGCAGAGTCGAGCACCATAGAACCCTCACGATGAAAACTTTCCAGTTTCTCATCAAATGGACGGGGCTTCATAGCATCCTCTTTCTTCCTTGCCTGCTCTTCCAGCTTTCTTTCTTGCTCTTTTTGTTGTTCCCGCTCATGATTTGTTTCTTCCAATGTGCTCTGAGTCTTGGAATCTGCTTTTGCCTCATTCTCTTCCGACTGTCCATGCCCGATTTGAACTTTGAGAACTTCTATCGGTTCCATCGGCGGCTTGAACTTCGGATCAAGCGTATCTTCAACGCCCAGAGCCTTGAGCTGTTCCTGACGGTGCAGTTCCGCCTTTTGGCGCAGCAGCACCCTGTCTTCTGGAGCCATGGTCATCATCATCTCGTAAAAGCCGTTGATTGGCGGATTCTCTTCCCAAGAGATGCTTGCGTATGGTTCATCACCAGGCAGGATTAGTTTTGTCTCCTGTGTTGTTTCCTGCTCTTTTGCATCTGTCAACGAAGGCTTTTCTTCTTTTTCCACAGGCTTTGTCACAACTTCAAAAGTCGGATTGACGCTTTTTACCAACGGACTTGCTCTCTTCCTTGACACTTTCTTGGTGACAGCACCCACTGTTACCTCTGCTTTCTTCTTTGTAGCATGGACAGTCAGACGGTTTTCTTCTTCCATTCCCCAAAGGTCAAACAGAGTCATTTGGACTGGTGGCTGCTGATGATTGGACTTTTGGGATAGCTCAGCATCATCAGTAGGCTTTTCCTGCTTTTGCAAGGATACTACCGTATCGTTCTGCTTTTCCTCAATGGAAGGCTTTATCTTCTCTGTTTTTTCTATCTTTTCTGTTTCTTCAACCTCCGTAACTTCCTCAGCCTTTGTTTCCTCTATCCCCAAGTATCGGTTCAAATTGAGGTTCTTCTTAAAGTCTTCATGGAGCATCTTTCGCAAATCCTCTGCAATGCCTTCCACACCATCCTCATGCGTGTATATCATTGCAGGTTTGCCGAACGGGTCAGTATCCAACTTTGCTGTTGTATGGATAATGCGTTCCGGATGCTCCAGAAAGTAGTTGTTTGTCGGAATGCGGTTCTCGTCATTATAGACAGTGTCAAGCAGATTGTCGTCTCCTCGCAGCGACTCCTTTTGGGTATTTTTCTGCAGAATGATGAGGTCACTGCCCACTTCCGTGTTGGCATTTTCCGTGAACAGGTTGTTGGGAAGACGAATCGCTGACACGAGATCTGCATGATAGAGCATCATAAAACGCGCGGCACTGTTGTTTTTGGCATTCAATACGCCTTGTGAGGTGATGAAGGCAACCAACCCGCCGTCCCTTACCGTATCAAGAGCCTTGACAAAGAAGTAGTTGTGTATGCGTCTGGTGACAAGTGCCCTCATGCCTTTCATGGCTGTATAGGACGGATCAAACACGGCAACATCGCCAAACGGAATATTTGAGATGGCGAGGTCGAAGTAGTCATTGAAAGGCTTTTCTATCTTCTCGAATCCCTCTATGCGCACTTTCTGCTCCGGGTGCAGATGGCGGAGTATCTTTCCCGTAAGCAGGTCTTTTTCAAACGCCATAATGTCTGCCTTGGGATTGTTATCCAAGACGGAATCGACAAAGGCTCCGATGCCTGCCGAGGGTTCAAGCACCTTTTCGGGGATGATCTGATGCTCTTTCAACACATCCGTCAGAGCCTCCGTAACGGCTGACGGCGTGTAGAATGCCGTAAGGACGGACTGTTTCAGACTGTCCATCAACTGTTTGTACTCGCTTTCATTCTTGCTGTTTTCACGGATAAGTCTATGCAGCTCCACTGTTGGAGCAAACAATTCAAGGTCTGACTTTGCCCAATGGACGGCATCCGCCAGTTCCCTGGCAGGGTTCAGGATGCACTTCAATCCACCGAATCCGCAGTAACGCTCCAGAAGGAGACGCTCACGGGCGGTCGGCGTGCGCTGTTCCCTGTCAAGGATGAATGCTGTCTCTATCGCCTTGATGTTGTCGTTCAGACGTTGTTTTCTATTGTACGCCATTTGACTCAATGAAAAGGGCTACGGCTCCAGTCAACTCAGTGTAGAGCTGGTCGTAGTCCGGTGACTGGGCAAAATCGTCATCGGTGAGGTCGTAAATGGAATACACGTTGTCAACCAAAGGCAGGAGGTGCTTGACAAACGCTTCCTGGTCTTCTACTGCTACCTCCAGGGGAAACTCACTGTCAACAACATCATACAGGATGCTGTACTTGGAAAAGCGGAGACCTTTCAGCAATGCTGACATGGCAAGCTCTTGTGCCGCATCGGCAAAGAGGGCATCACGCCGTGCCTGCTCATATACTTCTGCGGCATGGTCTGCACGTTCGCGGATAAAGTCCGCATCGCTGGCTTGTGGAAAACGGTTCTCTCTGAGATGGTTCAAGAGATACAGTCCGTAATAGGACAGTTCTGTCTGTGCCTGTTTCTTTCTGTTCATCTGTCTGTTGAATGGATTAAGTGGTGAATAATAAACCGTGGATGGCGGTTGATGTTTGTGTGAAAGCAAGAAAAAGGCACTCGGTATCCCTCCGAGTGCCGCCACTTAATCCACAGTAAATAAAAGCATCTAATAAAGATAGTGCAAGGCGAACGCAATAAAGCTTGCTTTAATTGCTGAGCCGAAGCCTATCTTCGCAGTGAAACTGCAAAGACACCATTTATGAACCATGTTTCGGTGGCAAAGGTACAAACTATTTCTTGTATCTCTTCACATTTCCTCGCTTTTCTGCTGTCTTGTGCTCTGCAAAGACGAATTTCGTGTTGAAATTCTCGTCAAAGGCAATGGCTGCGGAGAACGATTTGCCTTGCTTGCTGGTGAAACCATTGAGCGTTCTGGTCTTGCCCTTGGTAAGCAAGTCGGTGATGTCGGCATCAGTGAGCAACTTTCCTGCTACCTGCTTGAACACTGGCATACCGCACTCCTTGTTGCTGCATCTTACTACCTTTCCGAAGAACTGCATGGTACCTTGCTTGCATTTAGGACACTGGCAGCCGGAATCCTTGTGGCTGAAAAGTCTGTCACAACCTAACAATTCCGCAGTGATTTCACGGGTATAGCCTTCGATACTATGGGTGAACCCGTCTGCACTTGCTTCACCTCGTTCAATCTTGGCAAGTTCCGCCTCCCATTTGCCCGTCATCTCCACATTGGCAATCGCCATGTTCTTCACCACGGAATGCAGGGCGAGTCCTTTTTCCGTCGGCACAAGTTTCTTCTGCTGGCGCACCATATACTCTCGTTTGAGCAGGGTTTCGATGATGGCGGCACGTGTGGCAGGTGTGCCAATACCGCTGTCCTTCATTGCCTGGCGCATCGTATCATCTTCTATCTCTTTGCCTGCGGTCTCCATTGCTGCAAGCAATGTGGATTCTGTATGCAATGGCTTTGGTTTGGTCTTGCCCTCCGTGATGGTGCAGCCAGAAAGAGTGATATGCTGTCCTTCTTGCCAGTTGGGAATGACTTGATCCTTGACCTCATTGTCCGTTGCGTCTGCATCCTTGTCCTGTCTGTTGTTCTTTTCCTTGAGCGGCAACGCTCGCCAGCCTGTCTGTCGGATGATGGAGCCACTGATGCCAAACTCAACGTCATGATCCACTTGCGCCGATACTGATGTGATGTCCTTGATGCAGTCTGCCGAGAACGCTTCAATCATCCGGCACAATATCATGTCATAAACGATCTTCTCGTCCTTGAAAAGACCAATGGCTGCATTTTCTGTGATGAGCAGGGCATGGTGGTCGGTCACCTTGGCGGCATTCACGCTGTTCTTGCTGTAGTCCTCACTGCCAGGCAAGTGTTTCACTTTTTCTCCATATTCCGAATGATTCTCCAAGTTCTTGAAGAGTTTTGGAAGGGTGGCAAATACATCATCTGAGATATAGCGGCTTGATGTTCTTGGATAGGTGATGAACTTTGCCTCGTAGAGTTTCTGGGCGATGGATAGTGTATGCTCTGCCGTGAAGCCATGCTGGGAGTTGGCTTCTTTCTGCAAGGTGGTAAGGTCGTAAAGGAGCGGTGCCTTCTCCACCTTTCGCTTGGTTGCGACCTTTGTGATGATGGCAGAACCTGTTTCTTTCACCTTATTATATATGTCGGTTGCGGTGGCTTTGTCTGTCCATCGGTTGGCAGATGTGAACTTCAGTATATTGCCACTGTCTGTATCAACCACACCGAAGTGTACCTGCCAGAACGGTTTCGACTCGAAACGCTTGTGTTCCCAATAGCGTTCGCACACCATGCCAAGGGTCGGAGTCTGCACACGACCTACGGAATAGGTGCCACGTCCTGCGGCTATCGTCAGGGCTTGTGTGCCGTTGATGCCGACGAGCCAGTCAGCTTCGCTTCTTGCCTTGGCTGCATGATAGAGATTGTCATACTCCTTGCCGTCCCTGAGGTTCAGAAGTCCCTCACGGATGGCGGTGTCCGTAAGCGAACTGATCCAGAGACGGTCGAAAGGTTTCCTGCAACCGAGATACGCATAGAGGTATCGGAAAATCAACTCTCCCTCACGTCCGGCATCGGTTGCTACGATAATGCGCTCACTGCTGTCAAACAGCTTGCCGATAATTTTAATCTGGGCAAGCACACCTGCATCTGGTTTGTAGCCGTTCTCTGTCTTGACTTGTCGGGGAACAAGAACGAACGGGTCGGGAATCACAGGCAGATTCTCTGCATGGAATCCCTTCATACCGTAGGTTTCCGGCATGGCAGGCTGCACTAAATGTCCGAATGCCCATGTTACATAATAGCCATTGCCCTGCATATAGCCTTCCTCACGCTTGTAAGCTCCCACAATGTGGGCGATTTCCTTGGCTACGCTTGGCTTCTCTGCGATGATTGTCTTCATTGTCTGTTGTTTTTGTGACATCCGCAACCGTGGGATAGACGGTCGCAGATGTCGGTTGTTATGATGGATGATTAACTCTGTGGATCAAGTGGCGGCAACTACATCTTCACGCTTCTTGCCTTTCTCTTTGGCTTCTGTTCCTCGGCGTTCTGTTCCTTCTGCTGCTTTTCGTTCTTTGGCGCAGACTGTCCCGGACTCAGCGGCTCCTTGGTGTGCTTGGTCGCCTCATGGGTCTTGCCCTGCTCGTTGACGGCGACTTGTACCTTGTTCTCGTTGGTCGGAATCTGTTCCTTTGCCTGTTTGAGGTCTGGATTGTTGCGGTAGGAACGTGGCTGCATTTTGTCGAAATCGAACTTCACGTAGGCGGTATAGGTACCGCTGCCGTTCTTGTTCGGCACTTCCTTGATCTCGATGGTCTTGCCTGCCACATAGTCGTCCTTCTGCTGCTCGGTCAGTTCCTTCTTGAAATAGGTGTTGAGTCGGCGGATGGTCCCGTCCTCATTGAGCCAGTGGTTGGGATCTTGCTGCTTCTTCTGACCGCCCACATCACCTTCTGCCTTCTGCTCCTGCTTGTCAGCGGTCTGCTTCTTGTCTCCATTCTGTTTCTGACCTTGCGCCTGTCTTGTGCTGCCAGGCACGAACTCCACGCCACGCTGTTCCACATTCACCTGCAGCAACGGTGTAAACTTGCGCCCGTTGGCAAGCTCAATCTCCTTGCGAAGCGGAATACCTGAGTAGAGCACTCTCTTGTCGTCCTTGGTAATAGGTGTCTTGCCGATGGTATCGGGTATGCGCACCTTGTTGGTTGGGATGTCAACAATCTCATTGGTGAGACGGTCGATACTGATGAAATGAGGACGCAGCTCACCTGTATTCTTGTCGGGGAAATCCACAACCTTTCCGAGGTTACCGTTCTGCAACAGGTTCTTCTTGTCCTCTGGAGTGAAGGTATAGCCTTTGTAAGCGACATCGAGTTTAGGCTCGTTGCGTACGAAATGCGGCACGAGTTGCAACTGGTCGTTATCGTCCTTGCGGAATGACAGACGGGCCTGTATCTCTATCTGTTCACCACCGAAGGTCGGCTTCACAATCACAAGCCCCGTCTTGCCGTAGTTGAGCAGGGCTTTCATATCCTTCTCATTCATACTGTTGAAGTCTATGCCATATTTGGCACCAAGTTCCTGCAGGTTCACATCGTTACCACTAATGAGGTTCTGCTTTACACCCGGAGCGGTCTGTGCCTGCTGTTCGGTTGCGGTCTGTTCTGGTTTCTGTTCCATGTCGTTCTCTTTTTCGTTGGTTTGTTCAGATGATACATTCTCTTTTTCTGTGTTAGCTTGCGTCTTGGACGCATCGTCCGATGATGCGGTTTCTTTCGCCTGACCTTCCGATTGCTTTGCCTCTTTCTCATAATTGGAGGTGTCAACCTTGTGGGCGGAAAGAATCTCCTTGTTAGCCTCCGGATCTTTCAGCAACTCCTTCATCACACCAAGCAGGTTTTCCACCTGGTCTGCCGCTATGCGGTAGAATCCGAATCGGCTTGGCTCCTTGCACTGGCGGTAGAAGTTTCTAAAGAAACTGTCCATCAGGTCACTGTTGCGGTCAAAACGCAGGAAGTCGGGCGTGTTCTCCGCCTTGGCGGGTGCTCGCTTCGGTGTGCCGTCTCTGCTGAGTCCGGCGACGACGCTGATCTCGCCCGTCTTCTCGTCACGGACTACCAGCACGTCCTGTTCATCACTCTTTTTCTTTTGTACCATAATTGTAAATGTTTAATGGTGAATACTGTTGTTATTTGTATTTCTGATGAATGCGAGTCAAGTAATGCTCCACATTCTCCTGATTGAAATTCTTCACGTTGTTCTTGATAAATTGCTTCACGTCTTCCTCCGTGTAGTAGGTCTTCTGTCCCAGCCGCTTGTAAGGGAGCACTCCCAGGCTGCGGTAGCGTTGCAGGGAACGGGGAGAGATTTGAAACAGAAGACAGAGATCCTGGTTGTCGAGCAACTTCTCGTTGATGCCAGAGCATCCCTTGTCCTCTCCGCTTCGCTCATGTCTCAACAACAGCATGTCATAGATGCCGTCAATCTTCTTGTGCAGGTCATGCAGATATAATTCCAATCGTCTCAATGTTCCATCTTCCATACTCATGTTTCCTTGGCAATGGTTCGTTCCTCAATCAATTTCTGTACAGCGTTGATGCTGTATCTGCATTGTCCGCGCACCATGAAGTACTCGATGCTGTTGGTAGAGCGCAAGCGCTGCAGGGTTCGCTTGCTTATCCCAAGTATTCTTGCTGCATCACTGCTTGTCAGCACAAGTTCCATACTTCTTCTTTTGGTATTTTCTCTCGCATTGGAATATATGAGAGCTACCAACTTTGCCACGTCGGCAATCTGTTCTGTCAGCATCTTAAAGGCTGAACTTTCCATTGTTATTACTTCCATTTTGATTCCGTTTTAAATGTTACAAACTTTGCTGTTTTGATTTCTCGGTGGCAAAATTAATCATTTGCGAAATACCCGTTTAACAACTCATTAATGACCCACGTATAATTTTCTTGATTTTTCTTGCCAAGCGGTCGGCAAACCCCAGAAAAGTACTGCCACAGTTATTCATTTTCATTGTTTTTCAACATACACACATTAACTTTGCACCCGAATTTGTTGAACCAATAAAACAGAGAATATGGAAGTAGTAACAATGGAAAAGAAGGCATTCGACTTGATGATGGCAAGATACGATGCCTTGGTAAAGAAAGTTGAGTTGCTGAAGCATAAGGCTAACGGCAAGCGTCTGAACAAATGGCTTACAGGTCATGAGGTCTGCCAGCAACTTCGCATCAGCCAGCGCACCTTACAAAAACTTCGTGACCGCCGTTTCTTGGGGCATACCCAGATAGGTCGCCAATTCTATTACTGCCCCGAAGAGGTCAAAGCCATCGTTCCGCTTATCGCCAGAATCAAATCGGTATAGCATAAGACCAAACTCGCCCAAGGCAAAGCCAAAAACTTTACCATGGGCGAGCCAACACATTTTATATTCACCACTTAATCCAAATTGTAAACAATGAACATGAACCAACTTCTTACGCATGAGAGCAAGTCGATAGACACCGCCATGCAATCCTTGAAGAAAGCCAACAACTGGCTATCCTCATTCATCGAGTCCTACAGCCCACCTTTGGACGGGGAGCGATACCTCACCGACAAGGAACTCTCCGAGCATTTGAAGCTTAGTCGCCGTACCTTGCAGGAATATCGCAAACAAGGCATCTTGCCCTACATTATATTATGTGGCAAGACCCTCTATCCGGAATCCGAGATACAAGCACTTCTCACTGGTAATTACCGCAAGCCGATAATCGACGGCACTGTTTCACAAGGGGAGGGTACTGCTTCATAATAGCGAAACAAAAATAGCGTACAGGGTACAACGACAAAAATCGTTTCCTCTGTACGCTATTATATTATAAAGGTATAGGAATCTTATTAAAAGATGAGAGATTCTAACTTGTACCTCTTGGCATCGTTCCGTTCATCACAATAATCATCGGATACTCGTGTTTTACTTGCTCTGCTTGGCAATCCTTGCGGTTCACAACCTTACTGATAAACCATTGTCTGAACAACAAGGCTTGGTATGTATCCATTTGAAGTGCTATGGCGATAATCACTTCCATATCATAGACATGCGCAGAATATCCATTTTCAAGTTTGATGTATTGAGAATGCTGGAAATCTTTCAGCACACTTTGTTTCCAAATGCGCTTGATGGTATTCTTCACTGCTGTCCCCGTTACATTCAACAGTTCGGCAATCTCCCAAACTGTCATCCACACCTCACCATGATGTGGGGCGTAGATGACCATATCTTCTTGTATTGTTATCACTTGTCGTTTCATACTCTGCCATTTATAGTGTTAGTATTATCGTTGCAAACATTTCCAAACGTGAATTCCTCAATGTTATTTATTTGCTGAGACAACTTTTCCACGTCTTTGCTCAATTTTTCCTTGGTAATCTTGGCATACACCTGAGTTGTCTTTATGTCCTTGTGACCAAGCATTGAACTCACGGTTTCTATTGGGACTCCGTTGGAGAGGCAAACCGAGGTTGCGAACGAATGACGGCTCATGTGCCAGGACAGCGGCTTGGTGATACCACATTTTTTGCCCAGTCTTTTGAGCGAATCCATACAACTTTGGTAGTTGGGTACTGGAAACACCCTGCCGTCTTCACACAATCCACGGTATTTTTCCATAATTTGCTTGGGATAATCAAGCAACTTGATGTTGGCTTCCGTTCCGGTCTTCTGTCGATGGATAACAATCCATTCACCTTCATCGAAAAATTCCTTGATGTTCTCTTCCTTCAAGTTGTACAGATCAATGAAAGCGAGACCTGTAAAACAACAGAATAGGAACAAGTCACGCACCATGCTCATCTTCTTTCTTGTGATAGGTGTCTCCATCAACAGATGAATCTCTTCTTTGCTCAGAAACTCTCTTGTGGTCTCTTCTTCCTTGTACTCATATCGTCTGAATGGGTCTTTTACGAGCCATTCATTATCTATGGCACGGAATACCATTGCACGGAGATTGCGGACAAACACCATCGCAGAGTTTATCTTCAAGTGCTTGTCGGTTCTGAGAAAAGTCTCGTAGTCTGTGATAAAAGGCAGCGATAACTCTTTCAGAGCAATATCCTTCACATGGTAATGCGTCTGCAAGAACTCGCCCACATAGGCACACCCGATTCTATACTTCGTGTATGTACTCAAAGATTTCATGCCAGCCTTATATTGCTTTTCCATTTCATCACGGCTTTGAGAATAGACTTTCATCAGTGTATGGCAACGATACTCCAAGCCAAGAAAGGCGTTCTTCACCTTGTCGGCAGTGACGAAGTTGTCCCTGTCCATAATCTCCTGATAATGCTTACTGATACTCACACGCATCTTGTCCAATTTGCGGTTCACTTCCAAAGCCTGCATACTCTTACCTATCATGCGTCCGCCCTTGGTGTCCCACAAATCTGGATTGGCAGTTGTCTTGCAACTGAACTGCGCCTGTGTTCCGTCCACTGTGATACGTCCCATAACTGGAACAGTACCATCTTTCTTTACTACCTGTCTTTTGAGGTAGAAGATAATTGAAAATGTACTCTTCATAACGTCATTCTTTTTTGCGTTCAAAATTAATACATGAAGAGTCTTTTCTTGCTACGCATTTCACGGCAGAACACGGCAATTTTGGTTCGTAACCAAAAATCTTACGTTGCTCATTAGTAACTCACTATAAATCAGAGTCTTAAAATTCAATTCGTAACCTTCCTTATTCTTCCGAACCTCAACATTCCCCATTTGGGGTATAGGTTACGGATAGGTAACGTTCCTCTGTCTCATCTTGTCGTATTCCTGTCTTCGTCTGTCCTCGCCACTTTTAACCAAAATGAGGAAAGTAACTGATAACCAGCAAACTTTCCTCATTCTTCTCTCAAACACTTTTTATATGTACTTTCCAGCAAGAAAAATCATAAAAAGTGGGCATCTTTGATATATTTATATCAAATAATGTCCTTACGGAAAGGTTACATCCAAACCCATCTCAATTTCAGTTATTTCAGTTATTTCAGTTTTCAGCGTGCCCCTATATGCTATATATGTGGTTACGGATTGTAAGTAAATTATATATCTTATATATTTATATAATATATAAATATATAAGATACTACTATAAAGAGAAAAGTACTAAGGCGCTGAAAACTGAAATAACTGAAATTGAAATAATAAATCAGGGATCTTTCGGAATATCCAGATTCTCCTGATTTACAGTTTCTTTTCCACAACTCTATGT
>ENA-OUQC01001231-OUQC01001231.1-human-gut-metagenome-genome-assembly--contig:-NODE-1231-length-14032-cov-5.336839_pt1 | contig 14032 bp, 11 predicted proteins | sample MGYA00237942_ERZ548815 | MGnify/ENA primary metagenome ERZ548815 (study PRJEB26490, sample SAMN05194722) | human gut metagenome | biome: terrestrial biome; feature: human-associated habitat; material... | reverse complement strand
AGAACGCAGCGAAGCTTTCTCGAAAAAGTGGCAAAGCCACTTTTTCGACAGTCTCTCCGCCCGGCGCTTTTGTCAAGCACCGGGCGGTTTTCATTTCATTATTTCATTTGACCCGCTTTTCAATTATTTATTGAATCCAAGGTTTTCAAGCGCGAAGTCCTCGCCGTCATAGACGACGTCAGCAATAATGTGCCACGCCGCCATTATATAATTTCCGTCATCAACAGTATCTCCGTCATCAAGAGTGCCCTCGAACGGGTCATAAGTGCCTCTAAGCCACGCGAGGTAGGGATTTTCGTAGACGTACTTTCCGCCCTCCTTGTGAAGCAGAGCCGTAAGCTCCACGCTGCATTTCCCGTCCTCAAGAGTATAGCGGTTGATCATATCTATGCCCGGCCCGGCGGACTCGGTGCAGTTCTCGCCCGTCCTGCTCCCGTTTTCCGTGAGCGTCAGGGTGATATTCTCTCCCCTGACCTTCGCGGTAAGGTATTCGTTCAAAAGCTCCTCCATCTTCTCAAAGCTGAGATAATGGTGCTCGAAGCTGCCGTCGGGCTGCGGCTCGAACACCGACAGCTCCTCCATATTCACGCCTGTACCGGAGGCGATATCGGCGATAAGCACAAGCTCGTCTTCGCCGTCGCCGTCAATGTCCGTCCACTCAAGCTTCTGGTCGTTATTCTTATTGGCATTCCATCGGGCTTCAAAGCTCTGCTCAAAGACGTCGCCGATAAGGTATATCTCATTCCCGGCAAAGCCATCTACAGTGCCCTCCTCGTCGGATCTTCCGCAGACGTATATCGTGCCGTCCTCAAGGTGTCCGAACGCCGTATATCCGCTGTGCATCAGCTTGTCAGCATCCACTGTTTTCTTTGTGCCGCCGTTATCCGCCGTCTCTTCCGCGCCGGTTCCGTTGTCCGCTGCGGCTTCATCGCCGTCCTGCGTGCTGTCGCTGAAATATGCCGTGACCACATTCAAATCAAGCCACAGCGCCGGGCGGATGCAGAGGTCCGTCCTGTCCACGTCGCGGCCGTCGTAGTTCACGCCCCCGGCGGTATGGACACCCGCCGCCATATCCTGCGTCTTGCCCGGCGTGCGCAGCCACCACCAGCCGTTTCCGTTCTTGTCGTACTCCGCACCCTGCTCCTTGGCGTATTCAGTTACCGGCGCGCGGCGCGATGACTCCTTGGGAAAATACTGCGTCACTTCATCAACGGCGAGGAGGAATATTCTGTCCATCGTGTTCTCGCCGCCGTCAGTGCCGCTGCGGCCGTCCTTGGTCTTGCACTCGGTGGTGCATATAAAGCCGTTGGGGTCGCCGCCGAAGGCGCTTTCAAGAAACTCGCCGTTCAGCCATGCGCGAATGGAGGAGTCCTCCCATGTGACGTCGCCGCCGTCCTCATTATAGGGCAGGGCGTCGAGGCAGTACCGGCTCAGCAGCAGGGCGTGGTTATCCCTGTCGCGCGCGATGACTATCCACTCTATCGTCTCTTCGCCGTTGCTGTAAAAGCCGTCCTGCTCATAGTTCCCATAGGTCACTATGTCGCCGATCTCGTAATTGCTGGCGTTCTCCGCCTCATCCGCCGCGAACGCCGCGCCCGTGCACAGCGCCGCAAGCAGCGACAGCACAGCGAGTATTGATATCAGTCTCTTCCTCATAACGCGCCCTCCTTATGTTGATATACACTTATGCTGTGCTGCGCGCTCATTCGCCGGGCAGGATGCCCGCAATGAGTATTTTCCCGTCCTTCGTCACGCCCAGCGTGCAGGCCGTGCCGTTTTCAACATCGGTGTGCGGATAAACGGAGCTTACGTCAGTCCAGTCATCCACATCGTACTTGCCGCACGCGGCCTCGTCAACGTCGTAATTCTCCGTGCCGCTGATGTCAACAAGGACCTCTCCGTCCTTCGTCACGCCCATGAGGCAGGTGTTGTCCGATACGGCGTAAACGATGTCCTTCCACTTGCCGTAGACCTCCGGATGCAGCCCGGCTGTGGGGTCGGCATCCTCTCCATAGCACAGCATCGGGCGCTTCCCGTCCTCCGTCAGAGAGATGATCCGCCCATCCTCCGTTATGCCGAGGTACTGGTCGATAAGCTGCGTCACGCCGTGGAAATCCGGGTTAAAGCTGACGTTTGCATATTCGCCGTCGTCCAGCATGTGCCGGGCCATGAAGCCGTACAGCACGATGCCGCCGCCGGCCCTTATCGCGGTGAACGCCTCATCCGGGTATTTGCCGCACACATCGACGATATCCCCCGTGAACTTGCCGATGTCGTAGCTCTCGTCACCGGTCACGTCCTTTCCGGAGTCATAGTCAAGCTTCCCGTCCTTCGCCGTATACAGCGTGCTCTTTCCGCTGTCGCTATCCTTTTCAACATAGTACCAGCAATCGTCCTGAACGTCGTAATAGGCAAAGCTGTCCGTCCACATATAGTCATTCATGTATACGACACTGTCGGGGCCGACGTATATCAGACGGCCGTTCTCTTTCAGACATGCGTAGCCGTATTCCGGGCTGCCGACTATTTTCTTGGCGCCCTCTATGTTCCGCACCTCATACGACTCAAGATTCAGCGTGCCGTCCTGCATGGCTTCCGTGACGCGTTTCTGTGAGGGATAGAACAACGTGTAGGAGCTGTAGATGCGCACGGTGTAGTCCTTTATTCCGAACACAACGTTGTCGCCGGTGGTGGGGGAGGCGTAGAGGTACTTGATCCCGTCGCCCCATTTCCGCAGATCCGCAGCATTGCTTTTAATGCGCATCGATTTGACGCTGCCGTCGCCGCAGAGGGCGTATATAGCGCCGCTGGTGTAGCTTATGCCGGTCACATCCTCCCAGCTCTGAAGCGTATCGCGCACGGGCGCGCCCATTGGGTCATACAGAAGATAGTAGTTTCTGTCGAGGTTTTCATCATCCAGCCAGTAGGCCTCGTCCAAAGTGAAATCAAGCACACAGCTGCGCCCGGCGCGGCGCGCCACGACCAGCACCGGCGTGCCGTCCCACGCATAAGTCAGCTCGCTATTCCCCTCAGCACTACTGTACACCTGCATAAACTCCTCGCCCTGCCCGTCCACATATGACATTTCATACGCCGCGAGGTAGTCTCCGTCCTCGGGCAGGTCGGTGTCACCGGAATACACAAGCTCAAGATCCGCCGCGCACGGCGCGTCGTTCCCCGTGTTGTACTGCGGCCCCTCGGTGTACTGCGGTATGCTTATATCCGTGCTGCTGACTGCACGGGCATCCGCGCTTATATCAGTGCTGTTATCCGCGCTTGCATCCGTGTCGTCTGCGTTGTCGTCCGCGGCGATATCTGTGCTGGCATCCGTGCTGGCATCTTCACTATTGTCCGCAGCCGTGCTGATATTCACAGCCGTGCTGATGCCGGCCCCGGCGGAGTAATTTGTCACGTCGAACCAGAGTGCGGGGCGCACGGCGATGTTTTCAATATCGTTATCCTTGCCGTTGAAGTTTATGCCGCCCGCCGCGTGCACGTTCGCCGCCTTTGTGGATGAGCCGCCCGGCGTGCGAAGCCACCACCGGCAGTAAGGCCCCTTGTGTTCGTTATCCACGCCCTGCCCCTCGGCATAGTCCGTCGGCTCTGCCTGGCGGTCGGAGTTTGATTTCAGATACGACTCGCACTCGCGCGCGGAGAGCAGGAACACCATGTCATCCGTGTCGCTGCCGCCGGATATCCCGGATGCGCTCTTCGGGTTTTTGTTCGTCGTCTCAACGATGTAGCTCTGCTCATTGCTGTCGAACGCGGCGTTCAGAAACTCATCGTTCAGCCACGCGCGAAGCTCGCTGGTCTCCCATGTGACGCTCGCCTCGCTTGTGTCATACGGGCGGACGTCCAGACATTTTTCACTCAGAAGCAGCACCTTGCCGCCCTTTTTGTCCAAAATCGTCCACGTTATCGGCTCCGTGCCGTTTGAATTGTTGTCGTCCTGCTCGTATGTGCCGAGCTGTATTTTATCCCCGACGCGGTAATCGCTGGCCGCGGCGCTTGCCGTCACGGGGCACAGCGCCAGCGCCATGACGAGCACCAGCAGCACGGAGATAAGCTTCTTCATTCTTCTCATGTACGTTCTCCTTTGGTTTTAGCTTTATATTTTACAGCCTGTGTGCCGCCCCTTTTTCTGCGGGCGCTTTCTTTTTTGCCGGAGCGGTGCATATATTCTTTCAAGTATGCTTTTAGGAGGACACAGGCTTTGAAAATTCTCAGGCTGGGCAGCATCGGCCCATCGGTGCAGCTTTTGCAGCTTGCGCTTGAGCGCGCGGGCTTCGGCCCCGTCACGACGGACGGTATTCTCGGCACGGCCACGCAGTACGCGCTGCGCCGCTTTCAGCAGGCGAACGCCATTCCCGTGGACGGCGTGGCCGGAAGCGTCACGCACCGGGCGCTTCTGCCGTGGTACACGGGCTTTCTCATACACACTGCCGCGCGCGGCGATACGCTTTACTCCATCGCGCAGCGCTACGGCAGCACGACCGCCGCGCTGACACTGGCAAACCCGGATATCGACGCGGCCTCCCTCATGCCGGGCACGCCCGTCGTCGTGCCGCTCCCCTTCGACGTAGTGCCGACGGGGATAAACTACTGCGCCGCCCTCATCGGCTACTGCGTGCGCGGGCTTGCCGCGCGCTATCCCTTCATCGTCACGGGGGAGATAGGCAAAAGCGTGATGGGCCGCCCGCTGTGGTGCATGAGCCTCGGCCGCGGCGGCAACCGCGTGCTGTACAACGCCTCTCATCACGCCAACGAGTGGATAACCACGGCGCTGCTGCTGAAATTCACGGAGGAGCTTGCGCGCGCCTACGCCTCGGGCGGCTTCATCTACGGTCAGAGCGCGGCGGAGCTTCTCGACTACGCCTCGCTATTCATCGTTCCGGCGGTGGACCCGGACGGCATCGACCTTGTCACGGGGGAGCTGACGTCGGGGGAGTACTACGAGCAGGCGGCCGCCATCGCGGCGGACTATCCGCAATTCGCGTTCCCCTCGGGCTGGAAGGCCAACATCCGCGGCGTTGACCTGAACCTGCAATACCCCGCGGGGTGGGAGCAGGCAAAGGCAAACAAGGCCGCGCAGGGGATAATCTCACCCGCACCGGCGGATTATGTTGGCGCGTCGCCCCTCTCCGCGCCGGAGAGCCGTGCCATGTACGACTATACGCTGTCTCTCGACCCGGCGCTCATTCTGGCGTACCACACGCAGGGCGAGGTGATATACTGGCGCTTTGCCGATTTCGACCCGCCCGGCGCGGAGAATATAGGCCGCGCGTTTGCGCAGGTCTCCGGCTACGCGCTGGAGGATACGCCCTTCGCTTCGGGCTTTGCGGGGTACAAGGACTGGTTCATACAGAGCTTTGACCGCCCCGGCTACACCATCGAGGCCGGGCGCGGGCAGAACCCCCTGCCCATCGGCCAGCTTCCCGGCATATACAGCGCAAACCTCGGCATCCTCACCCTCGGCGCGTTGGTGACGTGAGGCAGAAAACCTATGCCAATCTCTTGCCTCCCTTGAAAAGGGAGGTGGATCGGCGCAAGCCGAGCCGGAGGGATTTCAACCGGCGCAGGCAGAGCTCTTACTATAAAGAAAGCGGCATGACGCATTTTCTCTTCTAATTAGGCCGCAAGGCCAATCCCCCTGTCATTGACATATAAACATGTCAATGACAGCCCCCTTTGCAAGGGGGCCATGAGTCGCGGCAGAGCGGACACTCTGCCGCGCTGGCGTCATTCTTTTCTTATCCTGCGTTTACCCATATCGCCGGGCGCACGCCGAGCTTGCCGTTGTTCACGTCCTCGCCGTCCGTGTGGATGCCGCCGCCGCTGGTGATATAGCAGACATAGCTTGTGTATATCCCCGGCGTGCGCAGCGACCACCACGCGCCGCGGCCGTTGTCCTTATTGACGTACACGCCCTGCTTCGCCGCGTACTTTGTCGCCTTGCAGAAGCGGTCAGACTTCGTTGGCATATAGTACTCCGCCTCGGACTCAGAAAGGATGAACACTTTATCCTCCGTGTCGCGGCCGCCCTTCGCGCCGTTCTGTGGGTTATCCTCGTTGTATAGCTCCGTCGTGAGGATCATGTCCTGCTCAGAGGCGCTGAATGCGTCGTTGTAAAACTCGTCGTTCAGCCATTCGCGCAAGTCGCAGTCCTCCCACGTGGTGCTCTCCTTATCCTTGTTGTAGCGCTGGCGGTCAAGGATATAGCGGCTGACAAGGAAGAGATAGTCGCCGTCGGTATCCAGCACTATCCACTCTATCGGCTCCGCCCCGTTCTGGCGGTTGTTGTCCTGCTCATACTCGCCGAAGGTGACGATATCGCCTGGGGAGTAGCTGCCTGAGCCCGCCGCCGCGGCGGACACGGGACATGCGCACAGTATGGCGGCAAGCGCCAGTATAAGACACAGAGTTCTTTTTTTCATCATTTTCCCTCCAAAGCATATTTTCGAGTATACTGAGTATAGTATATTTAATAATCACGTCGTTTGCAAGTGCCAAAACGACCGCTAAACCTGCTTTTTATTACAGTAAGCCGCCGGGAGATTCCGGCGGTCGAGACTGTCGAAAAATTATACATACATATATAATTATATTATTATCAGAAGTCGGCATTGCCGGTCGTGCGGGGGTGAAGCTCCACGTCGCGGATGTTGCTGACGCCGGTAAGGTACATGACCATGCGCTCAAACCCGAGGCCGTAGCCCGCGTGGCGGCAGCTTCCGTAGCGGCGCAGGTCGAGATACCACCAGTAATCCTCTTCCTTCAGGCCCAGCTCGTGCATACGCTTGACAAGCACGTCATAGCGCTCCTCACGCTGAGAGCCGCCTATTATCTCGCCCACGCCGGGCACAAGGCAGTCCGCCGCAGCGACGGTCTTTCCGTCGTCGTTCATGCGCATGTAAAAGGCCTTTATATCCTTGGGGTAGTCGGTGACAAAGATGGGCTTCTTGAACACCTTCTCGGTGAGATAGCGCTCATGCTCCGTCTGGAGGTCGATGCCCCACTCCACGGGGTAGTCGAACTTCTCGCCGCTCTTTTTCAGAATATCCACGGCCTCGGTATACGTGATGCGGCCGAAGTCATTGCTGACGACGTTGTGCAGGCGCTCCAGCAGACCCTTGTCAACAAAGGCGTTGAAGAACTCCATCTCCTGCGGGCAGCGCTCCATCGTGCGGTTTATGATGTACTTGACCATCGCCTCCGCGGTGTCCATATAATCGTTCAGGTCGGCAAAGGCCATCTCCGGCTCTATCATCCAGAACTCCGCCGCGTGGCGCTGAGTATAGGAGACCTCCGCACGGAAGGTGGGGCCGAAGGTGTAAACGTCGCCGAAGGCCATTGCAAAGTTCTCCGCGTTGAGCTGGCCGGAGACGGTGAGGCTGGTGGGCTTGCCGAAGAAGTCCTTGCTGTCGTCCACGGTGCCGTCCTCGCGGCGGGGGAGGTTGTTGAGGTCCAGCGTCGTCACGCGGAACATTTCGCCCGCGCCCTCGCAGTCGGAGCCGGTGATTATCGGCGTGTTGACGTAAACGAAGCCGCGGCTCTGGAAGAACTCGTGCACGGCCTGCGCCGCGACGCTTCTGACGCGGAAGGTGGCGGAGAAGAGGTTCGTGCGCGGGCGCAGATGCTGTATCGTGCGCAGAAATTCCACGCTGTGGCGCTTCTTCTGCAGGGGGTAGTCCGGAGAGGACACGCCCTCGACGGCAATGCTGCCGGCCTTGAGCTCAAAGGGCTGCTTTGCGTCCGGCGTCAGCACCAGCGTGCCGTGCACTATCAGCGCCGCGCCGACGTTCTGATGGGCGATCTCATCGTAATTTTCAAGCGTGCCGCGCTCAAACACGACCTGCAGCGACTTGAAGCAGCTTCCGTCGTTAAGCTCTATAAAGCCGAAATTCTTCATGTCGCGGACGGTCCTGACCCAGCCGCATACTGTCATGCTCTGCCCGCCGAGTGCGGCGGGATCGGCAAAAATGCCCGATATCTTCTGACGTTCCATAAGCATACCCTTCTTTATCAATAGTATCTACAGATTATATACACATTTCCCGGATTTTTCAACCCGAAAATGCGCGCCGCGGCGCAAAAAGCGCCGCTCAGAATATCAGCTCTATGGGCGCGGCGTAATTTTTCAGCTCCACCTCGGCATATTCGCCGCCGGCCTCGCCGTCGCGCGTCCACGCCACGGGCTTTTCAAATGTGAACTTTGCGCGCGTCGTGTGCAGAATGATGAGCTTGTTGCTGTCATAGCGCTGTGAAAGCACGCTTGTGACGATCTCGCTGAAGCCCTCTATACTGCCGGGATCCTTCACCAGCACCAGCTCGCTCATCCCGTCGCCGAGGCATACCATCTCCTCGCGCAGCTTCACTATTCCGGCCACGGAGGTGGAGTTGGACATACTGCCGTAGACCAGCGGGGCCTCCACCACGCCGCCGTCGTACTCCACGCGCGTGTTGTAGCTTTCTAGCTTCGGCAGCGCCGCCATGCCCTGCAAAACGTAGGCGAGGTGGCCGAGGCGCTTTTTCATGTCCTGCGGCGTGGCGTAGCTCACCTCCGTGAACGCGCCGAAGGCCGCGATATAGGCGAAGTACTCATCCGCGCCGAAGCCGCCGACGTCGTATGGGTGCGCGCTGCCGCGGACGAGACGGAGCGCCGCGCCGATGGTGTCATTCTTCGGCAGGCCGAGGGTCGTCGCCACGTCGTTTGCCGTGCCCATCGGGATGTAGCCGAGCGGCGGGGGAGAGGGCACGCGCATTAGCCCGGCGATGACCTCGCTGAGCGTGCCGTCGCCGCCGATGCAGGCCACGGCGTCAAAATCGTGCGCGTACCGCCCGGCGTACTCCGTCGCGTCGCGCGCACCGGCGGTGTAGAAAAGCGTCGTGCGGTATCCGCCGTCGTTGAGTATTTTCAGTGCCTCCGTAAAGCCCTGCTTGTATCCGCCGCGTCCCGCCGCGGGATTTATGATGAGCATGAGTTTTTTCTTTTCCGCCGCCATGCGTCCGCCTCCTATTTATATCTTTATTTAAACATAAGTATCAGTCAAAAAAGCCGCGCGGAGTGAGCGTCGAATTGTCCGCTGTCAGCGGGCAACAGAGGCGCAGAGCGCAGCGAAGCTTTCTCGAAAAAGCGGCAAAGCCACTTTCCCGACAGTCTCTGTTTAAATTTATCTTTGCGCGGCGTCCTTGTCAAGTGGCAAATCGGCCGATATCACCCGGCCGCGTCTTATAAATATAGCTCTTGTCAATCGAGGGTAAAAGCACAAACGAAAAACGGGATGCAAATGCATCCCGTTCACGTTACCATTTCAAAAAACTCAAGCCATCTCGTTGAGCTTGTGAGCCATCGCGGACTTCTTGTGTGCTGCATTGTTCTTGTGCAGCAAACCCTTGCCGGTCGCGCGGTCAACTGTCTTAACAGCAACTTTATAGGCACTGACGGCTGTGTCACGGTTGCCTTCGGCAACTGCTGCGTCAAACTTTTTAATCATGGTCTTGAGCTCGGTCTTCTCAGCGCGGTTCTTTGCTCTGAGCTCCTTGGACTTTTCGTCCCTCTTGGCAGAAGATTTAATGTTGGCCATGTTTCAATCGCCACCTCCTCCTATAAAATTGAGTTACACATAACTCGCGTTTAGAGATTATAGCAAATATCGTACCGAAAATCAAGGGGTTTTTCAAAAAAATCCGAAGAATTTTTTATTTGTGGTCTTTCATTTTTCTTCTGCGCTGAATCCACAATATATTGGGTATACTAAGCTTTGAATTATGCCATCTGGCGGCTTCTGCCGCCGTTAGGTAATGAAATTTTATCTGGAGGTGTCATATGCTTCTGCACGGCAGGACAGACCTTGCAAGCGAGGCGCGCGACATGCTCTCTTCCGGCGTTGGCGAGGCGGAGGGCATACTCGCAAGGGAAGAGCTTATACACGGACACCGCGTCGTCTGCGTGGACATACTCGACCGGCGCGGGGCGGACACGCTCGGCAAGCCGCAGGGCCGGTATTTCACTCTCACCCTCGGCGCGCATTTTGAGCGCGGCGACAGCAGCTTTTCCGACGCGGCACTGGCCGTGGCGGAGCTTATCCGCCGCTGCGGCGGGGAGGGCGTGTCCTCGTGCCTTATTGCGGCGCTGGGCAATCCGGACATCACGCCGGATGCGCTTGGAAGCCTCGCCGCGTCCAGCATACTCGTCACGCGGCATTTGAAGGCGTCCTCCCCGGCGGAGTTTTCGGGCTTTATCGACACAGCCCTCTGCCGGACAGGCGTTCTCGGCACGACGGGCGTTGAAAGTGCCGTACAGATACGCTCTCTCTGCGATGAATTGAAGCCCGCGCTTGTCATTGCCGTGGACGCCCTCGCCGGGTCTGAGCTTGCGGGGCTGTGCCGAAGCGTTCAGGTGTGCAGCAGCGGCATTGCGCCCGGCTCCGGCGTCGGCAACAACAGAGAGATGCTGTCTGCGGAGAATCTCGGCGTGCCCGTTATTGCGGTCGGCGTGCCGACGGTCATCGACGCCTCCGCGTTTTCCGACTGCGACGAGCTGCGCGGGATGTTCGTGACGCCGCGGGGGATAGACAGTCTGGTGCGCTGTGCCGGGCGGCTCATCGGTTACGGCATCGACCTTGCGCTGCATCCGGGCCTGACCGTTGAGGACATCGACATGCTTGTCGGTTAGCCGCGCGGCGATGTTTCACGTGAAACATCGTTCATGCATTTCTCAGAAATGTTTCACGTGAAACAAAATTTTTATATTAACAGCACAACAACATTGAAATGTGAAGGCAATACTGATATAATACCACGAGTGCAAATGTAAAAGACATATAAACAGGCGGGAGTGAAGATATGGCGAAAATAATTGCGGTGGCAAACCAGAAGGGCGGCGTCGGCAAAACGACGACCTGCGTGAATCTCAGCGCGGCCCTGAATCAGCTTGGGAAGCGCGTCCTGCTTGTAGACGGCGACCCGCAGGGAAACGCCAGCACCGGCATGGGCGTGGCGAAGAGCACGCGCCCAAATACATACGACATGCTGATAAACGAGGCGACCGCAGCGGAATGCGTCGTGCACACGGAAAGCGGCGATGTCATTCCGGCAAGCAAGGAGCTTGCCGCCGCGTCGGTGGAGCTTATCGGCGCGCAGGCGCGCGAATACGTGATGAAGAACGCCCTGATGACTCTCTACAGCGAGTACGACTATATATTTATAGACTGCCCCCCGTCGCTGGAGCTTCTGACCGTCAACGCCCTTGTTGCGGCGGACAGCGTGCTCATTCCGATGCAGTGCGAATATTACGCGCTGGAGGGGATAGCGGACCTTGTGACGAGCATAAAAATGTGCAAAAAGCGTCTGAACAAGCGCCTTGAGGTCGAGGGGATAGTTCTGACGATGTACGACGCGCGGGCAAACCTCACCTCACAGGTTGCGGCGGAGCTGAGGAAGTATCTTGAGGGCAAGGTCTACGACACGGTGATACCGCGCTCGATACGCCTGTCCGAAGCGCCGAGTCACGGACTACCGGGTATAGTCTACGACAAATTCAACAAGGGCAGCCGGGCATATATGGAGCTGGCGCGCGAATTTATTGCGAGAAACGAAAACTAAAGCAAAGGAGCATCAAATGGCGGCAAAGGAGAAAAAGGGCCTTGGCACGGGGCTGGGCGTGCTGTTTGGCGAGGACAGCTTCGACGAGGCCGAATCAGAGCTTATAACTCTGCCCATAACGAAGGTGGAGCCGAGGCGGGAGCAGCCCCGCGAGTATTTTGACGAGGCGGCATTGCAGGAGCTGGCCGATTCCATCGCGCAGTTCGGGCTTATCCAGCCCATCGTGGTGAGGAAGCTCGACTCCGGGTACTATCAGATAATCGCGGGAGAACGCCGCTGGCGTGCAAGCCGCCTTGCGGGACTGAGCGAGATACCCGTGCGGGTGATAGAGGCCGACGACAGGCGCACGGCAGAGCTTGCGCTGGTGGAAAACCTCCAGAGGGAGGATCTGAATCCGATAGAGGAAGCGAAGGGCTATAAGACGCTTATCGACGTGTACGGCATGACGCAGGACGAGGCGGCGAAGAGCGTGGGACGCTCACGCCCGGCGATAACGAATTCGCTGCGGCTGCTGTCGCTGTCGGAGGGCGTGCTGGAGCTTGTCGAAAAGGGGAGTCTTTCCGCCGGGCACGCGCGGGCGCTCGTGCCGATAGCGGATGAGAAGAAGCAGCTCGACGCGGCAAACGAGGTGATAAGCCGCTCCCTCTCCGTGAGAAAGACGGAGGAGCTGGCCGCGCGGATGCAGAAGCCGTCCGCCGCGCCGCAGGCAAAGCAGCCCGGCGGCCTCACAGTGGACTACGCCGCGGAGATATCAAAGGAGCTGTCGGCGCTTCTCGGCAGGAAGGTGCAGCTCACCGACGGGAAAAAGACGGGAAAGATAGAGCTTGAGTTCTACGGCAGCGACGACAGGGAAGCGCTGATAGACCAGCTCAAATCCCTGAAAAAATAACGCCTTCCCGGCGGGATGTATACTGCCGGTACAATAATCAGAGCAGAACACTTATACCTATAAATAATAATTTATAATAAATCTAAAAAAGGAGAGGACGCAGCGGCTTGAAAATGAAATTTTATTGCGCCGGCGTAAAGATTTTTTTGCCAGACAACGAACACGAGCGCAGGGATACTTTGTGTATCTCAAGCGAGTGTGAGGACGTATGGCGGAAAAATCTCAGGCGGAGCATAAAATAGCATTGAAAGCCGGTGCAAAAAGAAAAATGCTGGATATACGTTTTGTGAGAGAGAACCCCGAGATAGTCAAGGAGAACATAAAGAAGAAGTTTCAGGACGCGAAGCTGCCGCTGGTGGATGAGGTGCTGGAGCTGGACGAGAAGAACCGCGCGGCCATAACCGAGGCGAGCGAGCTTCGCGCAAGCCGCAATACGCTTTCCAAGCAGATAGGCATGCTCATGGGGCAGGCGAAGAAGGATCCGTCCAAGGCCGCGGAGGCCGAGGCGATAAAGGCGCAGGTGAAGAAGAACGCCGACCGCCTTGCGGAGCTTGAAGCGCTTGAGGAGCAGTACGCCGCACGCATCCGCACCATCATGCTCAACATTCCCAATATAATCGACCCCTCCGTGCCCATTGGCCCGGACGACAGCCATAACGTCGAAGTCCAGCGCTTCGGTGAGCCCGTTGTGCCCGATTTTGAGATACCCTATCACACCGAGATAATGGAGCGCTTCAACGGCGTGGACATGGATGCGGCCGGCCGCGTCTCCGGCAACGGCTTCTACTATCTCATGGGCGACATCGCGCGTCTGCACTCCGCCGTGCTGGCCTACGCACGCGATTTCATGATAAACAAGGGCTTCATCTACTGCATCCCGCCGTTCATGATACACGGCAACGTGGTCGAGGGCGTCATGAGCCAGACCGACATGGACGCGATGATGTACAAGATAGAGGGAGAGGATCTTTACCTCATCGGCACGAGCGAGCATTCCATGATAGGCAAGTTCATCGACCAGATAATCCCCGAGGAATCCCTGCCGCAGACCCTGACGAGCTATTCCCCATGCTTCCGCAAGGAGAAGGGCGCGCACGGCATAGAGGAGCGCGGCGTATACCGCATACATCAGTTTGAAAAGCAGGAAATGATAGTCGTGTGCCGTCCTGAGGATTCCATGGACTGGTATGAGAAGATGTGGCGCTTCTCCGTGGAGCTTTTCCGCAGCATGGAGATACCCGTGCGTCAGCTTGAGTGCTGCTCCGGCGATCTGGCTGACCTCAAGGTCAAGTCCTGCGACATTGAGGCATGGTCGCCCAGACAGAAGAAGTATTTTGAGGTGTGCTCCTGCTCCAACCTCGGCGACGCGCAGGCGCGCAGGCTGAAAATGCGCGTCAAGGGCGCAGACGGCAAGATGTACCTGCCGCACACGCTCAACAACACCGTCGTCGCGCCGCCGCGTATGCTCATCGCCTTCCTTGAGAACCACCTTCAGGCCGACGGCAGCGTCACCATTCCGGAAGTCCTGCGCCCCTACAT
>ENA-OUQC01001230-OUQC01001230.1-human-gut-metagenome-genome-assembly--contig:-NODE-1230-length-14044-cov-11.600400_pt1 | contig 14044 bp, 13 predicted proteins | sample MGYA00237942_ERZ548815 | MGnify/ENA primary metagenome ERZ548815 (study PRJEB26490, sample SAMN05194722) | human gut metagenome | biome: terrestrial biome; feature: human-associated habitat... | reverse complement strand
CCATCGCCCGGGTACTGTTCTTCGTGGAGTGTCACTGGCGGGAGCTGCTGCGGTTTTCCCGCCGGACACAGCGCCAGATGGATCAGTGGGCAGCACGGTATGGCTACCGTGACCGCCCTGACGAGATGCTGGAGCACGTCAAGAAAGGCTCTGGGAGCCGGTACACCTGCGTCAACCTGACCAACTGCGATACTATCGAATTCCGTATGTTCCGGGGTACATTGAAATTGAGCACGCTCCTTGCCACGTTGCAGATGGTCGATCACATCTGCGATGTGGCAATTCATCTGTCCGACGACGAGCTGCGAGATCTCTCTTGGAGCAGCTTCGTCAGCGGTATCAAGGAGCCGGAGCTGATCCAATACCTGAAGGAACGGAACCTTTATATCAATGAGCCGACTGAGGCAGAAGGAGAAATCTAAGATGTGTTGTTTATTTGGAATATATGCCTATAGGGGTAGTCTGACTGCCGTGCAGAAGCGCCGCCTGATCTCCTCACTGGCCACCGCCAGTGAGGCACGGGGAACAGACGCGACAGGCATCGCTTACAACTGCGACGGACACCTGGCTGTGTATAAACGCCCATGGCCTGCCCACCTGATGCGCTTCCGCCTGCCGGAGAACACTCGCTGCATCATGGGTCACACCAGAATGACGACGCAGGGGGACGAGAAGAAAAATTGCAATAATCACCCGTTCGTAGGAACGTCGGGCATGCCTTTCGCCCTAGCGCACAATGGCATTATTTACAATGACAAGGAGCTGCGGCAGGAGAGAAAATTGCCTGAAACCAACATTGAGACGGATTCGTATATCGCCGTACAGCTACTGGAGCAGCAGGGAAAGTTGAACTTCTCCACCATCCGCACCGTCTCTGAGGCGCTGGAAGGCACCCTGACGCTGACGATTTTGGATGGGCGGGATAACCTCTACATTATAAAGGGCAACAATCCGCTGACACTGTACCACTTCCCACGGCTGGGGTTATACGTTTACGCCAGCACGGAGGCGATCCTGAAAAAGGGTCTCAAGAAGGGTTTACCCCGTGCAGATCGCCCGGTGGAGGTGGTGACAAAAGCCGGTGATATCCTGCGCATTGACCGCCATGGCCACTATACCGTGGAGCAGTTTGATACCTGCAATCTGTGGAATGGCGCAATGTCCTTCGGTTGGCCGTATCGGGACGTATACGCCGAGGATACAGAGTACATTCGTGATCTGAAATCCGTAGCGCCTGCCTACGGTTACACGTCCTATGATGTTGACACATTCCTGCACTACGGCATGTGCCCGGAGGAGATCGAGGAACTCATCTGTTGTGGGGAGGTATAACCCATGCGAATTATAGTTGTTGAAGGAGGAAAAAGACCCTATGAGATGGAATTGGAGCATGATCTTGAAAGTTTGCGCCGTTGTGTTGGCGGCGATATTGAGGCTGTCTACGAGCCCGGAGGACGAGACGCAGCCTTGATCTGCAATGACGAGGGCAAGCTGTTGGGCCTGCCCCTGAACCGTGCCCTGCGGGATGAGGAGGGAGAAATTTACGACATCATCGCGGGCACATTCTTCGTTTGCGGCGCCCCGCCGGACAGCGAGAGCCTTACATCCCTGACGGACGAGCAGGTGAACTATTGGCTGAAGCGCTTTGCCAAACCGGAGTTCTTCGTTCGGGTAAATGGTAAAGTAATCTGCGTCCCGGTGGAGGAACCGGGCCAATAGGGTGTACCCTAACGGCACACAGAAAAAGAGTCCCAATAGGGTCGCTTCCCGCCTTCTGGCACGTGCCATCTGCGGAAGGGACTCTATTGGGACTGATAAATGAGAGGAGGAGTCTTGCACTTGAAAATCGGATACATCCGCATATCCACCACCGACCAGAATACCGCGCGGCAGGAGCTGCTGATGGAGCAGTTGGGCGTAGATGAGGTTTATATCGACCGTATGAGCGGCAAGAATACCAATCGCCCGGAATTGCAGAAGATGATGGAATATATCCGGCGGGGTGACACGGTAATCGTGGAGTCCATCAGCCGCTTTGCCCGCAATACCCGTGATCTGCTGGATCTGGTGGAGAAACTGTCTGCCAAAGGCGTGGAGTTCGTCAGCAAAAAGGAAGCCATTGACACCACCACGCCTACCGGCAAGTTCATGCTGACGGTGTTCGGCGCTGTGGCGGAGCTGGAGCGGGAGTATATTCTCCAGCGCCAACGGGAGGGTATCGCCATTGCCAAGGCCAACGGCATCTACAAAGGGCGCAAGCCCATCCAGCCGCCGGAGTTTGAGAAGGTCATGGCTAAGTGGCAGCGCCGAGAGATCACCGCCGCCGAGGCCATGCGGCAGATGGGGATGAGCAAAAGTACTTTTTACAGAAAAGCAAGGGGGAATTTGTAAAAACTTACAAATTTTGGAAAGCTGATTGACAGTTAGGCACGATTACGTTATTATAAAGATAATTGGAGAATTGACCATTTCCTTTCTCATGTGCTCATTTGCAGGGTGCATCAAACACTGTATCCATTATGTTTGCATAAAGCTTATCTTGCAATGTTATTAAGTTGCAGCTGATGGTGTTATGTGTTGGCAAAGACGTCAGGCTACGGGTAAAGCCTTTAAGCCTGCGAAAGAGTGTAACCGTTTTATGCGGTATGTGAAAGTTGTTTTCCTTAAAGCGCAAGCTTTTGGCGAAAGACAGGTCATGAACCCAAGGTGAAATAATATGAGGGATCCTTGCGGATTTCCTAAAACATGAGCCTGCTGTACCCCGGTTTTGAGACCGCAGAGGTAGGCCCCGTTCGGGGCATCATGATTTTTAGGCCGCAGGACAACGTGGCTGAGTGCACAATGGCGCACTCGGTTAGGTTGTCCTGCGGCTTTTTCTATGCCCAAATTCAAAAAACGGGCACAGACCAACGCGATCGTCATCCCTGAAAGGAGAAAGCATGACTAGTAATTCGACGATCAATTCCCAACTTGCCGCCTTAAAGTTAATCCAGGCGCTGTTTAACAGCGGACGGATTAACGCGGCGACCTATCACAATGTGCTGGCGCGTTATGAGGCAGCGAAGTAATCAAAAGGCAATCAGAAGGAGGTGTCACTATGGATATTTCGCTGCCCAACTCACGACGTGTTGCCATCTATGGCCGTGTCTCCACAGAGCACGAGGCCCAGCTCTCTGCATTTGAGAACCAGCGAGCTTGGTACGAGGACTTGGCGGCCCGTCACCCGGAATGGCGAATCGTGGAACGCTATTTCGATCAAGGTATCACCGGGACTGCCGCCAAAAAGCGGCCGGCCTTCCTGGCGATGCTGGCGGATGCCAAGAAAGGAAAGTTCGACCTGATTGTTACCCGCGAAGTCTGCCGGTTTGCCCGGAACACAGTGGATACACTGTCCATCACGCGGGAACTGAAACAACTAGGCGTCGAGGTCTATTTCGCGAATGACAACATCTGCACCATGGACGGCGATGGAGAGTTGCGTCTGTCGATCATGGCGACCCTGGCACAGGAGGAGTCCCGCAAGATCTCAGAACGCGTCCGGGCTGGGCAGGCTATCAGCCGCGAAAAAGGCGTGTTGTATGGCAATGGGAACATTCTGGGCTACGACCGGGTCGGCGGAACCTACGTCATCAACCCTGAACAGGCCGCCACCGTGCGCAAAATCTTTGACTTATACGCTGGCGGCTCGGGGTACAAAGGGATATGCGCCGAACTGATGCGCTTAGGGTGCCGCAACAGTCACGGTGTTGTCGACTGGAAAGTCGACCGGATAGGGCGCATCCTGCGCAATGCGACCTATGCAGGATACATCGGTTTTAACAAGAGCCATTCCGACGGGTATCTGACGCAGCGACGGATTAACCACCGGGAGTCAGACTACATGTACATGAAAGGCGACTTTCCGCCTATCGTTTCTGAAGCGCTCTGGCAGCGATGCGCTGCCATCCGCAAGGCGAAAAGCAGCAGGTATCAAAGTGCAAAAGGTGAGATACAGCGCATCGGTCGGAAAACAGAGCCATCCGTCTGGAGCAAGAAGCTGCGCTGCGGCTGCGGGTCGGCTTTCCGGCGGTATAAGTGGCGAGAAAATGCCGATGGCACAAAGGCATATGGGCTCGAGTGCTATCGCCGGGCACGCGGTGTTCCACCGGCTAAACTGCGGGAAGCGGGTCTGGAATCGGCCATCTCCTGCGACAGCCATTCGATTCCCGAGTGGCACTTGGCTTTGATGGCCAAGAAGGTGTTTGAGGCTGTCTGGCACGACCAAAAAGACGCCGTCCTGTTGGCCTGTCGAATGCTGAAGGAGTGTGCAGTGGCTGACCGGGAAGATCAGGGCGCCTTGATTGCAGCGCTGACGGGTAAGCTAGAACGGCTCCGCCGAAAGGATGCGGGACTTCGGGAGATGCGGGCTCTGGGTGATATCACACGGGAGAAATTCCTAGATGACCAGGCTCACCTTCAAGCAGAACTGGAAGAGACGCAGCGGCAGTTGGACATACTCCAGTCCGAAGGGGCACCCGCTGAACCGACGCTGGATATCAGCGCCATTCAGGCCACGCTGGAGCGGTGGGTAGATCTGTCGGGGGCTACTGTAGCTGACGAACTGATTGACCGATTCATCCGGCGGGTGGATGTGCTGGACGATGAAACTTACCGCTGGCAACTGGATCTTACAGGGCCTGTGAGGGAGGCACCCCTGGACGCACCTTTGGCTGGCATCCTGCCTCCAGTGCCGGAGGCGGAACCACAGGAGATCTTGCGCCTGCAAGTTACCGCGGACGATGCGGCCGCCTACTGTGTCGAGGCCCACCTACGATTCTTCCGCCGTAAATGGAAAGACAAGACAGTTATCGTCACCATCTAAAAATCATCCCCTGTGGGGCAAAGTTGCCCCACAGGGATGTTGAAAAGGAGTTTTCATGAAAAATTTATATACTTACGAAAATATTGAGTCGGCTGTCCTGGATGCGATCCGGGCAGGCCAAACAGAAAGCATTCGCCATCTTTTCGATGTTGATCTCTCCAAAAAGTGTAGGGCAGCAACAGAAAACTGTGTCAAAGGGCTGAAAAGCTGGAGGTACAGTGAAGGGTGTGCGATCTACAAGCACAAATATCGGCTGCCGGGTGTCGCCGCTTGGGCTTTTGATGTTGCAGCAGCCGTCGATGCCATTGTGTTTCGCTTTCGGGTCCTGCACTTCGACATAAACAGGAAACGCCACGTGTACCTGGTGCCGACGACCAAAGACTGGGGTGGGCTGAACCTGCCGGACATTATACTGACCCCGGAGGAGAGCAAGCTGGTGCTGAGACTGGCCGATGAACTGACACCTCCTGCTCGGCTGGAGCGTCTTGATTTGAAGTGTAATCACCTCGCCAAAGCAACCCTGAAGGGCAGCGCGGCAGTATGGAACGGTGCTCTTGAACAAGACAGCCTATTCGTTCTACTGACGAAAAATCCTGCGCTGGCGGATATCGTATTCGCCGCTGTCGATACTCAGCTCCGAGCCCTGAAGCGGATGCCATGCGCACCCTGGCTCATCCATAATCTGATCCGAGCCAAGGAGGAAGATGCCAATGCTACGGTTGAGAGAATACTGCGGGCCTGCGCGTTTGCCAATGAAGTCAGCCCGTTAGGCAACGGCCCCATTGACCTTATGGTCAAGGACGCTGAAAGCCTCCGGCGGCTCCAGATGTCGCCGGAGAGATTTATTTTTTTCCGTTTCCGTGAGCGAGAGCAGCTTCAACCGATCTTGAGGGCCGCTGAAGAGCGGGAACGCATCTCGAAGAGCGGCGGCGGTATTGCCGCTCTGGACTATCCGGTAGCTGTGGCCGTGAGCGGCGTTTTCCTAGGCAAGCCCTACGCCTTGGACTGCCAGATACCGGACACATTGCCAGCCTTGACAGGCGGTGAACTGGACCTGCTGCGCACAGCGGTGGGCCTTGTGCTGAACAAGCACATAGCCCGGGAGGTCTATCTGCGTTGGCAGGTCAGCATGACCGCCCCAGCGAACTATGCCGCCAACGGAGCTTTGCTTTGGAGGTATGTGTTGGCCGTCGTTGTGTCGAGGCAATGGTTTGCAGACCAACGCCAGCGAAATGCGTTTCGGGAGCACTATCTGACGCACTTGTGCAAGGGCGCCGCCGCGCAAGCGGATCGCGAAAAAGTCCTGCGGAATGCTCTGAACCGCTTCACAGATGTCGATTCTTACCGTGGCCAGATCATTGAGAAGCCGGACTCGAAGGAGGCAGCGGAGAAGCACTTGGCCGATGATGCCGCCGCGTTTCGATACACGCCCAAAAAAGGGGCACTGAAGGAACGCGAACTGCTTTTGTACACCAAGGATTCGATTCTGCGTTTGTTGGAGCCGATAGGGCTTACCTCCGACCTGTACAGCACATTTTGCGGCCGCTGCGAAGAAGAGGGGCTGATGGTCAGGCGCGACCACACGATCACATTGCAAGGCGGCTCGTTCCACGGCGTGGCCTTCGACTACGCAAAACTGACGGCCTATCAAAGCTGAAGAAAGGAGAACCAGACTGTGATACTCTATAGGAAAGGGCTGCTTGCGCACGCCATGAGGACGTTGAAAATCAAGGAACTGCGCCCTTGGCAGGAGCCGGTATTCAAGGACATTCTGGCCTTTCGGGATGTACTGTACACGGCGCCGACGGGGCAAGGCAAGTCAATATTATTTCAACTGCCGGCGGTGATGGAGGAAGGAGAACACTTGACGATCGTCGTTTCGCCGATGCTGGCCCTGCAATACGATCAAGTGAAAAAATTGAGGAGCAAAGGTGTGGTGGCCTGCGCGTTGAACTCAGATCTGTCTCCTGCGGCACGGCGTGCGATGCTGGAGGCGCTGCCGCACATGATGCTGCTCTACCTGGCACCGGAGCAACTGTCTCGCGAGGATCTGCGAGAAGCACTCAGGCGCTGCGACGTCAGCCGTGTGGTGTTGGATGAGGCCCACATGATGGTACAGACGAGGGATTCTTTCCGGCCCAGCTATGGCATGATAGGAGACTTCATCCAAGCCTTGCCAAATCGTCCTCAGATCATCGCTTGTACAGCTACCGCCACCGAGTGGGATCGCTTGGAGATCCAACAGGCCCTTGGCATGCGGGACTGTGCCTGTCACTGCGGATCGGTCTACCGAGATAATCTGTACCTGACCGTCCGCGAAGTCGGCCATCGTGACCAGATGCCCGCTGCGGTACTGAGTGAGCTGGAAGACTGGAACCGAAAAGGGTTGGCGTTGGTATTTTGCCCCACAGTCTTGGACGTACAGCACCTGACAAAATACTTGAAAAGCTGCGGGTGGAGAGCTTGCGGGTATTATGCCGAGATGTCGAAGAAGAAAAAGGAAGCTTGTTCCAGAGACTATGCCACTGGGAAATACAATATCATGATAGCAACGTCTGCCTTTGGCTTGGGAGTCGATATTCCCAATATCCGTCTGGTCATCCACGCCGGGTTGCCGCTAGGACTCAGTGACTACACCCAGCAGATTGGCCGCGGTGGACGCAACGGAAAGAAGACCCGCTGTATCTTACTCTATGCGCCAGGCGACGAGAAACGCGCGTTGCGTATCCTTAAAGGGAACGCCGGAGAGGCCGTGTCCCCTATCAAAAAGCATGGGATAACCGCACTGGTCAAGGCGATACAATCCCCTGACTGCCTGTGGGGTTCCATTGCCAAGTACTACGGCGAACGGGTGAAAATATCCTGTGGGCATTGCACCCAGTGCCGACGAAAGAAAAATATCGCCTAGCAGAAAAGCTCCCGGTCGTCAAACCAATGGCATTAAGTTAAGAAAACTGGACTCCACAGAAATGTGGAGTCCAGTTTATTATATCGTTTACAGCTTTTCCCGCACTATCATAAGGGTATAACCCAACAGGTTTTGCCCCTGCCACTTTGCACGATCAAGCCTGTCAGGGTCGTGCATGGACAGACCAATACCCCATATCCGGTCTTTCACAGCACACTCGGCAAGAACTGCCTTTCCCGTATCTTTCAGTTGCGCTTTTAGCTCAGGGTTCTGAGGGAACTTTGCCAAAAGCCCCTCATAGACAATAATCTGCCGGACACCGTTCCATAGACTTTCATCATAGCCTGACACAAGCCGTCCGAGAGCCTTGATTTCGGCAACATCTTCCGTGGCGAGAATCTGTGTGGCGACTTTATCATCGCCAAAGCAAGCCGCCTTGCGGTACATCATATATTGCTCCAGCGAGGAAAAGGTGACGCCTGCAAGCGTGAATGGCGAGGGATACCAGTTGCTCAAATATCCGTTTTCTTCATTCGGATTGTGAAAGCAAATGACCGCCATCACACTTCACCCACTTTTTTTACTGCCAAATCAAGCTCCAAGTCATGAAGTCCGGCATACGCCTTTTTCAAAAAGGAAACAGGGATTTTTTTTACAAGCTCTGCACTTGGCAGATTATAGTACCACTGGTAGTAGGCGTAAAATTCTCCAATCCAAGACGGCATAAACCCTTCCAAAGCCTTGCCTTCCTTCAGACGGTAGTTTTCTGTTTTTGTGAAATAAGTCCAAAGATCTTTTGCGTCCATTGTACTGACATAGGCTTTTGCTTCGTCAATACTCCTTCTTGTCTTGCTTACCATATAGGTGTTAATGAACTCCTCGGTATCCTTATCAGGATACTCCTGCGCCACAAGATCAAAGAGTTTACCTTGGCTTTCAACCACATCGTTTAAGTATTCATCTGCATACGCCTGCATTATCATCACCTCTCAAACAAAGTGCTGAACACCTTTGTAACCTTATTTGCATCGGAATCAACAAGGTTCCGCATATTTTTTCTTGCCGTCACATCTCTCTGATTGTACCTGTCGTTAAACTCAGCATAGGGGACGGAAAGCAGTTCATCCTGCTTCTCGGTCAGTTTGGCATATGCTGCTTCGGATTTGAGGCAATACTGGATGCCCAACCCGCCCAACGAAAGCAGTTCTTCGAGAATGTCGATGTCGATATTGTCCCGCACAAACTCCTTTGCAATATAGAAGTAAGAAGCATTGGCTCTCCAACCACGAATCACATCGTAATCCCTTGTATCAACGCCGTATTTCTCGATAAACTTCTTTGCAAGCATACGGTATCGCTTGGAATCGGCGGCATCCCTGTGCTTCATCAGCTCGGCAAGCCACGCAAGAACATCCCTCTGCTGAAAATCCAATATCTTCAACCCATCGGTTTCAAGTTCATACTTATGAACCCATCCGTTTGTATCATTGGGACGGCAGACCGCCCATTCTTTGGCAAGTTCAATACTCTCGGTCAGATAAAAACCTTTTCCATAGTCGTGCTTTTCATCACCGCCGCCGTATTGGGGAACGACGAGCTTGTCGGGAGTACCGTGATATAAAGTTATGATCCCCATTTTCTCGTACCTCCTTTGATTTTTTAATCCTAATTTCAAAGTACGGTCCTATCATCGTCTTTACAAGCCATTCATCGCACCAACCCAAATAAGCGCGTTAAAAGCGAACACAATATGCGCGATTTTGCTATAAGTAAAGTCTAGAAGCCAGGTCAATGTCAGTGAGCCGCAGTTTGATAAAATTGCTCATACAAAATGATGGGGAATTTTCATGTTGAGCAGTTTAAGCGAGACACAAATCGTACCCCCGATTCTGCCGGTAGACGCAGAATCGCAGAATCTCTATGCACAAACAAACAGCTTGTTACTTGTGAAACTCGAATATATATCAGCGATGGAAACCTCTTGTTTGGACACTTTAGAACCAAGCTCCATAAGGGTAAAGACATCGATTGCTGTACCGTTCACGGCGGTGTCTTTTGCAATTTCACTGAGGTGCTCATCCGGCGGTGTAAATGCCATACTGATAAAAGCAAAAGCGTGACGCGGAATCATATCTTGCATCAGTTTGGCTCCGTGCAGGGCAATATATTCCTTCATCTTACGAACGTCTCCTGCCGGGAAATTGTATTTTTCATACGCTTTCGTGTCGATAATTAAGCCATAAGACCTTGCATAGAACGACGCATCACGATATTTTGCAATAACATCTGCAACTCTTCCATGTCCTTGCCCTAAGCACTGGGCTTCATAGCCCATAAATGAGAACAGCTTTTCAACTGCCATTTCAAAGAGAGCCGCACTATTAGTTCCATCATAGCCATAACGTATAAGATTATCAACCAATCGGGACGGTAAGGAGTCCTCGTAAACCATAACATAGTGTTCTATTTGCTTTTCGATACCGTTTACTTTTTGCTGTGCGGTAATCGGCTTTTGCTCTGGTATAACAGCCAGCTTTATTTTATCTGTTAAGCGATAAAAAGACCGCTCTTTTGAAATCTGTATCCCAGCTTGTCGCAAATTCAAAATATCAAACGCTAAGGTCTCTTCATCGGTATCAATTCCCAAACTAATAACAGCGTTCAAAAGGTCGGTGATTGCCAAAAAAGGCTTCTTGGATAATACCTTCAGAATGGCAACTCGCCTTTGCTGAACAACTTCGGCAAATGGATGATGATCTGAACACAGCATTTCCTGTGGAACATATTTTACTGTAGACCGTGCAGCATATTGGAGAACTCTATCTACTTCATACACTGTTGTGTAAAGAGGAAGCGTTTTTCCCAATATATTGGCACTCTCTGATTTAACCACCCAATCTACTTGATACAACCAGCTGAGAATGGTGCGTGCCCATTTGTCAGCATCACCCTCTGCATCGTTGAAACTCTTTCCGCTTCTTGCTACAAACTCTGCTTCAAAATGACTAAAACCAACATCTCCCACAAATCCTAATTTGCTTCCGACATCATACTTTGACATAGGGCCGTTTCCATTCTTACGACTCTCATTAAGCACATTCAGAACTCTGATAACGGGGGGACTGGTCAGCAATCCCTTGCGAAAAATAACTTTTTCCTCATCACATAAGGTTCTTTTTCCTCTGTATAATACAGAACTCTTGGGGGCTTCACACAGTTCTTGTCCCAACGGTGTAAGCCTGTAGCCTTGCAAGTCTCTATCAAGCTCGACCAAACCGCAGGCGCAAATAGCTTTTATGCGGCATCTCGCATCCCAAGTCCACTTTTTCTTTATATTACCAAGTTCGGTTCGGTGTTCAAAAATTGCCTGCATCAAGGCATTATGATTCATCCCATCCTTGGATACCAACTCAACGGTATCACGGACAGTGGAAAGGTTTGATGTATTTTGCACCCAACCATAGTTAGCCATAAGTTTTCCGACACCGGAATACGCTCCGCTACCTGCTGCTGACATACTACAGCTCCTTTCTAAAGATAAGAACATATTGATGAATCTGGTTCATTACAAAAGAGTACGGATAACCGAAAGGAAAGAGGGACATTGCTTGGTCGTGCCATATTCTCATTCCTCTATAAACCAAACCGTCAATCTTGCAAAGCTCATTGATAATATCTGCATGAAGCAAATTAGGCTTCCCCGGCTGAGGTTGAAAATCCTTGCAGAACACAACCATGTAACCTTTGTTCTTTAATCGTGAGAAACAGAGTTGCATAATGTTTCTCAATGCCGGAAAAAAATCTTCCTGCGACATGTTTCCGAGGTCTGCTGATTCTTCTGTGTAAGGCATTGGAGAAGAATCGTTATACAATTTCTTTCGCTGACCTGTTCTTTCCTTGCTCATCATGTCTGAGTAGGGTGGGTCGGCAATAATCAAATCGAAAACCGTTTCCGAGACTTCTGGATGTTGAAGCATATTTTTAGAATCATCGTTAATCATTGTCATAAGCTGCATATTCTCGGTTTCACAGACCTTCTGGTATGCTTCAATAAACTTGGGTTCAAGCTCAATACCAACAGCCTTGCGATTTCCACCAGCCATAGCAGCCCCAAGTAAAGTTCCACCAACGCCGCAGAAAGGGTCAAGAATTTTTCCATCTGCCTTCGTGAAAAACTCAATAATATCTTTCATAAGTGCAGGCGGCTTTGGCGAAGGGTGAATTTTTCTGTATTTAAGCCCTACATTTTCTTTCGCTGTAGGGCTGTAGCCAGTAATCCACACAGAGTTGGTAAAAAACACCCATTCTTTCCCTGTTAGGTCGTTCAAGGTGTTTCGCTTGTCGTAAACACCTCTATCACCCATATCCACCCCGTTCTTGCCCAGTTTCTTAGACTCACCCTTTTTTGACATATATAACAATCTCCTTAACTCTCGTTGTAGTGTTCTCGCCGCCGCTATTTGATTTATAGCGACGATATGGTTTGAAAAAGCATCTAACTTCGCCAACAGCAGATAGCGCATCACATAGTTCCTTATACTTCATGATGCCATCAGTGCTGTAGCTGATGTAAATGTGTTCAAACCTTGCCCTTTGAACTATATCCAGCATCGCAGACATGGCTTTATCTTTCATACAAAACGGAGAAAGCAATTTCTGATATGGACGTCTGCCAGTAACTCCATAAATTGCGGGATCGTCGTAGAGGACAGCGGTTTCAAGAATGTGGTAGTATGGCGGATATTGCCGTCCGTTATACGGAGGATCTAAGTAAAGTATATCGCCAGAAACCCTGTCAATCAATTCGGCTATATTCATGCAGTATGCTTCATTGGATTGACCGTTATCTGTAAATTGATATGGAAGCAACTCCAATGGTCTGTACTTCCTCTGGTCATCTATTTTTAGAAAAGCCCCATATGTCCCAGATGTATTGGATACTTTTGTTATGGCATCAACCAAATTTGCTGAGAGCAGGTAAAACATCTCCTCTGAAATAATTTCATCCCGCAGCCAAGAGGAAAGCTGTGTGCAAATAGCATCAATTTTTTTTGCGTTTTCGCTGTCAAAATAGTTTCTGCTATATTGCGATGCAGCAGTCCCTTCCAGGGTGTATTCCTTGAAAAAGAATCCATCAACTCCATCAAGAGCGTTAAGAGTGAAAAGAGCTTCACTATAAGGTATTTTGCTTTGCGGTTCTTTATTGCATTTGATCTTTGCTATCTGTAGAGCATACGAAAAGCAGAGATAATCATTCGAAATTATTCGAGCGTTCTGTTTTTTGAACATTTCGGCAACGCAACAGGTACCAGCAAATAAGTCTGCCACAACAGCACCATCAACGGAGCCGTAGGTCTGACTTACAGTATCGTTAATAAAATCGAGTATTTTTGCTTTTGAGCCTATATATCTCATTGTTTATTGCTCTCCAAACCCTTTGTAAATTCCAATATATCATCTACGCCGCAATCAAGGGCAGAACATAGCTTTTCTATGCTCTCCAATGAAACATATTGGTCTCTTCTAAGTCGGGTTAAAATGTTGGCACTAAAGCCTGCTTGTTCTGTCAATTCAGCCGTTGCAATACCTCGGTCGATTAACAGATGAAATAGTTTTTTATATGTAACAGCCATAGTACCCTCCCGATTTAAGAATATCCTTGTTTATTGTATCACGATAATGTGAATTTTTCAAGCAGTCGGGATGAAATGCCGTGATTTAATCGTTTTGAAGCCGCAGAACCTTAAAAATGAGAAAATCGGTAGAAATACTCCTTGCTACGCAATAGCGGTCAAAACATCGAGTACAGCCCCGACGTTTTGACCGCATATCGCCCCTAAACGCTACATTATTTTGTTCGGCTCTGGAACCTGGTTTGCTTTGCGGTCTCGCTTGCTTTTCGTCTGCGTTCTTCGCTCATGGGCGGTTGCAGACAGACGGATGGACAGCCGGGATTTGTCGGGTACTTTTGTCTCGAAGGTGAAGGTCCGCCATGACCGTATAGCCGCAATTTTTGTTTATGCGATAGACTGCCACTGTGCGCAACTCTCCTTTGCGGAATTTTGTTCAGAACATTGGGTGGAGAGTTTTTCGGAGGAATAGGGGCATTCTTTGAAAGAACAGGACTGATATTTCCAGGTGCGGACGATGGAAACGACATGGCCAATCGGTATCATGGGACTCTCACCCCTCCGAGGATCGCTCCGAGCCGCCCTTTCAGAGAAAAGACGGAAGTATCATTATACCCGGCATCTGCATCGTCGCAAGCAGCCGCA